>Ga0116180_1003145_pt1 | contig 12632 bp, 16 predicted proteins | sample AD_UKC073_MetaG_FD_89804 | JGI IMG/M metagenome (GOLD analysis project Ga0116180, IMG submission 89804) | Active sludge microbial communities of municipal wastewater-treating anaerobic digesters from USA - AD_UKC073_MetaG | ecosystem: Engineered > Bioreactor > Anaerobic > Digestate | place: USA...
GCTGCAAATATTCCTCAGAATAAAGTTTCAGGTGAAGAATCTTTCGGCAGTCTGGTAGAAGCAAATGATGAAGTAAAAAAAGCACTTGGCAATAATCCACACTCTATCGACATGATAGAAGCTGGTTTTAGAACAAGGACCACAAGAAGTAAATCTGAAATGTCAAAGTACGCCATTAAAGTTGGCGATACAATTAAACATTTTGGTAAATCCGCTGATGGAACTACTAAAACTGTATATGCAGTAGTTACAGCTATACATCCTAAAGGGACGCCAGGATGGAAAGATACTTGGGAGAAAGAAGGTTGGAGAAAAGAAGATGTAACTGTAATTGATAGATTTAAAGATGGTGCAGCGGCTATTGAGTTTGAAGTTGTTACAAATTTTGGATATGGTGTAAAAATATCACCTAAGCTTACAGAAGTAGGGAAAAAAGGCAATCTACAATTAATGAAAGATTTAGTTGTAGAGAGTTTTAGGCAAAATCCCAACTCAGCAGCAGCTAAAAAATTAATGCAATATGAAAACTTCACTCATAATACCAACAAGCTGATTGATAAGGCTTTTTTAGAAGGGCTAAAATTAGCGCAAAGAGAGTTGTTACAGATGAATAGTGTGGGAGAAATAATTTCTGAAACTTCATTGTTTGATAGTAATGTTTTAATAGAGCAGGTTGGGAAAGAAAAGATAGAAGAGTATAAAAATAAATGTAAAAGATATTATGATTAAATGTCCAAATACTAACCATAAAGATTGGAAAGCAATTGTAAATAAATATGGTGAAGATACAGCATGGGCTAGTTATATAGCAGCGGGGGAAACTATTCCCTCGCTAGCTGATGTTGAAACTATTTTAGGAGATACTTTTGTAGATACTCAAGAATCTTTAAAAGACACTGCTAAGGAAAATATTAAGATTGTAGAAACAGTTAATAAAGCAATCATTGAACAATTAGAATCCATGGGAGTGGGTATAGGGGTTCTAGAAGAGTTTCAAAATATCCATGGAGTGTTTGACCCACAAGGAGCTAAAGATGCTGCTACAGGTCTTGTAAACCTTATTAAAGTAGCTAAAGGAGAAGAAGGTGTTAGAGCTATACCTGAAGAATATGCTCATTTGGTAGATGCAGTTTTAAGACAAAATAATAGTCCTATATATAAAAGACTTATTAATCTTTTAAGTGATGAAGACCTAATTAGAGAAGTATTTGAAAGAGAAGAAGTAGGTTCTTATGACACTTATTTTGGGTTATATGGAGGTAATATGCAATTATTGGCAGCAGAAGCAAGAGCCAAACTTATTGCTAAACATATTATTAATAATGAAAGTATTAAACAAAGCCCATGAAGTGCATTACTTAGTAGAGTTAAAAATCTTTTTAAAAGAATCTTTAGTAGGGGAGATGAAAATAAATTATCTGCAGATTTAGCTAAAGTAGATACTGAATATAGCCGATTTACAGTAAAATTATTGGATGGTACCATACCTCTTAATTTCAACCTTGATGGTATTAGAGGTGAGAGACTTATGTATAAGGCTAAACAAGAAGTTACTAAAGCAGGGGAAGTATATAAACATCTTATAGAATTACGTGCTAGACAGCTAAAAATTGATGAGCAAAATCTTACTAATGAACAAATAGCTGATAGGGAGAGTGTGCTTGCTAGGATGGAAACTATGAGAACCCAAAATCGTAATGAAGAGGGAATCCTATTAGCTTTAGATACTGCTATTGAAGATTTTGAAAATTTAAGAAAACAAACTCAAGACTATAAAGTAAATGCTAATACCTCAAATAATCAACTAGCTAAATTAGCAAGACATTTAAGAAGTGCTAAAGCATTTGTTAATGCTTATGAACCTCTATCTAAAGCTGTATCAGATTATATGCAATCTGATGAATATAAACAAGGTGGGGGTGTTGACTATACTGAGTCTTTACAGGCTCTTAATAAAATGATTAATGAAGTTCATTCTGAGTATAGAGTAAATTCATTACCATTATTTAGAGAGTTTATCAAAAGATTCTCTGGGTCATTAATAGGTAGTATAGTTAATGGTAAAGTATTTACAGAAGAGATGCTTAATAGGTTGCTTATAGAGTCTGATAAAGATATAGGATTTGCTGAAATGTTGTTATTCTCAATGAGTAATTCCTCTGATTTAATGCTTAGATTAATAGAGAGACCTATTAAAGAGAAACAATGGGAAAAACGTATCCAAGTAAATGAGATTATTAAAGATTTACAAAAAGCCCAAGAGAATCTTGAAGCTGTTGGAGGTAGAACTGACTTTATGTATGAGAGGGATTCTAAAGGGATACCTACAGGTTATTGAATTAAACCTTTTGATGATAAGGCTTTTGATAAGGCACATGCTGCTAAAAAAGAGGAACTTGTTAATAAGTATGGTAAACCTTTAGAAAGTAATCCTAAGAAGAGTTTATATGATAGGGAGTATTTCAAATGAAGAGAGCAACATACTGAAAAAGATGGTACACCAAACAGGAACATTTATCCCTCTAAAGCTTTTAATTCTTGGAATAAGCAACAAAGAGATTTTTATGATACCATTCTCAATCTAAAGAAAGAGTTAATGAATTATCTTCCTGAAAATCAAAGGGATCTCTATTTAGCTCCACAATACAGGAAGGATTTCTTGGATATTTTAAGAGACTCTAAAGGTATTGAAGAAGCTGCTCGTAGATATAGAACCCTTATTGGTGATCAATTTATTGATAGGGAAGCAGATGATGAATTTGGTATGAGACATACTATTAAGAATTTTGATGATACTAGATTGGAGACTCTTCCCATATATTATACCCAGAAATTAGATGATCTTGGACAATTATCTATGGATGTAGTATCTACCATGGCTCTATATACTGATATGGCATTAACTTATAAGCATATGAGTGAGATAGTGGATTTAATGGAGATTGGTAGAGATCTTATGAGAGAACGTAATATCCAAGATACTAAAGGTGGTAAAGGTCTTATGGAGCAAATTAAAAGTGCTGGTAGGACTATCACTAGTAAAGTAATTAAACCTACTGATTCTACTAATTTCATGAATAGGTTGAACGACTTTTACTCTAGCCAATTATATGGAATATACACTAAAGATGAGGGTAGTTTTAAATTACCATTTACTCAAACACATATATCTATAGCTAAAGCAGCCAATCAGTTAAACAAATATACTGCTATGAACACGTATGCCTTTAACTTCTTAGGGGGTGTGGCTAACGTTGTTACAGGATTAGCCATGACTAGGATAGAGGCTATTGCAGGACAGTATCTTGGGGTTAAAGAATCTGCTAAAGCAGATAGATTATATGCTAAAATGCTTCCAGATATTATATCAGATTTAGGTAGAAGAAGACACACTACCCTACCTTCTCTATTATTTGAAAGATTCAATACATTCCAAGATTACGAGGAATCCCTCAGAAGCCTCAGAATGAATAAGAAGAATCTCTTTGGTAGGTATATTACTGGATCAAGTGCTTTCTTTTTAAATACCGCAGGAGAACATTATCTAGCTGCTAAAATATTCTTAGCAATGGCTGAAAGATATAAACTTAAACAAAACGGTAGAGAAATACCTTTACACGAGGCTTTTGAAGTTGTTAAAGATAGTAAAGGAATTGAAAGGTTACAACTTAAACAAGGTGTTACTAAATCCGATGGAACAGAGTTTACAATGAAAGATCAAATGATGTTCTCTCGTAAAGTAGCTAAAATGCACCAAAACCTACATGGTATTTATAATAAAGAGGATATGAGCATGTTCCAAAGAACTGCTCTTGGAAGAATAGCTTTTATGTTCCGTAAATGAATGCCTACAGCATGATCTAGAAGGTTCAGTAAGGAAAACTATGACTTTGATTTAGATGATGTCACAGAGGGTTTTTATAGAAGTTTTGGAAGGTTTATGACAACTCTTGCCAAAGATTTGAAACAAGGGCATATTGATATAGCCGCTAACTGGAAAAAGATGTCTCCTTTAGAGAAAGCTAATGTTAAAAGGGCTTTAACAGAGATTAGTACTTGATTAGCTACTATAGCTGCTTATGCTTTACTATCAAATGCTTGAGATGATGATGATAGTTGGTATAAAAATTTCTTACTATACCAGATAAGAAGACACCAAACAGAGATTGGTACTATGGTTCCTACAGGATATTCACAATTAACTGAAGGGTTTAAAATATTACAATCCCCTGCTGCTGCAATGGATTACACTCAACATTTATTTAATGTGGTAAGAATTTGAGATCTATGGGCAGAACCATTACAAAGTGGTCAATACGAAGGTTGGAATAGATATGCTAGAAATGTTGTTAGAGTATTACCATATCATCACTCTATTAGAAGAGCTTTAAATCCTAAAGAGGCATTAAAATTCTTTCAGATGTATTAATGTTACTTAATATAAATTTTTTGTAAGGGAGGTCTTGGTATTTTTTAGTTAAAAAAAGTAAGGGTAGTCACATAACATGGCTACCCTTTTTTATCACTCTTTTGGAATAATTACTCTTAAATTACTAATATCATTTTTATGATATGGAATATCTGTTAAAACATAACCAAATATGCTAACACCCTGGTATGTTACACCTGGAATTAATATAAAATTATCCTCAAACTCCCAAATACTCCAAATTGTTTTAGAATTTAATTGATTTGCTAATTTATTATACTCCCTAGTATCTATCACTACATCTCCTAAAACTTCTTTTAATTTATTATTCGTGGAAGGTACTGGAGCACATAAAGGCTTGTAACATTCTATAAATTCTTGTACATCTAAAATCATCATTTAATCATCCTTTTAGGAACGTAAGATATTATATTCTTAGGAATTTTCTTCTACCAATTTTATAACATCTTCGTTTGTTACCATAATTTATTTTATTATTTCAATAGTAACTCCTACAAAATCATCTATATTTTCTTCAAAATAAACCATTTCACAAGAAAAATCTTCAAGTGCTTCGGTTTTTGCAGTATATTTTAATAACTCATCATCTATTTCATCATCATTATATCTCGCCTCTTTTAATTTAGCTTGTATTTCTGAAACATCATACACATACGTTCGTATGAGATTTACTTTTATTTTACGGTTCATAATCGTTTTCAATTAAATATCTATATTGAATAAATCCTTTATAGTTGTTACACCAACCTATGTTACGTCTATCCTCCCTACCCATTTTATAATGTTGGGAGTTCTGAGTAACTTTTTCGAGTGTTAGTTCTCCTTTAATAAAGGTATTACATTCTTTAATAGACATAGCCCTTGCACAATGCTCAAAAGGACTCATATGATGAGATTTTAATAAAGTATCATAAAGTTTTAAATCCTTTTCATAATCTATTTCTCCATCAAAAGTCATGTAAGATAGTCTGGCACATCGTGCTGTTGCTATTTCAATTTTAGCCTGTTGTACATCTCCTTCTTTTCTTACATAGGAGGCTCTATAAGGGCCACGTAGTAAAGTTTCGATTTTATCCTCATCCATCTGATCCCCAAAAGGAATATGCCATTCTCCTGCTTTTAATTCTTTAGGAGTACTTTCATTCATAGCGTCCCACATAGCTTCAGCTAAGGCTTGCATATGGATTTCAGCTTGAGAGGAGTTGATTTGCAACCATTCTAAATCCGTTATTGGTAGATTAGCCATAACACCTCCTTCAGCATAAGATATAAGAGCATCTCTTTTAGATTTAAACACTCCAATTTCAGTTTCATAAACTGGGCATCTCAATTCAAAAAAGTTTTTAAACTCAGTTCCAGTAAGTAGCACTGTATGCCATATAAACGGCTCAAGGAGACGATTGCAGAGTTGTTTTGTTACATCTAATAATAAATGTTCATTTTCTGGTTCTATCCAATTATCTCCATGCAATTCACAAGCTCTTTCCACAGCATTGTCTTTTGCATGTAACCAAACTTCTTTACACCTATTAATAAGTTTCTCATCAGTAATATACTCACTTCCTTGCATTCCTTTATGCTCTTTCTGCCAAGCAATAGGTATGAAAGGATCTGTTTCAACCATTTCAACCATTTTATGAAAGGGGATTGCTCTACTACTTGCACTATTCTTGGAGAATACTCTATGAGTATTCAATTCAGCTAGAATAAACCTTGGAAAAGTAAGGAGATAGGTTGTTATTCTATCTCCCTGCTGATTAATAGAATCAGCTACTATTTTAGCTTCTATTTTCTTCATTTTATCAATGTTGATTAATCTACTGTTGTATTTTCATAAAACTCTCCTATTGTTTCATGTCTGAATTGTTTAGTTTTTAGACAATACATAATTTTATCATATTTTCCTTCACCTACTACTACCCAGTCATACTTATCTCCATCATCTTTATCAGGCAATTCTGCAGGTAAGATTTCTCCAGATTTATAAGCTTCCTCTCTTTTCTGTAGTACAGAATTATACTCTTCAGGAGAGACTAATTTTTTTAATCTTCTTCTTACAGCAAAACTACTACACTCAACTCTTGTACCATTAGCAGCTAATGTTGCTAATTTTTCATATTTGATTTTTTCCATTGCTCCAAATTAAATCATCTACTGGATTATTGTTTTCGTATACTTCAATAGTAGCATAACCTCCATTTTCTTCAGGAGTCATATCCTCTTCTGTCTCATAAAGAGTTTCTTGTTCTACAAATCCTAATTCTTCATCAAAAATATATCCAAGCCCATCTTCTTCTAAAACTTGTATAACTTTTTTAGAATCAGTGTCTTCATCAAAATAAACTCTTTTCCATACTGTTACTTTAAAATCTATATACATATCTCATAATAATTTTTACCCTACTATTTTAATTAGGTGTGGAGGAACCCCAACACCTTTACCTTCACTAATATCTTTAAGAGTAAGCTCTACAATAGGCTCTTCAATGTATTTCTCACAATCTTTATAGGCTTTAAACCTTTGTTCACTGGTATTACCTTCTAGTAAAAGATTCCAAGCTTTTTCTGTAATAGTTAAATAGGGTTCTGGGAAATCAGGATTATAAGAAATTAACCTTTTTATAGATTTTCTACCAGTATCTTCTTTTACTATGACTTTGGTTCCTACTTCTATAACATTATTGGGAAATTCTTCTTCCAAAGAATTATTAGCATTAGCAAGATCAAATATATCCCAATCTTCCTCAATAACTATTCCTGATCTAATAATATCATTATGATGTTGAAAGAAATGATTAAAATCTTTTTTATTAAATATTCTAGACCAAAATTTAACTCCTTCAGAAGTTTTACCCCAATCAAAACCTCCTCTACTACTGTTAGTATCGGGGCCTTTAATTTTAAACACTTCTAAATCTATCTTATTCCCCTGACTTGCTTGACATTCTAACATCCTATTAACAATCTCAATAGGATATCCTGCTATTTTATTCATATATAATTCCTTCTTTAAACATTATTTGCCTAACTCTTAAAATTAATTCTAATAGAGAATAGTTATTATCAATCACATAATCCCATTCTTTATAATCATCCAAAGATGTTTCAGAAGAATGTTGTGAGTATAAATCCCAATATGCATCATATAATTTATTAAATTCGTCTTGATATATTTCTTTATAGTTTTCTCCATCCCATAATTCTGAATCATCTTCAGGATCTACTGAGTGTAATTTACATAATTCTAAATGAGCTGTATCACAAGACCATTCAATCTGTTTAGAATTGTCAAATCCTTCTCTATCAAGTCTAATTAATATGCCTCCTCTATCTTTTATGGCCTTAGCTTCATTAGGAAATCTCACATCAGTAATTAACCATTTTTGTCTTTTATATTCGTTCATTAAAGAATTTACCCATAGGTTGGGGTGTACCATATTTCTACCAAATTCAGTACCTAGCATTTGCATCAACATTCTAGGAGTCATTTTAACTAGATTTAATCCTTGTATATTTTTAGGTTTTGGTAAAGAGTAAGGGTATAAATGAGTTCCGTAACCCCCTTCTAATACTATTTTCCAACACCACCACTCCTCTCCTAAAGGAGTTTCTTTGAATATAGGATCTTCTAATTGCTCCATGGTACATCCTAATAGAATACAAATAATCTGTTTAATTTTATGGGCAAAAGATTTTTGTATCCAAACACTTTTTAAATGATGGTTGTTTTTAACATACTCTTTAAAATCTTCTTCTGTTATTGGATGTGTATAATTATTATTATAATAATCATACAAATATTGCCATATTAAAGCTACAGTATTCTTTCCAGACTGTTTTTTACCACTAATTCCTATTATCATATCAATAATATTAATGTATCCAATGATCTCCTACAGATGCTTCAGCAGGAATTGGTAAACTTTTACAATATTTGGATGCCGATGCCTCCATAGTTTCTTTTAATATATTAGCTACTTCAGGCATATTCTTTGGATATTCAATAACAGCTTCATCATGTACTAAATTACATAATAATACTATATTAAATAAATTATTCTTTACCAACCAATCAAAGAAATTAATCATAGCATCTTTAAGTATTATAATACCAGTACCCTGAGGAGGACTGTTTAATGCCAGTCTATCATATTTAGAAGATGCTTGATAATGCATTTTTACTTTTTTTATAATAGGATGGTCTGAATCATGATTAGCCTTAATTACTCTATATTCCTCCCAAAATTGAGGAGTAAAAGATGCTTGCCTTTCTTTCCAAACTTTCCAATCCCACCAGTAAAGTTTATGTCCTGTATATTTACATATTAAAATATAACCATTTTCTTTAACAAACTTGGAACCTCTTGCTTTAAAATCTGCAATTCCAGGAAAACCCTTATTATAAGCACTAGCAATCTTTTCAGCTTCCTCTATAGAACATCCCAAACTACTTGCAATAGATATTGATGAACCTCCAAACTGTTGTGAAAAATTAATTGGTTTAGCCCTATTCCTAAGTTTTGGGAATTTCTTTTTAATATCCTTAACAGGTACATCTTTTAATTCCTCAAAACATGCTTTAGCTACTAGACTATGAGTATCTCCACTACCGTATAAAAACTCCTCTTGCATAGACTTTTCGTTGTAAATATCTGCTCCTAAACGACTTTCCAGAGCTGAAAAATCACAACTACACATGAAATTCCCCTCATTAGGTATAAAAGCACTCCTAGTATCTTCATCTGCTGGAAGATTTTGTAATTGTGGATAACTAACCTCTTTTGGTGGTAGTTTTTTATACCTAGCTAAATCTATATTCGTACTTTTACTATCTCCACATGACATCCTTCCAGAGGAAGCACCTAATTGTCTAAAAACAGTATGTATTCTACCTGTTTTAGGGTTAATAGCATTGAGATAACTCTGCCCATAAGTACCAACTACCTTACTAGCCTCTTGATACTTAAAGTATATTTCAAGAAACTCATCATCTATACCTTTCTGTCTCTTTAAATGATCTTCAAGTACAGAATCTTTATATTTACCAGTTTTCTTATCTTCTACAGTAGTATCAAATCCTAAAAACTTAGCTACTTTAGTTACTTGTGCAGGACTATCCCAATTAACAGTACATACTGGATCTGTATCAAAACCTGACCACAAATCCCCTTGAAGATTTACTGTAAAAAACCTAGGATCTCCTTTATTAATTAGAAATGTATCTAATTCTTGCTTATATTTGATTCTATTAGCTTCATCTTTAAGCATTTTCTTACGCCATCTCTCTTCACTAAGTCTTATACCACACCATTCAAGATAAGCTATTACAGGCACAAAATCACACTCTAGTTTAGCTCCCACTAAACAATCCTTATCTCTACAAGCCACTAATTGGGATTCCATAATATCTTCAAGATATGTTACATCCCCAGCAGCATACTTAATAACTGCTGTATCTAAACCTCTCCATATTATATCTCCTCTAATTTCTTTACTAATATCTACATTTAAATATCTTTTCGCCATAGAAGTTAAAGAATACCCTATACCACTAACACTCTCTGGGGGATACCCCAAATATAGTAGTTGCTCTACTATCATAGTGTCATAAACTTTTCTTGGTATAATTGAATAATTGTATAGAAATTGTAAATCAAATTTCAAGTTCTGACCTATAATAGGCTTATTCTCTAAAATCTCTTTATAAACAGTAACATCGACCGTGGTTGTATCTACCACGATCTGATGCCCTGCTTTTTTATTTCCAAATTGGATGCATAAGATATTAGCCAAGTGAGGATCTAATCCAGAAGTTTCACTATCATATTGGATTCTTCCCCAACTATTGAGCATGTTTAAAGACTCTTCTATAGTCATAATCTTGTAAACATCACTTTCGAATAATTGGGATTGTCCCGTAACTAAATAAATCATGCTATATTTTCTTCTAACTCCATTACATAATATTTATTTATATTATCGTAATGAATTTTTTTTATCCTATAATTGTTATGGTAGGGTACTAATTCTCCCTCAAGTAATTTTGGCCCCTGGTAAGGAAATACCCAAAATTTATCCTCAGAGGTATATCCGCAAGTTACAGGATGTATGTCTCCTAAAAGTTTAGTTACAAGAGATAAGGTTCCATCTAAATTCCTCAAGAACTTTAGAAACTTTTCATTTGTTCCGTAAGGATTAATTCTTAAAGTTTTACCCTCACCTTTTAACCACTCTTTATTCATTACTTCTTTACCCATATAACTAATTCTTCAAAATCTAGTACCCATTTTGCTTTTTTAAAGAATTCACTACCCAAAATACCTACAATATCTACTCCAGCTACATCTGATATTTGCTTTCTAGCAAAATCCCAATCATCTGAAATAGTAAAGCGCTCTACAAACCTATCCCTACCTACTGATATAGTATCTTCAACCACGGGAACAGCATTAGTAATCTCAGTAGTTCCCATACCAGAAACAACGTTATTATCTACTAATTTTACTTGTCCTTTACCTACAATACTTTTATAGGCAGTTTTAGATATTAAATTAATATTAGCACCCGTATCTATTAAGAAATACCTGTATTTATTTCGGATTCTTAACTTTATTAATGGAAAGCTAGTTTTATCAAAACCTTCCTTGTATAAATTAATTGAATACCTATAATTGGTATTAATATTATTTTTAATGGCTTTATAAATAAATGTAAAACCTCCTACTATGATTATTATAACACATAATAACCAAATACTCATTCCTACTACCATTCCTCAAATTTTATTAGTTTCCTGTATGACCAAACCCTCCTGTACCTCTATCACTTTCTTCTAGTACATCTACTTCTTTAAATTCAATTAGTGGATATGGTATAATAATCAATTGTGCTACTCTATCTCCTATTTTATAAGTATGAATATTTTTATAAACCCCTGTTTCAGGATCTATCTCATAATCTCTAATTAAAAACCTGTTATTAGAAACATGCTCCATACAAAGGGTAGTCAATCTAAATTTACATAGAATTTCCCCCCTATACCCAGAATCTATTACTCCTATATGGTTAGCTAGCATTAAATCCTTTTTATAGATACTACTTCTTGGTACTATAAGACCTACATAACCTTTAGGTATTTCTACTTGTAATCCTGTATGATAAGTAATAATATCATCTTTAGTTTGTATGCCTGTAGCCACTAAATCCATTCCAGCATCCCCTGGTTTAGCATATTCAGGAATTACTGCATCTGGGTGTATTCTCTTAATTTTAACTTCCATATTTAATCCTCATCTTTTAATATTAAAATCCTCCATAATAATTATTTAACATCTTGAATATCCACAATCTTTACATGCTGCACACCCAGCCTCATGTACTAATTTCCCTCCACACTCTGGGCAGGTGGATTCTTCAATTTTAGTATCATATTTACTTAGTATTCTACACATGGCAGACACAAAAGATGTAATACCATCATTGATCTTTTTTGCTGTTTTAATAACATAATGTATATCAGCTCCATGTCTTAATAACATTGATGTGTAAAGAGCACTGGCTTTCTCTAATTCAGAATTACCACTCTCATTTAAATTATCAATAGTTACCTTATCTCCTATGAATCTATAATGACCCCGTTTAATTTTAACTATCTTACCAGAACACTCTTTTAACTTTTCCCCCAAAGTATTAAACACGAATACTTCGTAAGGCTTGTTTTCAAACAATCCTATAACAACAGCATATGTATTTCCTCTACTTACGGTTATGTGTAAATTAGCTTCTAATTCTTTAGGTCTTTTAGGAGCATCATGAGATTTAAATACCTTATCTTTTGGTGTGTCGCTTACTAAAATACCACTTCTACTACCCTCTCTATAATAAGTTAAACCTTTGCACTTTAAATCAAAAGCATCTAGATAACCTTTACTCATAGTTTCTTTAGTAGTTTCCACTGGAACATTCACAGTACTACTAATACTAGAAGTTATGTATTTTTGAATAAGTGCTTGAGTTTGTATCCTAGTATCAATATCTATATCCTCTGAAGTGCTTCCATACCATGGAGAAGATTCAAATAGTACTTGGAGATCCTTTTGATTAAGTGTTTCTAAATGTTCTTTAGTATTTTCAGGATTTTTAATTAAATACCAATCAATAAATTTGGGGTGTAATACAGTAA
>Ga0116180_1003157_pt1 | contig 12613 bp, 14 predicted proteins | sample AD_UKC073_MetaG_FD_89804 | JGI IMG/M metagenome (GOLD analysis project Ga0116180, IMG submission 89804) | Active sludge microbial communities of municipal wastewater-treating anaerobic digesters from USA - AD_UKC073_MetaG | ecosystem: Engineered > Bioreactor > Anaerobic > Digestate | place: USA...
CATACCCGTTTACAAAGCGAACAGGAAAGTCAATGAAATCAACGGTCTACCCAGACCACCCCCGCGCCAGTGCTAGCTTTGCGTACCGTCACTTATTGCACTGAAAACGAGGAGACCCCGTACCAGATCGTGCTGGACCCTGACAAGCTGGCCGCCTACGCCATCCCCCATGCGCGCATCACCGAAGCCGTGCAGAAAGCCAACCAGGAAACCGGCGGCTCGGTGCTGGAACTCGGGGAAGCGGAGTACATGGTGCGCGCTTCGGGGTACCTGCAGTCGCTGGAGGACTTCCGGCAAATTCCGCTCATGACCACACCGGCGGGCGTCTCCGTGCGCCTGGGCGACGTGGCACGCATCCAGCTGGGCCCGGAGATGCGGCGCGGCATCGGCGAGCTGGACGGCGAAGGCGAAGCCACGGGCGGCATCATCGTCATGCGATCGGGCAAGAACGCGCTGGAGACCATCGAGGCGGTCAAGGCCAAGCTCCAATCCCTGCAGGCCAGCCTGCCCAAAGGCGTGGAGATCGTGCCGGTGTACGACCGCTCCAGCCTCATCGAGCGCGCCGCAAAGAATCTTTCGTTCAAGCTGCTCGAAGAGTTCCTGGTGGTGGCTGCCGTGTGCCTGGTCTTCTTGTTCCACCTGCGCTCGGCCTTCGTGGCCATCATCTCGCTGCCTCTGGGCATCCTGGCCGCCTTCATCGTCATGAACTACCAGGGGGTCAACGCCAACATCATGTCGCTGGGCGGTATCGCCATCGCCATCGGGGCCATGGTCGATGCCGCCGTGGTCATGATCGAGAACGCCCACAAGCACCTGGAACACTGGGCGCATGCCCACCCCGACCAGAAGCTCGAAGGCGAGGAGCGCTGGCGCGTGATCGGGGACTCGGCGGCCGAAGTGGGCCCCGCCTTGTTCTTCTCGCTGTTGATCATCACGCTGTCCTTCATCCCCGTCTTCACGCTGGAGGCGCAGGAAGGCAGGCTGTTTGCACCCCTGGCGTTCACCAAGACCTACGCCATGGCGGCCGCAGCGGGCCTGTCGGTGACGCTGATCCCAGTGCTGATGGGTTACCTGATCCGAGGGCGCATACCCGACGAGAAGGCCAACCCGCTCAATCGCCTTCTGATCGCGGTGTACCAGCCCCTGCTCAATGGGGTGCTGCGCGCGCCCAAGCTCACACTGGCGATGGCTGCGGTTGTCCTGGTCATCAGCCTGTGGCCGTTGCAGCATATCGGCGGCGAATTCATGCCCAGGCTCGATGAGGGGGACTTGCTGTACATGCCTACGGCCTTGCCAGGCCTGTCGGCAGGCAAGGCGGCGCAGCTCCTGCAGCAGACCGACCGGCTGATCAAGACGGTGCCCGAGGTTGCGAGCGTCTATGGCAAGGCCGGCCGTGCCGAGACCGCCACCGACCCGGCGCCGATGGAGATGTTCGAGACCACTATCCAGTTCAAGCCGCGCGAGCAATGGCGGGCAGGCATGACCCAGGACAAGCTGGTGGAAGAACTCGACCGCATCGTCAAGGTGCCGGGCCTGGCCAACATCTGGGTGCCGCCGATCCGCAACCGCATCGACATGCTGGCCACCGGGATCAAGAGCCCGGTAGGGGTCAAGGTCGCGGGAACAGACCTCGCGGAGATCGACCGCATCACCACGCAGATCGAGAAGGTGCTCAAGGGTGTGCCTGGCGTCTCCAGTGCCCTGGCTGAGCGGCTGACGGGCGGGCGCTACGTGGATGTGAACATCCGCCGCGATGCCGCCGCCCGGTTTGGGATGAACATTTCCGACGTGCAGTCGGTCATTGCCTCGGCCGTGGGCGGAGAGAACATCGGCGAGACAGTCGAGGGATTGCAGCGCTTTCCCATCAACGTGCGCTACCCCCGGGAAACGCGCGACTCCTTGCAGAAGCTGCGCAGCGTGCCCATCGTCAGCCCCCAGGGCGCACGCCTGGTGCTGTCCGACGTAGCGGATGTGCGCATCTCCGATGGCCCGCCCATGCTCCGAAGCGAAAACGCCCGGCTTTCGGGCTGGGTCTACGTGGACATCCGCGGCAGGGACCTGCGCTCGGCCGTGCGGGACATGCAAAAGGCCGTGGCGCAGGAGGTTCGGCTGCCTTCGGGCTACTCGGTCTCCTGGTCCGGCCAGTTCGAGTTCCTGGAGCGCGCCACTGCAAAGCTCAGGGTGGTGCTGCCATTCACGCTGCTGATCATTTTCGTGCTGCTACCTGACCTTCCGCAGCATCGGCGAAGCGCTGCTCATCATGGCCACGCTGCCGTTCGCGCTGGTGGGAGGCATCTGGCTGCTGTACCTGCTGGGCTACAACCTCTCCGTCGCTGGCGCAGTGGGCTTCATTGCGCTGGCCGGGGTCTCGGCGGAGTTCGGCGTGATCATGCTGCTTTACCTTAAGCATGCCTGGCAGGACCGCATCGACCAGCAGAGGACCACACCTGCGGACCTGCTGGATGCCATCCGCGAGGGCGCCGTGCTGCGAGTGCGTCCCAAGGCCATGACGGTCGCCGTGATCCTGGCGGGCCTGCTGCCCATCATGTGGGGCACCGGTGCCGGATCGGAGGTGATGCAACGCATCGCAGCGCCCATGGTCGGCGGAATGATCACCGCCCCCTTGCTGTCCATGTTCGTCGTTCCCGCCGCCTACTTGCTGATGCGCCGCGCGCGCAAGGGCCGCGCGGCTCCCTCGCCATCCCAATCTATTTCTCAACCACTCTGAAACAGGAGATCACCATGAAACGACTCATCACCACCGCCGTCGTCGCCGTTGCCACCGCGCTGCCAGGGCCCGCTGCATTGGCCCAGCAAAAAATGGACGACATGAAGGGCATGGACATGGGCAAGAAGCCGGCGGCGGGCGCCCAGGCCGTCCACAAGACGAAGGCCACGGTCAAGAAGGTGGATGCCAAGGCGGGCAGCGTGACCCTGGCCCATGAACCGGTGGCCAGCCTGAATTGGCCGGCCATGACTATGGGCTTTAAGGTCAAGGACAGCGCGCTGCTGAGCAAGCTGACCGAGGGCAAGCGCGTCGATGTCGAGTTCGTTCAGGAGGGCAAGGACTACGTGATCCAGTCGGTCCAGTGATTGGTGCAGGGGGTGGGAGGGAGTCGCCACCTCATCTCGAGTCCGCCCAATGCTTCAGCCAATCGCTGGGCCGGGGCCTCGGGGGCTGTATACAGGACCCCGGGGCGAGTCCACGGCACTGAAACCGTCCTGCTCCCCCAACTCCTGGCCGGCGGGACATGGGCGCCGGTTGACGAGCTCACTGCAGAGGCAAAGTCTGTGTGCGCATCCACTCGCTGAACGCCCACAGATCAGCGTGTGAGGAATGGATCTGATCGAGTTCCGGTCCGACGTTGGGGGTTCCGTTCGTCCCGCGACAAATCAGAGCCCGATGAACACCCGGTGCGATCCCGCGAAAATACGGCAGGAAGTCATCTACGAACGCCACTGGCGCAAGGTGCTCGATGGCCTCCGCCTTCGGGCTTCGCTCCCCCGCAGTGACTCCTGTGGCGATCACGCGCTCGATCGGAAATCCCGCATCCCGCAGATTCCTCAGACGCGCCGCTTCAAACTGCGGGGCCAGAGCGGAGACACAGACCAGTTCGTAGCCCGCATCGTGAAGCCGATGGCAGGCGTCGACAGCCCGCTCCAGTGGTGGCACGCAAGACCAGAACTGCTCGTCCATGCAGGCCCGCAATGCGGCCAGGCGATCCCCCTCCAGAAACTCGACCGCCCAGCGGTGATACGGAAAGTACGCGTCCTTGTCCCGCTCGACGGGCCGCTGGCCAAACGCGCGCTCCCAGACCGAGGCATAGGCCAGGCCATAGTCGAGCAGCACCCCATCCGCATCCAGGGCGATGATTGGCTTGGTGCTCGTGTCGGTGTTCCTCCAAAAAACCCCATTGCGATTACGCACGTGGTGCCGGCGAGCATGCCATCGGTAGGAGGCCACCCGCGTTCTTGCAGATGCGTCACGGCTTCTGATCAGCCCACATCCACACAGAAATCCACCCGGAATTCCGAATTCTGCGTGCCACCCCCTCGGCGCCTGTAGCCTCTGGGGTTGGTGACGATCCGAGTCCCTCGCACCTGGTAGTCTAGGCTGGCATGGATGTGTCCATGGATCCACGTGCTGGCCTTTCCCATCAGCGCTTCCAGGTCGCTGGCGTAGCAAGGTGACCGCGGGTGGCCTTCAAACTCCAGCGGGATGGATCGCGGATGCGGTGCATGGTGGGTGACTACCACCATGTTTTCCGTATCGCCCAGGCCCAGTTGCTCCTTCAGCCACTGCCGGCTCGCATCGTGCCGGCGCGCAGCCATCGCCGGAGACAATCGGTGTTTGCGTTGCTGCCAGTACATCTCCGGCGGCCGCGTGATCTTGATCCGCTGGTAGTCGCTCATGCGATGGTGCGCCGTGTTCATCGCCATGAGCTTCTCTTCGGCGCCGTGCAGCGCATAGTCCGTCCAGAGCGTGCACCCCAGAAACCGCACGCCGTCGATCACGACGGCATCGTTCTCCAGGTAGTGGACCTCGTGGTCCTGGGCCAGCTTGCGCATCACGTCGATGTGCTTGTCCCAATGCTGGCCGTAGAACTCATGGTTGCCGTCCACGTAGATGATGGACTGGTCCGGGAAGGTCTCACGCGCCCAGCGAAGCCCGCTCGTGCCTTCGGTGGTGTCGCCGGCCAGCACCACCACGTCGACGGTCTTGAGGAAGTCCAGTTCTAAATGCAGCTTGAAGGGATACAGGTCCAGGTGCAGGTCCGAGTACACGAGCAGTTTCATGGAGGCTCCGTTGACGGCGTTGCGCGGACTCATGGCCAACTGCGGCGAGGCTTCTTGCGCGCCCTGACCATCGGTGCGAAGCCAGCGCGTTGAATGCGCGCGGAAACCAATCTCCCTTTCAACAGCCTCGCTGGTTTGGTTGTGATCATGAACTCTGGTGGCTCGTCCCCGTCAGCGCTACTCCTGCCCAGCGAGAAGTACACGCGGGCCCCCACCTTCCAACCCATGCCCGACGGCAAGGGGATGCGGGTGCGACTGTCGATGTGCGCCCGGCGCTCGGGCTCGAATCGCTTCTTAACGGAATGAGGGTTCAAAGGCATAGCAATCCTCGGGTGACATCCAGCCCACGCTTACAAAATGGGTGATTTCGGTAGGAAACGGAACTATTACCAGGGCGGCAGCAACTCGCCGCCATGGGCTGGCCACGAGCCGACAGATACCGCGTCCCAGACGACATCGCTCACGTCAGCCGAAACCGTCCCGATGGCATGCTCGCCATGCAGTTCCATCAACATCCGCAGGTCCTCGTCTTCTTCGGGAGGTGCTGCGAGGTGATAGTTGCGACCTGATCCGGTCTTGAGCATTGCGCTCGCAAGATCGATGGCAGCCAATGCCGAAGTAACTCTGAGTGTCATGGGGCCCACCATCGCGACGATGTGCAGCGTCCCGGTTCCACGTTGAAGGATTCGCCAATGGTCCAGTTGGACCTCGGGCTGAACTTGAACATCGGGGGCGGGACGCTCATTGAGAAATTGAATCTGCACGATGCAGAACCTTGTTTTGATCAGGTGGGCGAACAGGCTGTAGGTCCCCGTTTGCGGTGGGGTCGCTGCAGTGAGATGCCGGCGCGCTGCTTGTCCAGATCGAGGATCAGTCCAAGGTTGAGCAGACTCTGGCATGAGGACTCTGCGGCAGCCATTTGGAAGTGGAAATCATCAAATTTCCACCAGAATGCGACTAGTTAGACGTGGTCTTTTAAGTCGCCATCGGCGGAAATCGAGTGAATGCCCACTCGAAAGTCAGATCCACCGAAAGCTGCTGTCGGTCGCGCGCTCAAGGAGCTGCGCACCGCACGCGGCTTCACGCAGGAGGATCTGACACCGGCAATCAGCCGGCGGCACATTGGGCGTCTCGAGCAAAGCGAGCAGCTCCCCAGCATTGGCATGGTGGAGCACCTCGCTGAAGGCCTGCAGGTTCATCCAATGACTCTCCTTGCAGTGGCATACGCGCGCAGATTCGATGCAGCATCGATTGAGAAGGTGCTGAATTCCGTTCGAACCGATCTCTCTACACTGCTGCCTGAGGACGTCGCTTAGCCCTTCTTGGCTGCGATGGAGAGCTTTCTCCAACCATGATGGCTTCAATCCCTGTCAGCATGGACAACGATTCATCGTCGTTTGGGCGATTGAGCAGTCTGTTCACGATCTCGCGGTCTGCGGCCATGCTGAGCACCATCATCACGTCGCGTAACTGCTCAAGGCTGCCTTCAAAACTGAGTTCGCCATTTACGGGAGGCGACGGATGTGCCTTTGCTATCAACAGCAACGCCATCGCGATCGCTGCATTGGGTTCGCCGTCGGGACCTCGTGTACCTTCTCCCCACAGCATGGCCCGAAGTTGATCGGAAACACACACCAGTTGGCCGTCGCTGAGGCTTCTTGGAAGGATCGCGTCAAAGCCACCGGTTTGAAGGATTTCTTCCAGGTCCATCTCGCTGAAATGGCCGATCTGTTCTTTGTCTAACTGCAACATGCTCGTCAAATATTTAGGGGACTAGTTGGTCCTGTTTGGGACTGAGCGTGCGAAGATAGCTGAACTTTCTCCGCGCAAAACCCGTTTCAAGGCGGTCCAGCGCAAATGGAAAGCTCCCACTTGCCTTGCGAAGACATCTGCGCAATCAGAGTGTTGTTTTGAACTTTCGCTGCCACTCGCCCTTGAAGAATCGATTGGATCTCTCCCGCTTGGTTGAACTCGACAGCCAGTTTCGCGAACTAGCGAAGCTGCAGGGTCCAGGCACGCCCAGGAGCGGGTGGGTGAAGACCGTGCGCCTGGCTCTGGGCATGAACTCCGAGACCTTGGGTCGACGCATCGGCATCTCTCCGCAAGGAGTCAGGCAGCTTGAAAAGTCGGAAGCTGATGGCTCGATTTCTCTCAACACCCTGGCCAAGATTGCAGATGGGTTGAACTGCGACGTGCGGTACGTTCTGGTGCCCAGGATCAGCTTGGTCGACCAGGTGATGGCGCGAGCCATGGAGCACTCCAAAGGCGCGGGTCCGATGGGGGCAGGCAGTTCCCCGGTGAACATTGACGGCCAGTCGCTCGTTGTGCTCGCCTCGCTTCTTTCACGCATCGACCAACGCACATTTTGGTAGCCGGCAGCCGGCGTTGTGGCTTGAAGTTGAAGAGGCCCCGAAACAGGTAGGCGGGACATTTCTGATGGACCCGGCCCGCGGGTCGTTGCGAAAGCGGCTCGAGCGCCTATAGTGCCGGCAGGCGGACCTGTTCCCGGTGAGATGCGGATTCGGGGCCGAGTGCAAAGGAGGCGTGGTGGGTGAACTGGATGACTATCTGCAGGCTGCCGACCGTGAAACCACGGTGCGAAGTTACGCAGCTGCGATCAAGCACTTCGAGCACGACTGGAAAGGGCTTCTACCAGCCACCAGCGATACCGTCGCTCGCTATCTCGTGGCCTACGCGAGCACGCACAAGGTCAGCACATTGAGGCAAAGGCTGGCGGCGCTCGCGCGCTGGCATGCAGAACAGGGCTTTGCGGACCCGACCAAGACACCGCTGGTGCGCAAGGTGCTCAGGGGCATCGTGGCGAAGCACCCGGCCAAGCAAAAGCAGGCGCGACCGCTGGAGCTCGATCAGCTTCAGAAGATCTCCGACTGGCTGCAAGCCGAGCAGCGCGCGGCACGCAAACGAGGCGATGAAACGGCCTTGCTGCAACTGACGCGCAACCGGTCCATCGTGCTGCTGGGCTTCTGGCGCGCGTTTCGATCCGATGAGATCGTCAACATGCGAGTGGAGAACGTGACGGCGGTTGTCGGAACAGGTCTGACCTGCAGGCTGGACAGGAGCAAGACGGATCGCGCTTTGGAGGGTCGCACGTTCCATTGCCCGGCTTTGTCCCGGCTGTGTCCTGTGGACGCCTACCTGGAATGGATCGACGTCAGCGGCCGCCAGGCGGGCCCGGTGTACTGCGGCATCGACCAGTGGGGCCACATGTCTGATCGACCCATGCACCCCACCAGCCTGATCCCCTTGCTGCGCAAGATGTTCCATGACGCCGGCGTCGAATCTGCCGAAGGCTACTCGAGCCATTCGCTGCGGCGCGGATTTGCGGGATGGGCGCGGGCCAGCGGGTGGGACATCAAGGAGATGATGGAGTACGTTGGATGGCGCGACATGGAGTCGGCGTTGAGGTATCTGGATGCCCCGACCGCCGGACTTCAGGAGCGCTTCGAGAGCGGCCTCGGACGTCGCCCGGACAACTCCTAACCCCGAGGCCTGCATGCAGCCGATTCTCGCCCCCCACGTGCGCACCTTCGTCGACTCACTGGCAGGACTCCCTGTACAGCCTTCCTCTGTGTGGCTGTTCGGCTCGCAGGCCAGTGGCCGAGCCCAGGCAGGCTCCGACACACATCTGCTTGTGTTCGGCCCGCCCGGCTTGATAGCCGCGATGCGCACGGCACTTTCCCCGCCAAGCGGCATCGACTGCATGGTGGTTGTAAATGGCGACGACTTTGAGGATCCCTGGCAGGCTAAGGGTGGCTCTCTTTCCCGCTGGAATTGGGTGTTGAAGTCAGCCACCGAAGCCCAGTATCTGGGGAACATATTCATCGCCGATGAGCCTGGCGGAACGCTCGGCGAATCTGTGACTCGACAGGAGAGAGCCATCCGCATCTGGCCCAGTGAAGCCGACCTGCAAACGAATCTTGCCACCTGAAGTCTGGCGGGCAATTCAACCAATGTTCGTTGGCACCCAACGCACCGAGCTCGCCAACCGAGAACCACTGAGCCCATCAAATTCTGGGAGATGAGATGCTTCTTGTGTATGTGGACACCGGCGGAATGCTCAAGGAAGTGGCTGCCTTGGAGGCTGCTGGCCTTCTGAAAACCCATTACTTTCCTTTCGAGCAGCGCAATCGCCGGGTCAAGGCCTTCGTGCCGGGCTCTGGCGCTACCTGGAAGCAAAGCAAACTGAGTTGGAAAGAGGCTCCCGGAACCTGGAACGACTACAAGCCTTCCGCGCTCTTCGAACCGCTACGCAAGTTGCTGGGCGCCCAGGTCGACGCACAGCACCTCGATTCGGCGGCCAAGGCCGGCTGCTCGGTCTTTCTCACGAGCGACAAAACAGATATTTGGTCCAAGCGCGACGCGATACAGGCGCTCGCAGACATCCGGGTGCTCCACATGCCTTCTGAGCTGGTGACGCTGCGGCAGCTGGCGGAAGCGGGGGCAAACCTTGGGCCGCCAACGGAATCATTTGCGCCCTGAACGCCATCTCCACCGAGCACCAAGTATCCTACTAATATTGTCGGGTATTTCCTTTTTTGCACGGAATAAATGAAATGGCGAAATGCAGGGGTGCGCTAAGTTGTTGATTTATATAGAGCAGCTTTCCGATTTTGCAGACGGAAATGCAAAAGCACGAAATAGGGTTATTTTTCGGCGCGTTTTGCGGGGGCGCGTTTCGAGGCCATTTCTCCCTTCAAAAGCACGCTGGCGTACCGGGCCACGCTGAAGCTCATGGTGCCCCGGAAGTTGATGTGCCCGAAGTGGACGGGGCCGATCCTGCGCAGGATGCTGTCGTCAATGCGCTGCCCGCTGGACTTCAGACGATCCACGGTTTCCTGCAGTTTCATCGTGTTCCAGCCGATCACGACGTTCGTCAAGAGCGCATGCGATCCCGAAATCGACTTGAGCTCATCGCGGCGTCGGCCTCGTTCGGCGGTGATCCGACCGTAGTAGATGGCCCGCTGAAGAAGGTGCACCGACTCGCCGCGGTTGAGCAAGGTGTGGATTTCTCGCCGGAAGACGTCGTTGGTGAAGTAGTCGCACAGGAACACCGAGCGCAGCAGTCGACCGTACTGGTCCAGGCAGCGGCGAACGTCATCCCCAGCAGCAGCGCTCCCGTGGCGGGCCAGCGCCCAGGCCACGCTCACGCGGCCAGACTTGATCGAGGCAATGAGGCGCATGGTCTGGTCCCAGCCTTCCCGAATGGCTTTCTCGGTAATGGCCGGTATGGCGATTTTCTCTAGAGCCTCCGACACCTTGAGCGAGCGGTGCGTCCAGATCTTGCAGTCGGGCAGCCCCGCCAACTGGGGACACAAGTCGAACTTCAGCAGCTTGGCCACGCTCATGCCGGAATAGGTGTAGCCATGGGTGTCCACCGCCAAGAGGTCAACCTTGATGCGGTCCTCGCTGTTGGAGTTGTAGGATTCGATTCCATGCACCGCCGGCGCGTCCTGGCGCGTCATCAGCACGATCGGCTGGTCAAAGATGACCGGGTAGCTGCCCAGCACGTGGGTGTAGATGCCTGCCGCCGCAGTCTTGCGACGGGCGTCCGTGCGGGCAATGGACAGATGGCGCGTTGCATCGAGCGCCATCATGTCGGAGGAGGCTTTCTTCCCGTCACTCCACAGCTTGACGATCGGAAACCGCTGCTGGAACGCCACCACGCTGTCGTTGGCTGCGCGCAGCCGGCCAGGCGCTTCGAGCATGCGCATGGCCGCCGTAACCCGGCTGACGGGTACGCCAGGAATCATGGCGGCCGCCGCCTTGGCGTCTATCTCTGTGCCGTGCGCGAGCAAGCCTGCATACAACGCGATGAGTTCTTCAGCGTCTTCAGGCTGTCGGCCCAGCAACATGGTGCTGATCTGGGTCCGACTGTCGATCTCCAAAATGACATCCGGCAGCTGCGTTGCGCCAATCATGTCGCTCAGACGCTGGTTGGTGTGCCGAAGCTCCGGATCCTCCTCGGCAGCCCGGATCGTCGGTATTCGCACACACCCGTCTTCATCGATCTCAAGCAAGCCTTTCTCAAGCCCTACCTCCACATCGGCAAGGCCGGCACGCAGCAGCTCGTACTGGAGGTCAAGCGCCTTTCTTGGATCCAGTTCCAGGCCATAGGCTTCGCAGAGAGCGACCTTGTCGCGTTCCCATTCATCCTGCGGAATCAACAAACTCGCCTTGTTCTGGTAGGTCGCGCTGTGGTTCACATACAAACTTCCGCCCCGCAGACCTTTGCTGATGCGCATCAACGCACAACCTTCGAAGGCCCTGAGAGCGGCCTTGCGATCGGGAACCTCGAGCAGTGGGCGCCATTTCGGTTCAACCAGCGAAGTGTCGAAGTCAACCGGCAGTTCCTTGGCGCCTGCTACGCGAAGTGCCTGCAATGCCGCAACCAGCTTCCCGTCAGCGTGTTCGGGATCTCCCCGCAGGTCCAGGCAGGTAATGCCGTCAAGTACCGTGCGAACGCGTGCGCTCTGCTGGGTCAAGATTTCCCTGACAACCTCAGCATGGCTGACGGGCGGACGGCCCAGCATGTCATCGGCCAGCGCCATGATGGCTGCCAGCCGTTCCTGGGCATCGCGCGCGCTGTCCGCAGCTATGTCCCGCATCGATTCGATGGAATGGCGGTACTCGATTGCACGCTGCGCCTGTTTGGCCTGAACGCGCTTGGTGCCCGAGCGGACGATGTCGTTGGTGTGCCGGTTGTTCCGAAAAATTGCCTCATCGCTGAGCTCGCCGAGCAGGTGCTTGAGAAAACACACGATCTCGATCGAGCGGGTGTCCTCGATGCGGCGGGCGGTCTCGGAGGGCGGCCGATTGACCACGGCCTGGGCGAACGCATGGATGCGCCCAATCGAGAGCCCTTGCAGGTCCCACAGGTGCACGCCCAGCGTCTTGAGCGCATCGATGCGGGAGTTCACCTCTTTGAGGCCCTTCACCCCATGTTTGCCGGCCGATTGCTTCAACCACTCCAGCAACGAAATGCCTGGTGCCGGACTCTCTTCATGCATGACCTTGAGCACCGCGCGCAGGCGTACCGGAGTGACCGCTGCTCGAATCGTTGCGAGAGCCAGGTTCTCGACAACCTGAAACGCGGATCGGGCCAGGTCGTGCACGACTCGCTGGCCTGGCAGGACGATCCTGTTGTCGAAGAGCCATTCCTGCGCGGAGGCGAGGAGTTCATCGACGGACGAGGCGTCGATCGCCTGCTGGGACAGGGCCGCCTGCAAGCGTGCCTCGGCGTTGGAGTCGTAGGTAGAGAAGAGGAGCTGTTCGCGAACCCAAGCCCTATGGTTGCTGATGGTCCGGTCGGCATTCGAGTACAGCGACTTGAGGGAAGCAATCGCGGTCGAGTGGATGCCCAGCTGCTCGCACAGCATTTTCAACATCGCACTCGGCATCTTGAGCGCGGCATCGGCATTCCTGCCAGTTAGCGCGAGGAACGAAAGCTGCACCGCCAGTCCCAGGTGGTAGCGCTTCGCGTAGCCGCTGTTCCTGATCTCGCTGATCAGCTCGTCCGGTAGCCGACAGTGCAGTTGCACGTCGTCCGCGTTCAAGCCAGACGGCAGCTTTTCGTAGCCTACGAATCTGTATCGGTAGCTCGACATCAGCGTTCTCCTTCGCTCCGGGGAACACTATAAATCGCAGCTAAGTTGTTGTCGCCAGTGGCTTATTTGGAGATGGATTCCGAAATTGCACGGAAACCGAGATCACCCCTGATCCGGCCGGTATAAATGGCGCGCTTGAGGGCGTTAACAGCCTCGCCCCGATTGAGCACCCGGCGCAACTCGTTCCTGAA
>Ga0116180_1003159_pt1 | contig 12610 bp, 10 predicted proteins | sample AD_UKC073_MetaG_FD_89804 | JGI IMG/M metagenome (GOLD analysis project Ga0116180, IMG submission 89804) | Active sludge microbial communities of municipal wastewater-treating anaerobic digesters from USA - AD_UKC073_MetaG | ecosystem: Engineered > Bioreactor > Anaerobic > Digestate | place: USA...
AAGAAAAAAAGAAAAAAACAAAAAAAACACGGAGAAGAGAAACACCCCTCCGTAAAAGTCTCTGGATTCCCACCTCCTCATCACCCCGGCGACTTTCGAGCCGTTTTTAGCCTGCCCCTGAATGATTCTATCACCCCCTGTTCGTCACCCCGGCAATTTTCAAGCCGGGGTCCACAGTATTTAAAAAAATTAGATGCCTGATAAAAAATTTCGGGAATGACAGATGGTGTGGATGCCTCGCTAAATTTCAGGCATGACAAAAAGACCAGCCCTCGGAGTGAGAGGGTAGGGCAAGGGTGGTTTTTGCCATTTTATAAAGCAAGCTACATTGTGTTAAAAACTCGGGAGGAGTGTGCGAGGATCATTATGACCACTTCGGTAAAGAGGGCAGACGAGGTTTACTATAACCACCTGAGGCGCAACACCGGAGAACACGCGAAGCACATGAGATGCCTGAAACTTCCTATCTCATTGCGTCCAAAAACTCTTCAACTGTTATTCCGGCCAAATTTACAAGCTTTCTTAGAGTTCCTTTAGCAATTTCCTTATGGTCTGGAACGGATAGCGTAACACCATGGCACTTTTTTACAAGAATGATGTGACTACCTCTCTGTCTTGCTATTTTCCATCCTAAATGTTCAAAGACTCGGGCTGTTTCCCGCCCGCTCAACGCCGGCAATTTTTGCATTATTTATATTGCTATTTCAATCTCTTTCACGTTAATGGTAAGAGGCATACCTTGTTCTGCTCTTACCTCAAGGCATGCTTTTATCGCTTCTTTTATATTTTCAATAGCTTCCTCTTCTGTTTTTCCCTGACTTACACATCCAGGAACAGAGGGGCATTCTACTATATACATTCCATCCTCATCTCTTTCAATAACTACTAAAAACTTCATCTTGCTTTCCCCTTTACTTGATTATTCTCCTCAAGTATACCACAATTCGTATCTTCCCGGGGGTCAGGTAAAATCGTGGTCCTGTCGGGTTATTACCACCTCATCAAAACCGGGAAGGGCTTGTCTCAGATTGGTTAGCATCATCGCTTATAGTTCCTCTTTAAACTCTCGTAACGCCTGGCGCAAGGAAAACTATTCCACCATGAGCCTCTTCCCGAGTCTTCCTATGGAAAAGAAAACGCACAAAATCATAGACTTCTGCCTTTATATCCTCCGGTAAGCTTTGAATGAGCTATTGTAGCCGATTTTTGGTTTCCATGCTCTACAGTCCTGAGTAGAACAATACCGAGAGACGAGCTATCTACCCATCATGCTACGCAAAAAGGAGGAACGTAAAGATCAGAGAAGGAGACAGACTACTTTTTTAGACCCCTTTCTTTCCTTTATCCTCGGAAGAGCTCTCCATATGACTCCTTCTTTTTTCCTTCTCGCTCGGAGAGAGTCTCTTTTTTATCATTCCTGAGCGCCTCTATCATTCCTTCAGCCGTCACCCCTGAATGATTCTATCAATCCCGTTGTCCGTCACCCCTGAGCGCCTCTATCATCACCTTATCTGTCATTCCTGAATGGTTCTATCAGGGGTCCACGGTATTTAAAAGTATTTAGATTCCCGATAAAAGCGCTCAGGCATGACGGTGGGGGGTGGATTCCCGGCTAAATTTCGGGAATGAGAGAGGAGGAAGTCCTGACGAGAGACTCCACATATTCTTCCTCTCTTGATTCTTTTTTTCTTTCCCTCACCCTTCCGGGGTTAGGGTAGTTTTTCTTCTCCTTAGAAAACGAGAAACGAGAAAAGAAAAATCACCGCACACGATATCATGCCTTCTCCAGCCTTGATATTCCGAATTTTTTACCTAATGTAATTAATTTTCAAGTCTTGAGCGATTTAGCAGGCACTATAATTTCTTGCGCTTTTGTCAGGTTGCGAGGTGGGGTTTGTGATGATTTATCGCGATATCAAAACCTATATAAGAGGAGAGAGCGCATAGTATAGAGGTTGCCGTGGTTTTTGCAGTTAACTGTGGCGGACGGGAAAACAAAGGGACTTTGTAACATACCGACCTTTTCCGTAGCGTAGTGATAAAAGAATTTGACAGATTTTTAGGATAGTGTTATTATTTCGGAGTAAAAATTTATCTTAAGGATTACAGTGTGAGAAAAAAAGTTACAATCAAGGACATAGCTCAAGAACTAAATGTTTCAGTAGCTACTGTGAGCCGGGCCTTAAACGGTGAAAAAGGAGTTAGTCCTGATTTACGGAAAAAGATTATAATAAAGGCTCAAAATATGGGCTATTTCCGCTGGCCCTCTCTTAATCTATTAAATGGAGAGTCTAAAAATATGGTAGTTATTTTCCCCGAGAATGATTACTTCTGGGAAAGAGTTGAGAAAGGTGTCGAGGACGCCCAGGAATTATTACAGCACTTTGGGATAGAGATAAAAGTTTTTCGCACTGCCGGCCACAATTTGACTCAGCAAAACCAGTTGTTGGAAAATATTCTGCAAAAAGGAAACATAGATGGTTTAGCCCTCGTTCCCGCTGATTTTACCCAGTTAGATTACTTCATTAACGCTTTTTATCTCCAGAATGTAGCGGTGGCTACTTTTAATGTGGATGCACCTTTGAGCAAGAGGCTTTTCTATGTAGGGCAAAACTTGAATCAGGCAGGCAAAGCAACAGGAAGAATATTTAATAATCTCTTGAACGATAAAGAAGGGAAAATTAGCATCTTGACCAGTAACAAAAGAGCCCCTTCCCATATGGGTCGATGGCAAGGATTAATCGATTTTGTCCACAAGAAGGGCCTTCCTTTGGATGTTTCTCAGGTAGTGGAGGCTAAAGATGACGAAGAGGCTTATCAAATTACTAAAGATAAGCTCCTCGAAGAAAAAGATTTACTGGGTATTTTTGTTTCTACCGCTTTTGGCAATATAGGAGTGGGAAAAGCTTTAAAAGAAAAAGGGAAAAAAGATCTGGTGGTGGTAGGTAACGACCTGGGAGAGGGATGGATTCCCTACATCAAAGAAGGAATCATTGATTGCTGTCTTTTTCAGGCTCCTTATCTGCAAGGATATTTAACTCTGGTGTTTTTGGCTAAGTTCCTGCTATTTGAAGAAAATCCTCCCAACAAAAACATTTTTCTTCCCATTATTCCCGTTTTTTCCGAAAATCTGGATGGAGACCTTTTGAGCTTTGAACAATGCGTAACAAGACATGCTTCTTTAAGTTATCAGTTTTCAGAGAAAGACACCAGGGAGGAATTTTCGTTGTCTATTGCTGAACAAAAGGAGGTGAGGTAGGAAAGTTAACTATATTCTGGGTTTTAGCTTGTGCAAAGTTAAAATGCTTTAAAGGAGGAAAGTAGATCATGAAGAAGATAGTCAGTTTGTTAGTGGTTTTGTTGCTGGTGTGGGGGGTTAGTGCCGTGGCTTTTGCTGGAGAAGTGGAAAAGTCTTTCTGGGGAAACACAAAAGAAGGAGCACCTATATACCTTTATACTCTCACAAATGACAATGGAGTTATGGTGCAGTTGACCAACTACGGGGCTACAGTAGTATCTCTTTATGTCCCGGATAAAGAAGGCAACTTAGGTGATGTAGTGTTAGGTTTCGATAGTGTATCCGATTATGAGAAACCGGACCCTTATAATCCTTATTTTGGTGCTACAATAGGGCGCTATGGTAACCGAATCGCCGGTGGCCAATTTACTCTGGATGAGAAAACTTATACTCTGGCGCAGAATAATGGTCCTAACCATTTGCACGGAGGCTTAAAAGGATTTAAGGACCAGATATTTGAAGCCATTCCTATGAAAACTCCCGAAGGCCCGGCAGTCCGGTTTAAATATTTGAGCCATGATGGAGAAGAAGGATATCCGGGCAACTTGCAGGTGAGCGTTACTTTTACATTAACCGACGATAACGAATTGAAAATAAAATATCTGGCCACCACCGATAAACCTACAGTAGTTAATTTAACCAATCATAGTTATTTCAACCTTGCCGGAGAAGGTTCAGGTGATATCTTAGACCACGAGCTAATGATTGTGGCCGATAACTATACGCCTGCCGATGATACGCTTATTCCTACAGGAATTGCTCCAGTAGCGGGAACTCCTCTTGATTTTACCACTCCCCACAAAATAGGAGAGCGGATTGGGGAGTTGATTCGGGAAGAGGGCGATGATCCTTTTAGAGGTTATGATCACAACTTTGTGCTCAATAACCAGACCGGAGAGTTGGCTTTAGCTGCTCGAGCAAAAGAATCCAGCACTGGCCGGGTAATGGAAGTTTACACTACTGAACCTGGAGTGCAGCTTTACACTGGAAATTGGGTGAACACTCGGGGGAAAGAGGGCAAGCTCTATGGACAATTTTCCGGTTTTTGCCTGGAGACTCAGCACTATCCTGATTCTCCTAATCATCCCGACTTCCCCTCCACGGTTTTAAGACCGGGTGAAGTTTATTCTACAGTAACTATTTACAAGTTTTTGGTGGAAGAATAGGTCAAATCCTCCTCCCCTGCCCCATGAGGCAGGGGAGGAATGGAGGAGAGGTGGGATGAACTCCAGGGAAAGAGTGAAAATTGCTCTCGAGCATCGTGAACCAGACCGGGTGCCGGTTACAGCCAGTTTTACTCCTGAATTTGCCCAGCGCCTGCGAAACTATTTTGGCTTACCTTCTCACTTTTCCAATCCTCATGGAGGAGAAATTCACGATTTAGAAGAAACTCTGGGATTGGATATAATTCAGTATGCAGTAGGGATAGGTAACTCTTTCTACGCTTCAGAGGAGAGGGAATACATCTGCGATTGGGGAATAAGATGGCGGCAGGTAGAATATGAAACTCCCTTTGGAGTGGGTCACTATACTGAAATAGCTGAACATCCTTTAGCTGGTGATAAGCTCTACCAGTATGTTCCTCCCGACCCTTACCGAGAGGAGCTTTACACTCCTTTAGGAAGGGTGATGGAAAAATATGGTGAAAAATATTTTATCCTGGGAGTTACGGTATGCACTATTTTTGAGGCTGCCTGGTATTTGCGGGGGATGGATCAATTACTTATGGATATGATAGAGGATGAAGAAAAAGCCAATTATGTTCTGGATATCCCTTTTCATTTTCACTTAGAGGCGGCTAAAAGGCTGGTGGAAATGGGAGTTGATGGTATCTGGTTGGGAGACGATGTGGGCTCGCAGAAGGGGATGTTGATTTCTCCGGAGTTGTGGCGAAAATACTTGAAACCCCGAATGGCTACCATCTGCCGGGAATTAAAAAATATCAATCCCCATCTAAAAATCGCTTATCATAGCGATGGAAATATTTACCCCATTATTCCTGAATTAATAGAAATAGGTATAGACGTTCTCAACCCTGTGCAGCCCCGGGCCATGGACCCCGCTTTTTTGAAAGAGCGCTATGGAAACAAGCTCTCTTTCTGGGGGACTATTGATGAGCAACACACTCTTCCTTTTGGAACCACAGAAGAAGTAGAAAAAGAAACCCGGGAAAGACTGAAAGTGATGGCTCCGGGAGGAGGTTTTATTATTTCTCCCACCCATCACGTGCAGTTGGATACTCCTCTCGAGAATTTCCTTACTTTTTTAGAAACGGTCAAAAAATATGGTTACTATCCCCTCAGTTTTTAGGGTAAAATAATAGTGAAGGAGGTGAAGGTTTTTAAATTTTTCGGGGAGTTAAAAATAGCTTTAAGTAGTTTATATTTAAAATCTAAAAGGAGGTTTAACTCATGAAAAGAACTCGTTGGTTAGTGGTGTTTCTGGTGATAGGTTTACTGGTATTGGGTAGTAGTTTTGCTTTTGCCGAGGGCAAGAGATTTGAAGGGATTAAAGTGCGTTTCTTCTGCGGAGGCGCTCCAGGAGATCCCTTTGCCAGCGTAGTTTATAAAGGGGCTCAGTTTGCCGAAGAAGACCTGGGATGCACTGTGGAATATGTCTTTTCCGGTTGGGATCCGGAGAGAATGGTGGTCCAGTTCAAAGAAGCAGTAGCTTCCGATGTGGATGGTATTGCCATCATGGGGCACCCCGGTGATGATGCTCTGGAAACTCATATCGATGAAGCTTTCAGCAAAGGCATCATAGTGACTTCTCAAAACACCACCCTTCCCCGGGCGGAAGAAAAGTATAAAGCTCGCGGATTTGGCTATGTAGGGCAGGAGCTTTATGAATCAGGAGTTACCCTGGGTAAGGGATGTGTGGAGATGTTTGATTTAAAATCTGGAGATCGAGCTATGGTTTGGGGGTTGCTCTCTCAACCCACTCGAGGATTAAGAACCAAGGGAGTCATCGATGCTCTGGAAGAAGCAGGACTAACGGTAGACTACATAGAAATTTCTCCTGAGGTCAATGCCGATGCTCCTTTAGGAGTTCCGATTTTTACCGGTTATGTCTCTTCTCATCCTGATGTAAAATTGGTAGTTACCGACCATGGTTCTTTAACTGCTACTTTGCAGACTTTCTGCCAGGCTGCCGGTTTAGGACCGGATGATGTGGTAGGAGCTGGTTTTGACCTTTCATCTGCTACTTTGGAAGCTATTCGAAGTGGATATACCGATTTGGTTCTGGACCAGCAGCAATTTCTACAGGGCTATCTTCCCGTTTTGCAGCTGTGTATGACCATCAAGTATAAGTTTTCCGGACTTCACATTGACACCGGGTCAGGCTTGGTCCATGCTGGAAACGTGGAAGAAATTGCTCCTTTAGTAGAGGAGGGAATCAGATAATTGGCTGACCCATCTGAAGTTCTGGTTAAAATGGTAAATATTTGCAAATCTTTTGGGCATGTAGAGGTATTGCGAGACGTTAACTTTGAAGTAGGGTACAATGAAGTAGTAGGTCTTTTAGGAGACAACGGAGCTGGTAAATCTACCTTGATTAAGATTTTGACCGGAGTCCACCGTCCTGACCGGGGAGAGATCTACTGGAAAGGGCAGAAACTGGAAGATTACTCAGTTGCCAAAGCTCGAGAGCTGGGGATTGAGACGGTCTTTCAAGAAAGGGCCTTGTGTGAGCAGCATACTATATGGAGAAACATATTTATGGGAAGAGAAATAACCAAACCTGGGGGACTTATTGATATCCAGAGAGAAAGAGAAGAAACAGAAAGAATCATGAAAGAGCTTATGGGCTTCACTTCTTCTGCTCTCTCGGTAGATTCTGAAGTAAGAGGCCTCTCGGGGGGAGAAAAGCAAGGAGTAGCTATTGCCCGAGCTCTGCATTTCCAGGCTGACCTTATCATCCTGGATGAGCCTACCACCGGTCTTTCTCTTTCTGAGACCCAGAAGGTGCTGAATTTTGTGGAAGATATCAAGAGACAGGGAAAATCTGCTATATTTATTACCCACAACATTTATCACGTTTATCCGGTGGCTGACCGCATAGTGATTCTGGATCGGGGTAGGGTGGTGGGTGAGTTCCAAAAAGCAGAGGTTACTCTCGAGGAATTGGTAGATAAATTATACCTGGTGGCTCAGACGGGAAGCCTTAATAATCGGGGAGAGGGGTCTTCACCTTCAGCTCCAGAAGGAAACAATGATCTTCAATCTCTCATGCCTTAAAGAAATCTGGATCTTTAACCTAGAACAGTTAGAACAAAGTTTTTAATATAAGGGTAGAGAAAGAACTTTTCAGATAATTCTTTCTCTACCCCTAAAATTCTGGATTATAGTAGGGGGATTCTTGATGAAAACGGAGCAAAGCTTTTTTTCTCGGCATCGGCTACAAGTTAGTGTTATGTTGGTTTTTCTGGGGGTTTTAGTCCTTTTTATTGTCGGTAGTCCTCAGACCTTTCTTTCTCCTAACATCTACTATGCTTTTATGTCCAATATCCCCTTTTTTGGTATTTTAGCGCTCTCTTTGACGCTGGTGGTAATATGCGGGGAGATGGACCTTTCTTTTCCCTCCATCATGGGGTTTGCCGGATATGTGTTTACTGTGGCTTTTCATGGTACTCAAAGTGTAGGATTGGCCTTGCTGATTTCTGTCCTGGTAGGATTGGGAGCAGGGTTGATGAACGGTTTGTTGATAGTAAAGTTAGACCTTCCTTCTCTCGTGGTGACCATTGGTACTCAATTCTTCTGGGCTGGTGTTACCCAGGTTTTAAGTGGAGGACTGGGAAAAACTTTAGTTCCTACCAAAGCCAGTCCCTTGTATCCAGTGCTCGTGGGTAGAATTGGAGGGAAACTGCCAGCTCAGATGCTCTGGATGGCGGCTATTGCTTTTATACTCTGGTTAATTTTGAATCATCACCGCTTTGGAGCTCATATTTATTTTACCGGTGACAATCCTCAAAGTGCCCGAGTCATGGGAGTTAATGTGGATCGGGTAAGAATGTTCGTTTTTACCCAAATGGGGGGTTTTGCTGCTTTTGCTGGAGTGTTGGCCAGTTTGGAAGTAGTTTATTTTTGGCCTACTCTGGGGCAAGGGTACATGTTAAAAACCATGGCAGCCGTATTTCTGGGAGGAACTCCAGTAACCGGAGGAGTGGGAACGATTTTTGGTACTTTTATGGGCTCTATAATCATCGGCATGTTGGAAGCAGGAATCATTGCTATGGGCATGACCGGATTCTGGACTCAACTGGTGTATGGTTTAATAATTGTGGTCTCTGTGGCTATGTATTCGGTTATGGGGAGGAGAAAGTAGGCCTGTAAGCCGAGTTCTGTATTCCCCGCAGGGAACGACAACCATCTGTCTGGGGGGTTAGTTACCTAACCCCTCAAGCGGCCAACCCGAAGGTCAGCGAGCCACCTCATCCCTTCCTATTTGGCCTTGCTCCGGGTAGGGTTTGCCAAGCGCGCCAGTCACCTGGCGCCTGGTGAGCTCTTACCTCACCTTTTCACCCTTACCTTTTTTGGCGGTATCTTTTCTGTGGCACTTTCCGGGAGTCACCTCCCCTGGGCGTTACCCAGTACCCTGCTCTATGGAGCTCGGACTTTCCTCAGGATTTCTCCCGCGGTTGTCCGGCCTACTTTCTCCCTATTTTAAAACTCAATTTCTGAGTTAATATTTCCGAAGCCAGACGGTCAGCTTTTTGATTTTCTTCCCGGGGTATGTGGAAAATCTCAAAATGGCCGAGTTTGTGGATTTTTCTCTGTGCTTCTTGATAAAGAGGAAGCAAGCGAGAAGACTTTACCTGATATAGATGGTTTATTTGTTTTACAAGGAGCTGGCTATCGGAAAAAACTCGAAGTTTTTTTCCCCCTCGCTCTAAAACCTGATCCAGCACTGCAAGCAGAGCTCGATATTCTGCTTCATTGTTGGTGGCGATCCCGATTCGGGCAGCGGTTTCCATGATGATAGTTCCCTCTTCATTGCCCAATATAAAAGCATAAGAGCTCTCTCCGGGGTTTCCTTTAGATGCTCCATCGATGAAAGCGATGAGCTCTTTACTTTCGGTTAAGGAATCGACCACAGTTGGGGCACCGTACTAATTCTTCTCCCTTACGCACAGCTTTAACCGCAGCTAATGGGACGGTTAGGTTGCATCCTTCGCAGGTTTCTCCACTTAAATAAGTGACCGGGTCAGGGAATTTTCTTCTCAATTCTTCATAAGTGGAAACTATTTCCTGGGGTAGAGAAGCGATTATTTTTTCTCTTTCTCTTTCCTTTTCTGAAATTGATTTTCTTATGGTTTCTAATTCTTCCTGCAACTGATTGAGCAAGAGGAGAAGGTTCTTCTCTTTTTGGGAATAAAATTGGGTCTTTTCCTGAATTTCTTCCTGTAATTCTTCAGCGTTTTCTAAAGAAGTGATAACGCTATCTTCTAAGGAGCTTTTACTTTCTTCTAATTTTTCCATTGTTTTTTCCCACTGAGACAGTTCTTTGGGAGAGCTGATTTCCCCGCTGTAGAGTTTATTTTTGGCGGCTTTTAATTTTTCTTCCAGCTCTTTCAACTCCAGCTCTTCCCGGGCTAACTGGAGGCGTGCTTTTTCAAAATTATGTTTCTTCTCTTCCAGGTTGGCTTTTAGTTCTTCTAATTGCTTATTAATATCGACTATTTCTTCTTCTTTTTTGATTATTTTTCTCTTCTCGCTGTCTATTTTGAGGTCGATATCCTGTAAAGCCAGAAGGGTCTCTAAAATTTCACTCATTTCTTTTTTCCTCGGTTTCAAAATTTAACTCTACTTTTAATCCTTGTTTAGCAACTTCCTCTTTCAGATATTTATATATTTCCTTTAAAGCTTTTCTTTCTCCTTCCTCGTGAGGAATAGAGTAATAAGTTATACCCCACAGGTTTAGCCTGGCTATATCATGATGGGAGAGGTCTCCGCTCAAAAAAGCTTGAGGTTTTTCTTTTATCACTCTCTCTAAAAGACTTTTCCCGCTTCCAGGGCAAAGAGCTATCTTTCGGTAGTGGATGGGAAAATCAATGTCGGGATAGTGAGCTACCAGAGGAAAAGCAAGAGAGATTCTCTTTTCTAACTCTTCCTGGGAAACGGGGGAAGAGAGAGTAACCATCCTTCCTAAACCCGTGTCTCCGGAGGAAAAAAGAGGGTAGACATCAACAACTGGTTGCTCATAGGGATGAGAAGAAAAAATGTTTTCTACCACCTGAGGCAAAAAACTCTCTTCCACGTTGACCTCTATCCTGATTTCTTCTGCCTCTTCTCTTTCTCCCACTTTTCCCAAAAAAGGGTGAGCTCCTTCTTGAGGTCGAAAAGTTCCTTTTCCGGAGAGAAGAAAACTACATTCTTCATAGTTGCCTATTTTCCCCCCTCCAGAAGAAAAACAGGCCTCTAGTACTTTATCTCGGTGAGAAGGAGGGACAAAAGTAACCACTTTAAATTGCCGAAGGGAATGGGGTTCGAGAGGTTGTATTTTTCCCTCCAGAGATAAAATCTTTATCCACTGTTCGGCCAGGCCATTTTTAGCACTATCTAAGTTGGTATGATGGGCAAGGATGGAAACTTTTTGGTGATAAAGCTCTCCTAACATAGATAGCCACGGGTCATCAATGGAAAGAGAAGTAATAGGCTCCCAAATGGGTGGATGATGAAGATAGAGAAAATCATAGTTTTCTGTTATCGCTTGACGAAATACCCGGGGATTTAGCTCTAAAGCTACCAGTATTTTTTCTACCTGGTCTTGCCCTTTAATTTGCAAACCAGTGGGATCAGAAGGGAAAGCAAGAGAGGAAGGAAAAATCGCTTCCAGGAAGCCAATTACAGTTTCTAATCTTTCCATCTTCTCTCCATCAAATAGAATGGTGGGCCCACCCGGATTCGAACCAGGGACCGACCGGTTATGAGCCGGCTGCTCTACCGCTGAGCTATGGGCCCTCAAGGCGAAATAAATATTAGCATATTATTGCTTTCTTATCAAGCTTTGCCCAGGATAGGATAAAAATACATATTTAACCACCAGGTCTTTGCAATCTCGCTTCCCTTTTGTTTTTGTAACTACCGAGAGATGTTTTTCTCTTCCGGTAGTTTTCATGTCGATAGCTTTTTGTTTACGCTCTGAGGGGTTATGGGGGGGGATTTATCCCCTTTATAAGTTCTTTTTATCTCACGCTGCAGGATATTCTTTTTATTGGTAGGTTGGTAGGAGGTTTTCTGCTGGCGGAGGGGGCGGGACTCGAACCCGCATCGCCTTTCGGCTTACCGGTTTTCAAGACCGGCTCCTTGCCAATTCGGGACACCCCTCCCCGTTTCCTTGTTTATTATACTTTAAAAGAAGAGCTTTCTTCAACCCCCGGACATGGAATGATAGGCATCTTCGATAAATTTCTGTACTTTTATTCCATCCTCTAAAGTAGCTCCCCGGGCATCTCTTCCGGCAAAGCGCAGTAGAAAGTCATGAGCACAAGCCATGTGGGCATTTATCCACCCCAGGGGGAATTTTCCCGGAAGGGCAAAAGGAGGAGGGAATTGAGAAATAGTTTCCAGTGCCTTAAACCCTCTGTTTCCTCCCAGGGGAGAAGCCTTATCTTTTAGGTCGTAAATCTCAAGATAATTGGGTTGCATAGAATTATACCGGATAGCGCCTTTCCTTCCCTCTATTTCTAATCTCAGCTCATCAGCACTCCCTGTGGATATCCGGCTACTTTCTATGCTTCCTTCACCACCATCTGCTAGGTCAAAAAGAACCAAAGACCAGTCATCTACTTTTACATCTCTCCCATTTCTCTCGGGGATAAAAGTCTTTCCCCAGGAAGCTTTGATGTTTGCTTCTTCTCCTGTTAAATAGAATAAGAGATCCACAAGATGAGAGCCTAAATCCAGAAGTGCCCCTCCACCGGATAATTCCTCATCCAGACGCCAGCTCCAGGGACGCTCTACATCTAAGTAGCCGGAGTGAAGATACAAAGCTCGGAACCGGAGAATTTCTCCTAAGAACCCTTCCTGAATCAACTCTTTAGTCCGCCAAAGGGCCGGAACAAAGCGATTCTGAAAAACCACTCCCAGGAGAACATTCTCTTCTTTTACCACTTCCTCCATTGCCAGGGCTCCTTTTAAATTAGAGGAGAGAGGTTTATCGCAGTAAATAGCTTTCTTAGCGCGAGCTGCTTTGTTTACTACCTCCTGGTGCAGGACGTTGGGAAGGGCAACTACCACGATATCGATATCCTCTCGATTGATTAGCTCAGAAAAAGAAGAAGTGACAAAAGCAACGCCGGTCTCTTCTTTG
>Ga0116180_1003160_pt1 | contig 12607 bp, 10 predicted proteins | sample AD_UKC073_MetaG_FD_89804 | JGI IMG/M metagenome (GOLD analysis project Ga0116180, IMG submission 89804) | Active sludge microbial communities of municipal wastewater-treating anaerobic digesters from USA - AD_UKC073_MetaG | ecosystem: Engineered > Bioreactor > Anaerobic > Digestate | place: USA...
ATCGGCGAAGTCGTAATGCCCTTGCTCCTGAGAAAAATCATTGACAAAGGGGCCACCGGCGGCCGGGGCGTTGCTTATATCATAACCATGGGCATCACCATGGCGCTCACAGCCCTTGTGATGATGGCAGGCGGCGTTGGAGGAGCCTACTTTGCCATCAAGGCATCGTCGGGATTTGCCAACGATCTGAGAAAGGACCTGTTCAGCAAGATCCAGGAATTTTCTTTCAAGAATATCGACCAATACAACACCGGGTCCTTGGTCACCAGGCTGACCAACGATATAACCCAGGTACAGAACATGATCCAGATGCTGATGCGAATGGCTTTAAGGGCACCGGGCATGCTCATCGGAGCGCTGATAATGGCCTTTACGCTGAATCCCAGGCTGGCCCTGGTCATCTTTATCGTCATACCCCTGCTGGCCCTTGCGATCTATACCATCCTGAAGGTCGCCTTTCCCCGGTTCACGGCTATGCAGAAAAAGCTGGATGCCCTCAACACCACCACTCAGGAAAACCTGAGGAATATAAGGGTCGTGAAATCCTTTGTCAGGGAGAACCATGAGGAGGCCAGGTTCAGAAAAGCCAATACGGACCTGAAGGAAAGCACGCTTAATGCTATGAAAGCAGTTATCTTCACAATGCCGGTCATGACCCTGTCCATGAACATTACGACCCTTGCTGTGGTATGGTTCGGCGGGAAACAGGTCATAGCAGGCAGCATGACCTCCGGTATCCTGACGGCCTTTGTCAACTATGTTGTACAGATACTCATGTCGCTGATAATGGTTTCAATGATCATCCTGAATGGGTCCAGGTCCCTGGCATCCGCCAAGCGTATCAATGAGGTCCTTAATACGGACATAGACCTGACTGACGAGGATGCCCTCCACAAGGAAGCGACCGTTCAGCATGGCAGGATCGAGTTCAGAGATGTCTGCTTCAAGTACTACAAGAACAATGAAAAATGGGTCCTGGAGGATATAAACCTTGTGATAGAGCCGGGCGAGACGGTCGGCATCATCGGTTCCACCGGCTGCGGCAAAACGAGCCTTGTTCAGCTTATCCCAAGGCTGTATGATGTTGACCGCGGGGAAGTGCGGGTGGACGGCATAAATGTCAAGGACTATTCGCTCACGAACCTCCGAAGCGGAGTCGGCATCGTGCTGCAGAAAAACACCCTCTTTTCCGGCACCATCAAGGAAAACCTCAAATGGGGCGATGAGAACGCGAGCGATGAGGAGGTCTACAGGTGTGCCGAAAGCGCCCAGGCCCATGGATTTATCACATCCTTTGAAAAGGGCTATGATACCGAGTTGGGCCAGGGCGGTGTAAACGTATCCGGCGGCCAGAAGCAAAGACTGTGCATAGCCAGGGCACTTTTGAAGAAGCCGAGGATCCTGATCCTTGATGACAGCACGAGCGCAGTAGATACCGCGACCGAAGCAAGGATCCGGGAAAACTTCAGGAATATGCTCCAGGGTACTACGAAGATCATCATCGCCCAGAGGATCTCATCAGTGCTAGATGCGGACAAGATCGTAGTCCTCGATGACGGTAGGATCGTCGGCATCGGCACCCACGAGGAGCTGCTGGATAAGTGCGGGACATACTCTGAGATCTACTATTCACAGACAGACAAGAAGGTGACAGCATCATGAGCCGGTTAAGCGAAGAAAGAAAAGAAGAACTGCTGCGCAGGTATGGAAATACTAATGCATCTGGCGGCCCGGGCGGAATGGGCCCGGCGGGAGAAGGCCGGGGGGCTTCGGCGGGCCCAGAGGGCCGCGTGGAGCCATGATGGGCGGCAAACCGAAGAATGCTGCAGCCACTGTCAGAAGGCTGCTTGCATATATCGGGCGGGATAAATTCAAGATCCTCTTTGTACTTGCCTGTGTATTGGGCACCAGCCTGTCCAACCTGGCCGGAAGCTATATCCTGCGTCCGGTCATCAACAACCTGGTTTCAGTTGACCAGAGCGCGGAGCAAAAGGTCAGGAACCTGCTGGCAGGCATATTGACCATGGCATGCATCTACCTTGTCACAACGACCTGTACTTACCTGCAGCAGAGGATCATGATAGGGGTTTCACAAAATGCCCTGGTCAAGATCAGGGAGGAGCTGTTCAGCAAGGTCCAGAGGCTGCCTGTAAAGTATCACGACACTCACACCCACGGAGACATAATGAGCCGGTTTACGAATGACCTGGACTCGGTCGGAGAGATGCTCAACAATACCATGGCCCAGATCTTTTCAGGCTTCATCACCCTGATCGGCACGGTCACCATCATGTTCATAGTGAACTGGGTACTCGCTGTCGTCACTATTGTCACTGTACCTCTCCTGGTCTTCGTAGGCGGGCAGATCGGAAAGCAAAGCCGAAAGTACTTTGCGGCCCAGCAGCAGGCCCTTGGCGCAGTCAATGGATACATTGAAGAAAGCGTGACCGGCCAGAAGGTGATAAAGGTATTCTGCCATGAGGAGACAGCGGTGGAGGAGTTCGAGTTTTTAAGCGACGACCTGCGCAAAAAGCAGATGAAGGCGCAGTTCTTCGGCGGCATCATGGGCCCGGTCATGGGTAACCTCAGCCAGATCAGCTTCGCTCTGACCGCCACGGTAGGTGGGGTCCTGTGCCTGACAGCCAACTTCGATATCGGCGGCCTTACCATTTTTACAAACTACTCAAGGCAGTTTGCCAGACCGGTCAGCGAGCTGTCCCTGCAGATGAATGTCATCTATGCCGCACTGGCCGGAGCTGAAAGGGTGTTTGAGGTGATGGATGAGGCCCCTGAAACGGCAGACCCGGCGGATGCGGTGGAAATATGCTCCGAAGCAGACCCGGTGGAAGGTGCCAGGCCGATCAAGGGTGAGGTTGTCCTGAAGGATGTGACCTTCGGGTATGTCCCCGGCAGGACTGTGCTGAAGCGTATCAATGTGACAGCAAGACCAGGCCAGAAAGTCGCCTTCGTTGGATCAACGGGCGCAGGGAAGACGACCGTAACCAACCTGATAAACAGGTTCTATGAGATCGAAGAGGGCGAAATACTGATCGACGGCATCAATATAAAGGATATCAGGAAGGATTCCCTGAGAAGCAACATAGCCATGGTGCTCCAGGATACCCACCTCTTTTCCGGCACGGTCAAGGAAAACATCCGGTACGGGCGCCTTGACGCCACAGACGAGGAAGTCGTTGCTGCCGCGAAAATAGCCTGTGCCCATTCCTTTATCGAAAGGCTGCCCCAGGGCTATGACACTGTGCTGGACGGAGACGGGGCAAACCTGAGCCAGGGCGAGAGGCAGCTTCTCAGCATCGCGAGGGCCGCCATATCCAAGGCTCCCATCCTCATCCTGGACGAGGCCACCAGCTCTGTAGACACTAGGACTGAAAGATACATCGAGCGGGGCATGGACCGGCTGATGAAGAACCGGACCACCTTTGTGATCGCCCACAGGCTGTCCACAGTGCGAAACGCTGACCAGATCATAGTGCTGGAGCACGGCGAGATCATCGAGCAGGGCACCCACGAGGAGCTCCTGGCGCTGGGTGGGAGATACTATCAGCTCTATACCGGCGCGGTGGAACTGGACTAGGGGAAATGTTATTAGCCTTAGTTCAACCTATGGTTTACTGCAAGTTGAACATCGATGTATGGTTTTAGATGGATGAAGTTGCTATAGTAAAACTGCAAAAGCGCTTTTGAATACTTTTTTGTGAAACGGGGTGTTTCAATGAACATCGGAGCAGTTTTGAAAAAGCTGAGGCATGAAAGGAGCATGACTCAGGAGCAGCTTGCAGAATATCTAAACGTCTCCACACAGGCAGTATCCAAATGGGAGAACGGGCTGTCATATCCGGACATCACTCTGATACCGGTCCTGGCTAGCATCTTTGAAACATCAGCTGATGTTCTGCTTGGCATTGAGCTTGAAGCGAAGGAGAAAGTAATAAAGGAATATATAGACCGGGGAGACAAATACCTTTATACAGGATATCACCAGAAAGCAGCTGAAGTATTCCGAGAAGGCCTGAGGGTATATCCTGACAGCTATTTGCTTATGAATGGCCTCATGACCTGCATGTGGAAGGAACGTAACCTCCAGGACTCAAAAGAGAAAAAATGCGAGATCTCAAAGGAGGTCATAAGCCTGGGGGAGAAGATCCTCTCAAGGTGTACCGACGATAGTGTAAGACATAATGCTATACAGATCCTGTGCACCACGTATCCTGATGTTGGGGAAACGGAAAAAGCTGTGGAGCTGGCGAAGAAGATGCCCAGCCTGTATCTAACATCCGAGGTTCTGTTGGGCAATATCTATACTGGCACGAAGCGGTATGAAACAATAAGGAGCACCCTTTTTCATCTGATTGACCTGCTTATATTAAACATGACCTGCAACAGCGCGCCGCTGGATGATGGGAGCAAGCCCCATTCCACGGAAGAGCTGATCCAGATCAGGAAAAAGGTTGTAAGGCTTCTTGAAACCATGTTTGAGGACGGAAATTACGGATTCTACAGGCAGATGCTTGGCTGGACATACATTGACATGGCCGTGTTCTATGCCAGGCTGAAGGAGTATGATAAAGCAATCGACAGCCTTAGAATCGCCGCAGAACATTCCATTAAATATGATCAGGAGTATGACCCGAACAAGGAGTACACTTGCCTGCTTTTCAAGGGTATGAAGTTCGGCCCGGTAATGCACCATATTCCAGAAAATGAATCGATGCACCAACTCAACGAGATGAATGATCCTGCCTTTGATGAGATCAGGCACAACAAAGAATTCATAAAGATAGAGGAAAAGCTCAAGAGTTACGCGAAGCTTAGATAAGCAATACCATGGAGAGGAGCAGTATATGGCGGACAAGGGTAATGATCGCACAGGGGATATTTTCAGCTGGATAGAGAAAGAATTGGATCCGAAGGCCTGTACAACAGAAGACCTTATTTACAATGACATGGAGTCGCAGTCGGCATACAGCCTGCCGGTCATATATCAGCCCTTCGATGCCGCCGTGAGATGGCACTGGAGCGACAGGGGGAGCCTGTATGATTTCCTGTACACTACCAGGGGAGAAGGGAAAAGGCTGCTGGATTTCGGGCCGGGAGACGGATGGCCATCATTGTTGGTCGCCCCCTTTGTAAAAGAGGTAGTAGGTGTCGACTCATCACCGAAACGCGTTGAGACCTGCATCGAAAACGCCAGAAGGCTCGGGATCAGTAATGCGCGGTTTGTCTCCTATAGATCCGGGTCCAGGCTGCCTTTTGAGGACGACAGCTTTGACGGTATCATGGCCGCATCCTCGATAGAGCAGACCCCGGACCCGAAACAAACCTTGAGCGAATTGTACAGGGTGCTGAAGCCGGGAGGGCGGATCAGGATCTTTTATGAAACCTTGGGTGAGTACAAGGGCGGTTTGGAATACGACATATGGATATTCGGCCTGGCTGGGGACAGGAGCAAGCTGATCTTGTACAAAAGGGACCCGGAGCATGAATATGCCCTCCAGTACGGACTGACGATAGCCATACCGGAAAAAGAGCTCAAAGAAAAGCTGTCTGTAGACGGAGAGGTCAGCTTCAGACATGTTACCGAGCATTTCCTGGAAGGGATAAAAGGCATTATAACCAGTGCCCAGGTATGCAAGACCATTCACCCTTCAGGCAGGACCCTGGTTTCATGGCTCAAGGAGATAGGGTTCAAAGAAGTGGTGGCGACTTACAGCGGGAGCATGGCTGCTGCAAGGCTGTTTGATTCATATGCAGCCGATGACCGGCCGTCGGACCTTGAGTCGGTCGATGAAGCGGTCAGAAAAGTCGTAAAGGTAGTGACGGAGCTTGAGGCTCCAATAGAGCTTGATCCTATGATAACAGGGATCAAATAGATATAAGCGCATCTGTATAAAACGCCCCCCTTGCCCTGTATCAGGGAAGGGGGGTGAGTGTTTAGCGGCTCTTTTTATGATCCTGATAAAGGTTATCGATCGACCTGTCATAAGTCTTTTCACCGGATGCGGAAAAGAAGCAACCCGGCACTTCTCCGCTCCTGCGGTGGTATGCAACGCATTCACAGCACTTGCCGTGACGGGAGCATGAGGTATATGTACATGTGCACTTTATAGTATTATTGCAAGCCATTTTAAACCCCCCGGAATTTATAATCTACATGATAATTATAGTAAAAACAGATATGTGTTTCAACACAAGCAGGAATCACCAGGATTCAGGCAGAATTACTGGCGAAGGAAGAAATGCAGGCAAAGGAGCGGGTTTCGATGCTCGATAGGAATTGGATCCGGGTCATTTACGGAGATAGTCCGAAGCAAATGGTCATGGAGGTGCTGGAAGCCATAAAGCCTGAGAAGGAAATAGGGGATAATGCCCTTATCGGCATCAAGCCCAATCTCGTTGTGGCAAAGCCAGCAAGCTCGGGCGCAACGACCTCACCCGAAATAGTGGCAGGTATCATCGAATACCTCAAATCAAAGGGGCACGACAACATAGTCATCATGGAGGGCTCCTGGGTAGGAGGCAGGACAGGGGAAGCCTTTAGAGTATGCGGGTATGAGGACCTGTCGAAGGAATACGGAGTCCCCCTGGTCGATCTCCAGAGGGACAGTTCAAGGCCGGTTGAAACCGGCGGCATGACCATAAGCATCTGCGAGTATGCGGCAAAGGTCGATTATCTGATCAATGTACCGGTCCTCAAGGGCCACTGCCAGACCAACCTGACCTGCGCCCTGAAGAACCTGAAGGGCTGCATTCCCGATTCCGAGAAGAGACGGTTCCACACCATGGGTTTGCACAAGCCCATAGCATATTTGAACAAGCTCATAAGACAAGACCTCATAATCGTAGATGGCATGAACGGAGACCTCAATTTTGAGGAGGGCGGCAATCCGGTCCAGATGAACAGGATCATCGCGGGCAAGGATCCCGTGCTGGTCGACTCATACGCAGCCCACCTGATAGGCTATAGCATAGAGGAAGTCCCGTATATAAGCATGGCTGAGCAAATCGGAGCCGGCTCATCAGATCTGGAAAAGGCCGATATAGTCGAGCTGAACAAGGATGAGGGCATTAGAAAAATAACACCTTCGAGAAGGGTCCGGTACTTAGCCCGGCATATAGTCGAAGACAGCGCCTGCTCAGCCTGCTATGGGAGCCTGATTTATGCGCTGGAGAGACTGGATGAAAGGGGTTTGCTGAGCAGGTTAGAGGACAAATTGTACATAGGCCAGAACTTCAGAAACAAGAAGCTGGACGGGATAGGCATCGGCGCATGCGCCTCAGGATTTGACAAATGCGTCAGGCGTTGCCCGCCTAAGGCCAGAGACATAGTTGAATACCTGGAGGGACTTATATAAAGGTCATCTGACGATAAACTTTAGCTTTAGCAAGTACTTGGGCGGAGGTGTTCTTATGAAGGTTGATCGATGCGGCCGAATGCAGGAAGGCAGACCTGTCAGCTTACATTTATGATATAAAAAATAAAAAAAGAAAGGAGAAACGATTATGAAAAACATGATAGTAATTGACCTTGACGACACTAAAACAAAAAATCTTTACGTTGCTAAAATAAAAACGACAGAGGGTGAAAAATAGGTATTATAAGGGATTTAGGAATAGGCTTTGATGAAGAAGAAGAAAAGTATTGTCAAATATTGGAAGATAAGAAATATTCAGAAGAAGAAGTTGATGAAAGAATTGAATATTGGTGCAGAAAATTGAATTTGGGAAAATTTAGTATATTTGAGCATGAAATACTAAAATAAAAGAGTAGTAAAATACTCTTTTTTTTAGTTTAAAAGTAATAATATTCAAAAGGAATAATATTCTCTTATAGGCTTTGCATCCGGCGTATATTTCAGTAGGTTCAGCAAGGCAGTCATGGACTTTGCAAGGAACAACCTGCCCCCAGGCAAGAGGGTTTTCCTCATATATACCTGCGGTTCAAATACTACGGATTATACAAGGAAAGTGAAACGGATCGTAAGGGATAAGTCATGCAGCCTGCTTGGAACATATTGCTGCAGGGGCTATGACACCTTCGGCCCGTTCAAGCTGTTCGGGGGGATCGCCAAAGGGCACCCGGATGAAAAGGACATAAACGGGGCGGTGGAGCTCTTCAAAAGGCTGGTTGAAAATGTCTAGATCCTGTCCTGCTCCCTTCCTTTTCGGGGGGAAAATTTGACCGCGGTCAGGAAGGCTGCCAGGAGGAACAGGGAAGCGATTCCTGATCTTATCACCCAGGAAGCCGTAACGATACCTCTATTCGCGACTGTGGACGACTCTACGATGCTCGAATACAATGTGAAACCAGTCTGTTTTAATGATAAGTCATTTGCGAAGGGGCTTATGTAGCACATAAGATAGGTCACTAAAATCACAGGGATAGAGTTTAGCAGGACCGCCTTAAACAAGCCGGTACCGGTTTGTCTTGCCCTATCGATAACCGACTTGAACCAGGCTAAGCCTATAAGCGGGGCTGCGCTGAAAAATGCCGCATAAAAGCCAAGCAGCATGTCATTGTTATATATAAGACGATTGCTATAATCAGGCAGCATAGCGGTCGGCAGCAGCATAAAGCTTGCCAGTATAAGCGCATAAAGCGGCCGGCGGCCCTTATATTCATAATAGGCAGCGCCAAACGCCGAGACAGTGCTCACCAATGTCACTGCAAGGGCAGGCAGGAAGGGAACTGCCAACATACTGACCAGCAAGCCTGAGAAGGGATAGCCGTCAAAGCTGTTCGTGAACAGGTCGATATAGTTTATAAGGGTCGGCTTTCTGGGCATGATCGTCGGAGGATACATAAGCAAATCAGAGACATCCTTGAATGAGGTCATCAGCACCAGGAAAAACGGGAACAGGAAAACAAGACCTATGAAGATCATCACGATCCCAACTATATTTGGGGCGAGATCTCCGGCCGGACCTGGCTGCATTTCCGTATTGCCTTGTCTTGATTTGATTCCCCGCTTCAACAGTGCCACCAAATGCATTATTCCGCAGCTTATCGCTATGAGTATGATCAGATACGCTCCGGTCAAAAGCAGTGATGCTATGCCAACCGCCGAAGCATAGCCGGCCTGCAACAGAGTCGCGTATTGATTGATATAATGCCCCATGATCGTATGGGCTGCGTAGTCAAGAGAGACGGGCCCGAAGGCAGACAAGGATGCATTTCTGCATAAAGGCATCAGCAGCAAGGGCAGGGCTCCGGCCAGGTAGACGTGCAGGCTGCTTTCCAGCGGGAGCAAAAGCTGCAGAAACGAATTTCCCCGGACCTTTCGCATTTTTACAAGGCTCAGTACAGTGAGCATGGGGCCGAACAGTATAAGGCACATATACAACAGATGTATCTGCCAAACATATTTTAGCAAAAACTGAACAGGCTCCTTGATGATACTAAGGTCCATCAGCAGGTAGTTGAGCAAGCCATGGCGGTCACTGTCAAGGAGAAAATTAAGAGCGTCGCCTGTCAGCATATAAAGCGAAACCAGGTCAAAGACCAGGATGACTATATACCTGATGGCCCTGTGTGCCTTTCTTAACAACAGTGATAGCGCATATGCCAATGTCCCTGAGATCGATGCGGTCAGCAAAGCAAGTCCAAAGGTGTTGGCCAAAGCTATAGTAAAAATATCATCATTTTTAAATAATTCGATGTAGTTTTCCAGCCCGATAAAACGCGGCGGATCTATAATGTTATAATCGGTCAGGGAACGGCTAAGCATGCCTGCAATCGGTGATATGATGACCGCCAGGAGCACTGCAAGCATCGGGATCAGCAGCATTATCCCCAGTGCTAGTTTATTTATTTTCTATCTCAAAGAGCTTGCCTTCCCAGTTGCGGAATACCGCCTTTTCAGTCCCGAGGTACATCAGGTAATTGGGCAGGATCGGGGTTTTCCCGAGGCCGCCCGGCCCGTTGACGATGTATGCGGGGATCGCCATGCCCGATGTACGCCCCCTCAAGGACTCCATTATCTCCATGCCGTCTTCGATGCGGACCCAAAAATGCGAAGTACCCTTGATCGTCTTTGGGTGGAAGATATAGTAGGGCTTGACCCGGATCTTCAGAAGGCTTTGGTTCAGCTTTCTCACTATGTGTGGATCGTTGTTGACCCCGTTCAGCAGCACCATCTGGTTTCCAAGGGGGATGCCCGCATTAGCCAGCCGTTCGCAGGCCTCCTTTGATTCCCTGGTGATTTCCCGCGTACTGTTGAAATGTGTGTTTACATAAACCGGATGATATTTCTTCAGTATATTTACCAGATTTTCAGTGATGCGCTGGGGAAGGGTAACGGGTGTCCGAGTCCCGAATCTTATGATCTCCACGTGGTCGATCTCTCTAAGTGATATAAGCAGCCTTTCGATCATGCTATCACTGAGCATGAATGCGTCTCCGCCCGTGATCAGCACATCCCGGATCTCCTCGTGTTCTCTCACGTATTCGATGGCCTGCTTGATCTGGTCCCAGGGCGCATGGGTGTCCGTTTCTCCGATCAGGCGCCGCCTTTGGCAAAAACGGCAGTACATCCCGCACACGTTCGTGACCTTTATGATCAGGCGGTCCGGATACCTTCTCGTTACAAGGTCAACAGGAGTCCAGCCGGCCTCGTCCATTGGATCGAGGTCTCCGTCAGGATCGAGCTCCTCCGGCGATGGTACCGCCTGCCGCCTGATAGGGCAGGCTGGATCCTCAGGGTCGATCAGCGACAGGTAGTAGGGTGATATGGCATAGCGATAGGTCGTGCCAACCTCTTTGATTTTCGCTGCGGCTTCAGGTGATACTCCGATAAGGTCGGCAAAATCGTCAATATCGGTAAACCGGTTGGCCAGCTGCCATCTGTAGTCGTTCCACTGCTCTTCGGTGGCCCCCAGCCGGTCCATTATCTTTCTTTTCTGGGCCCCAATACGCTCCTCATCATCAAGGCCTGTCAGTATTTTGTCCTTGCACTGAAGGTAATCCGCTATGGAATCCTTTAATTTGTCAAACCTGTCGGTCCTGGCTTGAAAAGCCGGTTTTGCAGTGAAATGTCCCATATGGGATAACACCTCCATTTAGATTATTTAAAAAGCGGTCTCACTGACTGTGAAGACCGCTTTAAATGCAAAATATCACCTTATCCCTTCAAAGCTTCCGAGGTTAGCTGACGGATTCGGACCGAAAGGAATTAGCCCTACCGATCTCCCGGCGTGTGAGAGCCCGGATTCACCCCAAAAATGGTTCCCCCGTATCCTGTCTACACAGAAATTCAGCGCTTATGGTTCAGGTATATATGAGTATGTAATTGTTATATGCTGATTAGCCACCATGTGTGTATTTTATTGTATCGTTTTCCGGCTGGCCAGTCAACTTATAGAGCTGATTTAAACAGCTCGTCATATTTCCAAATGTATATCATACATTATAGTAGCACACGTTCCACATGGCACTAACCTGATCGAGGCATGCAGTCATCATATGAAAATGTTTGTGAGATTCTTAAAATATCTTAACTTTTGACGATTTTTCTGCTAAAATATATATAAAGGTAGATGAGTGTATTCACGGAAAGACAAGCACCAGCTGTTTAAGAAAGAGGAGTGAGGTATCCTATGGTTATTACACTCGTGAATGATACCTTTAATATAAACAACAACGGGACCACCATTTCAGCTATGCGGTTCGCAGAAGTATTGGCGCGGCGCGGCCACCAGATCCGCATACTCACATGCGGTGACCCTGCCAAAAGCGGCAAAGACCAGAATACCGGTTTTGAAATGTTCTATCTGCCTGAGTTTAAGATCCCTATCGCAAGCAGGCTGGCCCATAAGCAGAATACGCTCTTCGCAAAGCCGGTTCGGTCCATCCTGGAAAAGGCGATATCGGGGTCAGATGTAGTGCATATCTATCAGCCCTGGGCCCTTGGACGTTCAGCGCAGAAAGCTGCCAGGCGGATGAACATCCCTGCTATCGCTGCATTCCACATACAGCCTGAAAACATCACCTACAACATAGGCCTTAAATCGGTCCCCCTGGTTGGACACCTGGTATATTTCATGTTTTACCTGCTTTTCTACCGCAGGTTTACCCATATCCACTGCCCCTCGAAGTTTATTGCCGCCCAGCTTCGAAACCATGGGTATAGATCACGGCTGCACGTCATCTCAAACGGTGTCCATCCGGCGTTTTGTCCTCCTGATCAGCCGAAGGAGCATTCCTTTGACCCGATCAAGATACTTATGATAGGCAGGCTTTCTCCTGAAAAAAGGCAGGATGTCCTGATCCGCGCCGTCATGAGGTCCCGCTATGCCGACCGCATCCAGCTCTATTTTGCCGGGAAGGGCCCCTGGGGAAAGAAGCTTCGCCGCCTTGGGTCCAAGCTACCCAACCCTCCCGTGTTCGGTTATTATGACCGCGACGACCTGATCAGGCTAATACACGACTGCGACCTGTATGTACATGCCTCGGATGTGGAGATCGAAGGCATCTCCTGCATCGAAGCGATCGCATGCGGGCTGGTCCCGATAATCTCCGACAGCAGGCGGAGCGCCGCGGCCCAGTTTGCGCTCAGCTCTCAGAATACCTTTAAAGCAGGGTCTCCGGAAT
>Ga0116180_1003161_pt1 | contig 12603 bp, 2 predicted proteins | sample AD_UKC073_MetaG_FD_89804 | JGI IMG/M metagenome (GOLD analysis project Ga0116180, IMG submission 89804) | Active sludge microbial communities of municipal wastewater-treating anaerobic digesters from USA - AD_UKC073_MetaG | ecosystem: Engineered > Bioreactor > Anaerobic > Digestate | place: USA...
ATCGCCTTGCGTCTTCCTTCACCCATCGGGTGAGTGTGCCAACACCGCGCAAGTTCGCGCCGGCGTTCGCGAATCAGGTCATCGCATCGCGGCAACTGCCGGATTTAGGATCACTGGAGCCTGGCTGTCCTGTCGTGTGCCCGTGTCGGCGACGAGATCGATGTGGCCGGCTGCGCCGAGGCGATCGACGCTGGCCCGCAGCTCGCACCAACGACCGTGGTCGCCAACCCGGCATCGCTGCGCATCTGGCGCTGTGTGGCGGCCGGGCCGGACGCGCCGAATCCCCTTGCAAATCCCGATGGCGGCGCAGATTCCTAAGCTGAAAGACCCCGATGTTTGATGACCTGATCCCCGGCAACCGCCCAGCGGCTGGCATGTTCGACGACCTGATCCCGCCGGAGAAGCGCAAGCCTGGCGAGTGGTGGGCCAACGACCCGGTGGTTGAGCCGTCCCGCCGCGAGCCGGCGGGCAAAGGTCGATTCGACCCGAGCACGGCGAAGCCCGACGACAGCCGGTTCGACCCGTCGAGCGCCGTCTTGCTGACCGACGCCGACGTGTTCGGTGACCGTGAGCTGACCGATGAAGAAGTCTTCGGTCCTGCGAGCAGGCAGCCGCTGCCGGCCGGCATGAAGCCCAGTAACGCCGGTGCCGGCCGAGGCAAGGCGCCCGGCAAGTCCGCCGAGCAGGAGGCGGAGCAGGCGAGCCAGGCGCAGGCCGATGCAGCTTCGCAGCGCGCCCGTCGCGGCACCATGCGCGCCACCCCGGCCTACGGTGCCGGCGGCGAGATCGACCGCGCCACCCTGCGCTTCGAGCCCAGCAAGGCCGGCGCCGGCCGTGGCAACGTGGTCGAGAAGCCCGGCGAGCGCGCCGCCTACACCAGCGGCAGCCAGCCCTACGCCGACCGGCGCGAGGCAATCGACGACGCCGTGGACCGCATCGCGCTGGGCGTGCCGGCCGACGACGTGTTCAGCCAGTTCAAGGCGCTGGGCATCACGCCGGCCGAGATCCAGGCCCGCGGCGCCGAGCTGAACACGCCGGGGTTCGTGCCCGACACCAGGCCGGTGACGGTGCGCGGCGGCGCGCAGACCGGAACCATGTCGGCCAACGAGGCCGGCACGGCCCAGGGCATCGCCGACTTCGGCCGCCGGGTTGCGGCGCGCAGCAGCCAGGCGTTCACGGGGGCGCTGGCATCGGCTGGCGTCATCGGCCCCGACCAGGCCGCGCCGGTGCTGGCCCGTGACGAGAAGCGACTGCAGGCCACCATGGTGGGCGAGGAACTGCAGCGCCAGCTCGAAGCGCTTGGCCAGGTCAAGGAGTGGAACCAGGTAGGGCCGGCCATCGCCGACAACTTGCGCGGCACGGCGGTGATGCTGGCCGAGTCGGTGGCGATGTCGGCCCCGGCGCTGGCCGCCACCATGCTTGGCCTGCCGCGTGTGGCCATGGCTGCCGGCGTGGGCGTCAGCAGCGGATCGCTGGAATACGGGTCGGTGCTGTCCGACGCGCTGGGCGACCGTGGCGTGACCCTGCTGGACGTGGACAAGGTGGCGGCGCTGCTGAAGGATCAGCGCTTCATCGCGGAAGTGCGCGAGAAGGGCGCCAAGCGCGGCCTGGCAGTCGGCGCCGTGGATGCGCTCACTGCCGGAATCGCGGGCAAGTTCATCGAGCCAGCGCTGGCCGCGGTGCGTGCTGGTGATGTGTCTGGCCGGGCGGCGGTGCGGACGGTGGCAGCCGGCGCCATCAAGGAGCTGAGCACGCAGATGACCGGCGGCGCTGGCGGCGAGGCGCTGGCGCAGAAGCTGACCGGCGAGCACAAGCCGCTGGACATCGCCATGGAGGCTCTGGCCGAGGGCGTGAGCGCCCCATTCGAGGCGCGCAGCAACATCCAGGCCGGCCGCCAGGCTGCGGAGATGGGAAGCCCGGCCGGGCAGCTCGCCGGCGCGCTGTCGGCCGACATCGAGGGCCGCGACTTCACGCGGGCCGGGATCAACGGCTACGCCGCCCGCGCCAGCGACCCGCGCTTCTATGACCCCACCTTCATCGACCCCCAGGCCACGGTCATGCCGCGGGCGCCACGGGTCGAGGAGATGCCGACCACGCCGTTCACGCCCGAGCAGACCGCGGCGATGGCGGCGCAGCACCAGGCGCGCCAGCAGGCCCGGCAGGTCGCCGAGCAGCAGGCCCAAGACGCCGAGCGCGCTGACCGAGCTGACCAGGCGCCGCAGCAGCGCCCCGACCTGGCAGCAGCGCCGGCCACTGTCGCCAACGAGACACAAACCAATGGAGCCGGCGCAGACCGGACGAGGCAGCCCGCCGCACCAGGCGCCCGTGGCGAGCAGGACCGCGCTGGGGCCGCCCAGCCCGGCCAGCTTCCCCGTGGCAGCCTGGTCGACGAGGCCCGCCGCCGGATGGCACAGCAGACGCCGCCTTCCGATCCTGCCGCCGCTACGCCCGATGGGGCAGCCGCGCCGGCTACCTTAGAAGTGCAAGAGTCAAGTGCCAACCGGCAACCAGCCGCTCGACAAGCCGCCAGCCCGGTGGCACCTGGCGCGACCCAGCCTGACGGGGCGGGTGCAGCGCAGGCGCCGACCAAGCCGGCCGCGAGTGGGGGCAGCACAAGCGCCCCTGCACCGTCCCCGGCGACTGCCGACACCTACCCGACCCGCGATGCCGCCCTGGTGGCTGCGGTGCAGCGTGGGCAGTGGCAGCGCCTGGAGCCGACGCAGGAATCCGATGGCACCTGGACGCTCGCCGAGCGCCAGCAACCCGCGGAACAAAGGGGTACAGCGTCGCCGCTCAACGCCGCGTCGCCAACGCCTGAATCAGCACCCACCCATGCCGGCGCACTGAGCGCCAGCAGCACCGCGACCGGCCAGGCTGCGCCGAAGCAGGAGGACCGGCGAGCTGCCGACCGCCAGCCGACGCAAGGCCAGCCGGAAGCGACCCATTCCGAACCCGGCCGCCGGCCGGAGCAGGCCACCGCGCCGGTGGTGGCGCAGTCGATGGCCAAGGCCGCCGACAACACCCAGCGCAAGCCGGCCGAGCTGCGCGCCGACCTGGTGGCGCAGATCGACCGCGCCCTGGCCGACGCGCCCGACGAGGATCTGCCGACCTGGAAGCAGCCGACCAAGCAGCGGCTGCGCCAGGCCATGGTCGACATGCGGCTGAGCAGCCTGGAGCGTGCCGAGCAGGCGCTGCGGCAGGCCCACGACAACCGCGTTGCTGAGGCCAGCCAGCGCATCGGCTTCGTCAACTTCGACGTGCCCGGTGACGGCAGCTTCAAGGTGCTGCGCACCGCCAGCCGCCTGGCCGAGTTCAAGCGGCTGGTCGAGCGGTCGGCCGGTTTCAAGGCGCAGCGCCAGGCGACGGCGCCCGAGCCGGACGGCGCGCAGCGTGGCAGTCCTTCGGTCAGGGCCGCCGTCGAGAACATGCTGGCCGAAGGTGATGCCCAGGCCGCGGCCGACTACCTGGCTGGCAAGGGGCTCGATGCCGCCGAGCTGGGCCTGCCGGCATCGGCGCTGGCCAAGCTGGTGGGCGTGACGCCTACCGCGCAGGTCGACGAGGAGCCCACGACGCAGGACAGCGCGCAACCGGCTTCCGATGCTCGCAGACCGAACCAGGCCGGCGGCGCCCTGGCTGCGGGCACCGAGGCACTGGCGCCCAGCGCTGCGGCCGACGCGCTGGCGGTGCGGCCGGCGGAGATGACGCAGGACGAGTTCATCAAGGACACGACGTTCGCCCGCGACGGCAACAGCGCCAACCCGTGGACCGCCCGCTGGCGTGGCGTGCAACTGGAGGCCGCTGCCGCTGGCTTCGATCACCCAGACCTGGGCAAGACCGTGGCCGCCGGTGCGCGGTTCTTCCCGACCCGCAGGGCTGCGGAGGCCGCGGCGCGGTCGGCGCACCGCCGTGCTGTGCAGCGGGCGCTGCGGGCCAGCGAGCCGGTGCCCGATGCCGTGCTGCAGCCCTACCTGGCCCAGCTCATCGGGCAGCAGGAGCCGCTGGCCGACCTTCTCGGCATCGACCGCCGCGAGCTGGCCGGCCTGCCGATGCAGGTGCAAGCCGTCATCACCGAGAACGGGCAAGCCGTCGAATTGTCGTTCCCGGACATCTTGAAGCAGCTACAGGAGCTGGACCGCCAGTGGCAAGCACTGCAGCGCGGATCCTTCGACAGCAACAGCCGCGAGCGCTTCGACGCGCTCGTGGCCGAGAAGCAGGCGGCGAACGTCGACCCACTGGAAGCCCGCCGCCGCGCAGCGCTGGCGCTGTTTGACGAGCTTCGGAGCAGCAGCCGCTGGCTGCAGCAAGCCATCCTGGAGCAGCACAGCGACCTGTTCCCGGGCCAGGCCGGGTCGGCTCCGGAAGCAGGGAGCACCGTACCGAGTGCCGAAGCCGTTGCACTGCGCGGCCTGGTGGTGACGGTCGACGCCGCAGACAATGACGGCCAGGTGCGGCCCATGCGGGTCCGGGCGGGTGACGCCACGGCTGGCTACGACGCCCGCCTGCAGGCGGTGGCCAGCGGAGAGAACCTGGACAGCGAAGATGCTGCCCGGCTGTCCGAGCGCATGGCGGCGCTGGTGCTGACGGGCGAGTCCGCACAGGACGCACGCGCCAAGGCGGTGGGCCAATTGACCGACGAGCTGCGGGCCGAGCGCGCCGACTTCATCGCTGAGGTGCGCAGGCAGTCCCCACCGCACTGCGCGACGTGGAGCCGGAGCAGCCAGCGCGGCAGCGCATCGCCAACGAGGCCGGCGAGAAGATCGGCGGCAGCAGGCGCGACCGCTGGGCCGAGCGCGGCCTGAGCGTGGCCGACCTGGACGCGATGACCGAGGCCGAGGGCGCCGAGCTGGTGAACAAGGCCGCCGTCTGGCGCCCCGACTACAGCGCGATGGTGGCCGCCGGCAGCAGCCCCAAGGCGGTGGCCATGGTCAAGCTGGTGTTCGACAGCCTGGCCGCCAAGCCCAAGGACAACACGCCCGCCGGCCGGCGCCGCTACGTCACTGCCATGCAGGCGGTGCGTCAGGCGTATGGCGACCTGGCCCAGCATGGCGAGGGCCTGCACGGCATCGAGTCGATGGCCCGCCAGGTGCTGCAGCGTGCGGCCGAGTCGTTGCGCGCCACCCTGGGTGTGCGCAGCGCTGACCCCGTGGCCGAGCGCGATGGGCGCGCCGTGCTGTTCAGCGTCTACAAGGGTCGCAGCGACCCGTTCGCCCTGGGCTACGGCACCGAGCGGCGCGCCGCCGAGCTGGTGGCTGACGGCTTCCCCGCGAAGTCCGAGCCCTGGACCCGCCGCTTCGAGATAAGCGACATCGGCGGCCCCGGCATCACCGAGGCCGGCCTGCAGAGCTACCTGAAGCTGGCCGAGAGCCTGGCCAGCCCGATCACTGCCGAGCAGATCCGCGCTGGCGCATTCACCGTCACCAGCAAGAAGGACCGCAAGCCGCTGGCCATCGCTGCCAGCCAGGCCGACGCGCAGGCCGCGGCGCGCACGCTGTACGCGGCCGAGCTGCAGGCCAAGGACGAGGGCAAGCAGCCCGAGCGCCCCCACCTGGACGTGCTGCAGCGCGATGGCCTACCGCAGCGCATCGACCGCGACGTGACGCCGGACGACCTGCTGCAGACCTTCGGCTTCCGCGGCACCGAGTTCGGCAACTGGACCGCGCAGGACGAGCGCCAGCGAATGCTGAACATGGCCTTCGACGGCCTGAGTGACCTGGCCGAGATCCTGAGCGTGCCGACCGAGGCGCTGAGCCTGAACGGCTCGCTGGGCCTGGCTTTCGGTGCGCGTGGTGGTGGCCGCTTCGCCGCCCACTACGAGCCGGGCAAGCTGGTCATCAACCTGACCAAGCTGCAGGGCGGCGGCAGCCTGGCCCACGAGTGGGCGCACGCGCTGGACCACTACCTGGGCGAGCTGGACCGGCCCGACGCCTACCAGACGGCTGCCCGCGGTGCATCGGGGTGGTACACGCGGCGCAACTACACCGGCAAGCCGGAGCGCCGCATGGTGCGCGAGGGCGGGCGCTGGGTGGTGCGGCAGGAGCAATCGCTGGCCAACCTGCGGCCCGAGCTGGCTGCCGCCGTCGACAAGGTGATGGCGGCGCTGTACCAGAAGGCGCTGCCGCAGGCGGAGGCGGTGCGCGCTGCCGAGCTGCGCGTCGAGCAACTGCAGGCCCGCCGCGCCGAGGTGGAGCCGACCGGCGACGCCGGGCTGCTGGCGAGCTACGACACCGCGCTGCAGGACGCGCGCCGCAAGCTGGCGGAGGCACAGGCCGGCATGGCGCAGGGCAGCGTGCCCACCGAATTCGCCCAGCAGGCACAGAAGCTGTCGGGCAAGAGCGCGGACGGCTACTGGTTGCGGCCCACCGAGATGTTTGCCCGTGCCTTCGAGAGCTATGTGTTCGACCGCCTGGTGGCGATGGGCGCCCGCTCGCAGTACCTGGTGCATGGCGTCGAGGCCGACCGCTTCGCCGGCGCCATCTTCAAGGGCAACCCGTACCCCACGGGCGAGGAGCGCGCCGCGATCAACGCCTCCTTCGACAGGCTGGTCAAGACTCTGCAGACCAAGCGCACCGATCGGGGCGTGGCCTTGTTCCAGCGCCGCCAGCCGGCCGCCCAGCCGGTCGACGACCAAGCCGAGCGCAACGCGCTGCAGGCGCTGTCGGAGAACGACGAGCTGTTCGTGCTGCCGCGCGCCACCGGCATGACGGTGGAGGCCATCGCTGCGGAGATCGCGCCGGCCATCACGGCGCGCAAGACCGTGGTGTCGAGCCTGGAAACCATGTACCGGCTGACGATGCAGGACGGCAGCTTCGCGCTGGTGGTCGAGCGCAAGCCCAACCCCTACGGCCCGCAGCCGTACGACTACGAGACAGTGGGCGACGACGAGGTGCCCGTGACCGAGCGCCCCGGCGACAACCCCGATGCCGTGGACCCGTCGACCGTGGACGTGTTCATCGACGCCTCCCGCTTGAACTCCGGCGGTGCTGGCGCGCAGGTCTACGCCATCGCCGCCGGCTACGCCCACAACACCGGCAAGCTATTCATCGGCGACCCGGCCGGCCTGTCGGACGAGGCGCTGCGCCGTCGCTCCGAGCAGATGCTGTCGAGCGCCCTGAAATACGGCACGACCCGCCACCTGGCACCGCACCCGCGCCAGGTGCTCGGCTCGCCTGCGCTGGGCGTTCCGCCGCTGCGCTGGGTCTACGGGGACGACCTGGGCAACATCCGGCGCTTGGTTGACGTGAACCTGGCCGCCCTGAAGAATGCAGGTCAAGATGACATCCGCTTCGACCCTGCCACCGGGAACTACACCGACGCCAACGGCGATCCTGTTGGACGCGATGGCTTTGGCGCGAGGGTGGAGGCCGGTGCTGGCCGAGGAGCGCTTGCGGGCAGCAAGACACTTGCGCGAGGAGCTGTCCTCCGTGCCCTGGTACGCCAAGAAGGCGCTGGCCTGGAAGGCGCGGACGGGCGACGAGATGGGCTACTGGCTCGACTTGCAGGGATCGCAGATGACCCTTCAACGGCCAGCATCTTCTACAGCCGCGACGGCAGCGCTGCCCGAGGCGACACCGGCCCCGTAGCCGACCCGCAGCGGCTGCGCCTGGTGCGCGCCGCGGTCGACGAGATCACCGCCGGCTGGGCCGCTGCGCCGCAGATCGAGGTGCTGGCGTCGATGCAGGACGCGCCCGCGCCGGTGCGGGCTGCCAACATCCGCCAGCTCAGCCAGGGCGCCCAGGGCGAGCCCGCAGCCTTCTACTTCGACGGCAAGGTCTACCTGCTGGCCAGCCAGATGGCGAGCCGGCGCGACGTGGCCGAAGCGGTGGCGCATGAGGCGCTGGGGCACTTCGGGCTGCGCCGCACCTTCGGCGCCGACCTGGAGAAGGTGCTTCACGAGCTGGCGGCGCTGCGCGAGGCCGACGTGCGCGCCAAGGCAGACGAGTACGGGCTGGACTTCGCCGACAAGGACCAGCGCCTGGAGGCCGCCGAGGAGCTGCTGGCTGAGCTGGCGCAGACGCAGCCCGAGCTGGGCCTGGTGCAGCGCGCCATCGCCGCCATCCGAACCTGGCTGCGCAAGAACCTGCCGGCGCTGGCCGAGATGCCGCTGAGCGATGACGAGATCATCCGCAGCTTCATCCTGCCGGCACGCGCCTTCGTGGTCGACGGCCAGGCCGGTGCTGGTGGCGCTGGTGCGGCTGCATTTGCTCGCCGAGCTGGGCAGTACCAGGTTGACGGCTTCCGCGCCTGGCTGGACGCCGGCGGCGAGTCGGCGCGCCAGGCCAACATGGTGGACACCGGCCGCGCCAGCAAGGCACCGGCGCCCACCACCAAGGCGAAGCAGGCGCCGCGCCCGGCACTGCCGCAGATGATCGACGTGGATGGCCAGCAGCGCCCCACGAGCGACAGCGCCGGCCAGCCGCTGGGCGTGGACGACGAGGCGGTGCGCGACTTCTGGCGGCGCTTCGCCGGGTCCACGGTGGTCGATGCCCAAGGCCGACCGCTGCTGGTGCATGGCAGCACTGGCGCACGCGGAGGGTTCAGCCCCGTGCAAGCCGGGCCGCTGGGCGCGGGCTTCTACTTCCGCAGCGGTGCGCAGGCGGCGCTGGCCGATGGTGCGTCGGCGCTGGCCGTCCACGGAGGCAGCCGCTCGCCGACTGCTGGTGCCGGCTACCTGGTGCTTCGCAACCCCTACGTGTTCGACGCCGCGGGCTTCGAGTGGCCGGCCGGCTTCGTGCGGGGCGGCGCACTGGCAACACGGGACCAGCCAGCAATGCCGCCGGCCGAACCACCGGCCAGCCCGCTGGCGGCGCTGCTGGAGCGCGTGCTGCCGCCGGCGCAGGCCCGCACCAACCTGCTGCACATGGCGCGCAGCGGCGGCGACATCGGCCCGGCGCTGCGCGACCAACTGCAGGCCATGGGCCATGACGGGCTGGTGGTTCGCTTCGCCGACCCGGCCGATGGCGAACCGGCCTATGTCGCCTTCGAGCGCGGGCAGGCCATCCATGCCTGGCAAGGTGCGGCTGATGCGCCCGCCGCCGCGGCAGCGCCTGCAGACGCTGGGAGCCAGCCGGGCACGGGCCAGGCGCGCCTGCCCGAGTCGATCGAGGTGGACGGCGAGCAGCGCCCGACCCGCGACGCCAGCGGGCGCCTGGTCGCCGCCGATGCAGACGCGATCCGCAAACTCTGGCGCTGGTTCGGCGACAGCCGGGCAGTCGACGCCGCAGGCCGGCCGATCCCGCTGTTCCACGGCACCGGCCAGGACATCCACGCCTTCGTGGCCAGCCGCAGCGGAATGCTGGGCAGCGGTGTCTACATCACCGGCAGCACGGCATCGGCCAACGAGTACGCGACGACCTTCAACGAGGGCGGCGAGGGGCGCGTGATGTCGGTCTATGCCCGGCTGCGCAACCCGTACTTCTTCGCCATGCCCGAGGGCTGGCTGCCGGACTGGTACGACGCGCCGCTGAACCACGAGTTCAAGCACGCCGAGGATCTGCCCTGGGGCATCAAGCTGGTGGCCGACGTGATGCCGCGGGACTCGGCGCGCCGGATCATCGACCGGCTGCTGCGCGACGGCACGATCAACATCGGAAGCGCGCTGACCGACCGGCTCAAGGCCATGGGGCACGACGGCATCGTGGCCTTCGACGGCCAGGCCGATCCGGCACGCCAGCCCGACGACACGATCTGGACCGACCCGAAGAACGAGGTGGTGGTCTTCGATCCGAAGGCCATCAAGAGCGCCACGGGCAACACCGGCGCCTTCGCCGCGGGCGCGCGCAGCATTCGATTCCAGCGCCGCCCGGTGGCCGCCGAGGACCAGCCGACGCAGGACATCGCGCTGCGCCCCTTCGGCCGCGCCGGTCGCATCGTCGAGGTGCTGCAGGACCGCTTCAACCGCTGGAAGCAGGCCATCGACGACGTGCGGCGCCAGGGTGGCACCGTCAATGACGACAACGACTTCTACCGGGCCGAGGAACGGTATTGGGGCCAGGTCGGCAGCGGCATCGAGGACTTCAAGGACCAGCTCAAGGCGTTCGTCAAGGCGGTGGCCAGCGACGGCCTGCGCATCGAGGACGTGGCGCTCTACGCCTACGCCCAGCACGCCGAGGAGCGCAACGAGTGGGTGGCCGCCCGCCGGCCGGACATGCCCGATGGCGGCTCCGGCATGACGACGGCCGAGGCCGACGAGTTCCTGGAGGCTGCCCGCCAGGCCGGCGTCGAGGCCGAGCTGCAGCGCCATGCGCTGACCCTGCGGCGCTGGATTCAGGGCACGCGGGACGTGCTGTTCGACGGCGGGCTGATCGACCAGGAGGAGTACGACACCTGGATCGGCATGTTCCAGCAGTACGTGCCCCTGCGCGGTGCCGACGATGACGCGGTGGCAGTGGCCGGCCAGCCGGCCGGGGCGCGCCGCGCCAAGCCGCGGGGTGGCGTCAGCGGCGACGAGGCCGAGCACGCAACCGGCCGCACCAGCCAGGCGCTGCAGATCGTCGAGCAGATCGCCCACGACCGCGCCCGTGCGCTGATCCGCGCCGGCCGCAACAACGTGCTGCGCACCTTCGCCCGCTTCGTGCTGGACAACCCGGCGCCGGACCTGTGGGAGATCAACGCGGTGGAGCGCCGCCGCGGCACCGCGGTCGACGAGGACGGCTATCGCCAGACGCAGGACACCGATCAGGTCATCAGCGACGGCCGGACCATCACCCTGAAGGACGCGGGCCAGGAGATCCACATCCTGGTCAAGGACGCCAAGCTGCTGGAGCAACTGCAGCGCATGGGCGTGGACGAGCGGCCGAGCTGGGCCATCGGCGCGCTGCTGAGCGCCAACCGTTGGCTGAGCCGGGTCTACACCTCGCTGTCGCCGGTGTTCACCGCGATCAACGCCATCCGGGACACGCAGGCCGCCGCGGTCGGGCTGCTCGACGAGATCGGGTTCCTGGGCGCGCCCAAGCTGTTCGCCAAGCTGCCGGGCGCCTGGCTGGAGTCGTTCAAGGCCGAGGCTGGCAAGCCATCGGCGGACTACCAACTGTTCCGCACCACGGGCGGTGTGACCCACTTTATGAACCTGGTCACGATCGACAAGCAGGCGCAGGAGCTGGCCGACATCGTGGCCGACGCCGAGCGCAGCATCGTCGACCCGCGCAAGTTCCTGCCCAAGGCGATGGCGCTGATCGAGGCCATCAACGGCGGCATCGAGAACGCCACTCGCCTGGCCGCCTTCAAGGTGGCGCGCGAGTCGGGCAAGACGACGCTGGAGGCCGCCAGCATCGCCAAGAACGTGACGGTCAACTTCAACCGCAAGGGCACGCAGCAACTCGGCAACGCCTGGGTGCTGTTCTTCAACCCCGCGGTGCAGGGCACGGCCCGGGTCGCCAAGGCGATGGCCAGCCCCAAGGTGGTGGCGACGATGGGCGTGGCCATGCTGGGCGTGGCGGCGCTGGCGCTGCGCAACGCCGGCATGGGCGATGACGACGATGGCGTGGCCTGGTGGGACAAGATCCCCGACGAGGTGAAGGAGCGCAACATCGTCATCGTGCTGCCGCCGGGCGCGAAGGCGGGCGAGGCGGTGCCGAAGTCGAAGACCGGCCGCTACCTGAAGATCCCGATGCCCTACGGCTACAACTTCTTCGCGGTGGTGGCGAACCAGATGGTCGACGTGTGGCGGCACGAGCAGGACAAGCGCCGCGGCCGCGGTGCAGTGAAGGCCGGCGCCAAGGCGTTCAACGCCTTCGCATCGAGCTGGCTGCCGGCGCAAGACCTGGGGCGGATGATGACGGCGGACGATGCCAGCTCGGCCGGCAAGAGCGCGGTGTTGCTGGCCATCCCCGATGCCCTGGACCCGCTCGCCCGCATCGCGCTGAACCAGGACAGCTTCGGCCGGCCCATGCGCCCCGACAGCCGCTTCACCGAGAACCTGCCGGACAGCGCCAACTACTTCGCCGGCCAGCACGGCACGCTGTTCCAGCGCGGCGCGGCGGCGCTGAACCAGGCCACCGGCGGCACGCGCTACCAGGCCGGCATGGTCGACGTGGCGCCGTCATCGTTCGAGCACCTGGCACGGTCCTACGGTGGCGGCCCGGTGAGCTTCGGGCTGGACATCATCAACGCGCTGTACCTGCGCCAGACCATCGCCCGGCCCGAACTGGACGCCAAGCGCCTGCCGTTCGCCAAGCAGTTCCTGGGCGTGATCGACGCGGAAACGGATCGCCTGACGGGCTACCAGCGGCTGGAGGACGCCGAGAAGCTGGTGGACCCGATCAAGCGGGCGATGGCCGCGGGCGACGGCGCACAGGCACGGGAGATGCGCAAGGCCGCGGGGCGGATCGCTGGCCTGGGCGATGCGGTGCAGCAGACGCGGCGGGATCTTGAGGCGATCGTGAAGACCGAGCGCAAGACCATCGACAGCGACGAGCTGACCGACGCCGCCAAGTACGTGAAGCTGCTGGGCCTGGCCGAGAAGCGCCGGCATGTGCTGCAGCGGTTCAACAAGGCATACGACCGAGCGGTGCTGGCCACGGAGCGGCAGGAGAACGAGGCCGAGGAGTGAACACTGCCGGTGTGCCGACCATCGCCACCGAGCTGATGCTGCTGCGCTGGGCCGAG
>Ga0116180_1003165_pt1 | contig 12591 bp, 8 predicted proteins | sample AD_UKC073_MetaG_FD_89804 | JGI IMG/M metagenome (GOLD analysis project Ga0116180, IMG submission 89804) | Active sludge microbial communities of municipal wastewater-treating anaerobic digesters from USA - AD_UKC073_MetaG | ecosystem: Engineered > Bioreactor > Anaerobic > Digestate | place: USA...
GGCCTGGGTGTTGGCATTGACAGCGCTACCGGCGCTGAACTCAAGACCCGGGGGGGTCAGGGCGCCAACGCCAACGCCTTGCAGCAGCTCGAAGCAGAAGGCCAGGAAGCTGGTGCCGGAGGTGAGGTTGTTGACGTTGAACACGCCGACAACCACGTCGTCCTGCACGCCACCGACATTGACGGTGAAGGCCAGGGAGTTGATGTCCTGCTCGAGCACCAGGGAGTCGGCCTGGGCAGAAGCGCTGGCGAAAAGACCGACGGCAGCCAGGGCCACGGCGGATTTCTTGAAGAAGCTGCTGTGATTCATTGATTTTTCTCCTACGTTTAAAAAGTGACTGCGTGTCCGGATGGAACCCGAATCACCGGCCGGGAGCGCCCGGCCGGTGGATTGCGACTTAGGCTGCCATCAGGGCAAGTTGCTGCTCGTCATACAGGTTGGCCAGCTGGCTCAGGGCGGTCACGGTACCGTCGCTGACGCAATTGGTCACCGTGGCGGTGGAGGCGGTCACTTCGACCGTGATCACCGTGGAGCCCAGGGCTGCGTCAAGGCTGGTGTCGTCACCCAGCAGGGCGGATAGGCTGGGCAGTTTGATCCCGGCTGCTTCGGCATCGGCGACGGCGACGTTGAAATACACGTCGGTCATGTCGATGCTGCTGCCGTCTGCCAGGGTCGCGCTGGAACGCTCGAGGTGCAGGTTGCCCTGCTCATCGATGGCGGGCAGCTCGGTGAAAGCCACCTTCAGGCTGGCCACACCGGCTTCGGCGAGGCTGCGCAGCTCACCTTCATCGGTCTGGTGGTTGCCATTGAGATCCTGCCACACGCGCAGATCGCCCCCCTCACCGAACGGCGGGTCGTGTCGGCCCAGCGCGTGGCCGCGGCCTACGAGCTCCATTTCGAAGCCGGCCGGCGCAGCCTCAACGACCTGTCCATCGCCCAGGAAGATCTCTTCAGCGCCCAGCGCGCCCTGATCGAGAACCGGGCCCAGCAGACCACCCTGCAGGCCCAGCTCCTGAGCCTGGCCGGCGAGCTGCGGGAAACCCTGCGCACCCACTACCAGCCGGCCCCCATCCAGCCCGAACTGCTGGGCACCACGCCCTACAACCCGGCCCTGGCCGCCGCCCCGGTACCGGTGGTGGACGCCCTGCCCGCCCCGGAGGTGGAGCTGGCGCCCGCCGCCACCGCAAACGCCAGGCCCGCCGCAACGGCAGCTGCCGAGTCGGACGCCGCGGGCCCCGAACAACGCCTCGAAGCCTGGGCTGCCGCCTGGGCAGCGCGCGACTTCGACGCCTACCGGGCCTTCTACGTCGCCGATTTCCAGCCCGGCAAGGGGCGCAGCACCGCCGACTGGGAGAGCGAACGCCGCAGCCGCGTCAGCCAGGCCCAGTCCCCCAGCATCCGCATCGACAACCTGAAGCTGCGCCCCCGGGGCGCCGAACGCCTGAGCACACGCTTCACCCAGCATTACGCCGCCGGCCACTACCGGGACACCGTGCGCAAGCAGCTCGACTGGGTGAAGGTGGACGGCCAGTGGAAGATTGCCGCCGAAACCGTACTCGCACCGCCGGCCCCCCGCCCGGCAAGCCCTGTCGCGGAAGCCCCCCAGTAAGCGGTGGCATACCCTCCCCCCCGGAGAAGCCAGGCGCCCGCCTGGCTTTTTCCTTTCAGGGCGCCGCCACATGCAACGCTGACACTGTCGACGGTTTTTACAATCCGCCACATTCGGGGTGGCACCCAAATGCGAGCTCACGACACAAACTTATGATTATTCGACACAAATCAGGATTTTTTGCATAAACAAAAAACTGGCGTCGATTTTGCTAAATCCTTGGAAACCCGGCAATTTCATGGCCCCGTGCCCAAAGGATCCGATCATGCGCCTGCTCGCCACCGCTCTCGTCGCCGCCCTGGCCTCCGCGCCCGCCCTCGCGGCTCCCGCTTACTGGACCGACTGGACCGGCACCAGCAACCTGGCCTCCGCCGTCATCGGCGACCTGACCGTCGGCAGCACCACCGTCGGCGTCACCTACTCCGGCCCCTACCAGTTTGCCCAGACCTCCGGCGGCACCAACTACTGGGCCACCAACCCGGTCATCTACACCAGCCCGAGCGTGGATAATGGGCCGACCAGCGCCGACATCATTGCCCTCAATGCCGGCGGCACCAAGACCATCACTTTCTCCCAGAGCGTCCACAACCCCCTGATCGGCCTGGTCAGCTGGAATGGCAACACCGTGGACTTCGGCGTGCCGATCAACATCCTCAGCTACGGCGCCGGCTTCTGGGGCAATGGCACCCCCATCCTGAACAGCGCCGGCACCGGCTTCTTCGGCAATGGCGAAGTCCATGGCGTGATCGAACTGCTGGGCGATTTCACCTCGATCACCTTCACCGACACCAGCGAAGACTGGCATGGCATCACCGTCGGCGTGCTCGGCGTGACCGATCCGGGCACCAACGTCCCCGAGCCCGCCTCCCTGGCCCTGCTGGGCGGCGCCCTCGGCGTCCTGGCGATGGCGCGCCGCAAGCGCTGAACCCCGCGCCCTCAAGAAAAAATGCAGCCCGCGGGCTGCATTTTTTATGCGCGTTCTTGTACGGAGTACTAACGGCCAGGCCCCACGGTGCGGGGGTGAATGAATTCGCCCCCACGGGACAGTCACGAGCCGTTGATCAGCTGCCATCCCAGCCCCCCCCCCAAGACCTGCCGGTACAACTGCTGCGGTGGATCGGACCTGCCCTAGCTCGAGCAACACCAGGAACTGCCTCCCTGCGACGGATCAGGCGGCGCTGAACATCCCTCGAGCACAGTGATACCCGGCAGCCACACTGTGCCGCCCGGGTAAGCACGACGTGCATCTGTCCGTCTTGCCGCCTCCTCCGCGCACGCCCTCCCAAGATGTCAATACACCAATTCGGACACTCAATGCACTAAAATGGTGCACACATACATTCCGAACGAGACATGCCGCATGAAATACACCTCCCTCGAATCCTTCCTGTCCTACGTGAATGGACGCAACCCGGGCCAGCCCGAGTTTCTGCAGGCCGTCGGCGAAGTCATGTCCAGCCTGTGGCCCTTCATCTCCAACAACCCGCGCTACGCCGAACATGCCCTGCTCGATCGCCTGGTGGAACCGGAGCGGGTCATCATGTTCCGGGTGTCCTGGATGGACGACAAGGGCGAAGTGCATGTGAATCGCGGCTACCGTATCCAGCACAATTCGGCCATCGGCCCCTACAAGGGCGGGCTGCGCTTCCACCCGTCGGTGGACCTGTCCATCCTCAAGTTCCTGGCCTTTGAGCAGACCTTCAAGAACGCCCTGACCACCCTGCCCATGGGCGGCGGCAAAGGCGGTTCGGACTTCGACCCCAAGGGCCGCAGCCCGGGCGAGGTGATGCGCTTCTGCCAGGCCTTCATGACCGAACTGTATCGCCACGTGGGCCCCGACACGGACGTACCGGCCGGTGATATCGGGGTTGGCGGGCGCGAAGTGGGCTACATGGCCGGCATGATGAAGAAGCTCTCCAACCAGGCGAGCTGCGTCTTCACCGGCAAGGGCCTGGCCTTCGGCGGGTCCCTGATCCGCCCGGAATCCACGGGCTATGGCACCGTCTATTTTGCCGATGCCATGCTGCGCCACGCCGGCCGCAGCCTCGAAGGCCTGCGCGTGGGGGTGTCCGGTTCCGGCAACGTGGCCCAGTACGCCATCGAGAAGCTGCTGCAGGTGGGCGCCCGGCCGATTACCTGCTCCGACTCCAGTGGCACCGTCATCGACGAGGAAGGCTTCACGGAGGAGAAGCTGGCCATCCTGATGGACGTGAAGAACCACCACTACGGCCGCGTCTCCGACTATGCCCGCCAGGTGGGTGTCCGTTTCGAAGCCGGCGTGCGCCCCTGGCACATCCCGATGGACGTGGCCCTGCCCTGCGCAACCCAGAACGAACTGGACGCTACCGACGCGGCCACCCTGGTCAGAAACGGCGTGATCGCCGTGGCCGAAGGCGCCAACATGCCCACCACCGTGGATGCCATCAAGCTCTTCGAACACAGCGGCGTGCTGTACGCCCCTGGCAAGGCCAGCAACGCAGGGGGGGTGTCCACCTCCGGCCTGGAGATGAGCCAGAACGCCATGCGCCTGTCGTGGACCCGCGAAGAAGTGGATGCCCGCCTCAAGGAGATCATGACGGGCATCCACGCCGCCTGCCTGAAGCACGGCCAGCGCCCCGACGGCAGCGTCAGCTATGCCGACGGTGCCAATGTCGCCGGGTTCGTCAAAGTGGCTGAAGCCATGCTGGCCCAGGGCGTGATCTGAACTGACAGGCCTCCGGCAAGGCCCTCCGCGGGCAATCGCAGATCAGCGTCCGACGCCGTCCGGGGGAAGGCTCTCCCCCGTGCTCTTACCCGGTGCAACCGCATCCCCGCCCCGGGCGGCAGGGCAAACCGTGCGTGGCGCAGGGTGCGCCCGGGCAGGATGGTCATGAGCAGGCTCGAGGGTGGTGAAACCCCGAGTATGACAAACACGAAACAGGGTCGGCCGCCTTTTGCCAGCGCAATGCTGGCCGCCCCACTCAGAGCCCCAGCTCACTCCACATGGCGTCCACACGCTTCTTCACTTCATCGTCCATGACGATGGGGGTACCCCATTCGCGCTGGGTTTCGCCGGGCCACTTGTTGGTGGCGTCGAGGCCCATCTTGGAGCCGAGACCGGCCACCGGGCTGGCGAAATCCAGATAGTCGATGGGGGTGTTGTCCACCAGGGTGGTGTCCCGGGTGGCGTCGATTCGGGTGGTCAGGGCCCAGATGACTTCCTTCCAGTCGCGGATGTTCACGTCGTCGTCCACCACGATGATGAACTTGGTGTACATGAACTGGCGCAGGAAGCTCCAGATGCCGAACATCACGCGTTTGGCGTGCCCCGGGTATTGCTTCCTGATGCTCACCACCGCCAGGCGATAGGAGCAACCCTCGGGGGGCAGGTAGAAGTCGACGATCTCGGTGAACTGCTTCTGCAGCAGGGGCACGAAGACTTCGTTGAGGGCCACGCCGAGCATGGCCGGTTCGTCGGGCGGTTTGCCGGTGTAGGTGCTGTGGTAGATCGGATCGGGCCGGCTGGTGATGCGCTCGATGGTGAACACCGGGAATTCAGACTGCTCGTTGTAGTAGCCGGTGTGGTCGCCGTAAGGCCCTTCCAGGGCCATCTCGCCCGGGTGGATTACGCCCTCGAGCACGATCTCGGCCGAGGCCGGCACCTGCAGGTCGGAGCCGATGCACTTGACCAGCTCGGTCTTGGCCCCGCGCAGCAGGCCGGCGAACTGGTATTCGGAGAGGGAATCGGGCACCGGCGTGACGGCGCCGAGGATGGTGGCCGGGTCGCAGCCCAGCACCACCGCCACCGGGAAGGGCTTACCCGGGTTGGCTTTCTGGAATTCGAGGAAATCCAGCGCACCGCCCCGGTGGGCCAGCCAGCGCATGATCACCTTGTTGGGGCCGAGCACCTGCTGGCGGTAGATGCCCAGGTTCTGGCGGGTCTTGCTGGGGCCGCGGGTCACCACCAGCCCCCAGGTGATCAGGGGCGCCACGTCACCGGGCCAGCAGTGCTGGATGGGCAGGCTGGCCAGATCCACGTCCTTGCCCTCCTTCACCACCTGCTGGCACGGCGCTGACGACACCACCTTGGGGGACATGTTGAGCACCTGCTTGAAGATGGGCAGCTTGTCCCAGGCATCCTTGAGGCCCTTGGGGGGCTCGGGCTCCTTGAGGAAGGACAGCAGCTTGCCTACCTCGCGCAGGGCGCCCTGCCAGTCGTCGCCGCTCACGCCCATGCCCAGGGCCACCCGCTGGGGGGTGCCGAAAAGGTTGGCCAGCACCGGTACGGAATGCCCCTTGGGCCGCTCGAAGAGGATCGCCGGGCCGCCGGCACGCAGCACCCGGTCGCAGATCTCGGTCATCTCCAGGTGAGGGTCGACCTCGACGGAGATGCGCTTGAGCTGGCCCAGGCGTTCCAGTTGGAAGATGAAGTCACGCAGGTCGGTGTAGCGCATGGGGCGGCAAATGGATTGGATTGAATCGATTGAATGAAAAGGAAAGGGCTGCAAAGCAGCCCCGTACCTTACCTGAATCCGGCCCGCCGCAATCCGGCAGGCCCCGGCATCAGAGGGTGTGACGAAATCGTAGCGAGCGGTTCGAGTTCGCCCCGAGAAGCGCAGCCGTACAAGGGTACGGTGAGCATCGCAGGGGCGAAATCGGGCCGCGCAGTAGATTTATTCACACCCTCTCAGTCGAGGAGTGCGTTGATGGCCTTGATATCGTCCTCCACCAGGGAGCCCGCCGCCGCCTTGAGCTTGAGCTGGGCCATCAGGGTGTCGTAACGGGCCTTGGCCAGCTTCTGGCGGGTGTCGTAGAGCTGGCTCTGGGCGTTGAGCACGTCGATGTTGATGCGCACGCCCACGTCGTAGCCCAGCTTGTTGGCGTCCAGGGCCGAGGCCGAAGACACCTGGGCCGCCTCGAAGGCTTTCACCTGGGCCAGCCCGCTGGTCACGCCGAGGTAGGCCTGGCGGGCGTTCTGGGCCGAAGTGCGGCGGGCGTTGTCGAGATCGGCCGCGGCCTTGTCGCGCAGGGCCGCAGCCTCGCGCACGCGGGAGCTGACGGCGCCGCCCTGGAAGACGGGCACGTTCATCTGCAGGGCGACGACGGCTGAGCGGATGTCGGTGTTGACGAAATTGGCCAGGGCATTGGCGGTAGCGCTGTTGCCATAGGAGGCAACCACATCGACGGTGGGCAGGTGCCCGGCCCGGTTGCGCTCCACCTCACGGCCGGCGATCTCGCCGGCGATCTGGGCGGCCTGCACCGACAGGTTGCTGCCCTCGGCGGCGCTCACCCAGGACTGGATGTCGGCCGGGTCGGGGCGGCTCAGGGCCACGCCCTTGCGCAGGCTCTTGAGGGTGTCGGGCTCCTTGCCGGTGAGCACCAGCAGGGCATGACGCTTGACGGCCAGATCACTCTCGGCGGCAATCACCTGGGCGGAAGACAGATCCGCCCGGGACTGGGCCTCGTGGACATCGGTGATGGTGACGGTCCCGACCTCGAAGCTCTTCTTCGCCAGGGCCAGCTGCTGGGTGTTGGCGTCGTAGAGGGCGCTGACCGCGGCCAGGGAGTCCTGGGCCGTCAGCACGTCGAAGTAGGCTTGGGCGGCGCGCAGGGTCAGATCCTGCCGGGCCAGCTGATACTGGGCCTCGGACAAGGTGGTCTGCAGCTCGCCCTGCTTGTACTGGACCCAGTTCTGCCAGCGGAACAGGGGCTGGGTGAGCTGGGCCTGCCAGCCGTTGCTGTTGTAGCCGCGGGAGACGTCGGGATTGAGGTGCTTGAGGGTGAGGTCGTTCCAGGTGGTGTTGCCTGTCACGGACAGAGAGGGCAGCAGCAGCGCCCGGCCCTGGGGCAGTTTTTCGAGACCGGCCTCGCGGGAGGCCCGGGCCGAAGCCAGGGCTGCGTCGTAGGCCAGCGCATCGCGATAGACCTGTTCCAGGTCTGCCGCCGCTGCGCCGGCCACGGTCAGGCCCACAGCCAATGCCAGGGCCGCATGTCGCGCAATCCGTCTCATCAGGTTCTCCGTCCGTGGGTTCGCGTGCATCAGTACTGGGGCATGGACGGGTCGACCTGGGCCGCCCACTGGGCCACTCCGCCGGCCAGGTTGATCAGGTTTGAAAAGCCCTGGCGCTCGAGGAACATCGCCACCTGCATGCTGCGCCCGCCGTGATGGCAGATCACCACGATCTCGGCATCCGGCTCGAGCTCCTGCATGCGGGCCGGCACGCTGGCCATGGGCATGGGGATGGAGCCGGGAATGGCACAATGCGCGAACTCGACGGGCTCGCGGACATCGAGCAGGACAGGGGCCGCACGGCCCGCGTCCTTCAGCCAGGCGGACAGCTCGGTGGGGGTGATCTGCTTCATGGACTCAGTCGCTCAGAACTTGAACTCACTCTTGCGCGGTGCATTGCGCATCATGGGCACGGCGTTTTCAAAAATGGACTCGGTGCGGTACTGGCCCTCGGCCACGCAGGTGACCAGTTGGGCGGTCATCAGCCGCTCATCGCCGACGAAGGCAAACAGGCGGCCGCCGACCTTGACCTGCTGCAGCAGGGATTCGGGGATCTGGGGCACGCCGCCGGACACCACGATCAGGTCGTAGGGGGCGTTGCTGGGCCAGCCACAGATCGCATCGCCCTCTTCGACGATGACGTTCTCGACGCCGTAGCGCTTGAGGTTGTCATGGGCCAGGTTGACCATGGCGGGCTCGATATCGACGGTACGCACCCAGTCGGCCTTGGCGGCCATCAGGGCGGCGAAGTAACCGGAACCGGCGCCGACTTCAAGCACCTTGTCTGAACGCTTGACCTGGATGGCCTGCAGGATCTTCCCTTCAATGACCGGCACCAGCATGCTGCAGCCATGGCCGAGGGGGATTTCGGCCTCGGACAGGGCCAGCGACTTGTAGGCCTCCGGCACAAACTCCTCGCGGCGGATGCTCATCAGCAGGTCGAGCACGCCGAAATCCAGCACCTCCCAGGGGCGGATTTGCTGCTCGACCATGTTGTACCGTGCTTGTTCGAAATTCATTGTGTGACTCCCGGGTAAATATTAGCACAGGCTAATATTGATGATCTGCATGCCTGAGCGATTGCCAAAAACTTTCGAATTTTAGCGTACTTGGGCATGGCTTAGATCATTCACGTCACCCATCTTGCCCGGCTCGCGCTTCACCCGGTACCACGCGGCATACAGGGCCGGCACGAAGAGCAGGGTCAGCAGGGTGGCCACGATGAGCCCGCCCATGATGGCCACCGCCATCGGCCCGAAGAAGGCGCTGCGGGTCAGGGGGATCATGGCCAACACCGCCGCCGCCGCGGTCAGGGCGATGGGGCGCAGGCGCCGCACCGCCGATTCGACGATGGCCTCCCAGACGCTCAGGCCCTTCTCCACGTCCTGCTCGATCTGGTCCACCAGGATCACCGAGTTGCGCATGATCATGCCAAACAGGGCGATGGTCCCGAGCATGGCCACGAAGCCGAAGGGCTTGTTGAACAGCAGCAGGAACAGCACCACCCCGATCAGGCCAAGGGGCGCGGTGAGCACCACCATGGTGGTACGCGAGAAGCTGCCCAGCTGCACCATCAGCACCGTGAACACGACCGCCAGGAACAGCGGGAAGCCGGCATTCACCGAGCTCTGTCCCTTGGCGCTCTCCTCCACCGCGCCGCCGGTTTCAATGCGGTAGCCGGCCGGCAGGCGGGCACGGATGGGCTCCAGCAGCGGCAGCACCTGGGCGGTGACGGTGGGCGCCTGGATGCGGCCGTCGTAGATCTGGCCGCGCACCGAGATGCTCGGCTCACGGTTGCGGCGCCACACCAGGCCATGCTCGTAGGCATGGCTCACGGTGGCCACCTGGCCGAGGGGCACCGACTTGCCGGCCCGGGTGGGGATGGACAGCTCGCTGATCAGGGACAGCTTGTCCCGCTCCACCGCGTCGGCGCGAAGCACCACGTCGATGGACTCGATGCCCTCCCGGTAGCTGGTGGCAGCCAGGCCGCGCAGGGAGGTGTTGAGGAAGTTGGCCACGTCCTGGGTGGTGATGCCGAGCAGGCGCGCCTTGTGCTGATCCACGTCCACCTTGAGCACTTTGGACTGCTCGTACCAGTCCATCTGCACATCCGACAGGTTGGCGTTGCCGCGCATCACGCCGGCGATCTCCTCGGCGTACTGGCGCACGATGGGGATATCCGGGCCGCTGATCCGGAACTGCACCGGAAAGCCCACCGGCGGGCCGTTCTCGAGCCGGTTGATGCTGGCCCGCAGATTGGGGAAGTCCTGCTTGAACAGGGCGATCATGCGCTCGCGCAGGGCCTCCCTGGCCGGCACGTCGTCGGTGAGGATCACGAACTGGGCAAAGTTGGCGGCCGGCAGCTGCTGGTCGAGGGGCAGGTAGAAGCGCGGGCTGCCGGTGCCCACGTAGGCCACGTAGTTGGTGATGCCCGGCTCCTTGTTGAGGATGGCCTCCACTTTCTCGGCCTCGGCCTGGGTGGCGCGCAGGCTCGAGCCTTCCGGCAGGCGCAGGTCGATCAGCAGCTCGAGCCGCGTGGAGCTGGGGAAGAACTGCTGCTGTACCGAGCCGAAGCCCACCATGGCGCCGACGAAGATCGCCAGCGTGGTGCCGATCACCAGCCAGCGCCGCCGCACGCAGGCGTCCACCAGGGCACGGAAGCGGTTGTAGAAGGGGGTACGGAACACCGCATCCTCGTCGCCCGCCTCCACATGGGGGTCACCCAGGCCGATCCGGTCCTTGAAGGCATCCAGCCGCGGGAAACGGGTGGAGAACCAGCTCGCCTTCTTGGGCCCGCGGGGGTCGGGCAGCAGCACATAGCCCAGGTAAGGCACCACCACCACCGCCGCCAGCCATGAGGCGAGCAGCGCAATGGCATTCACCTGGAAGATCGAGCGGGTGTATTCGCCGGTGGACGACTGGGCCGTGGCGATGGGCAGGAAGCCCGCCACCGTCACCAGGGTGCCGGACAGCATCGGCCCTGCCGTGCTGGTGTAGGCAAAGGCCGCGGCCTTGGAGCGCTCCCAGCCCTGCTCCATCTTCACCAGCATCATCTCCACGGCGATGATGGCGTCGTCCACCAGCAGGCCGAGGGCCAGGATCAGCGCCCCCAGGGAGATCTTGTGCAGGCCCACGTCAAACAGGCGCATGCCGAAGAAGGTCACCCCCAGCACCAGCGGAATCGACAGGGCCACCACCAGGCCGGTGCGCAGGCCAAGGGAGAAGAAGCACACCACCAGCACGATGATCACCGCCTCGGCCAGGGACTGCACGAACTCGCTGATGGAGCGCTGCACCGCCGCCGGCTGGCTGGCCACTTCCACCAGCTCCATACCCACCGGCAGACGCGCCTGGATGCTCGCCGCAGTGGTCTTCAAGTCACGGCCGAGGGCGATGATGTCGCCCCCCTTGGCCATGGACACGCCCAGGCCCAGGGCGTCCTGCCCCTGGAAGCGGAAGCGCGGCGCCGGCGGCTCGACAAATCCGCGGGCCACGGTGGCGATGTCGCCGATGCGGAACTCCCGGCCACCGGCCCGGATGCGCGTTTCGCGGATCGCCTCCACCGTATCGTAGGCCCCGCTGGGACGCAGGTAGATGCGCTCGTCGCGGGTCTCGAAATAGCCGCCCGGGGCCACCGCGTTCTGGCGCGCCAGGGCGTCGGTCACCGTCTGCACGTCCAGCCCCAGGGTGGCCAGCTTGGTGTTCGACAGCTCCACGTAGATGCGCTGCTCCTGCTCGCCGATCAGCTCCACCTTGGCCACGCCGGACACCCGCAGCAGCTCGGCGCGGATGCGGTCGCTCTCGGCCTTCAGCTGCGCATAGTTGAAGCCGTCGCCGGTCAGGGCATAGATGTTGCCGAAGACATCGCCGAACTCGTCATTGAAGTAGGGCCCGCGGATGCCGCTGGGCAGGTTGCCCTTGATGTCACCGATCTTCTTGCGCACCTGATAGAAAACTTCCGGCACGTCCCTGGCCGGGGTCGAATCCTTGGCCACGAAGAGCACCACCGATTCACCGGGGCGCGAATAGCTGCGGATGGTGTCCACGTAGGGCACTTCCTGCAGCTTCTTCTCGATGCGGTCGGTGAGCTGCTCCTCCACCTCCCGTGCCGACGCGCCGGGCCAGTCGGTGCGCACCACCATCACCTTGAAGGTGAAGGGCGGGTCCTCGGACTGGCCGAGCTTCTGATACGACATGACCCCCACCAGAGCCAGGGCCACGATGAGGTAGCGGACCAGGGGCTGATGGCGCAGGGCCCATTCGGAGAGATTGAAGCGCATCACCCTCAGCTCCCCGCCGCCACGGCCGGCGCCGCAGCCGCCATGGCGCGCAGGGCCTGGCCGGCAACGATCTTGTGCACGCCGGCGGCGGCAATGCGCTCACCCGGCTTCAGGCCATCGGCAATCAGCACCCCGTCCTCGCGAAACTGGCGCACCGTCACCGGGCGCAACTGCGGCTTGAGCACATCGCCCTCGGCCTGCAGCACCCACACCGCGCTGCCGCCCTGGTGCTCGAACACCGCGCTGGCCGGCACCAGCAGGGCGCCGGCCGCAGCCACCGCATCGGGCAGGATGACGTTGGCCGTCATGCCCAGCTGCACCGCCGGGCTGGCCTCGAGAATCGTCACCCGCACCGCGTAGGTTCGGGTGGCGGCGTCGGCGCTGGGGGCAATCTCGCGCACCCGGCCCTTCAGGGCCACATCGGGGCTGGACCACAGGCGCACCTCGATGGCCCCGGCCTTGCGCAGGGCGGCCAGGCGGCTTTCCGGCACGGCGATCAGCACCTCCCGTTCGCCATCCCGGGCCAGGCGCATGACCGGCGTCGAATCCTTCACCACCTGGCCAACCTCCGCCGCCACGGCGGTGATCACCCCGGGCTGGTCGGCGGTGAGGGTGGTGTAGTCCTTCTGGTTGCCGGCCACCGAGGCCTGGGCGCGGGCCTGCTCGACCCGCGCGGCGGCCGACTTGAAAGCCGACTCCTTGGCGTCCAGCAC
>Ga0116180_1003166_pt1 | contig 12586 bp, 13 predicted proteins | sample AD_UKC073_MetaG_FD_89804 | JGI IMG/M metagenome (GOLD analysis project Ga0116180, IMG submission 89804) | Active sludge microbial communities of municipal wastewater-treating anaerobic digesters from USA - AD_UKC073_MetaG | ecosystem: Engineered > Bioreactor > Anaerobic > Digestate | place: USA...
CGCCCTTTGAAAACTCAAAAAAATGACGCTATAATTTGAGGCTTGTTCCTCGATAGCTCAGTCGGTAGAGCGCCGGACTGTTAATCCGTAGGTCCCTGGTTCGAGCCCAGGTCGAGGAGCCACTGATAAGCCTTACGGCGACTGGAAGCCCTGCTACTCAATCGGTAGCAGGGCTTTTTCAATTAGTGGGCTTGGCGCGACCTTGTAGGCAATCTGTAGGCAATTTGCAAGAATGCAGCCCCGGACAAACCTGGGCGAGGACCGGCAAATTGGGCTTCTGCAGTGACTGGTGATAGCGTCCCCAGACCGTTGGGCTCATCGGCGATAGTGCTTTTCGAGCATAGCCTGAAGGCGTATGCGCATCGCATCGCGCTCCTCGCCATGGTGTGCCTTCCGATGGTCGTCCGCGCACAGGGCCGCGACGTTGCGAACCACGTCCAAACCACCCTCGCCCAGCGGCAGAACATGGTGCGTCTCTAGGTAGGTCGCACCGCCAATCGTCTGAAAGCCCCGCTTTCCGCAGAACTCGCAACACCCTTCCGAACGACGTAGTGCGTCAGCCCGCACCTTGGCGTTGCGGACAGGAACTTCACCTGTCACGGTACGGCGCAGTAGCTCGGCCGCAGACTCCGCATCGAATTGGTCAACATACTTTGGAAATGAACCGCGGGCAATTCTCGCTGCGCCGCTGACCGGGTCATATCGCTCCACCGTCCATGGCTCGGGGTCGAGAACGCGCAGGTCCATGCGTGAAGACTCCGGTGAGTCGGGGTCAGTGAGGTCGCGGGGCTCGCCTTCGCCGACGATGACACGCACCGGCAAACGGTTTTCATGGGCATAGGCAATCGCCGCGTCCATCTTGAGTGCTCGACGGACGCCGGCCCTGCGTTGCTCGGGAGTCAATTGGAGTGAGTCGCGCAATTGCGCAGCCCAATCTTTCAAGTTCGTGTCGGTAAAGACCTTGCTCTCGGTCTCCTGGATATCGCGCCACCAGAGGTTGAGAAGCACCAGCTTGCCTGGCTCGGTGTAAGCCCACTCATAGCAATATGCCGGGTTTGATGCGGGCACTTTGACGGGGCCCTTCTTTGACACTGCCCAGGGACTGACATCGACCCCAGCCGCAGCGACGAGGTCGATAACCCTTGGGCTAGTCGTAGGTTTAAGTCCATCCTTAATGTTCATGGGCGACTCCTTTGACGGAAAAAATTACCGGTATCGAGTTGGCTAGCCCAGTTGATTCCTGCGGTACCGCGCAAGGAGAGGCTAGGAGTTGTGTGTTGATGGCGTGTTCTTGGTAGAAATGGCGACGTTCTCCCGGCCGGTTCGTGCCGACTCATCCGCGTACTGGCATCGGCTTACTCCGATACCAAACCAGCGTACCGTTTTCACCAGCCGACTTGTCCTTTCGTATCTCGAACATCTGCGACTGCTGAAGCACCTGACGCCAATTGCGGCATCCGTACTTCTTCGGCGTCTGCTCGGGTTCCTTTGCACGAATGGATGCAATAGCTGCATTGAGCAAGGTCCAGCCCTCAACTGCGCTACCTTCCTCCGCCCCTTTAAGCAACTGGACAATGCGGCTGCTCGACCAGTCCACACCTTTTCCATCAGGCACAACGCCGTTCACGAGAAAGTTAAGGTACTCGGGGCTTTGCAAGAATTCGGCGGTAGCTTTGCGGGCACGGTTCATCCCCTCGACCCAAGCACTCAGCGTCAGGAAATGGCCATCGATGCTCTCGTAGCAGCCTTGGAGGTAGTTGTCTGCCACCAAGCACCCATCGATGGTGGTTACGTCAAATCGCTCGATGAAGTGATGCACCAACTCGTTTCGCATCTTTACCAGGTCGGCCAAGTCATGCATAAGCTGTTGATGCTGTTCTGGCGGGAGTTCAATCGCACTGGAGATACGGAACCAGGCTTGCTGGTCGTCACCGAACCCGTCCTCAATTTCGGCTGACGCGCTACCCGGCTCAGGATGAACCGGCTTGAGGAAGCCGCCTGTCAGTTCCCCAACCAATTGCCCCAGCGTTTTGTTTGCAGCCAGTGCTACGCTTTTGGCCCGGACTTCATGCATCTTCCCGGCTGGGGCCGAAAGCTCCCGGAGACCTACCAAAGCCTTGGCAAGGATTTCATATTGCTGCAGGCGGAACATGCAACGCCCGAGTTTGCGTTGAACCTCACGCTGCGAGGTAACAAAATCCGGCTCGGCCGGCATCGCACTACGGGATGCGTCGATAGGCTCCGTCAAGCTCAATGACTCCACTTGGCACTGCTGTGAACCTCCAGCGGGTACCCTGCCTCCAGCACTTTGACCGCACTTGGCGGCGTCATCAACTCATATTTCCCTGCCGCTGCCGTCAATGCCATTGGCGTCCCGTACCCGGAAAAGGACCACGGGAAAAGTTGCCCTTCAAAAACAAGATGGAAAGTGCCGTCCACGGGGTGTCTGACCATGGCGCCACTTGGAAGACTTGCCAGGCTGACCAGCGGCTTCTCAATGTTCCTTCGTTCAGCATCCAGAGCTTTGTCGATGTTCGCGGCCAATGCCACATCAGACAGACCGGCCTTCAGCCAGGCGATGGTGAACAATTTGTATGCATCAGGCCGGCACTGCGCGCATGGTCGATGGCCGGCTGCGAGTGCCGTGGGTTCATCCAGAAAAAAGAGTTCGGTGTAGCAGCCAGGCTGCATCAATGGTTTGGCCCCGTATATGGGCTTCAAGGTACACGCAATCCACCGTTTTAACGAGGTTCGTTCCTTCACGACGACACCGGTGTCGTCATGCAGGCAACCTCGATTCCCAAACAAAGTTCCCGCTTTCGATGGGTCTGCAATCAACCGACCACTTGGGTCTACCCGGTTTCTTCTAGTCATTTGTATGTCCTCCCCCTATTGCATAAAGAGTTCTGTGTTACCGAGGTAAAAGGCGCTCACCGTCCTAGCTAGGCAAGGTGTCACCGTCAGCAATACCCACCGCGCATCCAGTGACGGTAAAGGCAAGGCAAAAGAGGCTCCTGTAGACCTGCAAGAAAACGAGCGCATCAAATAATCCCTCGTACTCACGAACCATCGCCAAGCTGCGTCAAATAAACGCTCGCTCAATAAGTAAAGCTTTGCACCCGCACTCTTGAATGGTTGAAAAGATCAGCATAAAGACGGGCTTCTTGGCGCTCAGGTTCCCGTCAGTTACGCCCCAATGAAATCAACAATGGATTGCACTTCGTCGACGGTGGTGATGAACCACTCATCGCCTGGCGCATCCTCTTTCCAGCGACCCCGTGCTTTGAGCACAGCATGAATTGCATCCTCGACTTGGGAAACCCGCTTGACCTGCCAACGGTCCAGTATCTCTGGTTTCTCAAAGAATCCCGCCCCCTTGCATTGCCCAAGCACTCGGGTCTCCACATCCGCGGCTGAAGTCAGTCCAACCTTGATTGGAAACGGCTCATTTTTTCTCTTAATTGCTGGGAAAGTGAACGCATAGATCCACCCATTGAATTCCACTTCGCCCTGCTCTTCAATGGCTTCATCCACATCCTCAGCCGCCTCTTCCGTCAACTCGGTGCTTGACTTCAGGCGATACATCCCGGACTGGCCAAGCCAAACGAAAGGCGACTCAGGGCCTCGCTTGGCCCGAAGAGAAACAAAGAACCGAATAGTTGCACCGACCTGATGCATTTTCCCTTCCGCGTCCCGCGCCGGGTAACTAAGACCCATTTGGGCTTCAGTCAAATATCGGCTCAAGACCCTGTAAATGACCGGATTCAACTTGAAGGGTTCGCCCGACAGTGCTTCGGGTTCTTGCGCGAGTTCCGGCAACAGGTGATAGCGGGCAAGTCTGTAGCAGAAGGATGCGTTTGGCTCAAATTCAATGGGCAAAGGTTTCATTGGCGCGCATCCAATAAATGAATTGACTGTAACTATATGCCGCTTGAAGCCAATGGCTGTTGCGCCCGTATGATTTGCTTCCATGGAAGACAAGAACACGGTAAATGGGTTCATCGAACGCTGGCGGGGAGTGACCGGCTCGGAGCGGGCCAACTACCAACTCTTCATCAGCGGCCTTTGCGACCTTCTCGACCTTCCACGGCCTGAACCGGCGCACGAAGATACCCGTGACAACGCCTACGTCTTTGAGCGGAGGGTTGCCTTTGCGCATGGCGACGGCAGCACCAGCAACGGCTTCATCGACTGCTACCGCCGCAGCGCATTCGTGCTGGAGGCCAAGAAGGTCAAGGCCGGCGTCCACACCAAAGGCTTCGACGACGCCTTGATGCGCGCCCGTGCCCAGGCCGAGGGCTACGCCCGCGCGCTGCCGGCCGCCGAGGGGCGCCCACCGTTCCTCGTCGTGGTGGACGTGGGGCACGTCATAGAGCTTTATTCCGAGTTCACCCGCAGCGGAGCCACCTACACCCCTTTCCCGGATGTTCGCAGCCATCGCATCAAGCTCGACGACTTGCACCACGAGACGGTCCGCGAGCGGCTCAAAACACTCTGGCTCGACCCCATGGCGCTCGACCCGGCGCGCGCCAGTGCCAAAGTCACCCGGGTGGTCGCTGTTCAACTGGCTGCGGTTGCGCGCAGCCTGGAAGCCGCTGGGCACCCGCCAGAACAAGTCGCCGGGTTCTTGACGCGCTGCCTGTTCAGCATGTTCGCCGAAGATATTGAACTTCTCCCGCGAACTGCTAATGGCGACGGCGCCTTTGTGGACCTTCTCAAGCGGTACGGCAACGAGCCGGCCACCCTGCAAAACATGCTTCGAGCCCTGTGGACCGACATGGACCGTGGCGGTTTTAGCGCAGCACTCTCCAAGGACGTGCTCCGCTTCAACGGCAAGTTGTTCAAGTCGCCGTCGTCAGACGGATACGTACTGCCCTTGAACCGCGACCAGATTGACGGCCTGCTGGCAGCCGCCCGTGCCAACTGGCGGGAGGTAGAGCCCGCCATCTTCGGCACCTTACTTGAGCGTGCCTTGGACCCCGCCGAGCGGCATTCACTGGGCGCCCACTACACACCACGCGCCTACGTGGAGCGGCTGGTTCTGCCTACCGTGGTCGAACCACTGCGCGCCGATTGGGCGGACGTGCAGGCCGCCGCGCTGATCCTGGCGCATGAAGCAACTGAGTTGGAGGCGAACCCGCCCGTTTCCAAAGGTGGAACCAACTTTGATACTTTCGACCGAAGGGTACACCGCGCCGACATAGCTGCGCTGGAGCGGCATGACTATGCTGTTCGAGCAAAGTGGAAGGAAGCACGCCAGCAGGTCAAGAACTTTCACCACAGGCTCTGTACAACCCGCGTCCTTGACCCGGCCTGCGGCAGCGGTAATTTCTTGTACGTAACGCTGGAGCATTTGAAGCGTCTAGAGGGCGAAGTACTCAAGCAACTTGACGCTCTCGGGGACAGGCAGGATGTTATAGGCGCAGGAGGCGAAACCGTCACCTTGCAGCAACTACTCGGTATTGAAGTCAACGAGCGCGCAGCGGCTCTGGCTGAACTGGTGCTGTGGATTGGTTTCCTGCAATGGCATATCCGAACCTTTGGCAATGCCAGCGTGGCCGAGCCAGTCGTCCACGACTACGGCAACATCGAACATCGGGATGCGGTGCTGGCCTATGACAGCCAAGAGCCCATGCTGGATTCAGCCGGCAACGTCGTGACGCGCTGGGATGGCGTGACCACCAAACTCCATCCAGCCACCGGAGAGCCCGTACCGGATGAGTCAGCCGTTGTTGTGCAATGGAACTACGTCAACCCACGCCAGGCACTGTGGCCGAGCGTTGATTTCATCGTGGGAAATCCGCCCTTCATTGGCAACAAGCGCATGCGCGACGCACTCGGCAGTGGCTACGCCGACGCGCTACGGAAGGCATGGCCCGAGGTGCCCGAGAGCGCCGATTTCGTCATGTACTGGTGGCAAAGGGCCGCTGACACGGTTCGCAGCGGGGCCGCACGCCGGTTCGGGCTCATCACCACCAACAGCCTAACGATGATTTTCAATCGTCGGGTCGTTGAAGCCCTGCAGGCTGCCAGTCCACCTTTGAGCGTCGTGTTCGCAATTCCTGACCACCCCTGGGTAGACAGCGCCGACGGGGCGGCCGTGCGAATTGCCATGACGGTCGGCATTGCCGGCGTGGCGGAAGGCCGGCTACTTAGCTCGGCCGAGGAAAGCGATGCGGACAATGGCGAGGTCGCAGTTCGCTTCGACACCCGATACGGCGTGATTCACTCGGACCTGAAAGTTGGGGCAAACATTGCGGGTGCTAAGCGTTTGAAGGCCAACGACCTGATTTCCAATCGGGGCGTCATCCCACACGGCGCCGGGTTCATCGTGACGCCTGACCAGGCTCAATCGCTGGGTCTGGGCACCGTGCCGGGGTTGGAGCGGCACATTCGCCCCTACCGCAATGGGCGAGACCTGACCGGCACACCTCGGGGCGTCATGGTCATCGATATGCACGGGCTAAGTTTGGACGAAGTCAGAGCGCGTTTTCCTGCAGTCTTTCAGTGGCTCCTGGAAAGGGTAAAACCGGAGCGGGACCACAACCCCGAGCGTTCGCGCCGTGAGAATTGGTGGCTTTTTGCGCGACAAAATACTGAACTGCGAGGCGCATTAACAGGTCTGAATCGCTACATCGTCACCGGCCAGGTGGCAAAGCATCGCATCTTCCAGTGGCTGGACCAGAGCATGCTTCCGGATGACAAGCTCATCGCCATCGCCAGTGAAGACGCCCTTCCCTTGGGCGTTCTATCGAGTGTCGTGCACATGCAATGGGCACTGGCTGCAGGTGGTCGGCTGGGAGTTGGCAACGACCCCGTTTACAGCAAGTCCATCTGTTTCGAGGCGTTCCCGTTCCCGGCACTCGATACCGGTCTCACGCCTGAGTTAACGCAACGCATCCGAAATCTGGCGGAGCAACTTGACGCTCACCGCAAGGCACAACAGGCGGCACATCCTGAAGTCACGCTCACCGGTATGTACAACGTGCTGGAAAAGCTTCGCAGCGGCGAAGCCCTCACGCCGAGCGAGCGAACGATAAACGAGCATGGGCTGGTCTCAGTCCTGCGAACCCTGCACGATGAACTGGACTCCGCCGTACTGGCCGCCTACGGGTGGAGCGACCTCTCATTGCCCCCCGACACAGACACGCTGCTTTCTCGCCTGGTTGAACTTAACGCCAAGCGCGCCGCCGAAGAAGCCGCTGGCACGGTGCGATGGCTGCGTCCTGAATTCCAGAATCGCCTCGCGGCCGGTGAACAGGCCGAAATGGATGTGGAGGCTGGAATCGCCGAAGAAGCGACACCTGCAACAGTCCCGCTTCAGGTGGCCAAACGTCCGTGGCCATCTGGGCTTCCCGAACAAATCAAGGCGGTTGCAGATGTGCTGGCGACAACACCTCAGCCTTTGACCCTGGCAGCACTAGAGGCTCACTTCACAGCCCGAGGTCGCTGGCGCGAACGCTTGCCCACCATCCTGGAAACGCTGGAGGCGCTTGGCCGCGCCCGTCGCATCAGCGCCGAGACTCCGCGATGGAAATCTGCGTAACAACGGAGGCGCCATCTTTGAAATCAACACCCTATCTCTTGAACCGCCGTCGCTACTACCCGCTCGCCTTCGCCTTGCTGGCCGGCGCGGCCGCCACGGTTCTTTTCGCTACGTTGCCAACTCAGCGTGCTATCGAACTGATGGTGCCTGTGACAGGTGCGGCTGCTGGCTTCGTGTACTTTTTATATGCACAGCACCTACAGGAGACACGCCTGTTTGTGGACCTATTCCGGCAATTCAATGAACGCTACGACAAGCTGAATGACAAGCTCAACGCCATTGCCACCCAATCACCGGAGACGATGCTCACGTTGGAGCAGAAGCAAGTACTTTTCGACTACTTCAACCTGTGTGGCGAAGAATGGTTGTACTTCAAAGCAGGCTACATCGACCCGGCCGTTTGGGAGGCTTGGCGAGAAGGAATGAGGTTCTTTCTCCGCGCCCCAGATATTCGCCGACTTTGGACCGCCGAATTGGACGGTGGCTCGTATTACGGCTTCAGTATTGGCTTGATTGAACAAGACTGACAAAACAAGGGAGCACAGAATGGGGAAAAAGAAATCGGGCGGCGCGGATGAAATCATGAGCGTTGTGGCTCGTCTCCCTTGGTGGGCGGGAATTGGTGCCGCCGCGCTTTCTTACGTGGTTTTTCATTACCTTGCAGGCCAGAAAGCGGCCCCTCTGACTGACACCGCGGGCGTCGGCCCCATGGTCATCAAGACGATGTGGGCCAGCCTTTCGAGCATCCTGCAATACATCATTCCACTCCTTTGCCTGGTCGGTGCTGCGGTTTCGGCTGTCCGTCAGCGGGAGAGGAACGCGCTGCTCAGCAAGGCCGCGACAGGTCATACGGCCAGCATCGTCGACGGTTTGTCATGGCAGCAGTTCGAGACGCTGGTGGGCGAGGCGCTTCGCCAGCAAGGCTACCGCGTCGTTGAAACGGGCGGGGGTGGCGCTGACGGAGGCGTGGACCTGATAGTGACCAAAGGCAACGAGAAGTTCCTGGTGCAGTGCAAGCAATGGCGGGCCCTTAAAGTCGGTGTGGCGGTAGTGCGTGAGTTGTACGGCATCATGGCTGCCAAGGGAGCTACGGGGGGCTTCGTCGTCACCTCCGGCAGCTTTACTGCCGACGCCAGCGAATTCTCCAAGGGTCGCAACGTGACGTTAGTCGACGGGCCCGCGCTGGCAAAGTGGATTCAGGCTGCGCGGGCGCCCAAGGCAGCACCAACCTCCAATGCACCAAAGGCAGCCGCCATGGTTCCATCTTGCCCCGCCTGCGGCAAGCCCATGGTCGAGCGTATTGCTGGGCGAGGCGCAAACGCAGGAAACGCCTTTTGGGGCTGCTCCGACTTCCCGCGTTGCAGAGGGACTAGTCCGTTAGGGTAAGCGGGGTGTTTTCCTGCGACTTAGTTCGAGTCTGTTCCACACGGCGTCGCCTGGTACACCACGCCACTTGGACCGATGCACTTGTAGAAGGAATTTGGCGCCTGGGCGGGCGTTCCTCCAACCGCCCGAGCGGTGCTTGGGTCGAACTGACCCGGCGTTATTCCAACTGGCCGAGCGGTGCTTGGGTCGAACTGACTTGCGTTGTTTTCATTTGAAGGTTGGCCAGTGGAATTATTCGGATTTCGTCCATTTTGACCCATCTGTTCTGGTCTAACTTGTTCCATCGGCTGTGAGCCGGTTCTTGCTTCGGCCTCCACCTGTCCAGATGGGATAGCCTTAAACACTGAGACAGCGAGCGAGACAAGAATATAAACAGGCAAAGCACCGGCCACAATCCATATCGGCCATTTCGATGTGCTGTCAGGTGCAGGGTTGTCGAGTTCGACGGTCGCCTTCTCAACTGTGGCCTTGACTCTTGAGTCGGATGACGCAGGTGGCTGTGTGTTTTCCCAGACCTCCGCGCCTTTCATGGCGCCGGCACGGGCCTTTATGTAGAGTGCTCTTGCCTTTGCATCCTCACCGCCTGCTTCGGAAAACGCACGCGCCCAAACGCCCTTGTCCAGCCTTCCTTCTTCGATTTCAGCAAGGGCACCAGCGTAGGCATCATTGCCAGTGCGTACATCGCCCACGAACGCAGAACTGGATGAAGTAACCCTACTGGCTGGCTTCTGAAGACAGCCAACCAGTCGGCTGGTAAGCTTTTCTGCGACTACAAACCATAGTCCGGCTACAGAAAGTGAAATGAGGCATAGGGCAATTTGGAGTTCTTTTATTCCAACAATTTGATTGAGAGTCAGCCCTTCAATCGAAGAACTCTTCAGGACCGCTTTTCCAATCGTCATCATGACAAGGTGGGCGACAATCCAAAAAATCCACCAGGCTAAAAGCGCCCCAGACCCAGATGCCTTTTTCCAATCATCGCGTCCAGCGCCGGCGGTCCCCACTTTGAAAATTTCGCTGAGCACTTGGTAGGGCTTAAACAGGTTCAAGAATGGAACCATCCAACCCCAGGTTTTCCATTTTTCATGCTGCAAGCCCCTCGCTCTCAGCGTGTCTCTGGCGTGCGCATAGCAGGCGTCCAACCAACGTATTAGCGTCCACCCGACGCCAAGCATTGTCAGAATGAGCACGCCGGAAAAGGACCCAAGAAACTGAATTCTTCCAACAACAGGTGAACTGGCTGGTGGTCCACCAGCGGCAACTGCATTGAGTACGCCGACTATCCAATAATTACTGGCCACAACGACCATCGTGACAGCCATATCAATGCTGAGGGCCGTGAAGAATGCCCTCTTGGCGCCATCAAGTCTGCCGGCGTTCATAGTTGTTTTCCCTCGGTAGACGAAGTGCGCAAATCGCACTAAAACCGCTCTAGGCACTTCAACGGCTTCGGAATTGAATCGTGCGAAAGAGGCCGCGCCACTTTCCGTAGACGCACGGGACAGTTCTGCGGTCCAGTCTACACACCTTGCGAGCGTCTCAGAAGAAACTAAACTTGTACTGCCTTCCAGACCTTGGCAGCAGAGGCCGGGGAATGGGGTGAACGCAATCTTTCGCTGACCCCGCTACCGGACTTGCGCGCCGGTACTGGTGAACTGCGGAAATTTCTCAATCAACCGCTCATAGTGCGGCCCCTTTGTTTCCAACAGCCACATTAACTTTGCGGCACGCTCAGTATCGGTCCAGACCCTGCGACTCGTCTGGACGTGAGGCGCTTCAAGTTGCTCAAGGCGTTTTTCAAGAGTTGACATTTTTCGCCTTCCTTTCGGGGTAATCCACCACGATGGAAATCTACGCCGGGTCTGCCTTCGCGGCAGGCGCAGTGAGGTCGGCAAGTTGCGGAAAAGCCTCCAGCAATCGTTCGGTGATGGGACTCGGGCTGTTAACGGCCCAGTACAGCCTCAAGGCGAGCTCAGTGTCAGTGAAGGGCCGGGCGCGTGTGGGACTCTGAGACTCCTCAAGCAACGCAAGGCGCCTTTCAAGGCGTAGCATTCTTCGCCTTCCTTTCGGGGTCATCAACGACAATTGGCAGTGAACTGCCGTGCCGCAGAACTCCTTCCAGTATGGCCGCCACGAATCGGGGATTCCCTGAACTCAGGGCTTCGATGACGGTAGGCGCACCCCAATCCAGGGTAGCGGTGTAGGCGCTCAGTTCCTCGTCGGACATCTTCTTCAGGTCTGAGTTGGCCCGTGCGTCCTCAATCTGAGAAACCCGCTTCTCAAGATTTCCCATTTCGCGCCTCCAGCGCAGCGATGCGCGATTCCAGTTCATCAAGCTCAGTCACCCGTGCCAAGGTGCCGATGGCCCCGAGCAGCGCAGCCCCCTGTGACGGCGCCAGCACACCATCGGCCACAGAGCGCAGCACGGCACGGCCCTGGGCGGTTAGCGTGCCATCGGGTAGCGCCAGGGCCTGTGTCTGTTCGATGGCTTTCAGCGGGGCGATGGCGCGTTCCAGCAACAGGCGGGCGGCTCCAACGTCTCCATCAAGGGCCTTGGCCAACATCGCGTCCAGCAGGTCGGGCACACGCTTGGCAATGGCAGCGCGGAGCTTCCCGACTTCGCCAGTTCCGGCGGGGCGACCTTTGGGGTTTCCAGATTGGCCCGGCTTCCAAGCGGCGGCGGGAGGTTTTCTTGTCGTCATGGGTGTTCCTCTTCTGCTTTATCAGGGAATGGGGGAAGGGCTGTCGGTCGCACATCACCCTTTTCAGGTACGGCAGGTACGTGAGGTACGCCCCTAAAGGGTCGCGTACCTAAACGTACCTTCTCTGCCTTGGGTACACGAAGGTACAAATAACTCCGCGTACCTTCGCGTACCTTGAGTACCTCATTCACTTGGCGCTCCCGGCGATGCACACCATCCCGGCGGCTTCGTGCAAGGCGGCAGCGGCTACAAGGGCTTTCATGGCGCGGTAAACAGGGCCCTTTTCGTAACGCCCTTCGAAGTGCGCCACGACAGCCGTCTTTTTCATGCCGACCTTGTGGCTTCGCATGAATTCCACGACAGCGCCCTCGACCTCGCCCATGCGTTTGCCTTTGGCCTTATCGGGTGCATCGGCGGCCACCAGTACACAGGAAGTGGCTGCGCCGCCCCACTTGGTGCTGCCCAACGCCACGGTGTCGAGTCGAAAGCCGATGCGTTCACCTTTGGTACTCAGGTCACGCTGTTTCGTAATCTCCGCACACCGGCCGGTCGCCGCGTCAATCACCTCGATTTCGGTATCCACGGCAGCCCGGATGCCACTCCAGCCACGGGCACCAGCGGCAGCAGCCTTCCCGCTATGGTGAATCAGCAGGAAATGGGCCTTGCACTCGGTGCGAATGCGGTCAATTCGGCGCACAACAAGCCCCATATCCTGCCCGGCATTCTCATTTGCGCCGGCACTCAAGCGGGCCAGCGTGTCACCCACTATCAGCACGACCTTCTTGCCTCGCTGTGCCTCCAGCTGGCGCACAAGTTGAATCATCCTGTCGGTGTCAGCCTCCCCGTCGAACAAGTCAATCGGGTTTTGAACAATGGCGAAATTCGGAACCTTCACCCCGTGGTGGCTCTGATACGCCTGCAAGCGGCCGCGAACCGAGGCGGGTGATTCGGC
>Ga0116180_1003169_pt1 | contig 12580 bp, 12 predicted proteins | sample AD_UKC073_MetaG_FD_89804 | JGI IMG/M metagenome (GOLD analysis project Ga0116180, IMG submission 89804) | Active sludge microbial communities of municipal wastewater-treating anaerobic digesters from USA - AD_UKC073_MetaG | ecosystem: Engineered > Bioreactor > Anaerobic > Digestate | place: USA...
CCTGTGCTAATTGATGCCGAAATAGAGGGAACTCAGGCTAACACGGTAGCTGCCTGGCAAAATCTTGAACTACCTCCTGAAGAGTGCGCCCAGATAGATCTACAAAGTGAGGGAGAGGTCTTACTTATCCGTGCAAAAACGCCAGGAGCTGCGCCGATAACTTGTACACCTCCTACAACCGTAGGATCTAAAGAAGAAATTACGGGACAATCTTTAGTTAATTTACGAGAAGTAGCTCTTATGGTAAAGCAAATACACGAAACTGTTACAGCGTAGGTGACCCTTATGAGACTGCCTTCTAAGCACATTATTACTGAGAAGGACGTAGGGCCGATATCTTATTTGGGACCTAAAGGTGAGCAAGGGCCTCCCGGAGAACAGGGGAAACCAGGACCTCCTGGTCCCCCTGGTCCCCCCGGTCCTCCTGGTCCTGAAGGTCCTATGGGGCCTGAAGGTCCAGCAGGACGTAAGCTTACTTTTGAGGATCTTACTCCTGAAAACCGGACAGACCTGCTTGCTCCTATGCGTTCTGAGTTTACTGACCGCTTATCAGAGCAAGACGACCGGATTGAGGATTTAGGAAACGAATATACTGTTAAGATACAAACAGAAGTAGATGGTACTAAAGTTATCGCAGGTTTTGGTTTAGCTAACAATACTGATGAACCGTCTGAATTTGTTGTACGTGCGGACAGATTTAAAGTCTTTGGGACTTCTGGAGCAGAGGGTATCTTTATGGTAGATACTCAAACTGGAGCTGTTTACTTTAATTCACAGCTCCTGGTCATCGGAGCAAGTAATGTGTACGAAGAAGGTTATGATCCCAGCTCTAAAGCTTCTCTGGAACTTTTAGCAGAGACAGCGCAAGCTGTCCAAGATGCAGCTGTTGAATTAGCTGAAATAAGTGCTCGTGCTTATGTTGATGGTGTAGTAGATGCAGAAGAACAAGCTAGAATTGCTGAGGCAGAAGCTAAGTTAGCGGAAGCTATTGCTTACGCGGACAGCGTAGCACAAGAACTTGAAGATGCGTTAAGCGGTGCAATTGATGATATAGATTCTAAATATAGTGAGACACATGAAGCTATAACTTCTACATTTACGTTTGGTGCTGAGGCTTTTACTATCCAACGAAGTGACAGCCCTTTTCAAGTGAGCATTTCTAATGAACAGTTAAGTTTCATCGACGGGCATGCTGTGGTGGCATATATAAACGGACAAAAGATGTACGTCACAGAAGCAGAAATCTTAAATGCAATAAAGGTCGGACAGCATAAAATTTGGAAACATGATGACGGTAAGACTACTTTGGTTGGCTGGGTTGGATAAGGCAGGTGAGATAAATGGCTATAACAATAACTAGTCCTTCTAACGCAAACTTAACCGACAGCACGACAAGTAAAACCATTACCGTCAGCGGCAAGACTTCGGGATCTACAATAGCTGCTAATATATCTGTCCACGGCTCAACGCTTGCTAGTGGCAGCACCACAGGCACTAGCCTGACACTTACGTACTCAAAGAATACGCTATATGATCTTTTAAACGGAAAGAGTTTATCGAATGCAGTGACATTGACTGTCTATGAAATAAAAGACGATGCTCCACTGGGGTATGCCACCCTTAAAGACGGGGACGTAACTATTACCGCTAGACTTAGCAACCAATCCTGGAGCACTATGGCAAATCCTTATGACTTGGACAACCCTACAAAAATTATCTCGAGCTGGACCCGTCCCCATGCCGCGTTCAGGGCAAGAGTCAAAGTTTATGTGAATGGTGTTCTTGTAATTAACCGTTATAACTTTACAACGAGTATAGGCTACACGCCTACGACTACCCAAATAAATAGTATGATTTCTGCAATGAAAGGCGTGTCTCCTGGAGCATTAAAAGTAGAGGTTATCACGCAGTTTAATTCAACTAGTGTCGTAGACCTCGAATCTACGGGAATGAGTTTAACTCGTTCTAGTGGGGTCGTTAAAGCATTCCCTGAACGCAGTGTATTAAGTTCTTTTAGCAACTTTACTATTGGTGATAATATTTCTTACACTATTACACAAGCAACCGCAGGAACTACGCATGATATAACTCTTAAAGTCGGCACTGCCACTATCTTTACTAAAACAAATGTTGGTGTAGGGGCAAAAACAGTTACGCCTACAGCTTCAGAAATAACCGCCATGTACAATGCAACAAGTAATGTAACTAGTGCTACTGCCACGTTAAGTCTGATCACTAAATTAGACGGGAAGCAAATTGGTTCTACACATAGCCGTACAGCTACAGCAACTGTAGGAGCAAATATTGTCCCAGACTTTACTGCAATAACCCACAGCGAGACAACAACCACTCCAGACGTAGCAGCTATTGTAGGTAAATATGTACAAGGCATATCAAATTTAACACTTGCTATTACAGGGGCTACGCCTGGGACCGGAGCAACAATTAAGTCATATCAGATTACACTTGGGAATACAGTTATTAATAGCAGTAGTGGGACTACAGGTGTTTTGACTTACAGTGGAAATGGGTTGGTTTTAAAAGGTAAAGTAACTGATTCACGAGGACGTGTAAAAGAGAAGACAGTTACAGTGGATATACTACCCTATGCTCCTCCTGTGGTATCTTCGTTTGAATTTTTGCGTTGTGATGCTGAAGGCGTAGCCAGTCCTATAGGCACTTATGTAAAGTTCCGTATCAAAGCTTCCGCTAGCTCTTTATGGGTGGATGGAGTAGAAAAGAACAGCTTAACTCTGAAATGCTACACCAAGCCTATAGTTGGAGCTGCATGGACTTTAAAGGACACTATCGAGCACACGAGTGTGTTCTACGAGGGCAGCACGGATCCCCTTCCTGGTTACGTCATAACAGAGAGTTTTGATGGTAGAGTTTTCGTCACAGATAAGTTTAATACGACAATAGCTTTTAGTAACATTAGTAGCGGAGTGTTAATGTCGTGGGGAAAAACCTCAGTTGCAATAGGTAAAGTAGTAGAAGACGAAACTCGTCTTCTCGATGTGGCAGGGGATATCTATGAGAATGGTGTAAGTCTTTCCTCGAAATATGGAATCCAGGACAGTGGAAGCAATGAAAATGGCAGCTATATCATATATAGCGATGGAACTATGGAGTGCTGGCATGAGATAAACCTCACTCGTGCAACCACCAACTCCTTGAATGCTGGATGGACATTTCCGATCCCCTTTTTATCCGGCACCGAGCCAGATGTCCAATTGACGCTTATTGACCCTTTGCTACGCGGCTCAATAGATACAGGGGGAATACAAGCGCTCCATTCTTTAACTATACGTAATATCAGTAACGTTAGTGTTTGGTCACGAGCACAAGTTTCAAGTGGATATACTTGGACAGAAGGCGACAACCTATATGTCAAATGCCGGGCAATAGGCAGATACAAATAAAAAAAAAAGAGAAACTCACACTCACAATGGTATTGAATGCAATGGCTGTAGAAAACGAGAATTTTAGAAATTCAGTATAGGAGGTGGGGGTGTTTGAACCCTATCGAATGGATCTTAAAACATCATCCTGGTACAAAAGTTACAAGTAATTATGGTGTAAGAGTGCACCCGATAGACAAGGTAGCTAAGATGCACTACGGCACAGATATTGGTGGAAAGCCTACAGGGTACACGTGGAAAAGTCCTTATGCAGGAAAAGTGCTGCATGTAGGCACTTATAGTGCAAGAGGACTTACAGTTGTAACAAGCATTGCTAACACTGAAGAGATGCAGTTGTTTCAACATCTTAATAGGGCATACGTCAAGGAAGGAGATATAATAAACCAAGGAAGCCCTATTGGGGAGAACGGAACAACAGGACGTGTGAGTGGTCCGCACTTACATTATTCAATTCGGAAGAAGTCTAACTCAGTGTTGGGTGCGGATTGGGGAGATCCTACAAAATATTTATATGGGGGTGAAGTATTGAAGACGCACACTGTAGTTAAAGGAGATACTTTAGCAAAGATTGCTGCGAAATATGGCGTTACTGTAAATGAGTTAAGACAATGGAATAATCGCACACCGGATCAGGACCGCAGTCTCAAAATTGGAACAGTTTTATTCGTCTCTGACCCTACACCTAAAGTATCTGAATGGGTATCTAAAGCTGATTTCGAACAACTAGTTAAACGTGTAACACTTTTAGAAAAAAAAGCAGCAGCAGTTAAAGCTAACCTATAGGGGGTTTTGACGATGTCAGAAGAAAAGTCAAAAGACTGGTACACTCCAAAAGACATCTACGAAATGGTCCAAGGCTTAAAAGAAGATATGCACCAGACAAGAATGGAATTGCAAGAGACTAGAGCTGCCGTGGCCCATTACAACAACTTACGTAAGCAAGTTGCCCAGTGCCAAGCCGAAATTTTGACACTCCAGCAGCATTCTGTAGGTCAGAATATGGTATGGTCTAGAATACGTAATTGGACAGCAATTATTATCGCTGCCGCATCACTTATATTGGCTTACGCTAGAGGGAGGTAATACGGTGTTAGAATTTTTACAGCAGTGGTGGGGTTTGGTTGCAGTTGCACTTTTCGTTATCGCATCCGCAATATTTAATTGGCAGCACTTCAAAAAGAAACTTATCGAATTAATCTTTATTGCAGAAGAAACAGCACGTGAAAAAGCTCTAAAGACAGGCAAGGAGAAATTTGAATGGGTGGCTTCTAACGGTTATAAGTATGTTCCTTATTGGGCTAAAATCTTTGTTACCGAAGAAGTCTTTAGAGCACTCATTCAGAAAGTTTTTGATAATATCTTTGCTTGGGCTAAAAAACAAGAATTGGTCTAGGTAACTCTAAATTAAGATAACCCCTCTCTAATGGGGGAGGGGTTGTCCCTCTACATAAGGAGGTGACAGTATGAGAGACTTTTCTAAATGTCCACGTTGCCATGCCAGCACACAACCGGCCATCTCTTTTCAAGGCGGTCCGTCAGAGTTTTGGCTGGAGTGCACGCGTTGTAACACTTACATTAATACTTATATTCCTCAAGAGCATCAAGAAGCAGTACATCGGGACTCACATAGATTCGTAGGTAACTTTGGTGGTTATGGTTCTGGTAAGACTTTAACTTCTAGAGAAGAGTTATATAAGCACGCGTTTCTTACTCCTGCAGGTAATACGCTTGTTGGTGCCAATGTCCAATCTCAGTACGAACAAACAATTAAGCGTGATATAGAAGCAGACATCCCTTTAGCATTTGTACAGAAGTACTCTCAACAAAAACAGTACATGGACTTGATTAATGGGCATCGTATTATGTTTCGTCCTTTTGATGATCCTAACAAATTACGTTCTTATAATTTAAGTATGTTCATTATTGTAGAAGCATCTGAGGTTAAGCCTGAAGTTTTTACTCAGCTCAAATCTCGTTTAAGAAATACAGCAGCTACAATTTCTAAATTCGATGAAGATGGCAATGTGATTTATAATACGACCCGAACGGGCGTTACGGTACCTGTTATTGATAAGGATTGGCGTAAAGGAATTATAGAGTCTAACCCTGATGCTGGTTGGATCCGTTCTGATGTGTTAATGAAAGCAGATGATATCGCAAAACATGGGAATGTGTTAGATGTGTACTCTGTTCTAGAAGATGAACGTGATCCTGCTATCTCCGCATATATTACTGCCACAGAACTGAATGAGTTTTTGCCTCCTACATTTGTAGCAGACTTAATTAAAAATAAACCTGCATGGTGGGTTAATCGTTTTGTATATGGAAGTTTTCTTTATGCTGAAGGACTTGTTTATCCGTCTGCCATGCGTTATGTAATTCCTTCCTTTGAGATTCCGCGACAATGGAAACGCATTGTTGCTTACGACTATGGTTTGTCTGACGACTCTGTGTTTTTGTTTGGAGCAGTTGACGAAATTCATTCTGTATTACACATTTACAAAGAGATACGCACAAACAACCGTAACGTTGAAGAATTAGCTAAACTGTTCTTTGAGGGTACGAAAGATATTCCTGTGGGGGGTTGGATATGTCCTCCAATTATAGACCCGCGTTCTGGACCTAAGCGGGACTATGAAAAGAAATCCTTAGCAGATCACTTCCTAGACTACGGGATTAACTTTCAACCTGGTTTTATAAATCTTGATGCACGTATTTACCGATTAAACACTTATTTTGAATCCGGTAAACTTCGAATACATGACTGCTGTAAAGGGTTGATCCAAGAGCTGCGGGACTATAAATTTGCTGCTTCTCGTTCAGACTCTACCGGTTGGAACGATAAGCCTGAAGATAAAAATAATCATGCTATTAACCCTCTGGAATGGATTGTCATGGAACTTCCTGCTGATCCGCGCAATCTTGTGTATGGTATTTACAATAGGCAAGGGGTTAATATACTTGCTCGTCCTGCACGTAGTACAGAAGCTACCTATGCTGAACATGTGCTTTCCGATACGCCTGAAGAAATTGCCGCCGGACCATTTGATATTATAGACTATAATTTCTAAGGAGGATACTGATGGACATTTTAATTGTATTTTTGCTTTTGGTGGTCGCTGTATGCTTGCTTTTTAACCGACCAATTAATATTGTCATACACCATAAGCACGGCCCAGCACAGGCGGCCCCCGAACCTGCAGAGCTGCCTGAAGATATCGAACAGCCAGTTATGAACTTAGACTCAGTTATCAGAGCTATTAATGATGTAATGGAGGTGGAACAGTATGGCCAAGAAGATTGATAAACCAGATTTGATTTCGATAAAGAAGTTAAAAGAATGGTATGACCTTTGTGTTTCTTATTACGCTCGTGAGCATAAGCGTATGCGCTTACTGGACGCTACAGACCGTGGCGAGTTATGGAAAGCAATCGGCGCTAAGTTCCCACCCTACCAAATTTTGCCTGACACTAATTTTATTAGTTATGTCAAAAATAATTTGCTTGCATCTATTTATACCGTAGTTAAGTCTGCGGAGATTCAACCCACTTCTGAAAAAGATGTTGAAATTACACAGCACTTAAATATTGCACTGGACCGTATTTGGGATTTGAGCAACATTGGATTCTATCAGTTTCAAGCAGGCGAACGAGCTGCGCTTTTAAACTTAGGCATCACTCAAGTAGGTTGGGACGATAAATTAACTGCTGGTTCTGGGGACAGCTTTTATAAAGGTAATGTTACTGTTAAGAATGTAGATCCAATTAAATTCATGCGGGATCCTTTTGCAACTAGTTTGGATACGGCAGAGTACTGTATGACGTATGAGCAGTACCATAAGTCTATTTTTCTAGAGGACTCTAAGTATCGCGAAGAATTTATGAAGTATGTAAAAAAGACTAGTGAATCTCACACTCCGCTGCAGATTCCACAACTAAAAGGACAAGAACGTATGGGACGTGCTGGAGCTAAAGATTACTATACGCTAGTTATTTTTTGGGTGAAGAATGGTGATAGAATTGACGAGATCCACACCATTGATGTGGAGCACATCTTATACTACAAAACTGACGTGCTTCCTCGTGTATTTCCTTTTGCAGAGCTATATTGTAACTTACCAGCTGGGGCTTTGATTGGCACTAGTGAATGTGCGAAAGTATTTGCTAATAATGTAGCTTACAACATCATGGATTCTATTGCTTTAACAGCAGAGTACAAAAACCAACGTCCTCCTAAATTTATTAGCTCTGAATCAGGATTGAACATTAATTCTTTTGCTAAACATGGTGATGACGCAGACAAAACTTTTGTAGTTCATGGGGATGCTTCTAGAGCTGTGCATTATCAGCAGTTCCCACCTATCACTCAGAATTTAATAAATCTTAAAAATAGCATGATGCAAGGCATTGAGCTTGTATCGGGTGTAGACGGACGTTACACCGGACGAGACACAGGTTCTATTATAACTACCGGCGGTACTGAAGAAATGTTAAATCGTGTAACTCTCATTGATACGCCTAAGCTGGCTAATTATGAAGCCTACGCAAAAAAGCTAACTAAATTAGTTCTAGCACATTTTATTGAATACGCTCCTGCGCGTAAGTATTTCTATAAGAAGCCTGATTCAACAAAATGGAGCACTATCGAAATCAAGTTCCCTGAAATTGATAAGGATACGTTGTTCAACTATGTAATTAATATTAGTTCAGAGTTGCCCAAGAACAAGCAGCGTATTGCACAGATGGCCAACATGCTTATGGAAAAACAAATGCAGTACGCACAACAAGGACAGCGGGTCCAGCTCATTACTGAAGAAGAATGGCTTATGTTCCAAGATTTACCTAATAAAGAATTTATGCTTGAACGTATGGGGATGCAACGCTTAGAAGACGCTACAGAAGAAGTTGCCCAAGTACTTTATCAGTACGCCGATCTTGTAAGGCAAGGTGCTAGCCCAGACGATGCTGTTTTAGCAACAGCACATTCGCTTAGAAAGAAGCGTATGGGGCAGATGTCTGAGGACGCTCCTATACCTGCGGTTGCCCCAGAAGGACAACTGCCGCCTACGGTGTAGGGTTGACAAGCAAATAACTAATGTGGTAAAATTAACCTAAGCAAGTTGGGTTCCACAGCCCTTAACTGTGTGTATATCTTGCGGCTCCGTGCATACCTCGCCACTATGTACACTAAGGAGTGATTAACCTGGCAGACATGAACGAGCTTTTAACTGCTTTTGGTGTAGACCCTGCTAAAGTTGCTCAAGCTTCTGGACAAGCCTCTGAGGAAGGTTCCTCAGAAACAGCCGAAGAAACAGCTGAAGAAGCAGCTGGGGAAGCAACTACAGCTACAGAGGGTACAGCACCAAAGCCAACTGGTGCTGATGATGGAGATAAGTCCACATCAGAAGGGGAGCCCACCCCAGCAGATCTTGAAGAGGCTAAGCGTGCCAACCGAGCAGCTCAAGCTTTTGCAGCCATGCGTGTGCAAAATAAACGGTATGAGCAGCTTATTAAAGGTATCGCGAATGTACTTGGCGTTGACACCAACACAAAGCCTGAAGAGTTGCAAGAGATTATTCAGCAGAAGATTATTGACGCTCAAGCAAAGCAGCAAAATATTGATCCTGCTATTTTACAACGTCTCCAAGTTTTGGAGGAGATGAATATGCAGTATCAGCAGGAAGAGAGACGTAGACAAGCTGCTCTTGGATTTCAGAGGGTTAAGGATCGGTTTCAGCTGGATGATAAAGCCCTTCAAGCTTTTGCGGATCAACTGGTGTCAGACGGACTCAATCCCTATGAAGAGCCTCTAGACCTTCCTACCCTGTATCTTTCTTATAACTATGAAAAGCTGATTGCTGCTGCAAGAGCTCAAGGGGCCCAGCAAGAAGCACAACGCGCCTTAAAAGCTAACACCCACGGCTCAACGCCACAGCAAAAGTCCGGACAACCGCAAGGAGATCCACCTAAAATTAATACTATTGCAGACCTAAACAAATGGTTTGCGCAAAACGCAGCCGCTAAAGACTAATACTTAACAAGGAGTGTGGAACCCAATGAAACTTAACGCAACCGCAGACATTAACACTTATGTAGAGCTAGCTGCTAAAGCTGGCGGAAATGTAATTAACCCTGAAATTTTTTACTCCAAACAGTTGCTCGACACTATTCGTTACAATGCTGATGATTATGTGTATTTCCGGCTAGCAGATGAGACTCCCATTCAAGAAAAAGCTGACGAAATTTTGATTCGACGTTGGGCACCTTTGCAAGCACACACTATACCGCTTGAAGAAGGCGTGCCTCCTAAGTCTGACAAAGGTTCTGTCGAAAAGTACAAGATTGCTGCTTATCAGTATGGTCGCTACATGGAGTTCAGTGATAAGGTAGACTTTAAGGTAGTGGACCCCATTATAGCACACTACACTAAAGAATACTCCTTAGTTGCTATGGAAACTCTTGACCTTTTAGCTAGAGAAGTGCTATTTTCCGTTGCTCAAAAATGGTACGCTGGTACAGCTGCAAACTTTGAAGAATTAACTCCTACATCTAAGCCTACTATGACGGACTTAAGGCTTATTGTATTGGCTCTAAAGAAAGCTTTGGTTAAACCTCGCTCTAATGGTCGATATCACGTCATTGCTGGACCTGAGTTTTACTATGATATGATTTCTGATCCTGTAGTAGAGAAGTATATGCAGTATAACCAAAGCACTAAGACTATGTACGACAACTCTATGCTTGTGCCTATGTTTGATATGGAGTTCTATGAAACTTTGCTTTGTCCGATCTCTTCAGAGTTTGTCAAGGACAATAAAGTGTACAAACGGTTGTACCGTGCAACTGAGAACGGTTATGAATTTGTTTCTCTAGCTGAAGATGCTAAATTATCCGATGGCACTACGCCTGTTGTTACTGTAGTAGATGGATACGTTAAAGACTCTCGTACTGGGGAGGATGCTTCTTATATCCCTGGACAAAAGATTTGGGATTTAGACGCTTGGAACGCAGAACAAGACGGGGACGACTATGTTGAATTTAAAGCACAGCATGTCTTGATTGTTGGTAAGGATGCTCTTACTCGCACTGGACTTACAGGAGAAGGACAAGTTAGAGTATATACCAAAGCAAAAGGATCCTCAGGGGTGCTTGACCCTATCGACCAAAGACAGTCTATTGGTTTTAAAATTAATTCCGTTGGTTTTGGGTCTACCCGGTTGGAGGCTATTGTAGACTACGTTTGTGTTCCTTCTCAAATTAACGTTGTTTAATGCTAGGAGGTAGCATATGGCTAAACGATCTTTAACTCCAGAAAAGGTTCCTGAAGCTGTGCAAGTAGAACCTGTACTAACTAATCAACAGGTTATGCAAAAAGCTGGACAGGAACTTAAACGTGCTGAGACACGACGCAAAGCCTTAATTAAACGCTACAAGGAAGAAGAAAAAGTTTCCATGTATCTTTCCCCCATGTATCGCCCATATTTTGGAAACGTCATGTCAGTCAGTATCAATGGAGTTACAATCTTTTTCAAGGTAGACGGTTCTATGCAGCGTGTGCCTAAAACATTTGCAGATGAGATAACTTCTCGGCGTATGCGTATAGATGCCATCTTAACTAAGCAAGGCAAGATGGCTAATATCCCTAATAACTTCGAAACCGCACCGGGAGAACTACGTATCTTTTAACTCCGACAGGGGAGGGGAATAAACTCCCCTCTCCGTTTTATTTTTATAGGGAGGTGCACGTATGCTACTAAATGAGTTAGTTAAAAGAGTAAATGAGCATTTAGCTGGAGAGCTTTTTAACTATGAAGAATTAAAACTACATTTGGATGCTGTCATTGACGATATTAACAATCGTCTAAACTCCACGTATCCTACTTTTTCAGAGTTTACACAGGACGCGTACCCAGAGTATCCTAATTATAATTTCTTTCCAGATAAATATTTACGAACAGTCGTCGCTGTAGGGGCTGCGTTCTATTTTTACGTAATGGACGAAGAAGGTGCAGAAGGCGCTGTTCAATACAACTTAATGTATCAAAGAAATTTATTCTATATGGAACGTGACTACAGCCACCAAGTACCTGAAGAGTACCGTTCAGATAGTCAAGGTGCTTTAGATACGCCAGAAAAAACAGGGATTGTAGCGTTCTATGACGATCTATGTGTCTAAAGGAGGGGTGTAGTTATGGATTCTACTACAAAGTTTTTTAAAAATTATAAACGACAACGCCGTGTTCTTTTAGCTGAAGAACGTTTTAACGCGGGAATGTACTACACTGATGCTCCTTTAGCTCCGGGCTTTGTTAAGCTCATGGTAAATTATGATTTAAAAGACAAAGGTGCAAGCCTTACGCCTAGACCCAGCTTAAAGCCACAGTCGTTGGCTTTGCATCGCAAACTACAAGAACTAACTACTTTGTCTTATACTCCATATGCAGACGATCTGATGTTAGCTGCTGGACGACAATGTACTGAAGTTAATAATAAAACTTATCAACAAATAATCATTGGGCAGCCTGAGTTAGAAGCAGTTCCAAATACAAATCTATATCGTGGCGGTCTACGAGTAGCTACTGCATATGCCCCTTCAGACTACTATGAAAGTGAGGCAGGACTTCACGAAGCTTTTTCACCTTTTATTAGTGCTCAAGATTTAGTAATCAAGTCCTTAACTACAGGTGGCACATACACTTCGTTTAAACGTCCTAAGGCTGTGCGTATTCATAACCTACCTTTGACGGGTTCTCCTTATATCGCACAGCACGTGGGTACTTTTGCGTATAATAACAACTATTACTTTTTTAGACATTCTGATACAAATCCATCAGAACTAGTTCGAACTAAGTTTTGTAAAGAACTCGAGGGGGAACCAGGTGCACGCTATGACAGTGAAGTAGTTACTCCCAGACAAATTACACCTAAAGAAGCAGTTATGTGGGGCTATAATATGCTCCAGCAAAACCCTTATTCGTTTATGGATCAAGCAGGTGTAGGTACTATTCAGTTTTTGGGAATCTTGCTTTATGACTCCACAGGTGCTTTAATGATGACACCTTTAATGAACCAAGACTTAACGTTCCGTTGCTTCTACTCAGCACCTGAAGGGAATACCTATAAATTTAAATGGGAATGGAAAGAGCCTGCAGCAGACA
>Ga0116180_1003170_pt1 | contig 12580 bp, 10 predicted proteins | sample AD_UKC073_MetaG_FD_89804 | JGI IMG/M metagenome (GOLD analysis project Ga0116180, IMG submission 89804) | Active sludge microbial communities of municipal wastewater-treating anaerobic digesters from USA - AD_UKC073_MetaG | ecosystem: Engineered > Bioreactor > Anaerobic > Digestate | place: USA...
GGCAGCTGGGCGATCTTCTCCGAGTAGCAGTCGGCCATCGACAGCGGCGTGACGACCGGATCGCCGATCACGTAGTCGATGAACGGTGTGCCGGTGGTGCCGGGATAGCCCAGGTATTCGACCTGGATCGGGGCGGGCCGATGGCCGAGGATGTGCATGCGCGTGCCGCGCGTGAAGCCCTTGAGGTCCACGAGGATGTCGATGCCGTCGGCCCGGATGCGCTCGGCGACGTCGCGATTCGACAGTTCGCCGACCTCGATGAAGTGTTCGGACGCGTCGATCACGCGCTGGCGCAGCGCGGAGTTGTCCTGCAGGCTGTACGAATAGAGGTGGACGTCGAAGCGCGCACGGTCGTGCTGCTCGAGCACGTCCACCATCAGCATCGCGGTCGCGTGATGATGGAAGTCACTCGACAGGTAGCCCACCCTGACGCGCTCGCCCTCGGCGCGCGGTGCGTGGTGCGCGCCGGGCAGCGGTGCGATGCCCTGGAACTCCCAGCGCGCCGACGTGGTCGCGCACAGCAGCTGCTGGCGCGCGGTGCTGTCCATCGCCAGGTACGCGAACGGCGGAGTCTGCCACGACACGCCGCGCTCGATCACGTCGTGCAGCCGCTGCTCGTCCTCGGCCAGGCGGTCCCAGCGGCACGCGTACTGGGTCTGGTGCACGATGTTGCCCAGCGCCTGCGCGTCGTCGGGCGCCAGCACGGCCACGGTGCGATAGCACTCGGCCGCCTCCTCGTGCATGCCCATGCGGGCGAGCGTGTTCGCCAGCCGGGCATGGGCCGGCAGGTAGTCGGGCTTGCAGGTGAACGCCGCGATGAACTGCGGCACCGCGTCGAGGTAGCGGTTGAGCTGGTAGAGCGCCTCGCCGTATTCGACGTGGTACTCGTGGTCGCGCGGGGTGGCCGGATCGAGCGCCGCGTAGACCGCGAGCGCGTCCTCGTACCGGTGCTGCTGCGACAGGCAGGTCGCGTACAGCTTGCAGGCGAGCAGGTTGGCGCGGTCGAGCTCGAACGCCCGGCGCGCGGATTCGGTGGCCGTGCGGAACTCGCCGCGCTTGCGCTGGGCATTGGCCAGGTTGATCCAGAACAGCACGTCGCGCGGCGCCAGTTCGACGGCACGCGCGAACGAGTGCTCGGCGGCCGCCCAATCGAGCGCGTCGGCCTGCGCCAGCCCCTTGCGCCAGAACGCCTCGGCAGCGGCGAAGCGGCGCCCATGGGCCGCCTGCTGCGCGGCGAAGCGTCCGTTCAGGGCCATCGGCAAAGCGTGTTTCATCGCGAGTCCTCTACGCACGGCGCCGCCCGCGCGACACGCGCGTCGGCCCAGCTGGGACTTTAGGTTCTGCGCGGATGCGGCAGGCAGCGAGAAGCGGGGGTTCGGCCGGGCTATTCCGGCCGCGGCGCGGCGCGCCGGGCGGCTCACTGGAAGAACAGCGTCGCCAGTCCGAGGAAGATGAAGAACCCCATCGAGTCGGTGCTGAAGGTCAGCAGCACCGACGAGCCGATCGCCGGGTCGCGACCGAAGCGTTCGAGCATCAGCGGCACGGCCATCGCGATCAGCGCGCCGAGCAGCAGGTTCAGCAGCATCGCCAGCGTCATCGTCACGCCCAGCAGCATGCCGTCGCCGCTGTCGCGGTACAGCCACCACGCGAACACGCCGGCGATGCCGCCCCACACGATGCCGTTGAGCGCGGCGATCGCCAGCTCCTTCTGCAGCAGCCGGCGCCCGTTGGCGGCGGTGACCTGGCCGAGCGCCAGCGACCGGATGATCAGGGTCATCGTCTGGTTGCCGGAATTGCCGGCGATGCCGGCGACGATCGGCATCAGTGCGGCCAGCGCCACCACCTTCTCGATCGTGCCCTCGAACGCCCCGATCACGCGCGACGCGAAGAACGCCGTGCACAGGTTGACCGCCAGCCACAGCCAGCGGTTCTTGGCCGAATCCCACACGCTGGCGAAGATGTCCTCCTCCTCGCGCAGACCGGCCTTGGAGAGCAGGTCCGACTCGCCCTCCTCCCGGATCACGTCGACCATCTCGGCGACGGTGATCCGCCCGATCAGGCGGCCGTGCGCATCCACCACCGGCGCCGACACCAGGTCGTAGCGCTCGAAGGCCTGCGCCGCCTCGGAGGCATCGTCCAGCGCCTGCAGGGTCATCACGCCCCGCTGCATGGCGTCCGCGACCATCACCTCGGGCTCGTTGATCAGCAGCCGGTCGAGCGGCAGCGCGCCCTTGAGCACCTCGTTGCGGTCCACCACGAACACCTGGTTGGTGTGGTCGGGCAGCTCGTCGAAGCGCCGCAGGTAGCGCAGCACCGTCTCCAGCGTGACGTCCTCGCGCACGGTGATCGGCTCGAAGTCCATGCGCGCGCCCACCGAGTTCTCGGGGTAGGACATCGCGGCGCGCAGCTGCTCGCGCTCCTCCGGCGTGAGCTGCCGGCGGACCTCGTCGACGACGTCCATCGGCAGGTCGGGCGCGAGCGCGGCGATCTCGTCGGTGTCGAGCGACTCGACCGCATCGACCAGCTCGTCGCGATCCATCGACTCGATCAGCGTCTCGCGGACCGCGTCCGACACCTCGAGGAGGATGTCGCCGTCGCGCTCGGCCTTGACCAGGTCCCAGACCATCAGCCGGTCGTCGAGCGGCAGGCCTTCCAGCATGAAGGCGATGTCGGCCGAGTGCATGCGGTCGAGCTTCTTGGCCAGCTCGTTCAGCGCCTGCTTGTGGACCAGGTGCTCGACCAGCTCGTGGCGCTCGTCGGCCTCGCCGTGGCGCTGGCGATGCGCGACCTCGAACACGAGGCGATGCCGCTCCAGCAGCTCGCGCACCTCGGCGAGCGCGCGCGACGCCTCCTCCGGGTCGTGCGGCAGCAGCGCGTCCGGATGGGGCGGGGATTCGCGTTCGGTGGGGGTGTCGGGCTGGTCGGCCATGGGGGGTCCCGCTCGGGCAGGCCGCATTGTAGGCCCGCGCCGGATCATCCCCAAGCCGCGTGACGATGCGGTTGCCACGTCCCGCACACCGGGCACGCAGGGCGCGCACGGCGGCGTGGCGACGGTTGACACGGGGCGCCCGGACGGCGACGCTCCACGCCGACCGAACCGACGACGACGCGAGGAGACCCCGTCATGAGAACCGCCCTGGCCATCGTGCCCGAAGAATTCGTCCACACCGGATACACGGTGGCCGACCACGTCTGCACCGTCACCCTGAACCGCCCGGAGCGGCGCAACGCGCTGAACTGGCGGGCCTACGACGAGCTCGAGTCGGCGTTCCTCGCGATCGAGCGCGACCCGGACATCCGCTGCGTGATCCTCACCGGCGCCGATCCCGCCTTCTGCTCGGGCGACGACGTGGGCGAGATCATGGCCGGCGGCGAAGGGATCGCCCGGCGCGACACGCCGGTCAGCGGCAACCCGCCGAACGCCGCGTCGATGGCGGCGCTCGAGTGCAGCCGGCCGCTGATCGCGGCGATCAACGGTGCGGCCGTCGGATGGGGCATGGAGCTGGCGCTGTATGCCGACTTCCGCATCGCCTCCGAGAAGGCGAAGTTCGCCGAACTGTTCGTCAAGCGCGGCCTCGTCAGCGACGTCGGAGGCTTCTACCGGCTGCCGGCGCTGGTCGGGCCCGAGAAGGCGGCCGAGCTGCTGTTCACCGGCGACGTGATCGACGCCCACGAGGCGGCCCGGATCGGGCTGGTCGGCAGCGTCGTGCCCCACGACGGACTGATGGGCGCCGCCCGTGCGCTGGCCGCCCGCATCGCGGCGAATCCGCCGCTGGCGGTGCGCGCGCTGAAGAACGGCCTGCGCCGCACCACCTACGGCAGCCCGCGCGAGATCGGCAGCTGGGCGATCGACACGATCCGTCAGCTCGCGCGCACCGAGGACCACAAGGAAGGGGTCGCCAGCTTCCTGGAGAAGCGCGCGCCGGTGTTCAAGGGGCGCTGAGCCGTCCAGGACCGCGCCGTTGCAGCAACGTGCGCACCGTCTCGGCAACGTGCGCGCCGGATCGCCGCGACGCACGCACCCGGTCGCTGCGACGCCAGCGCCCGGTCGCTCAGGGCGGCGTCACGCCTCCCATCCAGCGCAGCACGATCGACGTGCGCCGCGCCAGTGCCGGCGAGGCGCGGTTGCGGTCGTAGTAGCGCGGCCGCGGCAGCATCGCCGCCAGGCGGGCGGCCTGCGCCGGCGCGAGCTGGGCGCAAGAGGTGCCGAAGTGGTGGCGCGCGGCGGCTTCGCAGCCGAACACGCCCACGCCCCACTCGGCGACGTTCAGGTAGATCTCGAGGATGCGGCGCTTGCTCATCATCGACTCGAGCATGTAGGTGATGACGAGCTCCTGGGCCTTGCGCAGATAGCTGCGCTCGCCGGACAGGAACAGGTTCTTGGCCAGCTGCATGGTGATCGTCGAGCCGCCGCGCACCACCGTGCCCTTCTTCAGGTTCGATTCGTACGCGCGCTCGATGGCGTCCCAGTCCACCCCGTCGTGCTCGGTGAAGTTGGCGTCCTCGGCCGCGATCACCGCGCGCTTCAGGTGCGGCGAGATCTGGTCGTAGGCGATCCAGCGGTGCTTGAGCGACGCGTCGGGATCGCGTTCGCGCAGCGTGTCGTGCTGCGCGCGCATGAAGCTGGTCGACACCGGGTCGAAGCGCGTCCACCACACGATGTGCGCGAAGTACCAGAACTGCAGCAGCAGCACGAGCAGCACGAACGCCAGCACGAGCTGGCCCGTCCAGCGCAGCAGACGCTTCATCGTGCCCGACCGTCGAGCGCCGGCGTCAGTGACCGGCCAGCTCGGCGCGCAGCCGCCGGTAGACGGGCTCGGTGACCGGGCGCACGCCGCGCCACAGCAGGAACGACTCGGCCGCCTGCTCGACCAGCATGCCGAGGCCGTCGGCCGTCGCAGCGCAGCCCGCGGCGGCCGCGGCCGTCATGAACGCCGTCGGCCGGGCCCCGTAGACCATGTCGTAGCACAGCCGTGCCGTCGGATAGAGCGCGGCCGGGATCGCCGGCGCCGCGTCGTCGAGACCGGCCGACGTGGCGTTGACGATCAGGTCGAAGCGCTCGGGCAGCCCGGCACGCACGCGGGCCTGCGCGTCGGCCGGCAGGTCGAACCCGCAGGCCCGCACGCGCGCATCGCCGGCGAGCCGGGCGAGGTCCTCGGCCCGCGACACGGTCCGGTTGGCCACCGTGAGCGCGCGCACGCCGGCGTCGAGCAGCGGCTGCAGCACGCCGCGTGCCGCGCCGCCGGCGCCGAGCAGCAGCACCGAGGCATCGCCGAGCCCCTGCCCGAGCCGCACGGTGATGTCGCGCACGAGCCCGATCCCGTCGGTGTTGTCGCCGAACACGCCGTCGGCGTCGAACCGCAGCGTGTTGACCGCACCGGCCATCGTGGCGCGCGCCGTGCGGCGCTGCGCGAACGCGAAGGCCTCCAGCTTGAACGGCACCGTCACGTTCAGGCCGCGCCCGCCGGATGCGCGGAACGCCTCGACGGTGGCGACGAAGCCGTCCAGCGGCGCCAGCAGGCGCTCGTAGACGAGGTCCTGCCCCGTCTGCGCGGCGAACTGCGCATGGATCGACGGGGAACGGCTGTGGGCCACGGGGTTGCCGACCACCGCGTAACGGTCGCTCATCGGATTCCTTTCGCGACGGAACGCATCCCGCGCGCCGGCGCGCGCCGCAAGACCGGGCGGCGCATCACGGCGCCTTCACCGCTTCGGTGGCGAGCGCGTCGTTGGTGAACGTCCAGGTGCGGACGATCTGGAGGATGTCGCCGTCGCGCGCCATCTCGGGCGGAAATCGCTGATACGGCGCGCCCGCATAGACGATCTGCCGCACGGCGCGGTTGAGCGCCTCGTGCTTGGACTTGCGGTTGATGATCACGTCGACGACGTTGCCGTGCTTGTCGATCTCGACGGTGATGATCAGCGCGTCGTACATCTTGCCGCGCGCCTCGGGCGGATAGCGCTCGGTGCCGATGCGCTCGATGCGCGACGCCCAGTCCTCGACGTACTTCGCATAGTTCACGCCGACCGCGTTGACGCCGAAGGTCAGCCGCTTGGGCCGCTTGTTGTAGTCGGAGATCTGCCGGTCGATCTGCGCCTGCAGGCGCGCGATGACCTGGCTCGTCTCCTCGGCGTCGGTCCCGTTCGGCGTGGGCGTGCTGGCGTCCGTGCGCTTGCCGTCGGTCACGTAGCTCTGCGGGCCGCGCGCCAGGGCCAGCAGCCGGCGCTGCTGCTCCTCGAGTTCCTCGACCCGCTGCCGGCGCACGCGCAGGTCGGTGCCGTCGGACACGGCCGCCTCGGCCGGCAGCGGGGAACGCGCGCGCCCTTCGTCGCGGTCGCCGCCGCCCTCCATGTCGACCTGCGCCCGGACGTCGGCCTTCAGCGGACGGGTCTCGGTCTGGGCGTTGAGCAGGATGACCTCGATCTGCGCATCGTTGGGCGCAAAGCGGATCGGCTCGGGCGGCGCGAACTTCAGCAGCAGCAGCACCAGGTGCAGCAGCACCGACGCCGCCACGCCGACGCCGAGCGGCGAGCGCATCACGTCCGCCACCGGCACGGGCCGCGGGCCGCCGAGGTCGGTGGCCGCCACCACGTCAGCCCTCTTCGGCGAACTCGGCCTCGTCGGCCTCGTCGTCGGTGAGCCCCGACGGCGCCGCACTGCCGCCGTCGGCCGCGAGACCGTGATAGCGGGCCGAGATCGAGAGATCGATCAGGTCGTGCTCGATGATGTCGATCACGACGCGCCGGCCGGGCGGCAGGACGGGCAGATCCGGCACGCGCACGTAGAGCGGCGCCTGCGCGAGCCGCACCAGGTCGTCGCGCACGACGACCGCATCGGCGCGCGTCAGCGACTCCTGCTGCACCCAGCGCAGGCACCAGTAGCGCTCCATGCGCGTCTGGAACTCGACGTACGCGGTGTAGCGCGCGTCGAACGCCGAGATCACCGAGAACAGGTCGGCGTCGTTGGGCGGGTGCGGCGGCGGCTCGCCGGCCAGCACCGCCAGCAGCTGCCGCTGGTTGGTCAGGTCCACGTAGCGGCGCAGCGGCGAAGTGGACCAGATGTACTGCAGCACGCCCAGCCCCTGGTGCCCGCCGGACGGGTGGGTGCTCATGCGCACGCGTCCCCCCTGCTGGGCACGGTAGATGCCCGGCACGGCGTGCTCGGCCAGCAGCAGCCCCCATTCGCTGTTGGCGAGGATCATCATCTCGGCGACGATCCGGTCGATCGGGAGGTCGCGGCGCCGCGGCACGATGCGCACCTGCTCGCCCTCGACGTAGAACGCGAAGTCGGTCTTGAACCGCGGCTCGGGCTTGCCGCGCACGCGGTCGCGCTGCGCGCACAGCGCCAGCGTGAGCTTCCACAGCACCCGCAGCGCGTCGCCGAAGGGCATCACCGCGTCGGGATCCTCGAGCGTGCGCTCGCTGATCTCGTCGTCGAGCTGGTCGTGCCGCAGGTTGGCGGCGATGCGGATGCGCTCGGCACGCGAGAAGCGGTTGACGATCTGCGTGCCGTCCGCGTCGAGATCGACGTACAGCGACAGGACCGGGCGCACCGTGCCTTCGTCCAGCGAATAGGGGCGGATCGCCGCCTCGGGCAGCATCGTCACCTTCTCGCCCGGCATGTACAGCGTGGACATGCGGTCGCGCGCCACCTGATCGAGCGCATCCCCGGGCGCGATGCCCAGGGCGGGCGCCGCGATGTGGATGCCGACGCGCCGGCGCCCGTCGGGCAGGGTCTGAACCGACAGGCAGTCGTCGATCTCGGTGGTGGTGGAGTCGTCGACCGAGAAGGCCTCGACCTCGCCGACGGGGAGATCGTCCGCCGTCGCGGCGGGCGCGGGCAGCGCCGGGAACGCGACGCCGCGCGGGAAGAACTCGGCGGCGAAGCGTCCGAAGTGCAGTTCACGCGGCGACCCGAACGCGCCCAGCTCGACGAGCAGACGGTCGTGCGCCTTGTGCAGCCGCTCGGACGCCCGCTCCAGCGCACGGTACTCGATCGACTGCTTGTCGGGGCGCACCAGCAGCAGGGCCGCCTGGGCGCGGATGATGTCCGGCAGCCCGCCGTTCACCATCTCCTGCGCGGCGGCCTCGATCGTGAGCTCCTGCACGCGGCGGCGCTCGATCGCGGCCAGGGCCAGGCGCACGGTCTCCGCAGGCGCCGGGCGGTAGCGGCCACGGCCCTTGCGCTGGAAGTACACGGGCGCCGAATGCAGGCGCAGCAGCACGCCGGCCGCCTGCACCGCGCCCGGCTGGGCGCCGAAGTACTCGCCGGCAAGGTCGAGGAAGCCGAACTCCTCCTGAGGCGCGCACTCCCAGAGGAAGTCGAGGTCGATGCCGTCGGCCACCTGCTGCGCGGCCGGCAGCAGCTCGCCCGCCCCCGGCGCGTCGAAGCGCAGGATCACGTGCGCGGCCTTCACCTTGCCGCGCTTGCCGCTGGCGTGCTCGACCTGCAGGCTTCCGCCGGCTTCCGACAGCACGGTGCCGGCCTTGAAGCCGCCGTCTTCTTCGAAGAGAACATGGGTCATGACCCGGCGGATTATACGGGCGGGGGTGGTGCCGGGCCCGGGCAAGGTCTTCGGCGGCGACGACGACGGAAGGCCGTCGCCGCCGCGGCATCACATCATGATGCCGCCCGACACCTCGATCACGGCACCGTTGATGTAGCTGGCCTCGTCGGACGCGAGGAAGGCATACACGTTGGCGATCTCCTCGGCCTTGCCGAGGCGGCCCAGCGGCACCCGGTCGATCATGTTCTGCATCACCGCCGCCGGGATCGTCGCCAGGATCTGCGTCTCGACGAAGCCGGGGCAGACCGCCACCGAGCGCACGCCCTTGGGCCCGAGCTCGCGTGCCCACGACTTGGTGAAGCCGATCACGCCGGCCTTGGACGCCGCGTAGTTGGTCTGACCGAAGTTGCCGAACAGCCCGACCACCGACGACGCGTTGATGATCACCCCCGCCCCCTGGGTGATCATGGTGGGCGCCACGGCCTGCGTGCACTCGAAGACACCCTTCAGGTTGACCCCGATGACCTGGTCGAACTGCGTCTCGGTCATCTTCACGAGGCGCGCGTCCTTGGTGATGCCCGCGTTGTTGAGCAGCACGTCGATGCGCCCCCAGCGCGCCAGCACCTGCGCGACCATCGCGTCGATCTGGGCACGGTCGGTGACGTCCACCACGCACGGCATCACACGGTCGCCGCCCGCGAGTTCCGCGCAGGCCTGGTCGACGCGTGCCGGCACGATGTCGGCGACGACGACGCGCGCGCCTTCGCGCACGAATTTGGCGGCGGTGGCCAGGCCGATGCCCGACGCCGCGCCGGTGATGATCGCTACCTTGTTCTCGAGTCTCATGGTTGCATCCGTATCAGTGGGGTCCGAATCCCGCGAACGACAGCACCTCGTCGATGATCTGGTCGAAGTCGCTGATCCCGTGGTCGCTGCCTTCCAGCACCAGGTGCCGGGCACCCGGATACCGCTTCACCATCTCGCGCCAGTCGAGCAGCTCGTCGCCCTTGGCCGCGACCAGCAGGTAGCGCTGCGGGAACGTGATCGCCCCGAACGCCAGCGCGCGCAGCTCGTCGACGTACTCCGGCAGGAACTCGAAGGGTTCGTCGCTGTGGAACATGGTCTGCACCCCGACGTGGGCCGCCAGGCCGGGCGCAGGATCGACCGCGGGATTCAGCAGCACCGCGCGGCAGCCGAGATGCTCGGCGAGCACGGTGGCATAGAAGCCGCCGAGCGAACTGCCCACCAGCGTGTCCTGGGCGGTGGGCGCGATCCGGTTGCGCACCAGCGCGATCGCCTCGCGCGGCGACGCGGGCAGCTGCGGGCAGATGAAGTCGGCGCCGCGCCCCATCGCGCGCAGGCGCTCGCCGATCATCTGCGCCTTGAACGACTTCGGCGACGAGCGGAATCCGTGCAGGTAGATCAGACGGGGACGGTCGGTGGCGCTCATGCCGGTGCTCCTGCGCGCCGCGCGAGCGCATCGAGCAGCTTCTGGTGGATGCCCCCGAACCCGCCGTTGCTCATCACGAGGACGCGGTCGCCGCTGCGCGACTCCGCCACGATCGCCGCGACGAGCGCGTCGAGCTCGGATTCGACACGCAGCTTCGCGCCCAGCGGGGCGAGCGCGGCCGAGACGTCCCAGCCGACCCCGCCCGTGTAGCAGAACACCTTGTCGGCCGCCGCCAGGCTGCCGGGCAGCTGGGCTTTCATCGCGCCGAGCTTCATCGTGTTGGAGCGCGGCTCGAGCACCGCCAGCACCCGCTGCCCGGGGGTCAGGCGGGCGCGCAGCCCGTCCACGGTGGTGGCGATCGCCGTCGGATGGTGGGCGAAGTCGTCGATCACCACGACGCCGGCGACGGTGCCGCGCGTCTCCAGCCGCCGGCGCACGCCGGCGAAGCGGGCCAGGCTGTCGATGGCCTGCGCCGGGTCGACGCCGGCGTGGGCGGCCGCGGCGATCGCCGCGACGGCGTTCAGGCGGCTGTGTGCGCCGGCCATGGGCAGGCGGCAGCGACCGAGGATCTGCCCGGCCCGCACGACCGAGAACTCGGAGCACTCGGGCAGCTCGGCCACGTCGGCCACGTTCCATCCATCGTCGGCGCCGAAGCGGTCGCATGCGCTCCAGAGGCCGCGTGCCAGCACGCGGTCGAGCGACGCCTGCGTGGCGTTGACGACGATCCGCCCGCTGCGCGGCACGGTGCGCACCAGGTGGTGGAACTGGGTCTCGATCGCCGCCAGGTCCGGGAAGATGTCGGCGTGGTCGAACTCGAGGTTGTTCAGCAGCGCGGTGCGCGGCCGGTAGTGCACGAACTTCGAACGCTTGTCGAAGAACGCGGTGTCGTACTCGTCGGCCTCGATGACGAAGGTCTCGCCGCCGCCGAGCCGGGCCGAGCGGCTGAAGTTGCCGGGCGCACCGCCGATCAGGAAGCCGGGGTCGCGGCCCGCATGCTCGAGGATCCACGCCAGCATCGACGCGGTGGTGGTCTTGCCGTGCGTGCCCGCGACGGCCAGCACCCAGCGCCCGCGCAGCACCTGCTCGGCCAGCCACTGGGGGCCCGAGATGTAGGGCACGCCCGCGTCGAGAATGGCCTCCATCAGGGGATTGCCGCGCGACACCACGTTGCCGACCACCCAGAGGTCGGCGCCCAGGGCGAGCTGATCGGGCCCGAACCCTTCGATCAGGTCGATGTCGAGCGCACGCAGCTGGTCGCTCATCGGCGGATAGACGTTCGCGTCGCAGCCGGTCACGCGATGACCGGCCTCGCGCGCGACCGCGGCCACCCCGCCCATGAAGGTGCCGCAGATGCCCAGGATGTGGATGTGCATGGGGAGGAAGTTCCGGAAGGCACGGGATTGTACTCGCGGGGCGGAGCCGGACCGGACGGGGCTGGAGGCGCCAGGGCGGAGCCCCGCCAAGCCGGGGGGGCATGGGCGCTGGGCTACACTGCCGCCATGCACTCCGGTCAGGATTCGACACGCGCCGAGATCGCCGCCGCCGCCGCCCGCCTCGTGGCCGACGGCGGCCTCGACTATGGCGCGGCCAAGACCCGCGCGGCCCGCGATCTGTTCGGCCAGCGCGTCCCGCGCGGGGTGATGCCCGACAACGACGAGATCGACGAGGCGCTGCGCGAGCATCTCGCGCTGTTCGACGCCGCGCACCCGCAGCGGGTTGCGCAGCTGCGCAGCGCGGCCCTGGCGCTGATGGATCAGCTGGCCGACTTCTCGCCGCTGGTCACCGGCGCCGCCTGGAAAGGCATCGCGGCCGAGCACGCGCCGATCCACCTGCAGCTGTTCCACGACAACCTCAAGGAAGTCGAGTACTGGCTGCTCGACCGCCGCATCGCGTTCGAGGTGGGCACGATCGCCCATTTCGCCGGCACCGGCGAGGAGGTCGAGGCGATCAGCTTCCTCTGGAACGACCTGCCGGTGCTGCTGTCCCTGTACGACCCCAGAGCCCTGCGGGGCGCACTGCGGGGCGGCGAGGATGCGCAGCGCGGCGCGGCGGCCGCGCTGCGGGCGCGCATCGCGCGTGCGGCGGCGGAAACGGAAGCAGGCGCGGCCGAGGCGTCGTCGGCCGAAACGGCGAAGGCCGGCGCTGCGGGTGCGCCGGTGGACGCCGACAGCGGCGCCGCTTCGGACGCCCGCGAACGCGGGGTGCGGTCATGACCCCGTCGCGGCGCTGGTGGCTGGCGGGCGCAACGGCGTTCGCCGCGGCGGCCGCGGGCGGCTGGCTCGCCAGCCGCCGCACGACCGTCACTTCGGAAGAGGATGTCGCGGCGGTGCACCTGCTATTCGCGCAGAAGCTGCCCGATCACGCCGGCACGACGGTATCCCTGGACACGTTCAAGGGCCGGACGGTCGTGCTCAACTTCTGGGCGACCTGGTGCCCGCCTTGTATCGACGAGATGCCGGAGCTGGCCGAACTCCACCGCGAAATCGCGCCCCGCAACGGCACCGTGATCGGGATCGGCATCGATTCCCCATCGAACATCCGTGAATTTGCCGAGAAACACCAATTCCCGTATCCTCTTCTGGTTGCTGGCATGGCTGGCAGCGAGCTCTCCCGAAAGCTCGGA
>Ga0116180_1003171_pt1 | contig 12580 bp, 12 predicted proteins | sample AD_UKC073_MetaG_FD_89804 | JGI IMG/M metagenome (GOLD analysis project Ga0116180, IMG submission 89804) | Active sludge microbial communities of municipal wastewater-treating anaerobic digesters from USA - AD_UKC073_MetaG | ecosystem: Engineered > Bioreactor > Anaerobic > Digestate | place: USA...
CACCGTGGCCTCGTCCGGGTAGCGGCGCAACCAGATGTCGGCCTCCTCGCGGGTGGAGCCACACTTGACGCCGACGCCGGACGAGCCCAGGAAGTCGAAGAGCATGCCCGCGTCGCCCACCTTGACCACTGGATACTCATGATCCCCTGGGTTGTCGGCCCAGGCGCCGGGCTTGGCGAAGCAGTAGGCGAGCATCGTTTCCGCGTCCACCTGGTCAGCGTACGGCTGGGCGGGCGCCCTCAAGATCATGCATCCCCGCACCGACGACGAGATCGTCTTCGCGGCCCGCTTCCGCGAGGAGGCGATGCACACCGCGGTCCTGTCCCACCTGAACATCGCGACGCTGTTCGACTACGGGGAGGACGACGGGCTCGCGTACCTCGTCATGGAGCTGGTGCGCGGGGTGACCCTGCAGCAACTGCTCAACGATGACGGCGCCCAGCCGCCCAGCCGGGTCCGCTCGGTGATCGGGCAGGCTGCCCTGGCGCTGTCAGTGGCTCACGAGGCCGGCATCGTCCACCGTGACGTGAAGCCCGCGAACATCATGGTGACCAAGGACGGCACCGTGAAGCTGACTGACTTCGGGATCGCCCGCAGCGCGGACTCGGCCGGGCTGACCAGGCATGGCGAGCTGCTGGGCACCCCGCACTACGTCAGCCCGGAACAGGCGCTCGGCGAGGTGGCCACCCCCGCGTCGGACATCTATGCGCTCGGCGTGGTAGCCCATGAGCTGTTGAGCGGGCGACGCCCGTTCGACAAGGGCACGCCGGTCGCCACAGCGATCGCGCAGGTGCAGGAACCACCGCCACCGTTGCCCGACGGAGTGCCCGATGATCTGCGCCAGGTGATCGAGGCCTGCCTGGCCAAGGACCCGGCCGATCGTCCCTCAACCGCGCTGGAAGTCGCCGAGGCTCTCGGCGCGGCTGGGCTGGAGTCGAGCTGGGAGCCTGGTGACGAGGCACCGGCGGCCAAGCGTGCGACCGCCGCTCCGCTGACCGATGACCTACGCGTCGTGCCACGGCGAGGGATCGTCGCGGAGACCGAGCCGATGTCGCTGTCGCCGGACTGGGACGACCCTGATCCCACGCCGCCGCCTGGCGCTCTAGACGTCCTGATGGACGACTCCGATGACGGGTCGGCGATCGACGACCCGTCCACCGATGAGATCGCCAAGGGCGCGTTCGCGGGCGCTGCCGAGGTGCGTGAACGTCTGGCGGACGACGCCGACGCTGCTGGCCAGACCGACGGACAGGCCGACCCCGAGTCGACCCGGTGGGGGATGCCCGGTGCCGTAGTCGATGACGAACCCGTCGCGGTCACGGCGGACCCGTGGCCTGAGGCGGAGGCCCCGCCGACGCCGGTGCAGTTCGACGATGTTCCTCCCGTGCCGATTCCATCACCAGACGCAGCCCCGTCAGGTCTCGTCGTGCACGAGATCCCGGATGCTCCCGTGCGGCTCCCCAAGCCGTCGCAGACGGCAGTACCGGTCGGCTGGGTCGTGGTGCTCGTCGTGGTGGCGGTGGTCGTCGCGGTCGTGTTCGACCGGTTGGTTCTCTAGGTTTCCTCTGATCTGCGGCTGGCGGCCCCTATCCCTGGGCGGCCAGCGCGAAGGGCAGAACGGCCGCAGCACCTGCCCGTCTGAGCAGACGGGCGGCGATCGTCATCGTCCAGCGAGAGTCGGACTGGTCATCGACCAGCAGCACCACCTTCCCTGCGACCGCGGCTGCCATGGCTGGCGAGACGGCGAAGCGATCCCACAGGTCGGCGACCCGGAAGGCGCTGTTGACCTGGTGGTTCAGCGGGCCCGCTGACGGGTTCAGGTCGAGCGGGCCGACGTTGTCGAGCCGACCGACGCTGGCGAGACCCTCTGCCAGAGACGCCACGAGCTGTGGCCGTCCGATCGATGGGACTGACACGACCACCGACGGGCGCTCTGCCCAGTCCCACTCCTTCAACACCCGAACGCACACACCGGCGATGGCGGCCGGCACGTCGCCAGGGTCGACCGGCCTGCCCTCGTCATCGGTGCGCAGAAGCTCTCGCAAGGGCCCACCCCAGCCGAGGTCACTCAGCCGGGCGATCACTCGACCCTCCTCAGGTCGCTCAGACTCAGCGATCCTGCCCTTGACGGCCTTGCCATCGGCGGTGACCCCGAGCCGATCCAGACCTGACGGCCACTGGGAACGAGGTTCGAGTGCGACGCCGACGCGGTCGATCGCCTGCTTGGCCGCGTCGGCGGCCACCTCGCTGATCAGGGTGGGGTACCAGACGCCAGCGCAGTTGTCGCAGCGGCCGCAGTCAGCAGCGGCCGGGTCATCAAGGGCTTCCGTGAGGAACCGCATCCGGCAGCCCTCGAGGGTCTCGTAGGCGATCATCGACTTCTGCTCGGTGACCCGCGCCTCGGCGATCCGTCCGTACCGCTCCGCGTCGTAGGTCCACGGCTGCCCCGTCGAGATCCACCCGCCGGAGACCTGCTCCACCGCTGCCTCGACGGCGAGCACTTTCAGCAGAAGCTCGAGCGGACCCCGCTTCATGTCGACCCGTGCCTCAAGGGCGGCAACTGACAGCGGTGAGCCCGCCTCGGCCAGGGCGGTCAGCGTTCGGTCGGCCCGCTGCTGGGTTGGCATCGCGTTGGTCGCGAACCAGTGCCAGATCTCCCGGTCCTCGATGCCGGGCAGCAGCAGGACGTCGGCGTTGTCGGTCGCTCTACCTGCCCGGCCAACCTGCTGGTAGTACGCCACGGGAGAGCTGGGCGCCCCCACGTGCACGACGAACCCAAGGTCGGGCTTGTCGAAGCCCATCCCCAGCGCGCTGGTCGCGATCAGCGCCTTGACCCGGTTGGCCTTGAGGTCGTCCTCGGCGACTTCGCGCTCGGCCGCGTCCGTACGTCCCGTATAGGCCCGTACGTCGTAGCCGGCCTTCTGCAGCATCGCGGCAGTGTCCTCGGCCGCGGAAACGGTGAGGCAGTAGACGATGCCGCTGCCGGGCAGGGAGCCCAGGTGCTCGCGCAGCCACGCGAGGCGACGCCACGGAGTGCCGAGATCCTGCACGCCCAGTCGCAACGACGTGCGAGCAAGCGCACCACGCAGCGTGAAGACCTCTCCCCCGCCGTGCGCCAGCTGCTCCGCCACGTCGGCGACGACCCGCTCGTTCGCCGTCGCCGTCGTGGCCAGCACCGGGACACCGTCCGGCAGCTCCGCGATCAGGTCCCGGATGCGGCGGTAGTCGGGCCGGAAGTCATGCCCCCAGTCAGAGATGCAGTGGGCCTCGTCGATGACCAGCAGGCCGCACGACTCGACCAGGCGCGGCAGCTGCTCCGTGCGGAACCGCGGGTTGACGAGACGCTCCGGCGAGACGAACAGCACGTCGACGGCATCGTCATCGAGGAGTCGTTCGATGTCTCCCCACTCCGTGACGTTGGCGGAGTTGATCGCGTGGGCCCGTACCCCAGCCCGTTCGGCAGCGGCCACTTGGTCGCGCATCAGCGCCAGCAGCGGCGACACGATCAGGGCAGGGCCAGCCCCAGCGCGGCGCTGCAGCAGAGCGGCGATGAAGTACACCGCTGACTTTCCCCACCCGGTCCGCTGCACCACCAATGCCCGGCGATGGTCGACCACCAGGGCCTCGATCGCCTCCAGCTGACCCGGGTGGAAGACGGCATCAGGTCGCCCGGTCAGGTCAGCGAGGATCGCCTGCGCGTCCTTCCGTACCGACTCCCGTTCGGGGGGTGCGACGACCCGCCCTCGGGCTCGCGGGGTACGCGACGTCCGCGGCCTGGCGACGGCGAGCTCCCAGTCATCGGGTCGCTCGTCGTACGGGTCCGGCGGCGCATCCTCCAGTGGCGGCTCGTCCCAGGTCGGTGGCTCGGTCATGCTGGACAGCCTTCCAGACCCCACTGACAGTTCCTCCACGAAGACGAACCCGAGGCTGGAGAAACCGGTCCGTAGGATCGGCCGGTGACCACGACGGCTGCGCGCCCCAAGGCGCCTGCGCAGCGGACGCCTGTGGAGCGGCTGGTCCTGATGGCGCTGGGCGGCGTCTCGCTGCTGGCCGGGCTCAACGCGGCCCTCCTGCTGCTCGACGTCTGGGCTCCAGTCAAAGCCACCCACCTGCCCGATGTTCACGGCCAGATCATGGTGCTCGGCTTCCTCGGCACCCTGATCTCGCTCGAACGAGCCCAGGCGCTGCGCAAGCCCTGGGCCTACCTCGCGCCGGGGCTCCTGGGCGCTGGCGGGATCGCCCTGGCCTTCGGCGCCACAGCGCTCGGCCAGTTGCTCCAGATCGAGGGGGCGGTGGCGTTCGTTGCCGTCTACCTTGCGCTGCATCGACGGGCACCCTTCCCGCTGGTCGCGGTCCAGCTCCTGTCGGCGGTTCTCGCGCTCGCCTCGGCGTGGCTGTTGAGGGCCACCGACCCAGCGACGGTACTGCCGCTGTTGGCGGGCTTCATCGTGCTGACCATCGCGTCGGAACGTGCTGAGCTCGCGCAACTCGCCCTGGGGCGCCGCGCAATCCCCGTCCTCGCCACCCTGTCGTGCGTCATCACCTTGGGCGCAACGACCGCCCTTGTCGTTCCACAATTGGGATCGCGGCTGACCGGCGCGGGCATGCTCGCGATGGCCGTGTGGCTCGCTCGCGACGACGTGGCCCGACGCCAAGTCCGGCTCACCGGCTTCCCTCGCTACAACGGCACTGCTCTCCTCGTCGGCTACGTCTGGCTAGGCCTCGCCGGGCTGGTCTGGCTCATCGGCGGCGTCCCCACGTCAACGGCCGCGTACGACATCGTCATCCACGCCACTTTCCTCGGCTTCGCGGTCTCGATGGTGATGGCCCACGCCCCGACCATCCTCCCCGCAGTGATCGGGCGACCTCTCCCATACAAGCCGATCTCCTGGCTGCCGCTGGTGGTGCTGCATGTCGGCCTGCTCGTTCGGGTCGTCGGTGACGTGGCCGACCAGCCAACGGTGTGGCGTCCAGGATCAGTGGTGACCGTCGTCGCCATGCTGCTGTTCGTGCTCGTCTCGGCGTCACTCGTCGTGCGCCGCGGCCAAAAGTGGCCACACTTGTAGCGATGACGATCGAGGGTGCGATGCCGCTCCGCGACGTGAAGAACCACCTTTCCGAAGTCGTTGATCAGGTGGAGCGAGAGCATGATCGAGTCGTGATCACGAAGCATGGGCGAGCCGCCGCCGTGGTGGTGAGCGTCGACGATCCGGCATTCCTGGAAGAGACCTTCGACATCGCTGGCAAGCCAGAGTTGATGCGCCAGATCCTGGCCGGCCTCGCCGAGCTCAACGAGGGCGACACGAGGTCCTGTCCAAGGATGAGGTCCTTCTCTCGCTCGCGCGATGAGCCAACCCTTTCCGATCGCTTGGACGGCCACGGCCAAGCGAGCGCTCCAGAGGCTTCCGGAGAAGGCGGCAACGGCCGCTGTCGAGTTCATCTACGGCACCTTGGCCGACAACCCCCAGCGCGTTGGGAAGCCTTTGAGACGCGAGCTCGTCGGACTCCACAGCGCCCGTCGAGGCGACTTCCGAATCGTCTACCGGATCACCGATGTCGTGAGGATCGTCGCTATCGACCATCGAGCCGACAGCTACCATCCTCGCTGACCGAGTTCCCGATCCGGTGGCCCTCGTCGCTGATGGAGAAACGACTCTCCTAGGATCGCCCGTGTGACAGCGCGATGAGATCCCGTACCGCCCGTGACAAGGTCGCGCTCGGCTGGCTGCTGCTGGCCGTGGTGATGACGCTGGTGCACCGGTTCGTTCCGGCGGCCACGTGGCTGATGGTGCACCTCGTGCTGCTCGGGGCGCTGACTCACGCCGCGATGGTCTGGAGCGAGCACTTCGCCCACACCCTGCTGCGCACCCGGACGACCCCGGCCACAGAACGGAGCCAGACGATCCGGATCGTCGCGCTGCTCATCGGCTCTGCGCTCGTCATGGTGGGCGTGCCGACCACCATCTGGCCGATCACCGTCGTCGGCGCCACGACCGTCGGCCTCGCGATCCTGTGGCACGGGTGGGTGCTCTGGCGGGCGCTCAAGACGTCACTGCCCAACCGGTTCCGGGTCGTGTCCCACTACTACGTTGCCGCCTCGCTCTGCCTGCCGGTCGGAGCAGGGTTCGGCGCGACACTGGCCCGCGACCTCGGCGACGAGTGGCACGGCCGACTGCTGGTCGCCCACACCCTGACCAACCTGCTCGGCTGGATCGGGCTGACCGTCACCGGCACGCTGATCACGCTGTGGCCGACGATGCTCCGCACCCGGATGGACGACCGCGCCGAGCGGTTGGCGCGCCAGGCACTACCGATCCTGCTGGGCAGCCTGGCCGTACTCAACGTGGGCGCCCTGGTCGGCTGGCGCTGGGTGAGTGTGGTCGGCATCGCCGGCTACGCCGCTGGCCTAATCTGGTGGGGACGGTCGCTGGTGGGCCCCCTGAAGCAGGCCTGGCCCCGCGAGTATGCCCCGGCGTCGGTCGGCGCCGCCCTGGTCTGGGGCATCGGCACCCTCGTCGCCATCGGCAGTCTCGTCGCACTACAGCCGACCTGGCACGCGGTCTCCGACAGCTACCCGACCCTCGCTGGCGTCGCGGTCGTCGGCTTCGCCAGTCAACTGCTCCTGGGCGCGCTGTCGTACCTCGTCCCTTCGCTGCTCGGTGGCGGCCCGTCGGCCGTACGGGCGGCGCACGCCTGGGTCGACAAGTGGGGCGCCTGGCGGATCGTCACGATCAACGCCGGACTCGTGCTCTACCTGCTGACCAGCGCCTCGTGGGTACGGGTCGTCCTCTCGGCAGTGATCCTCGCCGCGCTGGTGCTCTTCCTGCCACTGCTCTACAAGGGCGTACGGGCCGCGCTTGCGGTGAGCCGCAAGGACCAGGCCGGCCCGGTCGAGCGCGCGCCCAGGTCGGAGACCAAGCCCGTGTTCTGGACCGGTAACCAGATCATCGCGGCGGTCGCGACGCTCGTGCTGGCCGTCACCGCCGGGGTCGCGGTCGACCCGGGCGCCGCGGGGCTGGGCAGCGCCACCCACAGCGGTCACTCGACGGAGTCCGTCGCACCGACCGGACGGACGGTGCGGGTCGAGGTCACCGCCAAAGACATGCACTTCACGCCCAACCAGGTCACGGTCGCGAAGGGCGACCGGCTGGTCGTCGTGCTCAAGAACGTGGATCCGACGACCTCGCACGACCTCGTGATCGGGGCGGCCAGGACGCCCCGACTGAAGCCCGGCGAGTCCGCCGAGCTCGACGCTGGCGTGATCGGCTCGCCCACCCAGGGCTACTGCTCAGTGGCTGGGCACCGGCAGATGGGCATGGTCTTCGACGTGCTCGTCACGGGCCAGTCTGCGGCGCCACAAGCATCGTCACCCGCGGGGGTGCCTACCTATCCGGCCCCGCCGCTGGACACGAAACTCAGCCGTACGGTCGACCCCGTCCTGGGCCCCGTACCGTCCGCGCGAGTGCAGAAGCTGACCCTCACCGTCACCGAGGTGCCCCTCGAGGTGGCCCCCGGAGTCTGGCAGCGGCGTTGGACGTACAACGGCTCCCCCATCGGCCCGACGCTCCACGGCAAGGTGGGCGACGTCTTCGAGATCACCCTGGTCAACGACGGCACGATGGGGCACTCGATCGACTTCCACGCCGGCGCCCTCGCCCCGGACCGGCCGATGCGGACGATCCCGCCCGGCGAGTCGCTGACCTACCGCTTCACCGCCACCCGGGCGGGCATCTGGATGTACCACTGCTCCACCATGCCTATGAGCTCCCACATCGCCGCGGGGATGCATGGCGCGGTGATCATCGAGCCCGACGGGCTGCCAGCGGTCGACCGCTCCTACGTGCTCGTCCAGTCCGAGGTCTACCTCTCCTCGGCCGGTGACACCAAGGACAACGCCACCGAGGTCGACTCCGCCAAGGTCGCCGCCGAGCGTCCCGACCGGGTCGTCTTCAACGGTGTCGCCAACCAGTACGACCAGGCTCCGATGACCGCCAAGGTCGGCGAGCGGGTCCGGGTCTGGGTGCTCGACGCCGGACCCAACCGGCCGACCAGCTTCCACATCGTCGGCGGCCAGTTCGACACGGTGTGGCGGGAGGGGGCGTACGAGCTGCTGCAAGGCAAGGACCCGTACGGCAACACCGGCGGCGGCTCCCAGACCCTTGCGCTGGCACCGGCCGAGGGTGGCTTCGTCGAGCTCGTCTTCCCCGAGGCCGGCAAGTACCCGACGGTCAGCCACATCATGGTCGACGCCGAGCGCGGTGCCCACGGTTTCGTCGTCGCCAGTTGAGCCGTACGAGAGGATGAACAGCATGGTTGTGACCGACATCCTCGATGCGCAGGCGATCCCGTACGAGGTCGTCGAACACCCGCCAGCCCGCAACCAGGCTGAGCTGCACCTGACCGGCATCGAGACGGAGCGGGCGGTCAAGACTCTCGGCTTCACGATCGGCGACACCGGCAGGGTCGTCCTGGTGGGCATCCGCGGCTCGGGGCGGCTCAGCTACGGCCATCTCGCCCGGGCCTTGGAGGTGTCACGGTCGCAGCTCAAGCCAACCACTCCCGAGCAGGTCGCCGCCCTGGGGATGGAGCCTGGTGGCCTGTCGCCGATCTGCGCCGACCCGACGATCACCGTGGTGTTCGACGTTGTCGTACCGACGATGGGCCAGGTAGCGGTGGGCGGCGGTACCGCGACCAGGACGCTGCTGCTCGTGGCGGCAGACCTGGTCAGTGCCTCGCCGACGGTCCTTGTGGCGCCGCTGTCGTAACCGCGTTCGGCCGTCACACGCGTCCCTACGGACCCCATCCGGCCTAGGCTCGACGGACAGATCTTCGGCGCGAAGGTCGCCACCGAGACCAAGTAGGGCGACGGCGGCCCGATCCAGGTGCTCAACGTCCGCGATGGCGCCCGCGAGGTCGTCTTCATGATCGCGTACGAAGCCCAGCCGATCAGCGATGACGACAAGGTGACCGTGATCATCACGCGCGCATCCAGCAACCTGCTTCGGGGCGGCTGCTGACTACGATGGGCGCTGTGACTGAGCAGGCGACACCGTACGAGCGCTTCGGCGGCCATGAGTTCTTCGACACCTTGGTGAAGCGGTTCTACGAGGGTGTGGCCACCGACGAGCCGCTGCGGGCGCTCTATCCCGAGGAGGATCTGGGGCCGGCCGAGGACCGTTTGCGGATGTTCCTCGAGCAGTACTTCGGAGGCCCTCACACGTACTCCGAGACGCGCGGCCATCCTCGGCTGCGGATGCGTCACGCCCCGTACGCCGTCACTCTCGACCAGCGTGACCGGTGGCTGCGGCACATGCTCGGCGCTCTCGACACGATGCACCTGCCTGCTGAGGATGACGTGGTGATCCGGAGCTACCTGGTGAATGCCGCCGACTTCATGGTGAACGTGGCCGAGGAGATGCCTGTACGGAGCAATGGCCCGACGCTGGGACTCACGGACGTACGGGCCAACCCGGCCCTCTAGCGGGCAGACGGACCGGAGGGGGCCGCCGCGTGGCACCCCCTCCAGCCTCACCCCTGCCCCACACTCAGGGGTGGATCTCTCCGCTGAACCAGGTGCTGGCGTCGATCCACTGACCCGCGCCGCCACCGCCCCAGCCGTTGTTGACGTAGAAGCAGGTGTCGGTCACCGTCTCGGTCCATTCCTCCCACAGGAAGCGCTTCCGTACGGTGCGGCGCTGCCACGCGTAGCCGAACGCCACCGGGTAGTGGCTGAGCCAGCCTGTGCCGATCACGGCAGGGGTGCGCCGGTAGCAGATCGACTCGGCCGCCTCGTTGGCGATGCTGGTCCTGTGGATGCCGAACGAGTTCCAGTGGCACTCCAGCCGCGTGCCCGTACGACCGTTCAGGTAACGCCAAGCACCCGGCATGTCCCCGGGAAGGGTGGCGCCGGAGCCGAGGATGCAGAACGTCCCGACCTGGCCGTTGAGCTCACGGATGACGTTGACGACGCCGTTCGTCTGGGTGAGCGGGGCCACATCGTCGGCGCCTCGGCCGCCATCGCGGAGGTAGAGGCCGGTTCGGGGCGCCCAGTAGGCGTTGCCCGTATGGGCTTGGCGGTCACCCCAGCAGAACAGGATCGCCCACGCGACCGGCCCGCAGCCCACGGCACAGCCGCGGTAGTCGAACTGGCCGTAGCGAGGCTGGGCTTCGCCACCACCGGCGGCCCAGAAGATGTTCCAGCTCATCGCAGTACTCCTGTCATGGTCACACCGAGCGGCGAGTCCGTCGGAACGATGGTGGTCGGGGCGTCGGTCGGCAGGATGAAGAAGGTGAGCTCTTCGCCGTACGACGTGATCAGTCGGAAGGTGGTGTCGTGGTGCTTGGGTGTCAGCGCAGTGAGCCGGACTCGCGGGGGCAGCGGCTGTGGGTTGAGGGCGATCTTGACGAAGTCAGCGCCAGGGCCGTCGACCTTGACGTCACCGTGGTCGAGCAGGATCACGTCGAGCGACTCGCCTTCGCGGATGCCCTGCCCGAACTTGTCGGTGAGCTCCTCGACCTGCCAGGGATGCTCCGCTCTGGTCTTGAGGGCGGCGAGCTGATGGCGGTAGGTGTCGGCGTACGACGTCTTCAGCTCTTGCCAGGAGCGCCACGGGGTCGCCGTGATGCGCTTCTCGCGGGACAGTCGCAGCTTGAGCGGCGCGGGCTTCTCGTCGGACTCGGACGACGTCGACACCGTGAGCGCGTAGCCCTCGGGCAGCTTCTTCGGCAGCGTGTCGGGAAGGCCTTCGAGCTTCGGCGGTACGTTGCCGACGTGGCCGAGCATCGTGCCGGACTCGTCCTCGGCGACGTAGCACAGGGAGTCGAGCTTCACGACCCGGGCAATATCCCCGTACAGCTCCAGCTGCCTGCTGGGTGGGGCCAGCTCGAGGCTGAAGTGCGGAATTGGCACGTCGTGGGCTGCGGCTGAGACGACGATGAAGCCGCGGTCGAACTCCTTTGGCTCGGAGTCGTCGATCGGGAGCTGGGTGGTGATGCCCTCCACCTCGAACTCCCAGTAGGCGACGTCGTCGACGTCGGGCCGGTGGACGGGGGTGACCTCGGCACCAAGCCGGGCCTCGGTGAGCTTCTGCTCGCGGTTCCGTGGTGCGAGCTCAACGAGGGACTGCAGCATCCGGGCTGCGCGTCGGCGAGCGTCGAGCGGGACCTTGTCGATCGGTGTGCGCATGGGGCGCCTCCTGTCGGTGGTGCCGCGAGGGTCGCGGTCATCTCGTGAGAGGGCCGGGCGACTAGCGTGATACCTGACGGGCCGGGCTTCTTCGCGCGACAATGAGTCATGGCTGAGTCAGATGAGTCCCTCCGTCCGATCGTCGTAGGCACCGATCTCGCTCCGGCTGCCCTGGCGGCCGCCGAATGGGGAGCCGAGCGGGCTGAGCTGCTCGGTGCTCCCTTGACCCTCGTCATGGTGGCGCCGGGCCTGCCGATCCCGACCCGTACGTCGGTGTACAAGGCGATGCACTCGCCCGACTACCTCGTCGAGGTCAGGGAGCGGGTCAGCCGGCGCCTCGACGAGGAGGCCGAACGTGTACGGCAGAAGTTCCCCGGCGTTGCCGTCGACACCTTCGTCAGCGAGGGCGATGCGGCCGGGGTGCTGGTGGAGCTGAGCCGTACGGCGCTGGTCACAGTGATTGGTACGCACGGCAAGCCCGACCTGGTCGAGGCCTTCCTGGGCTCGACCGCCGAGGGCGTGATCATGAACGCGTACGGGACGGTGGTGGCGGTCCCGCCGGACGCGTACGACAGAGCCGCGCCGGTGGTCGCAGGCGTGGACAACGCGGCAGCCGAGGACCCCGTACTCCGCGCCGCGCACACCGAGGCGAACGTGATGAAACGACCGCTGGTGATCCTGCACGCCTGGCAGGAAATGATCTTCGCGACCCCGTTCGACATGCCCGTGATGCTCAGCGACCCGCTCGCGATCGACGGGGAGCTGCGGTCGCTGATCGAGGAGTCGCTGGAGCGCTACCGCGAGGAGTTCCCGGACGTGCTGGCCGAGCTCGAGGTCGTGCAGGGGTACCCGCGCGAGGCTTTGGTGGACCGGTCGCGTACGGCGTCGGCGTTGGTTGTGGGCGCACGTGGGAAGGGTGGCTTCCTCGGGTTGCTGCTCGGCTCGACCAGCCGTCATGTCGTACGGCACTCGCACTGCCCGGTGATCGTCGTCCGACCGCGTCCGTCGTGAGCGGGTTCAGACAGTGAGGACGGCAATGACGGCGCCCAGGATCATGAGCGGGCCGAAGGGGTACTGAGACGTGCGGTCGCCGCGGCGGCTGATCAGGAGGGCCAGGCCGACAACGGCGCTGAGCAGGAAGCCGTACAGGGCGCCGTACAGTGGAACGACAAGCAGTGACACTTCTTCACGGGACCTCCTCCGGCGCTGTGGTGGGGTGTACGTGGGGAATGACCTCGCCGCCACTTGGACAGTTTCAGTCAGAACAAACCTCGTTGATCCATCGATGTCGTCCATGACCAGATCATCCGCGAGCACGATCGGGGCCCGTTCGAGAAAATACCCCCCGGGGTATATGCTCAGCGTACGTGTCCCTCGTTCCCGTTGAAGGAGCCA
>Ga0116180_1003172_pt1 | contig 12573 bp, 9 predicted proteins | sample AD_UKC073_MetaG_FD_89804 | JGI IMG/M metagenome (GOLD analysis project Ga0116180, IMG submission 89804) | Active sludge microbial communities of municipal wastewater-treating anaerobic digesters from USA - AD_UKC073_MetaG | ecosystem: Engineered > Bioreactor > Anaerobic > Digestate | place: USA...
TAGCTTTCATTGCTTCCATATAGTTTTCGTTTCTTTTCTGCTACATATCTGGCAACAGTTCGATATGATACAGTAAATTCATCTTTGTATAACTTACTAAGCCGATTATATATTCTTTTGGCTGTATGTCTCTGTTTCCTTGGTGCCTTTAAATCGGCTTCCAGCCATTCATCAATAGTTTTTGCAAATGAGTCAAGTACACTTTTGCTGTTCTTTTTTCTGGTTAATGGTTTTGACCAATCATCCTTATCCACATATTTCTGGACAGTTCTGAAGTTAAAACCGGTTATTCTTGAAATTTCTCGTAAGGATAAGCCTTTCTTATCCGATAAATCTTTGATATACTTAATATCAGCCATTGTTAGCATCCTTTCCGTACCCCCTTAGCATTGACAACTAAAGGGTACTATTTTTAATTGGGTGCTGGCAATGTTTTTTTCTTCTATCAAAATCATGAATAGCTAAATATGCCTGCCGTTGACGATAGAAATCAACCGCAGTGAAAGTTGTATTAATATTTACTGTAAAATATTCTCAAATTTGTTTGGCAAGCTGCTGCACTTTTACGTGGCAACTTGCTGTACTTTTATTTTACAATACACACACTCCGATATGTTTTAAGCTTACCTGAATTTGTCCACCTCCTTATACTTGCTACGCTTACACCTGCAAGTTTACTTGCTTGGGCTACTGTTAGAAGCTTATCTTCCATAATGCCAATGCCTCCTCTAAAATTACTCAAACTTATTTAAGCCTATCGCTTAAACCTTTACCTAACTTTGTTTACTATTGTGTACCTTTAACTGGCCTAAGACAGGTTTTTGATTTGGAATCAAATAAAAAAATGGCATACCAATTACTTATTTGATATGCCATGTCTATCAATTACGATATATTTACTGATAATAATACTATCATCTTGTTGACTGTGTTACATTATCAATGTCTGTAAAGCGTAAAGCTTCTTTGGAAAATACTTCTTTTTTATTTGCAATAATATATCCTGCACCGCCAACATCCTTAAATCTCTTTTCTCCAAATTGTACTTTAAGACCTTCTGTACCTCTTAGTTCTTTTACTTTGGTTGTTCCTTTGTTCTCAACTATAAAGTAAAGCTTCATAGTATTATTTTTGTTTATTACAACAGCCCAGTCTGGTGTGTAATCTCCTACAGGTGTTGGTACAATAAATTTCCTTGTAGGAAGTTTTGTATAAATCACAACACTTTCATCCAATTGAAGAGCCTTTGCGAAATCTCTCTCAACTTCAGAATCATATCGGTTGTACTCGTATACACTTCTATCACTTTTCACCAGTTCATTAATTAAATCACCTGTTTTCTCTTCATCTGGAAATACTTCCTGCAAGTAAAATTCCTGTCCATCAATTTTTGTATACTTGATTCCTTGTAAAACAAAATCTACAAGTACTTCATTGATTAATTCAGCTACATCAGTCATATATCTTTGTGGATTAATATAAAACATATACAAAGTACCACTTTGTTTTAATATTTCCATTATGGTGCGTCTAGTTAAGTTCGTAGTATTCTGCAAGAATGTTATAATATCAGGTAAAAATCTGCTTCTACTATCAACATATTCTGCATCTAAATGGATTAGTTGCCCCTCAATGCCAGTTGTATTCTTCTTTATTTTACTCTTGGTGTACTCTACTTCAATTCCATCAACTATCAGTTCCTTATATAATCTCTCTGAACAAGCTGCTATTAAGGCAGAGGAATCATATTCAACTGAATACTTTGTTTTATCCTTAATCCTGTTCCAGAGTTCTTTAAAGTATGGATTCTCAGCAACTAACTTCTTGTTCTGCCTATAAGTAACAATGTTTTCTTTGTCCTTAATGTTAAGATTACCACAAACCTTTTTAAAGTATTCAAGAATGTCATACTCATATTCTTTAAAATCATCAGGTATTTCAACAGTACTGTTTCTCAAATCTTTCTTCAACTCTTCTGTGACATTACCTTGATAATCAATATAGCCTTTCTCTTTGCAATATGAGTACAATGCTTCTGATTCTTGAACAGTCATATTCTCTTTTCCATTTTCATTCGCCACTAACGGTATCCCTGCAAATGATAAATACTCAATGCTACCAAACTTAAATCCATCTTCTTTCTCTATTTCAGATTGCAACTGCCTTGCAAAATCCTCGTAGCTTTGATTTGCCATAACAGTTAGTGTATTTGTTTCAAAACCATATATACGCTCGCCATCTTGATTGACACAAAGCCTTAGACCTCTCCCTATTTCTTGACGTTTTTTATCATTACTCTTTGAATTCTCATTCAATGTACAAATTTGGAATACGTTAGGATTATCCCAACCTTCACGTAGTGCAGAGTGAGTGAATATAAATCTTATAGGGTTCTCGAAGCTCAACAAATATTCTTTATCACTCATTATCGATTCATATGCCCTTATATCATCAAGAGAATCACCTTTGGTATTCTTGTAACGCTTCTTTTTATCTTCAGCAAAATATGCTTGATGTACCTTGCTTACAGGGTCTTTTATCCCAACAATTTCCTCACAATCAGCATACTTTTTTGCTATTTCCTGATACTCTTCTTCAAACCAGGTCAAGAATTTACCATCAACTGGTATATCACCATCCCAGCTTCGATAATTCGCAACTTTATCAATAAAGAAAAGACTTAATACCTTTATACCCTTTGGATTTAGCCGCTTTTCTTTTTCAAAATGTTCAATGATAGTCTTTCTAATCTGTGTTCTCTTTAATAAATCCTCATCAAAGTTGTTAATAACCCCACCTACGAAGATTTCTTTACCATTGATTTCAATGCTCTTGTGAGGTTGAACTGTCATCTTGTCTATACGCATATTAGAGTAAATTTGTCTTTCTCCTGATACATAATATAAATCATCATGCGGTTTAACATTCTTTACTACTTTACGGGTAACCACGGCTGTATTTTTATCTCTGACGTCTATTTCAATGTCTGCAGTAATTTTAGTTTTAGTTGCTTTTACATCAACTAATCTTACATAAGCATAATTATGGTCATTTTTTGGTATAACACTTGCAACTTCAATTTCCTTTACCAATTTTTTAATATATGCATCTACTGCTGTCAAACGGTAAACCTTATGAACATCTATATTTTCTTTGTGTGTTGCAGAATACTGCAATGTACAAAGTGGATTTAAAGCTCTAATATACTTCTTACGTTGCTGACTGGCAGAGGTCGTTTGAGGTTCATCAATAATAACAATTGGATTAGTCCTATTTATAACATCAATAGGCTTTACTCCATTAGTCTCTTCTAGATGCTTCTGACTTCTTGAATTCAGCACCTTATTATCGCTATCAAATGATTGAATAGTCATAACCATTATTTCAATCTTATCACTTCTTGCAAAACCTAAGAGTTCATGTAATCTGTCGGATGAATACTGAAAATAATGATAGCTATCCCCATCATAGTGATGTTCAAAGTGTTCCTTAAGCATTTTAAGAGAAGACAATACCCCTTCCCTTATTGCTACACTTGGCACCAGAATAATATATTTCTTAAAACCATATTTCCTATGAAGCTCCATTATAGTCTTTATATATACATAGGTTTTACCTGTACCAGTTTCCATTTCTACAGCAAAATTCAGATTGTTCTTTTTTAACTGGCCAGTATATTCTTTTAGATAATTTCGTTTTTGAACTTCTCGCAGATTATTTACAATATCTTCTTCATCAAGAACTAAACTATTGGCAACACCAACTTCATTTTCTTCTGTACCACCAATCGTAACCATTTGGGTGGGATATTTTACAGGGTCATAAATTGTAAAATTGCTATATGTTCTTTCTTGTCCCCTAAACAAGTCTACAACAGCTTGTACCGCATCATTTTGGTAATCTAAATTGGGGTTAAACTTAAATGCCATTTTATTTATACACCCCCTTATATAGTAATAAATTTAAACTGATTTTGTTTATCAGCTTTATCGTCTGTACCATCAAAATAAGCATAAACACCATTCTTTAATGTTTCTTTAAAGTTAGTCTTTGCAGCATCAGATACAAATCCTAAATCTCTAACCGCAACACGAACCATGCTCGGTTCAAGTTCCTTTATAAGTTCTACAATCTTATCTGCAAGTTCAGCTTCTATATTTGTATCAAGACAAACAATTAATCCACCGTAACCAATACTATATACATTTGTCCCATCAAAATTATATGTTTCTATTGGATAAGTAAGGTCAAGCCCATATTTGAGCATAATTTCATATACAACATCTAATTCGGTTCTGCCTTCAACAAAGTTATCAACTTCAAGACCAAGCATCTCAGAAAGTATTGCATTTTGCGTTTCTTTACTTTCTTTATAAAAGTCTTCACCTACATCAACAGACCACTTCTTTAGGTTTGAATAATCAAGCTTAAACACTTTAAAACCTATATCCAAATCATCTGGATTCATAGGTGCTTGTTCTTCATCTTCAATCATTGTTAACTGTTTCTGCTGATATGCTTCATATTTTTCTTTTAGTTCTGCTTTTATGCTCTCACCTGCAAGTCTAATCCTCTCCTTTCCTATTTCAGATAAAAAGTGAGGTTTATTGATACTATCTAAAAAACTAATAGTTTCCTGTATATCTTTTTTATCATTACTATTTGCTGTTTTTAATAATTCATCTAAGTTCTCAGGTAACTGTACCATTATGAATTTTCTATTGCTTCCTTCATCGTAATTTAATTGCAAAACTGAATGAGCGGTTGTTGCTGAACCCGCAAAGAAATCTAAAATGATATCATTTTCATTACTAAACATCTTAATAAGTCTTGTTATTAATTTTAAAGGTTTTTTCCCATTTCTAAAATCCACAAAACCTTCATTATCTAATCCTGTAGTTTTAATATCTTGCCAAAAATCACCAGGATTTGTGCATAAATAATCATCAGCAAACAACATTTTAATCCTTGGTTGATTAGCATTAGAATTATAATCTCTCCTTATTATGTAGGCCTTTTTCTGTGGGGTCTCTATAAAAAATAACGGCGATTCTGTTATTTCCTTCTTCCTATCAGCTAATAGTTTAACATTATTAGTCGTAGCTACATCCCTCAAAATTCTCCAAGCATTATCGTAGTTAAAACTCTCTCTCTCGCTTTCTGAAATTAAATTCTTTTCTTTATATACTTCACTAAGTGATACTAATGTGGCTTTAGATAATATTTGTTCACATTTTTCTATCTGGTCAGTAGTTCTTTTATCATTATCTCTAACTTCTTTTATATAGTTTATTTCATCCCTCGAAATGTTCTTTACATAAATTTTATACTCTTTATCCCATTCTTCCTTAGGTATTGATACTGGATTAATATTAGTTTTTTCCTTTTTATAAACTAAAATATATTCTTTTAATTTTGGTAATCTTTTATCTGCATGTGCCATTTTCATACCAGTTGCTTCTGACATTTTAACAGCGATAGTTGTTACAAAGTTTTCCTCACCAAAAATCTCATTGGATATTTTCTTAAGATTTTCATATTCATCATCATCTATTTGAATACAAATATATCCATCGTCTGTAAGAAGATTTCTTGCTAATCTTAACCTGGGATACATCATATTAAGCCATTTTGTATGTCTTCCACCTTCATCCTCTGAATCTGAGCTTGTTACATTACCATCTTCATCAATTTGACCTGTTATTCTTTTATATTCCTTAATAGGGTCACTCCACTTATCAGGATAAATAAAATCTTTATCCTTGTTATATGGCGGGTCAATATAAATCATTTTGATCTTATTATTATAGCTTTTCTGTAATAATTTCAATACTTCAAGATTATCACCTTCTATATACAAGTTTTGTGTTGTATCCCAGTCCTTACTTTCTTCAATACAAGGTCTGAGAGTTCCTGTAGAAGGTATTTGTGATTTTCTCAAAGCATCTCTTTTTCCATACCATGTAAAGCGATAGCTTTCATCATTTTTTTCTATGTGTTCGCCTAGTACTGCTTTCAGCTTATCAAAGTCAATTTTACCTTCTGTTATTATTTCTGGAAAAAGTTGCTTAAGTTTAGCCACATTCTCATTAACAATATTGAGACTTTGACCGTTTAAATTTATTACTTCCATCTTTATACGCCTCCTATTAACTCATTCTTCTTGTTATTTAACTTTTTTATCTCAATATTCAGCTCCATCTTGCGGTTAAACTGGGTTTCCTTTTTTAGTTTAGACCGCAGACTTGCAATTCTTCGTTCTATATCTTCTATCTTGGCCGAAAGTTCTCTTGCCTCGGCACCTGTTATTTTATCATCCGTTGGTATAATAGATGATAGTTTATAAATGCTGATAGCATCTACAATATCACTGTAAAGTGTATAGAAGTTTATAAACCTCATTTTCTTTATATTAAGTTTATCGAATAGAGCACTATCACTTGCTAACCAGCCTGTAGCGATAAATTCCTCAATGGTATTTTTGCTGCTATCACTTTGGTTGGTCCTCTGGTGAGCCACATAAAACTGTCTTTTTTCTTCCAGCTTGAAAATCAGCAGCATAGGGTAGGGGATAGTCCTCATAATAACTTCAGCTATTCTATTAAGCTTGTACTCTTTGTGTAAGAGGACTTCTATAACTTCAATCTCAGGATAGTCTCGCACTTCATCCTTATAGGCCGGTATATTTATTGTTTCAGGTTTGAGGCAGTATAGCCATATTATCTTGTTTATGGTATCTGTAAACATAGATTTATCACTAGTAGACAAATTTGCATTTTCATAAAACAGCTTCTTGTAAATAGTGCTACCAATAAAGCAGGAATCTGGAATGTTTAAAAATTTGTAAGTATCCATAACAACTCCCCCTAATCCCTTATGACTAAGAAAGTAATCAGTTCAAAGTCCTCGACACCATCAAAGATGCTTTTCGGCATGGCGGTACCGCCTTTGCTAAAGAGACTGGCTACTCCAATATCCTGCTTTTTACCTAATATGTTTTCAATAGAAGCCTCTAACAAATCCGAATAATGCTCCATCCTACGACCATCATTGGTCTCTTTATTAAATTCCTCTACCAGCTCTTTTAACACTTCATTTTTACCGGAGCATAGCTTTTTATAGTAATCCAATATCTTCTTGGCGTGAAGGAAGGATAGCTGTACCTCCCCATCATCTGTTATGTAGGCCATATAATATGGGAATAGAGGGTTCTGTTCCTTACTTTGCTCCTTGCCTTTTACTTGTCTAAGGGTAAAAATCACACCCGGCTTTATAATGTCCTTTACGCTTTCGTCTATTTTAGCAATGGCATACATACCGCTTGGTGCCTCATCTAAGGTTTTTCTCTTGGTTTTCATATATTCCATAAGTTCAATCTTAAAATCATTAAAGGTCAAGTCTGTTATTGATATACCACCCGATATATCTTCTAAGTCCACAACCTCATTTTGTAGCCTTTGAAGCTGCTTCTTACGGTATTCAAGGTCTTTCATCTCTTTGTTAGAGTCTGTTTCAATAATATTTTCCTCACCTGTGGCAGACACATCTAATAAAACCATTCTGCCTCTGACACGCTGCTGTAGGTTTATATATTCGTCTAAGTCCTTGGTAGCCCAGAAGTTTACCAGTTTAATAGATTGGTTTTGTGAGCCTATACGGTCAATACGCCCGAATCTTTGTATAATCCTAACTGGGTTCCAATGAATATCATAATTTATTAGATAATCGCAGTCCTGAAGGTTCTGGCCTTCAGATATACAGTCCGTTGCAATAAGTATATCTATATATTCATTAACTTCGGGGTAAACCTTTGAACACTCCTTGGATATAGGAGAAAATAAGGTCAATACAGTATTTATATCTGACATCTTAATCGACTTTCTTAATCCCTTTGGTATAGGTAAGTTGGAATGATTATCACCACTACCTGTTACAATAGCCGAATAAATGCCTCTGTTTGCAAAGTGGTCGGCTAGATTTTCATATAAATATCGGGCTGTGTCTGCAAAGGCAGTAAATATGATAACCTTTCTGTTTTCAGGATTTATAGGATTTTGAATTTTGTTTTCTATAAGGGTTTTAAGTTCTATCAGCTTTGCATCTCTATCAGGTGTAACATTCATAGCTTCCAATAAAATAGTTTCAAGCTTGTCCTTATCTAACAGTAAGTCTTGCTTCCACTTTATTAGGTCCATATCTTGGAGTAATACCTTTACATTGTTGCCAAACATAAGGCTGTCAAACTCTGGGTCGTCTATATCAATATCATTAATATCTAATTCTGCATCATAGTCAAATTGCATTTGTTCTACGGCTTCGATGGCCTTTTCTATTTTATAGAGGATATTTTCAACGGTTAAAGCAAAGGAATTGATAGAGCTTTCCAACCTTTTTAATATACCAACACGCATAAGACCGACAAGACTTTGCTCCCTATCTGTCTGTCTAAAAATACTATTATTTGAACCTACTACCATATCGTATTTTTCTTCATAGGCAGCTCTTTTTTCAGGAAGTACATAACTCAAAGGTGAGTAGACACATAGGGTCAGTTTCTTAATAAGTCTATTGATTTCCTCTATAGGCGGGAACTCGCCTTTGGCATCAATTATTGGATATCTGTTTTCAGGTGGTAGCCTTGTAGGGAATTTGCCTATCTCATCTAAGTTATAATACTTCTCTATATGCTTTCTAGAGCGGGCAATTGTTACGGTATCTAGTAGTTTAAAGTAATCTGCATCCATCATGTTGACAAAGGTTTCAGTTGTTCTTTCAGAGTCAGGTAGTTCAGACCATCTGTTGAATACGGTCTGTGCCTTTCTAAGGATAAATTCAATACTATCCAGACCAACGTTCTTAAAGGCATCATCTCTGCCTTCAGTTATAAAGGCAATTTGGTTCTTAATATCATTCATCCTATTATTCACCGGGGTTGCTGATAGCATAAGCACCTTTGTTTTAACACCGGCTTTTATAATATCATTCATAAATCTCTGATAACGAGTTATACGTCCTTTGACTGGTGGGTTGTTCCTAAAGTTGTGGCTCTCATCTATTACCACAAGGTCATAATTAGACCAGTTTAAAGTTGCAAGATTAATTTCACCAGAGTAACCGCTTGTCCTACTAAGGTCAGTGTGGTTAAGAACATCGTAATTAAACCTGTCAGCTGAAAAAATATTCCGTTTATCATTTAGGGTATAAATAGTCCAGTTTTCACGAAGTTTCTTGGGCGCAAGTACGAGAACCCTATCATTCCTGAGTTCGTAGTATTTAATTACAGCCAGTGCAGTAAAAGTTTTTCCAAGCCCCACACTGTCAGCAATAATACAACCATTGTACTTCTCAATCTTATCTATGGCTCCCATAACAGCGTCTTTCTGGAACTTATAAAGCTTATTCCAGATTTGGGTCTCTTTAAAACCTGTACGGCTTTTAACAATGTTATCCTCGGTTAGCTCATCAAGATAATCATAAAAGACATTATAAAGGGTAACAAAGTAAATAAACTCAGGGGTATTTTCTTTATAAAGGATACGCATTTGCTCAAGTACTTTATCTTTTACATCTTGAACAGCAGTATCATCCTCCCAAAGTTCGTTAAAGGCTTGCAGAAAACCAATAGTATAGTCCTTACCATATAAACACATATTACTATCCAATCTATTGGAAGGAGTAATCCCTAGGCCATCGGAAGTAAAGTCAACAGTTCCATTTATTGAAACATTATCTTCAGGATTTTCTATGTAAACTAGTCTTGGCTGAGCAGGATTTGCCTGTCTTAAAGATTTTATTTCTGCTTTCTTTTCTAGCCATTCTGCACATTCTTTGGCTATGGCCGCCTGCTTCATTTCATTCCTAAGCTTTATTTCAAATTCATTGCCAGATATCTTTTTTTCAGGGTTACGTTCTATGTAATATTCCCTGATAAGCTCTTGGTCCTTATGTACGAAAGTAGGTTCAGTAAAAATGAACCTCATATTGTCAATCTTGCTAAGCTCTTTTTTAAGTTCTGCATAAGCATAGATAGTAAAGTAAGCTGATATGACTGATAGTTTTGAACCCTTACGAAGTTCTGCCTTTAATTCATCAACAACCCTATATTTTTTATTATCCAAAACCTTAGGTGATTTCATATAATCAATCCTCCGACACTAATTTATCTACCTCTCTTTTTATTTGCTTTTTCTTAGTCTTACGTCTATCTGCAGGTTTTTCCGCATCTTTGGGTATGACCCAAACATCACTGAGTTTAAAGGCTCCTGGTATTCTACCTTCCTCACAAAGTACTTGAACTCTCCGTCTTGAGATATTCCACTTCTCAGCTACTTCCTTTGCGGATAAATATTCCATTATATACACCTCCGTTTCAGAAGTCCATAGATTTATTATATTCCAACGTGCGAACAATTGCAAGAATAGTTTGTCTTTTAATTCCAAAGGTTTCTTTTCGCTTTGAGAAAAGTTAGAGAAATTACGGAGTTGATGTCGCTTGAATTTTGATAGTTTAATAACGCCCCTTAGCTAGATTTTTGCTAAGTGGTATTATATTGAATTATGTAACTGATAAAGAGCTCGAATGACTAACTGACGCAGGAAGCTCGTAACGGCCGAATAAAACTCTTGACTAAAGGTTCTGGTCCCGGTATATCTGTAGCTACAGAGTCCGTAAAATGATACTTTAACGGACAAATAAAAATACGATGTTACAGTGTTCCAAAACTAACTCTCAGGATTTTACGAACATCCATAAAGTCAAGATACTTTTTCGTGCACAGAGGAGGTGATTTAATGAGTAGGATGTATGGTTACGCAAGGGTCAGCTCGACGGAACAAAATCTTGACCGACAAATAAAAGCTCTTGTAAAGTACGGAGTTGAGGACAGACACATCATTACAGATAAGATGTCTGGAAAGAACTTTGACCGCCCCGGCTATCAGACGCTTAAATGCCAGCTGTTAAGGTCTTGCGATGTTTTAGTCATCAAGGAATTAGACAGGCTTGGTCGTGATTATGAGCAGATAAAGAGCGAGTGGCATGACCTACGACAGATGGGCGTTGATATAGTTGTACTTGATATGCCGATACTGTCTACTGCCGATAAAAGTGACCTTGAAAAGACTTTGATTGCTAACATTGTTTTCGAGTTGCTTGCGTATCTGTCAGAGAAGGAACGAATAAAAATCAGAACCAGACAAGCAGAAGGGGTTGAAGCGGCTCGAAAGAAAGGCGTCAAGTTTGGACGGCCTAAGGTTCAAGTTCCAACTAACTTTAAAGATGAAGTCCGTAAGTGGAAGTCTGGCGAACAGACGGCTACGGAAACAATGACAAAGCTGGGATTGAAGCGAACTACTTTCTATAAACTTGTAAAGGAGGTGCAATATGTCTGATACTATAAATATGTATTGCATGAACTGTCATGGATGGGTAGATGACTGGGGCAGTCACGACTGCCCGTCAGGTTACTGGGTAGTTACCGATAAAGAGATGGTTGGGATTGCTACAAGACTGCATAATCTTGGGATTACTCCATTGTCGGCTGTATGGACTACGACAGAGATAGGCGTGCGGGATGATTATGAATACCTGCTGAGTGTTAAGATTGATATTGGTAGGCGAATAAGTGAGGCAGTGCTTGGGGAATTACCTTCTGGGTGGAAGTATCATTGGGAGACAGTTACACCTGATAAATCTGAGTTGCATATGCTCGCTTATACTGAGCGTTGGTATAACTTCGGCTTCAAGAGCGTGGACAGGCGGATTGAGGAATTGATTAAAGAGTTTGAGGAGTATCTTGATACGAGAGATGCAGACGCTGTAAAGGCTCTGCTACTATTGGGTGCAGGATAAGTACCTTTCAAATAAAACTTTCAGTGTGAGATGATTTGTAATATTATAAAAGCCTACGATTTTTAGCCGTAGGCCTTTATATTTGACACACTATCTAAACCTGAACCTTCAAAAATTGCTTGTATTCAGCATAATGCTCACTTGTAACATAGTCAATAACACATTTCTTTGGTATCATATAGGTATCTCGTATATAAAAATGTTTGACTCTATTTTCTCTTACAAGCTTTCGTGCCGTGCTATCTGCAATGCCTCCTAACATTTGCCTGAATTCTTTAAGTGTAACAACATCAGGATAGTCTTTAAATAGCTCTTTATAATATGTCTTTCCTTTCTTCACTTTGAGTCAGCTCCTTATAATAATATTGTCAGTGGTAGTGGCTGACTACATTAACTTATAGTAATATTTTAATTGGCGTTTGGGAAAATCCCTCCACATCCCTCCTAATATCCCTCCAACGGGAATTTTTTGTGTCAAATTGCAGTTTTTAACGAACCCCGTAATGGTAGATTAAAACACTCAATAGCTACCTAAGCCCCTTGATTTTATGCAAATTTTACGGGTTCTATCTTCCATTCCGTTCCATTGAGTTCCAAAGGCTTTTAAATGCCCCAAATAACTCAAAATCTACCGATCGCAAGATCGTGGGGGTTCAAGTCCCTTCCGCGGCACCAATCCTTTCAAGATTTCTGCTGAATATTAAAACACCAAAATTCCGGGA
>Ga0116180_1003173_pt1 | contig 12573 bp, 14 predicted proteins | sample AD_UKC073_MetaG_FD_89804 | JGI IMG/M metagenome (GOLD analysis project Ga0116180, IMG submission 89804) | Active sludge microbial communities of municipal wastewater-treating anaerobic digesters from USA - AD_UKC073_MetaG | ecosystem: Engineered > Bioreactor > Anaerobic > Digestate | place: USA...
ACATTGCCACGCGCTTTACCGGCCTTTACCCCGAAAAGGTCCGCAAGCTCGTCAACATCGAAGGGCTTGGCCCCTCTCCCAAGGTCCGGGCCGAGCGCGAAGAGGAAGGCTATGCCAATCGCTTTCGCGACTGGATCGACAAGCGCCGCGCCGCCGCCGGACGAATGCCGCGCCGCTATCCCACGATCGAGGCCGCCTATGCCCGGATGAAGGAGGAAAACGCCTTCCTGACCGATGAACAGGCCCGCCACCTGACCATCCACGGCGCCAGCCGTAACGAGGACGGCACCTGGAGCTGGAAATTCGATCCCTATCTCAACGTCTGGCCGTTTGAGGATACTCCGCAGGACCGGATGGACCAGTTGTGGGCCGCGATAACCTGCCCGATCCTGCTGCTCTATGGGCTCGATTCATGGGCCAGCAGCCCGGCCAAGGATGGCCGACTGGCAGCCTTCCACGCCGGAACGCGGCTGGTCGAGTTCGAAAACGCCGGCCACTGGCTGCATCATGACCAGTTTGACCGGTTCATGGCCGAAGTGAAGGCGTTTCTTTAACTGACAAGGTAGTGGCCGCGCAGCGCATCCCGCCTGGCCGCATCAATCCCCAGCACAGCTTCAAGATAGGCGTCGATCGTGCCGTGCCGCGCCTCCACCGCATCAAGCGCGGTGTTGAGGTAATCGGCCTCCACACCCCACAGCGCCCGGACCGTAGCGGGATCGAGCGCGGCATATTTCGGGTGATCCTTGAAAGCCTCAGCCGCGATCCGGTCTTCCAGCTTGCTGGCGGCATTGGTCAACAGATAGTCTTCAAGGATCGCGCCACGCGAAACGCCCAGCGCGTATTGGGCCATCGCCACGGCAAAGCCGGTGCGGTCCTTGCCCGCCACGCAGTGCACCAGGCTGGGGCCATCGGCGCGGAGCAGCAATTCGAAATAGAGCCGCAGCATCGGCACCAGATTGTCACGAAAGGCGATTCCTTCGTAAAGCCGGATCATTGCGGCGCGCGCCTCTGCCGCGCTGACCACCCCGTCCGCCGCCTCGCTGTGCAGGGCAAGCCCGGCGGTTTCTTCGGGATAGGTCCAGACGTTTGCCGAAAACTCGTCATGGCGGCGGCACGGCTTCCTTTCCCGCTCGCTCGGGCCGCGCAGGTCGATCACGTGTGCGATCCCCAGATCGTGGATCGCCTGCAGATCGGCATCGCTGGCATCGCCGTGCTGGGCCGATCGCCACAGCAGCCCGGTCTTCAGCCGCGCGCCATCTGCGCCGTGATAGCCGCCATAGTCGCGGAAGTTGTGGACACCTGCCAGCGGGAGAACGCGCAAATCGGTCATGCAGCCGCGCTTGCCAGCAAGCCAGGTTGGGCGCAAGCCTCGACGCGGCGCCCGGTAACTGGCAACAGCCCCACAGGTCACCGTCAACCCAGTCTGTCAGGAGCATCGCCGATCATGCCAAGCACTTCCCCACCGGCCTGGCAGGACTGGCTCATAAGGCACTACCCGGGGATCCTGATTGCAGCGGTTGGCGGGATCTGTGCCGAGGCAATCAGCCAGCATTACGGCGCGCCGCCGATGCTGATCGCGCTGCTGATCGGGCTGGCAATCCACTTCGTCTATGATTTGGAAAAGACCAAAGCTGGGATCGCCTTTTCTGCCCGCAACGTATTGCGCTTCGGCGTGGCGCTGCTCGGCATCAAGATCGCCTATTCGGACATCATCTCGATCGGGCTTGCGCCGCTGCTGCTGGTGATTTTCGCGATGGGCGTAACCATGCTGACGGCAGCCCTGGGTGCACGGATGCTGGGTCTTTCGCCCGAATTTGCCGCGCTCAGCGGCGGCTCGGTCGCGGTTTGCGGAGCCTCGGCAGCGGCGGCGGTTTCCAGCGTCCTGCCGCAGGACAAGGAAAGCGAGCGATCGCTTGCCGTGGTGATCGCGGTGGTCACCCTGATGGCGACCGTGGCGATGATCTTCTATCCTCTGCTGGTCACGGCGCTGGGCCTGACCGAAGAGGAAATGGGCGTCATCCTGGGCGGCACGATCCACGATGTTGCCCAGGTGGTTGCGGCGGGGAAAGCCATCTCTCCGAAAGTGGGTGATCTTTCGACCTTCGTGAAACTGGTTCGCGTGGCGATGTTGCTGCCGATCGTCATGGGGGTCTATTTCTGGCTTGGCCGCAAGGCCGCGCGGCAGGATGGCGCATCCAGAATCCAGTATGTCCCGGGCTTTCTGATTGCCTTCTTCGTTCTCGCGGCGCTCAATTCGCTGAAGCTCATTCCGGCGAATGTCGCCACGCTGGGCACCACCGCTTCGCACTATTTCCTGGTCGTTTCGATCACCGCGATCGGGGTCAAGACCGATCTCAAAAGCGTACTCAGCGTTGGCTGGCGTCCGTTTGCGCTGATTGTGCTGGAAACGGTGGTGATGCTGCTGGTGGTGCTGGGCGGGGTTCTCGCGATGCGCTGATCAGCGTAGGCGGCACCGGATCGGGGGCATTCCATGTCTGGCCATTTTGGATTAGGGGCGCGCGCATGACACGCAATTTCATCCTGCGGATCGTCTGTAACGATCGCCCCGGCATCGTCGCGCGGGTTTCAAGCTATCTCGCCGCGCTGGGCTGCAACATCCTTGATGCCCAGCAGTTCGAGGATCGGCGCACCCGCCGGTTCTTCATGCGGGTAGTGTTCGATCCCGCCAGCCACGACATCGAAACCCTGCGCACCGGCTTTACCCCGATCGCGGCCGATCTGGGGATGGAATGGGAATTGCGCGATCCCGCCGTGCCACAGAAAGTGCTGATCCTGGTGTCCGGTTTCGATCACTGTCTGGTCGATCTGCTTTATCGCAAGCACATCGGAGAAATCGCGATGGACGTGGTCGGGATCGTTTCCAACCACCCGCGCGCAGACGATCAGCCGCAGGTCGTGCCCGGCATTCCGTTCCACCATCTGCCGATCACGCGCGACACCAAGCCCCAGCAGGAAGCCGCCATTCGCGCGATCATCGACGATACCGGTGCGGATCTGGTGGTGCTGGCCCGCTATATGCAGATCCTGTCGGACGAGATGGCACAGTTCCTTTCAGGGCGCTGCATCAACATCCACCACAGCTTCCTGCCCGGCTTCAAGGGCGCCAAGCCCTATCACCAGGCCTATGAGCGCGGGGTGAAGATGATCGGCGCGACCAGCCACTACGTCACCGCCGATCTCGATGAAGGGCCGATCATCGCCCAGGATGTTGAGGCGATCACCCATCGCGATACCCCCGAAGATCTGGTCGCCAAGGGCCGCGATGTCGAGCGCCGGGTTCTGGCCAGCGCGGTCAAGATGCATCTCGAAGGCCGGGTTTTCCTGAACGGCACGCGCACGGTGGTTTTCGCCAACTGACGGCGGGCCGGGCGCGGATCAGGCCCGGCTCTGTGCCTCTGCCGCGAGCCGCAGCAGCGATCGGCGCAGCGCCCTGACCCTGACGGGGTCCGGCGCCTGACCGAGGAAGCTGGCCGACATCCCGGCGATCACCCGATCGTTTTCGTCGGTGACGGGAATGGCCACGCAGAACAGATCCTCGCGCACCTCAAACCGGTCATAGGCAACGCCTTCATCGCGCACGATTACCAGTTCGCGCCGCAGCTGCTCGGGCGTGGTGATGGTCCGCGGGGTCAGCGGCACGAAGGGGCCGTTGGCCAGATAACTTTCCAGCTCGTCATCCGGCAAAGCCGCCAGCAGCACCTTTCCGATGCCCGAGCAATAGGCCTCAAGCTGCATATGCTCCTGGGTAAACAGTTCCTGCCCGCCGCCGTTTTCCTTGGCCAGATAGGTCACCATGCCGTCTTCCAGAATCCCAAAGTGGACAAGCACCGAGTGCTTGGCCGCCAGCTTGCGCAGCGAACGCCGCAGGGCCAGCGCCAGCCGCCGTTCTGGTGCCTGGTCCGCGACCTGCGGCGATGGCAGGGCCTGGCCAGGCAGGAAGCAGCCCCACTCGTTACGCTCGATGAACCCTTCCGCCTCAAGCGTTAGAGAGAGCCGGTGGGCCGTCGGCAGCGGTACGCCTTGTTGCCGCGCGATCTCCGACAGGGTCGAGCGGCCACCATCGGCCAGAATCGCCTGAAGCAGGCGCAGTCCCTTCGCCAGGGTTGTTGACTGCTTGGTCGCCATGCCTCTGACTGGCAAGAATGATCTCACTATGCAAGATTTATGTAGTTGTAGAAGATCGAACGAATGCCAAATCGGGTTACAAGGACAGCGAGGAGAGATGCCGTGAACGCCATCTATCAGGAAGCCGCAAAACGCCTGCGCGATGCCTATGCGGGCAGCACCGTCGCCCCGCTGCGCGATCTGCTGGAACCGACCGATTCCGTCGGCGCTTATGCCGTGCAGGAAATCAACACCCGGCTGTGGCAGGCAGAAGGCCGCCGCATCGTCGGCCGCAAAGCCGGGCTGACCGCCGAAGCCGTGCAGAAGCAGCTGGGCGTTGACCAGCCCGATTTCGGCGTGCTGTTCGCCGATATGCAGATTGCCGACGGCGGGCGGCTCGATCCGGCGCAGTCGATCCAGCCCAAGGCCGAAGCCGAAATCGCCTTCGTTCTGGGTGCCGATCTGCCCTCCCCTCAGACCACCGCCGAACAGGTGGCAGAGGCGGTGGCGAGCGTCCACGCCGCGATCGAGATCGTCGATAGCCGCATTGCCGACTGGAAGATCACCTTTGCCGATACCGTTGCCGACAACGGTTCATCGGCGTTCTTCGTCCTGGCCGAGGCGGGGCTGCCGCTCAGCGGACTGGATCTGCCCGCTGCGGACATGACGATGACCGTCAACGGCGCGGCCGTATCGCGCGGCAGCGGGGCGGCGGTGATGGGCAATCCGCTGAACGCGGCGGCCTGGCTGGCGCGTACCCTGGCCGAGCGGGGCGAGCCGCTGAAGGCCGGAGACATCCTGTTGGCCGGGGCCCTCGGGCCGATGATCACGCTCAACCCCGGTGACCGGGTTCATGCAATCGTTGGCGGCATCGGTGAATGCGGCTTTAGCTTTGGAGATGCGGAATGAGTGGCAAGACCAAGGTTGCCATCATCGGATCGGGCAATATCGGCACCGACCTGATGATCAAGGTGATGCGCCTGTCAAAAACCCTGGAGATGGGCGTGATGGTGGGGATCGATCCCGAATCCGATGGCCTGGCCAGGGCCCAGCGGATGGGCGTGGCCACCACCCACGAAGGGATCGACGGCCTGATCGCCATGCCCGAATTCGCCGATGTCGAAATCGTTTTCGACGCGACCAGCGCCGGCGCGCACAAGCGCAACAACGAACTGGTTCAGGCCGCGGGCAAGCGGATGGTCGATCTGACCCCGGCCGCGATCGGCCCCTATGTTGTCCCGCCGGTCAACGGCGAAACCTGCCTTGATGCAAAGAACGTCAACATGGTCACCTGCGGCGGCCAGGCCACTATCCCGATCGTCGCGGCGGTCAACCGTGTTGCCAAGGTCCACTATGGCGAAATCGTCGCCTCGATCTCCTCGAAGAGCGCCGGTCCCGGCACCCGCGCCAATATCGACGAGTTCACCGAAACCACCAGCCAGGCAATCATGGACGTCGGCGGCGCGACCCGCGGCAAGGCGATCATCATCCTCAACCCCGCCGAACCGCCGCTGATCATGCGCGATACGGTCTATTGCCTGTGCGAAGATGCCGATCAGGACGCGATCCGCAAAAGCGTGCACGACATGGTGGCAGAGGTGCAGACCTATGTCCCCGGCTACCGCATGAAGCAGGCTGTGTAGTTCGAACACATCGGATCGAACCGCCCGCTGCGCATTCCTGAAATGGACGCCCAGTTCACGGGGCTCAAGGTTTCGGTCTTCCTCGAAGTGGAAGGCGCGGCGCACTATCTCCCGGCCTATGCCGGCAACCTCGACATCATGACCTCCGCCGCGCTGCGGACCGCTGAAAAGATGGTGGCGCGTATGCATGAAGGAGCCCCGGCATGACCTTTGATCCGACCACCACCAAGCTCTACATCCAGGACGTTACCCTGCGTGACGGGATGCACGCGATCCGCCACCAGTATGGCCTCGATCACGTCAAGGCGATCGCCCGCGCGCTCGATCAGGCCAAGATCGATGCGATTGAGGTTGCGCACGGCGACGGGCTGCAGGGATCGAGTTTCAACTACGGCTTTGGCGCCTACACCGATTGGGACTGGATCGGCGCCGTTGCCGAGGTTCTTGAACATTCGGTGCTGACCACCCTGCTGCTGCCGGGCATCGGCACGGTCCACGATCTCAAGCACGCCTATGAAATGGGCGTCCGCTCGGTCCGGATCGCCACCCATTGCACCGAAGCCGATGTGTCGAAGCAGCACATCGAGGCGGCCCGCAACCTTGGGATCGACGTCTCGGGCTTTCTGATGATGAGCCACATGACCAGCCCCGAAGCGCTGGCCCAGCAGGCCTTGCTGATGGAAAGCTATGGCGCGCACTGCGTCTATGTGACCGACAGCGGCGGGGCCATGAACATGGACGAATATGCCGCGCGCCTGCAGGCCTATGACCGGGTTCTCAAGCCCGAAACCCAGCGCGGCGTTCACGCCCACCACAACCTTTCGCTGGGGGTCGCCAATTCGATGGTCGCGGTTCAGAACGGCGCAGTGCGGGTCGATGCCAGCCTGGCGGGCGTGGGCGCGGGCGCGGGCAATGCCCCGCTGGAGGTGTTCATCGCCGCCGCCGATCGCTGCGGCTGGAACCACGGCTGCGATCTGTTTGCGCTGATGGACGCGGCGGAGGATCTGGTGCGGCCGCTACAGGACCGTCCGGTCCGGGTCGATCGCGAAACGCTGACGCTGGGCTATGCCGGGGTCTATTCCAGCTTCCTGCGGCACGCTGAAAAGGCGTCTGAGGATTACGGCGTCGATACCCGCTCGATCCTGGCCGAAGTTGGCCGCCGCAAGATGGTCGGCGGGCAGGAAGACATGATTGTCGATATCGCGCTTGATCTGCTGAAGCATTGAACGAGGGCGCGCCGCGCATTCTGGTGATCGGGGCCGGCGCCGCCGGATCGGCGCTGGCCGCCCTGCTCCACCGGGCCGGCGCGCAGGTTTCCCTGCTTGCCAGGGGCAACCGGCTGGCCCGGCTCTGTGAACAGGGGCTGCACTTTGCCGACAGCACCGGGACGCGGAGCGTGCCGGTCCCGGCAGTCAGCTGGGACGCGATTGCGGAGCCACCCGATCTGGCTCTTCTGGCGGTGAAGACCTGCGATCTTGACGGCGCACTTGCCCAGGCCGCGTGCCGCCCGTTGCTGCGCGATGCCGCCTTCGTCACGCTGCAAAACGGGATCGACGCGCCGGATCAGGTATGCCGCGCCCTCCCCCAGGCCCGCGTCATCGCCGCCCGGATGCACGGCTTCGTCGAATATGACGGCGATATGCTGCGGCACGTCGGCGTGCCGATTTCACTTGCCTTCGCAGCATGGCGGCCCGAACCCGGGCAGACTCAAGCCTGTGAAAGCGTTCTGTCGCAGTTCCATGCGGTGCTGGAAGCAGCCGGGATCGGGGCAAGCCGGGAAGACCGGATCGAAGCTGCCCTGTGGACCAAATTCATGCTTGCCGCTTCGCTTGGTGGCACCGCAGCCGCGCTGGGGGTTCCGGCCGGACAGGTTCTTTCCAGTGCCGAAGGTGCGGCCTTGCTGCGCGGCGCGATGGAAGAGATTGCCCGGCTGGCGCAGCGCAGCGGCATTGCCCTGCCCGCCGACTGCGCAGAGCAGACGCTGCGGTTCATCGCGGGCTTTCCGGCCGAAGCCACCACCTCGCTGCAACGCGATCTTGAGGCGGGAAATCGCAGCGAATACGCGGCGCTGGTCGGTGCCGCACTGCGCCTGGGCCGCGATCTGGAAGAGCCGCTGCGGGCCTTCCCCGCAATAGACGCGATGGTCCGCGCGCGCGGGATCACGCCGATCGGCTGACCGCCCCGGCAGCGGCATATTGCTGCGCCAGATCTTCGACAATTGCGGCGAGCGGGCGCGCGCCGGGAGTCTGCCCCGCCCCCCAGATATCCTTCCACGCCTTTGACGACGAATGCAGGTTCGAAAAGTCTGGCGCGGCAACCGGCTTGCCCTCGCGGCTGTCCAACTGGGCCTTCTCAAGGCTGGGCCGCAACCAGTTGGCCGGAACCCCCGACACGGCATCCGTGGTGACAACATCGGCGCTGCTGCACTGGCCCAGCAGTTGCCGGTTCTCATCGCTGACCAGGCTTTCCTGCGCGGCGATGAAATGGGTGCCGATATAGGCCAGGTCGGCCCCTGCGGCCTCGGCGGCACGGATCGCCCGGCCGGTCGCGATTCCGCCCGCCAGTGCGATCGGACCGTCCCAGAATTGCCGGACCTCATCGACGAAGGCAAAGGGGTTGAGCGTGCCGGTGTGGCCGCCCGCACCCGCGGTGACGAGGATCAGGCCATCAGCCCCGCCGGCAATCGCCTTGCGCGCCTGGGCCACCGAAATCACATCGGCAAAAACTGCGCCGCCATAGGCGTGGACCTGTTCGGTCACGCGCGCCGGGCTGCCCATCGCGGCGAAGGCCGCGTCGATCTGCGCCAGCCAATCGGCCAGCACTTCGATCGTCCGGGCATTGGGTGCAGGCAAGGCGCCCAGGACCCCTGCCTGTCCGGCGGCGATGACCATGTCCGGGCCGCTGATCAAAAACATCGGGGCGACCACGATCGGCAGGCGCAGATCGCGCCTGACATCGGCCAGCAGATCACGACCGGCCTGGGTGCTCACACCGTCGTCTCCCGGGTCGGCAGCGCCCGTGCCCTGCCGCCCAGCAGAAACAGGCAAAACGCCGCCAGCAGGATGAACGGCAGCATCGCCAGCACCGCGCTGGTCTGATCGACCCCGGCAGCCAGGATCAGGCCGAACCCCAGCGGTCCGAACACCGCGCCGAGCCGTCCGGCGGCAACCGTCGCACCGCTGCCGATGCCCCGGGCCTTGGGTGGGTAGTAGGCCGGGGTGACGCTATAGAGCACGAATTGCGCGCCCACCACGCAGGCGCCATTGAGCGCCGCGGCGATCAGCAGCGAAGGCTGGGTATCGGCAAAAGCGCGCCAGGCCGTGACCAGCGCCAGCAACAGCGCGGCCACCGTAACCGGCCAGCGTAGCCCGATGCTGTCCACCAGCCGCCCCAGCATCAGCGCACCGATCACGCTGCCGATCTGAAATACCCCCATGACCAGCGAACCGAAGGTCACCGAAAAGCCGCGATCGACGATCAGGCTGGGCAACCAGTTGAGGTACAGGTACAGCAGCGTCAGCACGGTTATCGTGCTGGCCCACAGCGCCAGTGTGGTCATCAGCCGCCCCTCGCCGAACAGTGCGCCGAAGTTGTCTTTCGGTCCTTCCTCAACGCCCTTGCCGAGTGGAACGGGGTTGGCCTTGCGGTGCCGCATGGCTGCGGTGCCGACCCGCCAGATGAACGGCATCAGCAGGATCGGCGGAACCCCGCCGACCACGAAGATTCCTTGCCAGGGCAGATTGGGGAAGACCACCAGCAGCGCCGCAGCGGCGATCGCGCCAACCGGAAATCCGATGAAGATTGTTGTGCCCTGCCGGCCGAGCCGCTCTGGCGAGGTGCTGTCGGCGAGGATCGCCATGACATTCGGCAGGGCCGCGCCAATGCCCAGCCCGGTCAAGGCACGAAACGCGACCAGCGATGGCAGATCCCAGGCGAAAGCGGTGGCCAGCGTGCCGAGCCCGAACAGCCCGCAGGCAATCGCCAGAACCATGGTCCGGCTCAGGTGGTCACCAAGCCAGCCGCCGCTCGCCGCGCCGCCCATCAGCCCCAGCATCGCGGCAGTCAGTGCGGCGCTCATCTGCGCCTTGTCCAGCCCCATCGCCTTGCCCAGCAGCGGCGCGGCAACGCCCATGCTCTGCAGGTCATAGCCTTCGAATACGCTGACGATGAAGCACAGCGCGAGCACCGCGCGGTTGCTAGGTGCCTGAGCCTCGGGCGCTGCTGATGCCAAGCACGTCCACCAGGCCCTTGAGCGCGGCGGCGTTGAGGTCTGATCGCGAACCATCGCAGACCACCGTGTCGCTCTGCCCCCAGCCCGGGCAATCAAGCAGAATGACGCGGTATCCGGCATCAACCAGCGGATCGATGTTGCGGTTGAAATTGGCCCAGCCGGTCGCCCCCGGACCGGAACCGTGCAGCATGACGACCACTTCTTTGCCGCTGCCCACATCGTTGTAATGCACTCGCATCTGCCGTCCGGCGACATCGACGGTTGCAAAGTGCTCGTGCTTTCCTGGGTATGGGTCATTGAAGTGGTGCTCGTCGGGAAGTTGACGGGCACCAGCGGCGTTCAGTGTGCGATCCGCTGGAACCCTCCGTTGATGTAGATCAGGGCGTCGCAGTCGGTACGCGAGCGGGTGGACAGCACCTCGCACAGGAATGCCTGATGGGTGCTCTCATCCAGGATGCTGACCACCCGGCAGTCGAATGTGGCAAGTGCATCCTGCAGCACCGGGGCGCCCGTCACCTCGCTGCCCCAGGTGCCAAAATCGAACCGTTTTTCGCCGTCAACGCCTTCAAGCATCCCTGCGAAAGCCATGGCGATGTCCTGCTGATCGGCCGCCAGCAGGTTCACGCACAGGTTGCCGCTGGCCATGATGACTGCGCAGGCCCGCACGTTCTTGTTGACGAAGACCACCAGCCGCGGCGGATCGGCGGTAACCGAACAGACCGCAGTGGCGGTCAGGGCCGCGCGGGTCGTCTGATCGGCGCTGGAGATGACCGTCACCCCCGCCGCGAAATGCCGAAGCGAGGCGCAATGGTCAGCAGGTGAAACCGGATCAAGCCCGGCCAGGTCCGGATTGACCTGCCAGGCGGTCAAGGAGTCGGTTTCGTTCGCCATATTCGTGCTCTCCGGCATAGAGGTCAGACCCTGACACCGAAGGAGTTGCACGGCGGCAGGAATGCACCAAAGCATCCGCGCGCCCAGACGTTCGCCGATTTTGCCCTGGTTCCGGGCTTTATGGTTTGCCCCGGCCGGAATGTCACGCACCCGGCACGGCGGCCGGGCGCAGCGAGCCGCTTTGCCGCCTGACGGCAACCGCGCGAACGCGGTCCGGACGGGTTCGGTTCCGGTCACCTCAGCCCGGAACGCGCGGCTCATCGCCCCGCACCGTCGCTTTGCTGCTGGCCGCTTAGCGCTTCGGGCTGACCCACGTGTTCAGCGGTCACCGCGCCATAGCCAGCAATCCATTCATTGATCGGCCGATAATAGTCCTTGCGCGCGGTATAGGCGCCATTGCTGGAAATCGCCGCAAAGGCGGCCACCCAGGTGCGGACTTCATGGGTAGAGCGCCCGGCCTCGCGCGAGATTTCGGCGATGTCGAACTTGTCCGCCTCGGCCACGCGCCCGGACACAAGCAGGTCGATGAACCATTCGTCCCATTCGGGATTGAGCGGCGTCAATGTGCTTTGCGGTGTCCCATATATCTGCCCTGCGGCAATGGTTCTGGCTTGCCGTGCGGCGCGCGCCTCTTCCGTCGGGTTGCGCCCGGCGATCAGGAACTCACGAACATCGTCGGGAGCCCCCGCCACCAGCGGCACTGGCGGCTCGTGCGAGAGACCGCCCGTGCCCAGCACCAGCACCCGCTTGTCCAGTCCCGCCAGATACCGCCCCACCGCATCGCCCAGTTTGCGGATCCGACGATAAGCCGCGAACGGCGGCGCGACGCAATTGATGATGATCGGGATCACCGGATAGCGGGTCAGACTGCCAGTCATTTCCTCAAATGTCTGGGTGCAGCCGTGATCGACCTGCAGACGGTGCGACAGGGCGACATCGATGTCGCTTTCATGCAGATGCTCAACCAGGCCCAGCGCGAGGTCAGACGGCACCGAAAGGGCGCCCGGCAAAGTCTTGTAATCGGCGACTGATTCTGCCGCCGTGGCGACCACGAAGGGCGGCATCAGATCATAGAACAAGCCGTTGTAGTGGTCCGGCGCGAAGATCACGATCAGCTCCGGATCGAACGCCTCCACCTCAGCACGCGCCCGGGCAGTCACCGCATCGACTTCGGCTACCACATCGGCCCCGGGATCGTTGATCCCCCGCAGCGGACTGTGCGTCAGGCATTTGAGCATGATTTTCGATGCCATTACATCAGGCCTTGTAGTGAATTTGCACACAACATCCGCCGTCCCGGTGCAGCACCGTTTGTTCGCCGGATTCGAAGACATCCCATCCTTGCGGCCGATACTTTCCTATCTGATCGCGCACGGCAATGCCCTCGCCGCGTGTGTGCAACAGGTGAACAGGTCCACGCAGGCAAATCCGTGCCCCGATCCAACGATCACGGTCAGGTAACGCCAGAACTAAAGTGGCAGCCGCACAGTCCAGCGGAACCCGCCGACGGAAAATCAGAAAATCCGATCGAAACGGTCCGCCGGTAAATGGCAATGACCTGAAATGGTAGCGGAGGAGGCGCTATAACTTTCGTCTCGGGCAATTTCAGAGCGTCTCCAACTACTCTGTAAAATCAGCGATTTATCTTGTAACGTGTTCGCGGTCGGTCGCCCTGAATCGCCT
>Ga0116180_1003178_pt1 | contig 12557 bp, 9 predicted proteins | sample AD_UKC073_MetaG_FD_89804 | JGI IMG/M metagenome (GOLD analysis project Ga0116180, IMG submission 89804) | Active sludge microbial communities of municipal wastewater-treating anaerobic digesters from USA - AD_UKC073_MetaG | ecosystem: Engineered > Bioreactor > Anaerobic > Digestate | place: USA...
CCTGGTAGCGCAGCATCAGCACCTGGCATTCAGGATCGCCGAACCGGCAGTTGTATTCGATCAGCTGGACGCCCTGCGGGGTCAGCATCAGCCCGGCATAGAGCACGCCGGAATAGGGCGTGCCTTCTTCGGCCATCGCCCTGACGGTCGGCACCACGATCCGTTCCAGCGCTTCGCCTTCGAGCAGCGGGGTCAGCACCGGGGCTGGGCTGTAGGCGCCCATTCCGCCGGTGTTGGGCCCGGTATCGCCGTCCCCGACGCGCTTGTGATCCTGCGCCGATCCGAACGGCACCACGGTGTGCCCATCGGTAATCGCAAAGAAGCTGGCCTCTTCGCCTTCAAGGAAGGCCTCGATCACGGCTTCGGCCCCGGCAGCGCCGAACCGGCCAGAGAATATGTCCCTGATCGCGGCTTCGGCTTCGTCCCGGCTCATGGCCACGGTCACGCCCTTGCCCGCCGCCAGGCCATCGGCCTTGATCACCACCGGGATCGGAAAGGCATCGAGCGCGCTCAGTGCCTCGTCCAGCGCTGCAACCCGCTTGAAGGCAGCGGTGGGGATCGCGTGACGATCGCACAGTTCCTTGGTGAAGGCCTTCGATCCTTCAAGCTGGGCCGCCGCCTTCGATGGGCCGAAGACCGGCACCCCGCTGCCGCGCAGGCTATCGGCCAGACCATCGACCAGCGGCGCTTCCGGGCCGATCACCACCAGAGCGATCCGCTGCGCCTCGCAAAAATCCAGCACTGCCGCGTGGTCTGCGGGATCGACCGCGACCAGTTCGGCGTGCTGGGCGATGCCGGGATTGCCGGGGCTTGCGAACAGCCTGTCGCACAGCCTAGATTGCGCCAGCTTCCAGGCCAGGGCATGTTCGCGCCCGCCCGATCCGATCAACAGGATATTCATGACGCCGCCGCCCCATTTCGATGATGAACCCGCCGGGCTGGTAGCGAAGGAAGCCGCGGGGGACAACGCCGCAGCGCTTTCCGTAAGCGAGATTTCCGCCGCGCTGAAGCGCGTGGTTGAGGATCGCTTTGGCTTCGTGCGCGTGCGCGGAGAGATCAGCGGCTTCAAACGTGCGGCCTCGGGCCATGTCTATCTCGCGCTCAAGGATGAGAACGCGCGGCTCGATGCGGTGATGTGGCGCGGCACCGCCGGGCGGCTCAACTTTCAGGCCGAAGACGGGCTTGAGGTGATCGCCACCGGCAAGCTCACCACCTATCCCGGCCGCTCGAACTACCAGCTGGTGATCGAGCGGATGGAAGTGGCCGGGGAGGGCGCGCTGCTGGCGCTGCTCGCGCGCAACAAGGCCCGGTTTGAGGCCGAAGGACTGTTCGCGCCCGAACGTAAGCGCGCCCTGCCGTTCCTGCCCCGGGTTATCGGGGTGGTCACTTCGCCGACCGGGGCGGTGATCCGCGATATTCTGCACCGTCTGGCCGACCGGTTCCCGTCGCGGGTGCTGGTCTGGCCGGTGCTGGTTCAGGGCCAGGGCGCGGCGGATCAGGTGGCGGCGGCGGTGCGCGGGTTTTCGGCGCTGGCCCCCGGCGGCGCGGTGCCGCGTCCCGACCTGGTGATCGTTGCGCGCGGCGGCGGATCGATCGAGGATCTGTGGGCCTTCAATGAAGAGGCCGTGGTCAGGGCTGTGGCCGAATGCACCATCCCGGTGATTTCGGCGGTCGGCCACGAAACCGACACCACCCTGTGCGATTTCGCCGCCGATCGCCGCGCGCCGACCCCGACGGCTGCTGCCGAGATGGCGGTTCCGGTGCGCGCCGATCTGGTGGGTCAGCTGGCCGAGCTGGCACTGCGCCAGCGCCGCGCGGTGGTGCGCCCGCTGCAACTGGGGCGCGAACGGCTGGCCGCCCGGGCTGATCGGCTACCCACCCCCGACGCGCTGCTTGCCGCCAAGGCGCAGCAGCTTGACGATGTTTCGGAACGGTTCCGCCGGGCCTTGACCGATCGCACCGCGCTGGCGCGCGGCGATCTGCAACGGGTCGCGGCGCGGCTTTCGCTGCCGCTGGTCAAGGCGCGGCTGGGATCGGCCCGCGGCCAGCTGGACGGGTTGGTCCGGCTGTTCGTCTCGCTCGATCCCGGCAAAGTGCTGGCGCGCGGTTATGTCCGGGTCAGCAATGCGGCGGGGCGGACGCTGACGTCGCGCACTCTGGCTGCCAAAGAGGCGGCACTGACGCTGCATTTCCACGATGGTGAACTGGCCGTTGCAAGTGGCGGCGGCCCGGCCCGGCCTGCGCCCAGGCCAAAGCCGCCCGCCCCGCAGGATGACGGACCACAGGGTAAATTGCTCTGATCGGCCGGATTTGCTAAGCGTCAGCCCATGTTGATGAATTCCGCCGATCGCCCCGCCATGTTGTTTTACCAGGCCAATGGTTTTCGTGTTCTCAGTCCGGGCAACCACGTGATTTGCGCGGCCAGCGGTGAATCGATCCCGCTTGAGGCGCTGCGCTATTGGAGCGTTGAGCGGCAAGAGGCCTATGCCAGCGCCGATCTGGCAACCCGGCACCTGCTCGGTCGGGGTTAGGATGCAGCGGCGGCTGTTTCTGGCCGCTGGCGGCGCGCTTGCCGGGTTTGGGCTGTGGCGTGTGCGGAGCCATGCGGCGAATCTTGATCCGCTGGCCGATTTTGCGCTAACCGGGCAATTGACCCAGGGCGGCTGGGCCAGGGGCAAGGCTCCGCTCGACACGGCGCGGCTGCTGTTCGGCGGGCGCGAGGTTCGGCTGGCGCCGGACCGGACCTTCTTCATCGCCTTCGATCGCGATGCGCCGCCGCGCGCCGAACTGGTGGCGGAAATGAACGACGGCGGGGCCAGCAAGGGCCAGTTCGCGATCGCGCCGCGATCCTGGCAGATCGAGCGGATTCCGATCGGTCCGCGCCCGGGTTCCGCGCCCAGCGAGGAGTTCGCCCGGCGCCGCGAGGCCGAACTGGCCCAGATCAAGGCAGCCCGCCTGCGTGACAATGCGGTTGATGGCTGGCGGCAGAAATTCATCTATCCGGTATTCGGGCGGATTTCGGGCCGGTTCGGATCGCAGCGGATCTACAACGGCACGCCGGGAGCCTATCATTCGGGCATGGACATCGCCACCGGGACCAGCGGAACACCCTTTGTCGCCCCGGCCGACGGAGTGGTGATCCTTGCCGCGGATAGCGCGTTCACGCTGGAGGGCCGATTGCTGATGATTGATCACGGCATGGGCCTCAACAGCGCGTTCCTGCACTGCTCCAGCCATGCGGTGAAGACCGGCGACCGGGTCCACCAGGGCCAGTTCATCGGCCGGATCGGCGCCACCGGCCGCGCCACCGGGCCGCACCTGCACTGGTCGATCAAATGGCGCGAAGCCCGGCTCGATCCGCTGCTGTTCGTCGGGAATATGCCGGGCTGAGGCGGGCGTAGGCGCCCCTATTCGACGCGCCGGACCTTGATCGCGCGCTGCCCGGCAACGTTCATCCGAAAGGTGCTGAGCGCCCCTTTGTAGATCTTCACCTTGTCGCCCTTGGCGGGATCGAACACCGGCCGTTCGCCATCGGTCTGTTCCCAGACGGAGCCATCCTCAAGCGTGATCCGCCATGCCCCGTAACCGAATGTCCGGGCCGAAGCGATTACACCGTCGATTGACTTGATTTCGTCGCCGCCGTCATTGCCCCCGCCGAACAGGCCAAGGCTGGGAAGCCTGAACCCAAACAGCCCGCGCTGGGCTTCGCGCACGCCGGCCCTGTCCGACACCACCACATCGCCGGCTGCGGTCGCCTGCTCAAGCTTCGCGGCCTGTGCATCATAACAGGCCAGGCGTGCTGCCGGATCAGCCAGCTCACGGCATTTAATCAGGTCCTGAAAGGCTGGCGGAGGGGGCGGCGGAGCCTTGTCTTTCGCCAGGGCCGGACCGGCCAGCATGGCGGCAATCATCGCGGCGGCCACAGAATGGTAAACACGCACGGTAAATCACTCCTGCACCAAAGGTCCCGATCAGACGTCCGGGGGGCTGATCGCTCGGTTAATAGGGATTCTTCCCGCTCTGCGCCACTGTGTCTTTCTTGTGACAGTGTGGACCAAACTGTCACGAATCTGCGGCTCTGCGCTTTACAGTGCTGGGCTGCGGCGTCACGGAATGCAGCATCGGGTTGAAAGGGGGACCGTTTTGCGGCCCTTTTGCCTGTTCGCACGTCGGGCTTTGGCCTGGCATCCAGAACAACAAGGGACTGGAAACACATGAAAAGCTTGCTCAAACTTGCATCTGCTCCCGCAGTGCTCGGCTTCGCGCTGACCGCTCTGCCGGCCTATGCGCAAGACGCAACTGACGAAAATGATGGCGATCAAGCTGCCACCATCGTCGTCACCGGTTCGCGCCTTGCTTCGCCCAACCTCGAATCCACCAGCCGGTCACCGTAGTTTCGGCTGACGACATTACGGGCACCGGCACAACCCGCGTCGAAGACCTGCTGAACTCGCTACCGCAGGTCTTCGCCGGCCAGGGTTCGAACTATGCCAATGGTGCCTCGGGTGCCGCCACGCTGAACCTGCGTGGTCTGGGTTCGGAACGCAACCTGGTGCTGGTCAACGGTCGCCGTCTGACCCCGGGTGATCCCACCACCTCGGCTGCCGACATCAACGTGATCCCTGGCGCCATGGTCAAGCGTGTTGACGTGCTGACTGGCGGTGCTTCGTCGGTTTACGGTGCAGACGCGGTTTCGGGCGTTGTCAACTTCGTGATGGACACCAAGTTCGAAGGTTTCCGGATCGACGGTCAGTACAGCTTCTACAACCACAACAACGACATCGGTCCGCTCGTCACTAGCCAACTGACAGCCCGTAACTATGCGATTCCGCGCGGCATGGTCACCGATGGCGGCACTGTTGACGCCACGGTCGCATTCGGCACCAGCTTTGATGATGGTCGTGGCCACATCACTGCCTATGCCGGCTACCGCAAGGTCAATTCGATCCTGCAGCGCGATCGTGACTACTCGGCCTGTTCGCTGTCGCCCTACTCGCCTGACGGCGGTGCAACCTTCCCGGTTGGTGCCAATGGTCGCATCTACAGCTGCGGTGGTTCGCCCACTTCGGCAAACGGCACCATCATCGCTTACGACAGCGGTGGGGTTCCGGCCAACTTCACCTCGACCTACTTCCAGATCGGCGCCGGCCGTACGCTGCCGGGCGGCTTCACTCCGTACAACTTCGGTCCGCTGAACTACTTCCAGCGTCCGGACGAACGCTATACTGCCGGTGTATTCGCGGAATACGAAGTCAGCGATTCGCTGAAGCCGTATCTTGAATTCATGTTCATGGACGACCGCACCGTCGCCCAGATTGCTCCTTCGGGCGACTTCGGCAACACTCTGTCGATCAACTGCGATAACCCGCTTCTCGGCGCTTCGCAGCAGGCCGTGCTGTGCGACACCGAAAACCTGTTGGTCAGCCCGAACCCGGGCGATGCCTTCTTCGTGGTTGGCAACGCAGCGGCTGAAAACGCTGCACGCACCAACCGCAACATCGGTGAGCCGCTGTTGTCGCTGACCCCGTTCAACTTCATCGATCCGACGACTGGCGCAACCTACAACCGTGGCTTTGCGCAGATTCTGCGTCGCAACGTCGAAGGTGGTGCACGACAGGATGACCTCCAGCACACCAGCTATCGCGGCGTGATCGGGCTCAAGGGCGATCTCGGGGATGCTTGGTCGTACGATGCATTCTACCAGTATGGTCGCACGATCTTCGCGGAGACCTATTACAACGACTTCTCGATCACTCGCCTGACGCGGGCGCTCGATGTTGTTTCGGATCCTAACAGCGGGGCCCCCGTTTGCCGCTCGGTCCTCGATGGCACCGATCTGAACTGCGTACCGTACGACATTTTTGGCAACAACGTGAGTGCGGCAGCGATCAACTACCTGTCCACGCCGGGCTTCCAGCGCGGCATCAACACTGAGCAGGTCGTCAGCGGCTACCTGAGTGGTGATCTCGGCAAGTATGGAATCAAGAGCCCGTTTGCAAGCGACGGCTTCGGCCTGGTGATCGGCGCGGAATATCGCAAGGAAACGCTTGATCTCAAGACCGACGCGGCCTTCACTACCGGCGACCTCGCCGGTCAGGGCGCTCCGACGCTTTCGGTGGCCGGCCAGCTTGACGTGAAGGAAGTCTTCACGGAACTGCGTGCTCCGCTGGTTCAGGAAGGCTTCGTGTATGACCTGACGCTGGTTGGCGGCTATCGCCACTCGTCGTACAACGTCAGCAACGGTGCTTCGTTCCAGACCGACACCTACAAGATCGAAGGCGAGTTTGCCCCGATCCGCGACATCCGCTTCCGCGGCGGGTACAACCGTGCGGTTCGCGCTCCTACGCTGCAGGATTTCTTTGCTCCGCAGCGTGTCGCTCTCGATGGCTCGGACGATCCCTGCTCCGGTTTTGCGATCACGGCCGCTGATACGGGCTGCCTTGCTCAGGGTTTGAGCGTTGGTCAGATCGTCGCTGCGAACCCGGCAAACCAGTACAATGGCTTGAACGGCGGCAACGCTAACCTGCTTCCGGAAATTGCTGATACCTGGACTGCCGGTGTGGTGCTCCAGCCCGGCTTCATTCCGGGCCTCGCGGTCAGCGTTGACTGGTTCAGCATCAAGGTGGACAACGCGATTCAGCCGATCGGTGCTGACACCATCGTGACGCAGTGCACCAACACCGCTGATCCGTTCTTCTGCGGGCTGGTCCATCGCGATGCTTCGGGTTCGCTGTGGCGTTCGTCGGACGGTTACATCGTCAATCTGCCGCAAAACATCGGCTATGCCTCGACCAAGGGTATCGACGTCTCGGCTTCTTACAGCCGTCAGATCAGTGGCGTTGGTCGCATGAACATCAGCTTCGTCGGCACCTGGCTGGACGAACTGGTGACCTATGACGGCATCACCGTCCCGGTTGACTGCAAGGGCTACCATGGTGGTCTGTGCGGCACGCCGAACCCGGCGTGGCGTCATCAGCTGCGTGTCGGCCTCGACACCAAGATGGGCATCGGGGTTTCGGTTCGCTGGCGCTACTTCGATCCGGTCAAGCAGGACCGCTCGAGCTCGAACCCGAACCTTTCGGGCAAGACTCAGCCGGCCAACCTGCGGATCCCGGCGGTGAGCTACTTCGACCTCGCGTTGACCGCGGACGTGGGCGACCACTTCAAGTTCCGTATCGGCGCGAACAACCTGCTCGATAAGACCCCGCCGCTGGTTGTTGGCGCGGCTTGCCCGGCCGGTCCGTGCAACGGCAACACCTGGGCTCAGGTTTACGATTCGATGGGTCGTTACGTTTATGCAGGTGTGACGCTCGACTTCTAAGTTGAACGGCACATTTGCCAGCCTACAGGGTGGCGGGTTCCGAAAGGGACCCGCCACTTTGTTTTTGGCCAAAGCGGCAAGCCCGGCTAAGCCCTCGGGATGACCAACCACCAGGCCGTTCTGGCCGCCTTGCAGACCGCTTCCCCAACCACACCGGTGGAACTGCTGCGCGCCGCGCAGGAGGCGCTCAACCGGGGATTTGCGGCGGAGGTCGAAGCGCGACTTTCAGCCATTGTCGAAACCGTTTCCGGTGATGCCAGGATATGGCAGTTTCTTGGCCTCGCCCGCCGCGAACTGCAGGATAGCGCTGGGGCTCACACGGCCTTTACGCGCGCTGCGGCGCTTGCCCCGCAAGATCCCCTGATTGCCCACAGCCAGGCGCGAACCGCCCTCGAGGCCGGCTTTCCGGCGATCACCCTGTTCAACCGCGCGCGCCAGTTGGCACCCGGCGATGGCTCGGTTGCGCTGGGCCGGTTCGCCGCACTTTTCGCCGAGGGTCAGGGCGAGCTTGCCTGCTCGCAGCTCGCCCACTTGCTGTCGCAGAGCCCCGGTTGGATCGAGGGCCACGTTGCCTATGCCCGCTTCCTCGCCCAGGCGAGCCCTGGCCAGCCGCTCGACGGCACCTTGCGGGCGGCGCTGGTGCAGCACCCTGCGGCAGGCGGATTATGGCGGCTGGTAATGCAGGTCTGGATGGAGGCGCGCGACTATCAGCGGGCGCTGGGTACCGTCGCCGAGGCGCGTAAGGCGCTCGGTGAGAACCCGGAACTGGATCGGATCGAGGCGATCTGCCGAACCGAGCTTGGGCAGGCCGATGCCGCCCAGGCCTTGTTTGACCACCTGCCATTTCCCGATGGCGGCGAGGCCGCCTGCTGGCCAATCCGCAACTACATCCGCCTCGGCCGTTATGAGGAAGCGCTCTTGCTCGCCGAGCAATCCTTCGCCGGCAAACAAGAGGCAGCACTCTGGCCCTATCGCGCCTTGCTCTGGCGTCTGCTGAAGGATCCGCGCTGGGATTGGCTGGAGGGCGATATCAGCATGATCGGCAGCTTCGACATTTCATCTGAAATCGGGCCGATATCCGATCTTGCCGAGGTCCTGCGCGGCCTTCACGCCGCCAAAGCCCAGCCGCTCGATCAATCGGTGCGTGGCGGCACCCAGACCGATGGCAACCTCCTCGCTCGGGCAGAGCCGGAAATCCGGCGGCTGCGGGCCGCAGTGCTTGAAGCAGTCAACAGCTATGTCGCCCAGCTACCGCCGCCCGACAGCACCCATCCGATGTTGCTGGCGCACCGCGGCGATCTGCGTGTCGCGGGTTCATGGTCGGTGCGGCTCACCGACAAGGGGTTCCATACCGATCACGTCCATTGGCAGGGCTGGATCAGTTCGGCCTGCTACATCGTCGTTCCCGAGCCCGACCCCGTCACGCCGGAAAGCGGATGGCTGACCTTTGGTGAGTGTCTGGACCTGCTACCCGACTTCAGAGCCTTTCGAACAATTGAGCCCAAGCCGGGCACCATGGCGCTTTTTCCGTCAATTATGTGGCACGGCACCCGACCCTTTGGTAGCGGTGAGCGAATGACCGTTGCTTTCGATATCGCCCGACCGGCCCAGCCATGACCGACCCCACCAAAGCGCTGCGTAGCGCAGCCGAAGCACTGCAGCGCAGGGACTTCATGTCGGCTCACCGCATTGCAGCAGAGGCCTTGACCGCTTCTCCGCTCCATCCCGGTCTGCTGGGCATTACCGCGTTGGCGCTCTTGCAGATGGAGCGCCGCGATGAAGCGGTCCCATACCTGAAGCGGCAGCTGGGCGTTACGCCCCAGGATCAGGCGGTGCGCTTCAACCTGGCCAACGTCCTGGCCAATACCGGCGCGCTCGACGAAGCGCGTGAACTGGCCCTGGATCATCGCGGCCATCCGGGGCTGGCGCGACTGGCAGGCTATTTCCTCCAGCAGGATGGCCAGGTCGAAGCCGCCGCAGCAGCCTATCGGACCGCACTTGCGGCCGCCCCGCAGGATTGGGAAAGCTGGAACAATCTGGGCAATTGCCTGGTTGCTTCGGGCAAACAGGCAGAGGCTGTGGCGGCTTTTGAAAACGCCATCAACAGATCGCTCGGCGCGAGCTTGCCCGAGGTGTTTCTGAATCTCAGCCAGGCGCTCGGCGCCGTCGAAAATCGTGACAAGCGACTGATCAATGCCGAAGAAGCGGCTCGCCGCTTCCCCGACCATCACGGGGTCCGGATTGAACTGGGATTGGCCCAGGCCGCTGCTGGCCGCCGCGATCTGGCGGAAGTGACCTTGCGCCGGGCCGCTGCGAACGAGGATCATTTCGGCGAGGCGCGACTGGAACTTGGCCTCCTGCTGGAAAATGACAATCGGCTCGATGAGTTAGATGCGCATATCGCCGAATGCGAAGCGTTGGATGGTCGCCCGGAGCTTGCGTTCCTGAAGGCCTGGAGCCTTCGTCGGCGTGAGCGTTTCGCGGAGGCCGAACAGGAAGCGAACCGAATCCCCGATACGATCAACCCGATCCGAACCGCGCAGGTCCGGGCCGAGGTACTGGACCGGCTGGGCAAGACGGACGAGGCTTTTCAACAGTTTACGGCGATGAACGCCGCATCGCGGATTGCGCATCCGCCTGCCTCCGGAGCCAACTACCGTGAGACGATCGAAGCGCAAACCCTCGCCATGGTCGGTCCTCTCGCGCCGGTTCCGGCCTTGGCGAATGCGCCGCGTGATCCGGTCTTCATTGTCGGTTCACCGCGGTCGGGCACGACCCTGCTCGATACCCTGTTAACGGCGTTGCCCGAATTGCAGGTGTTTGAAGAGCAGCCGATGCTTGCAACGGTTGAGCAGGAGTTTCCCGGCATCCCGGCCGATCCCGATCCGGCGCGCGTTGCGGCCGCGCGCTTGCGCTATTTTGCCTTGGCGGAAGAACTGCAGGGGGCCGCAGGCGGACGACGCATCGTTGACAAGATGCCGCTCCATTTGACCCATATGCCGGTGATCCATCGGCTGTTCCCCCACGCCGATGTGGTCCTGGTCGAGCGTCATCCCTGCGACGCCGTCCTCAGCTGCTTCATGGCCAATTTCTCACCCAATTTCGCCATGCAAAGCTATACCGATCTTGAGGAAGCCGCGCGGACCTATGCCGCCGTTTTCGCCAATTTCGAGCGGGCTGATGAGCTGCTGCCACTGCGGGTCCACCGCGTTCGCTATGAACGGATGATTGCGGACCTGGAGGGCGAAATGCGGCCGTTGCTCAATTTCCTGGGCGTGGCGTGGCGTGACGAGGTGCTCGATAACCAGAGCAGCGCCCAGCGCCGGGGCGCGGTGCGGACTGCCAGCTATGCCCAGATCGGCCAACCGCTGTATCAGCGCGCAATCGGAAGATGGGGGCGGTATCGCACCCATCTTTCCTCCGTCCTGCCAATCCTCGATCCGTGGATCGAGCGCCTCGGCTACGAATCCTAGCTCAGTCGCTCTTCCAACGCTGGGTCTGGCTGCGCTCAAGGTCTTGCCGATTTGCGGCTGCTTCGGCGTCCCACTGAGCCTGGGTGCGACAGACCTTCTTGCTCGACAAGCGCGTACCGATCGCTTCGACGCGGCGGCAAACCACCTTGTTGGTTTGGCCGTCATCCTGGGTCTTGGTTTCCGGGGTGGGCTGGCTGCCGGAGGGATCCGCCATGGCCGGCGCGGAAAGCGACAGCAAGGCAAGGGCGCCTGCAGAAAGAACCGTCTTGATCATCACGAAAAATCCCTGAGTGACACCCGACATTTTTGCAGGTGCGAAGATGAATGTCAGATTACCACAACTTTGCGGTTCCACCAAAAACCTATGGTTTGATAGCTTGCAAATATACCGGTACACGCACATCCCGTAACTATGGACGGACCTAATCCCGAATTGCAGCAAAGAATCGTCGCGGCCGACCGGGCACTGGCGATGCGCAATGTGGCTGAGGCGCGGGCCATTCTGGAAAGCGCGGTATCGCAAAATCCCGACCATCCGACCTTCTGGCAGCGGTTGGCAACGGTGCGGCAGATTTCCGGCGCGCCGGGCCAGGCGCTGGCGGCACTGGATCGCGCGCTCGAATTCGATCCGCTTGATTTCGTCAATCTGCTGATGCGCGCGCGCATCCTTGATCAGGCTGGCCACAGCGAAGCGGGTGAGGCCTATGGACGTGCGCTTGCGCAGCGGCGGCCCAATCCGCTGCCGCCGGCACTCGCTCCGGCGATTGAGCGGGCCGAGGCGGCGTGGCTTCAGCATCAACAGGATCTGGAACACCACCTTGCCGCCGCGCTTGAAGCCGCTCCGGCTGGCCTCACGCCGACCGAACGGCGCAGGATCGAGCGCCTGGCAAGTAACATTTCACGGCGGACACGGATCTACCATTCCGAAGCGACCCACTTTCACTTCCCCGGCCTGCGCGAGGTGGAATTTCATGACCGGGCCGCGTTTCCCTGGCTGGAAGAGCTCGAATCGCTAAGTGGCACAATCGCCGCGGAACTGGACCGCGTCGCAAATGCCTCCGATGCGGTGCTGGTCCCCTATGTTCAGTACGGCACGAGCGAACCTCTCGCCCAATGGCGGGAGCTTAATCACAACCGGGACTGGACCGCGATCCATCTGATCCAGCGGGCCGAGCGGATCGTGCCCAACGCTGACTATTGCCCGGCCACGATGGAATTTCTGGGGCGGATGGACCAGCCGTGGATTGCGGGCTGCGGGGCCAATGCGATGTTTTCCATGCTGGCACCGCGCACATCGATCCCGCCCCATGTCGGGGTCGCCAATTTCCGGCTGTTGTGTCACCTGCCGCTGATCATTCCGGGAAAGTGCTGGTTCCGCGTTGGTGAAGAGGTGCATGACTGGAAATCCGGCACGGCTTGGGTTTTCGACGATACGATCGAGCACGAAGCCGTCAATGAAACCGATCATTTGCGAGTCATCATGATTTTCGACGTCTGGCACCCCGACCTCTCTCCGGCTGAGAAATCGGCAATTGCCACCACCGTGGCGGCTTCATCATTCCAGGTTGGCGCGCTTTAGGCCGATCATGAACCGGTTGCGCCGCCATGGCCGCACGATGCTGCTGGCCCTGTTGCTGCTGCTTGGCCTGGCGACCTGGCTGCGCAGTCCGGTGGCGCCGCCGATCCATCCGCAGGAACTGGCTCTGGCCCCGCTGGCGCTTGAGCCGGATTGCTGCACGGCCGGGCCGCTGCGGCTCGTCGGC
>Ga0116180_1003180_pt1 | contig 12551 bp, 10 predicted proteins | sample AD_UKC073_MetaG_FD_89804 | JGI IMG/M metagenome (GOLD analysis project Ga0116180, IMG submission 89804) | Active sludge microbial communities of municipal wastewater-treating anaerobic digesters from USA - AD_UKC073_MetaG | ecosystem: Engineered > Bioreactor > Anaerobic > Digestate | place: USA...
GCGCAGGTCGTAGCCGGTGTTGTCCTTGCGCAGGCCGCGCAGGCCGTCCCAGAGCTCGCCGTCGGCGGTGACCACTTCCAGGCCCAGGCACAGCGCGCGCGCGTTGCCGTAGCGCAGCACCTGCACGCCGCCGGCGTTGGTCGAGAGATTGCCGCCGATCTGGCACGTGCCTTCGGAAGCGAGCGCCAGCGGGAACAGGCGGCCGGCGGCGCACGCGGCTTCCTGCACCGCCGCCAGCGTGCAGCCGGCTTCGACGGAAATCGTGTCGTTCTGCGCATCGACCGCAAGGATGCGGTTGAGGCGGCCGAGACCGACGACCACCGCCCGGCCCTCGCCATCCGGTGTCGCCGCGCCGCACAGACTGGTGTTGCCGCCCTGCGGGACGATCGGCGCGCCCGCCGCGACGCAGGCCCTGACGACCGCCGCGACTTCGGCGGCGGTGCCCGGACGCACGACGCAGCGCGCGGCACCCCGGTAGCGGCCGCGCCAGTCGGTCAGGTACGGCGCAAGGTCGGCGGCAGCGGTCAGCACGTGGGCCGGGCCAACGATGGCGATCAGTTCGGCGAGCAGCGCGTCGGTCGTCATCGGCGGCTCATTCGAGCATGGCATGGAGCAGCGGCAGCATGTGCTCGGTCGCCTTGCGCCCGGCGGTCAGGGCTTCGACGCCGCGCTGGTAGTCGAGCAGGCCCATCTGCCCCAAGCGCGGAGCGACCAGCACGTCGGCCGGCTCGCCGGCCATGCGCGAACGCGAGATGCGCCCCTGCATGATGGCGACGCTGTTGGTCAGGACGTCGGTCAGCGACGGCCGCGGTCCGTCGCCGTTCTTGCCGTTGCGCGTCAGCCAGCGCCCGACCCGGCGCCGCCAGCCAGGCTCGCTGTGCTCCGCCGGCTGGCGCAGGCGCAGGTTGATGGTATCCATGCCGAGATCGACGGCGATCACCACGTCGGCGTCGAGCGCCCGGCACAGCGACACCGGCACCGGATTGACCAGCCCGCCATCGACCAGGAAGCGCCCGCCGACCGCATGCGGCGCGAACAGCCCGGGCACGGCGATCGAGGCGCGCACGGCATCGATCAGCCCGCCCTCCTTGAGCCAGATTTCGCGGCCGTTGGCGAGATCGGTGGCGACGCAGGCGAAGGGCCGGTCGAGGTCGGTGAAATCGGCAGCGAGAAAGCGCTCGGCAACGAAATTGAGCAGCCGCTCGCCCTTGATCAGCCCGCCGCCGAGACCGACGTCGAAGAAGCCCAGCACGTCGCGCCGCGTCAGGCTGGCGACCCATTCTTCCAGATCGTCGAGTTTTTTTGAGGCGTAGGCGGCGCCGACGAAGGCGCCGACCGAGGTGCCGCAGACCAGGTCGGGCTCGATGCCGGCATGCTGCAGGGCGCGCAGCACGCCGATGTGCGCCCAGCCGCGCGCCGAGCCGGAGCCGAGGGCGATGCCGAGACGCGGACGGCCCATGCTGGCCTCAGCCCTGCCGCACGAACTCGGCGTAGAGATCGTGATGATCGGCGTCGATCACCCGGACCTGCAGGAAATCGCCCGGTTCGGCGTCGAAATGGCCGTCGATGTAGACCAGGCCGTCGATTTCCGGCGCGTCGGCCTTGGAGCGGGCGATGGTGCCTTCCTCGTCGACCGCATCGACCAGCACCTCGATCTCGCTGTCGATCTTGGCGGCCAGCTTCTCGGCGCTGATGTCTTCCTGCACCTGCATCAGCCAGCGGCGACGATCCTCGCGCACGTCTTCCGGCGGCAGGCCGGCGAGTTCGTTGGCCCGGGCGCCGTCGACCGGCGAATAGGCGAAGGCGCCGACACGATCCAGTTTCGCGTCTTCCAGGAACTGGATCAGCTGGTCGAAATCCTCGTCGGTCTCGCCGGGGAAGCCGGTGATGAAGGTCGAGCGGATGACGATTTCCGGGCAGATCTCGCGCCACTTGCGGATGCGCTCCAGCGTGTTCTCGGCCGAGGCCGGACGCTTCATCGCCTTCAGGATCTTCGGGCTGGCGTGCTGGAACGGCACATCGAGGTAGGGCAGGAGCTTGCCCTCGGCCATCAGCGGAATGACATCGTCGACCGAGGGGTAGGGATAGACGTAGTGCAGGCGGACCCAGATGCCGAAGCTGGCCAGCGCCTCGCACAATTCCTTCAGCCGCGACTTGACCGGCTTGCCGCCCCAGAAACCGGTGCGGTACTTGAGATCGACGCCGTAGGCGCTGGTGTCCTGCGAGATGACGAGAATTTCTTTCACACCAGCGCGGGCGAGGTTTTCCGCTTCGGCCAGCACGTCGCCGACCGGGCGCGAGACGAGCGGACCGCGCAGCGAGGGGATGATGCAGAAGGTGCAGCTGTGGTTGCAGCCTTCGGAAATCTTCAGGTAGGCGAAGTGGTCCGGCGTCAGGCGCACGCCCTGCGGCGGCACGAGGTCGGTGTAGGGATCATGCGGCTTGGGCAGGTGCTGATGAACGTAGCCCATCACCTCGTCGGCGGCATGCGGACCGGTGACGGCGAGCACCGCGGGATGCGTCGTCTGCACGATGTCACCCTTGGCGCCGAGGCAGCCGGTGACGATGACCTTGCCGTTCTCGTTGAGCGCCTCGCCGATGGCGTCGAGCGATTCCTCGACGGCGGCGTCGATGAAGCCGCAGGTATTGACGATGACGAGATCGGAGTCGTCGTAGCTCGGCGAAATCTCATAGCCTTCGGCGCGCAGCTTGGTCAGGATGCGCTCGGCGTCGCTGCCGGCTTTCGGGCAACCCAGGGAAACAAAGCCGACGGTCGGCACTTTCGTAGTCAAATTCTTCACCTCTGGCACGACAAAACAAAAAAGCCCCGATTCGGGATCAGGGCTTGGCGAATCATGCCGACGCGTCGCATAACGCATTCAGCGGCAAGGATTTTCCGGCCAGCGGGGCTTTTAGTCAAACCCTTCCGTCCGCCGCAAGCTGCGGTAGCATTGCAAAAAACGAAGGAAACTGACAATGGCATTGCCGGTCCTGACCCTGCACCTCGCCCGTACCAAGCTCGACGCCTATTGCGCGCGGAAAATCCCGGCCGACATCCGCGATCGGGTGCGCCTCGAAGTCGAATTCGCCGACGACCATGCCACGCTGGTCGAATCGCGCCCCCATTTCCGCGATGCCAGCCGCTGGACCCGTCTGCCCGTCGCCCGCTTCCGCTTCAACACGGGCTCCGGCACATGGACGCTCCTCAGCCCCGGCTTTGGTACCCGGGACACCTGGCGCCCCTACCCCGCCCAACCCAGCCGCGACCTCGACAAGCTGATCGCGGCGCTGGACGCGGATGCCGGCGGGGTGTTCTGGGGGTAGTCGCCGCCGGGCACTCAGTGGAAATCCCGGCTGCGCGTCTCCAGCCGCCCCAGCCAGGCGGAAAGATCGACCAGCCGCTTGGCGACCAGGTGCACCACCTCGCCCGCCACCTGCAGTTGCCCGTAGACGCCGAGCAGCGTCGCGCCGAGCAGTTCGCGGCGCTGTTTCTCGACCAGCCAGGGCTGGACGACGACGTTGGTCAGGCCGCTTTCGTCTTCCAGCGTGACGAAGACGATGCCGGTCGCCGTGCCCGGCCGCTGGCGGCCGACGACGATGCCGGCGGCACGGACCAGGGCGCGGTCGCCGCTGGCGCGCAGGGCGTCGGCGGACAGGAAGCGGCGTTCGGCGAGATGCTGGCGCAGCAGGGCCAGCGGGTGGCGGCGCAGGGTCAGGCCGAGGCTGCGGTAATCGGCGACGAGATTTTCGCCTTCGTCCGGCGCCGCCAGATTCACCGCCGCCTCGCGCGCCGGCTGGCCGGCGAACAGGTCACCCTGCACCGCCATATTTTCTGCGCTTGCCGACCATGCTGCCTGGCGGCGATGGCCGGCCAGGCTCTGCAAGGCATCGGCGGCGGCCAGCAGGTCGAGATCGCGGCGCGTCAGCCCGGCCCGCGCGGCAAGATCGGCCACACTGGAAAACGGCCGTTTTTGCCGGTCGACCGCAACCCGCTCGGCCACTGCCCTTGCCAGCCCGTTGATCTCGCGCAAGCCCAGGCGCACGGCACCGCTCGCGTCGACCCGGCCGTCCCAATCGCTGGCCGTGACATCCGGCGGCAGTACGGCGACGCCGTGCCGGCGCGCGTCCTGGACCAGCATCGAAGGCGAATAGAAGCCCATCGGCTGGCTGTTGAGCAGGCCGCACAGGAAGGCGGCGGGATGATGGCGCTTGATCCAGGCCGAGGCGTAAACCAGCAGTGCGAAGCTGGCGGCGTGCGACTCGGGAAAGCCGTATTCGCCGAAGCCCTGGATCTGCGCGATGATGCGCCGGGCGAAGCTTTCCGGCAGGCCGTTCCTGGCCATGCCGGCCAGCAGCTTCTGCTCGAAATGTTCGAGCCCGCCCTTGCGCTTCCAGGCGGCCATCGAACGGCGCAACTGGTCGGCCTCGCCCGGCGTGAAATCGGCAGCGACGACCGCCAGTTGCATGACCTGTTCCTGGAAAATGGGCACGCCGCAGGTGCGCGCCAGCACGGCATCGACTTTTGGCGAAATCTTCTCGATCAGGTTCCGGTCCTTCCGGTTCCGCAAATACGGATGCACCATGTCGCCCTGGATCGGCCCCGGGCGCACCAGCGCCACCTCGACGACCAGATCGTAATACTTGCGTGGCCGCAGGTGCGGCAGCATCGCCATCTGCGCCCGCGATTCGACCTGGAAGACGCCCATGCTGTCGGCACGGCAGAGCATGTCGTAGGTCGCCTTGTCGCCTTCGGGAATTTCGTGCATTTCCAGGCGTCGACCGCTGGCCTCCTCGATGAGGTCGAGCATGCGGCGGATCGCCGACAGCATGCCCAGCGCCAGGATGTCGACCTTCATCAGGCCGACGGCGTCGAGATCATCCTTGTCCCACTGGATCACCGTGCGTTCCGCCATCGCCGTGTTCTCGACCGGCACCAGCCGCGCCAGCGGCCCGCGCGCGATGACGAAGCCGCCGACATGCTGCGTCAGGTGGCGCGGAAAGCCGCGCAACTGTTCGGCGATCCACAGCCATTTCCCGACGCGCGGCGCGTGCGGGTCGAGGCCGAGCTCGGCGAAGCGTTCGGGCAGTTGTTCGCGCTTGTCCCACCAGGCCAGCGAGGCGGTCAGCGCATCGATCCGGGCGCCGTCAAAACCGAGCGCACGGCCGGCATCGCGCAGCGCCCCCCTGGTCCGGTAGGTGATCAGCGCCGCCGCCAGCGCCGCCCGTTCGCGGCCGTATTTGCCGTAGATGTAGGCGATGACTTCGGCGCGCCGCTCGTGCTCGAAATCGACGTCGATGTCCGGCGGCTCGCCGCGCTCCTTCGAGATGAAGCGCTCGAACAGCATTTCCGAGCGCGCCGGATCGACCTCGGTGATGCCGAGCGCGAAACACACCGCCGAATTGGCCGCCGAGCCGCGCCCCTGGCAGAGAATTTTCTGGCGGCGGGCGAAGCGGACGATGTCGTACACGGTCAGGAAATAGGCTTCGTAGGCCATGCCGGCGATCAGCGCCAGTTCGTGCTCGATGCGCCCCCGCACCTTGGCCGGCACCTCATCCGGGTAACGCCAGCGCAGGCCGCGCTCGGTCTCCCGGCGCAGCCAGGAGGCGGGCGTCTCGCCGGCCGGCACGACTTCCTCCGGGTATTCGTAGCTCAGTTCGGCCAGCGAAAAAGTGCATTGCGCGGCGATGTCCAGCGTTGCGGCCAGCAATTCCGGCGGGTAGAGGCACGCCAGGCGCAGGCGGGTGCGCAGATGCCGTTCGCCGTTCGGGAACAGCGCGTAGCCGGCATCGAAGACCGTGCTCCTGAGGCGCAGCGCGGTCAGCACGTCCTGCAGCGGACGCCGCGACCGGGCATGCATATGCACGTCGCCGGCGGCGACCAGCGGCAGGCCGCAGGCCGCGCCCAGGGCCTGCAGGGATTCCAGCCGGGCGCCGTCGTCCGGCCCGGCGTGGAGTTCGACAGCGACCCAGGCGCGGCCGGGAAAGCGTTCGGCCAGCCAGCGTCCGTCGTCGACCGCAGGCGTCCCGTCCGGCACCCACAGCACCAGGCAATCGGGCACCGCGCCGTTCGGTGAGACGACATTGAGGTCGTGGCGCTGCAAGGTGTAGGCGCCCTTCGCCGCACGCCGCCGGGCCAGCGTGATCAGTGCCGAAAGGTTGCCGTAGCCCTCGCGGTTCTTCGCCAGAAAGACCAGTTTCAGGCCGTCGACCGTCGTCATCTCGCTGCCGACGATCAGTTTCAGCCCGGCCTGTTGCGCCGCCTGGTGGGCACGCACGACGCCGGCCAGCGAACACTCGTCGCTCAGCGCCAGCGCCGCATAGCCCTGTTGCGCCGCCTGCGCCACCAGCTCGCCCGGGTGCGATGCGCCGCGCAGGAAACTGAAGTTGGACAGGCAGTGCAGTTCGGCGTAGTCAGGCAAAGAGGCCATGCAGGAACCACCCCCGTGCGTCGCGGAACACCCACACCCGCTGCCGCTGCGGGTTGCTGGCGACGAAATAGTCGCGCTGCAGGTCGCCCGCCGCACCCGCCTCGCCGGCATCCCACCAGCCGCTTTCGAGACGCTCGCCGCGCGTCAGCAGTTGCAGTGGGCCGTGCCAGTGCGGGCCGTCGGGCCGCTCGGCCAGGGCTTGCGGCTCGGGCAGCAGCCACAAAGGCCGCGGCGCCGCGAATGCTGCGGTCGACGTCCCGGCCGAGGCAGAATCCGCGGCGACCTCATATTCGCGGGTCGCACACTCCGGCCGATGGTCGGCCTGCCGGGCAAGCGCACGGACCGCGCCTTCGCCGAGCCGGGCGCGCAGGCGTTCGAGGCAGGCCGGCGCACCCTCGCCGACTGGCGGCTGTTCGAAGAGATGGGCGCTGGCGCCGGGCCTGGCGATCACCTCGTCGGCGGCCAGACGCAAGGCCTCGACCGGCGCCGCCAGTTGCAGGCGCCCCAGATGCTCGCGCAACAGGCGCAGGAAACGGCCGTCGTCGGCACTCGCCTCGGCCAGGCGCAGGGGCAGCGCGCTGTGCGTGCCATCGTCGTGCCTCAGGTGCAGCGTGCAGGCACGCGCCAGCAACTGGCGGGCGTGCAGCCAGCCGCTCAGTGCCGCGAGCAGGCGCTGCCCGGCGAAGGCGAGCGCCTCGGCGTGTTCGACGCGGGCCGGCAGGTCCAGATCGCCGGCGAAGCCCTGGGGAAAGACGAAGGGTCTTTGCGGATCAGGCAACTCGCCGCGGGCACGCAGCAGGTCGTCGACCGGGCCGTTGCCGAGGCGCCGGCGCAGGCCGGCGGCGGGCACCCTGGCCAGGTCGCCGAGGCAGTGCAGGCCGAAGGCACCCAGGCGCTCGGGAATCCCGGCCGGCCAGCCGGGCACGGTGCACGACAGGCCGCCCAGCGCCGCCTGCATGGCCGGCAGCGTCGCATGAACCTCCCGGTTGCCGGCCTGCGCCAGCCAGCGCGCGCCGAGCGGCGTCGGCGCCGCCGCCCAGGCGACCGAATAAGCCTGTTCGGCACAGCCGGCCAGCGCGGTCTCGACGATGGCCGGCGCCCCGCCGAAGAGGCGCAGGCAGCCGCCGATTTCCAGCAGCAGGCCGGCCGGCGGCGCCAGGCTGACGGTCGGCGTGAAACGCCCGGCCCAGCAGGCTAGGCTTTCCAGCACCTTCCGTTCGAGCGCCTGGTCGCGCTCGCCGACCGCGAGACCCGGCTGCAGGCCGAGCGCCGTGGACAGTTTCTGGCCGCCGGCGACCCCGGCTGCGGCCGCCGCCAGGTCGCAGGCCAGCACGCGGCCACGCGCGACGACAACGCTAGGCGAGCGCCGCCAGGGCAGCGCTTCGAGCGGCAACAGGGGAAAGTGCAGGGCCAGCCACAACACGGTTCGTTCTCCCGGGACGGGGAATGGACAGAATCAGCGGCCGTGCCGCCGGCCGGCCGCGGCGCTTGACTATGCGCAAGCTCAAACCGCCCTCGCCGGCAGCCAGTGCAATACGCAGCGGCGCCGGCGACGGGCTGGCACCTGCTGCGGTCGACCGCCATAAACAGGCAAAAACCGGCCGCCCGGCGGCAGCCAGTTGCAGCCGGCGCAGGGTCCGCGCGTCGAGGCCGGCCGGCGGCCAGGCCAGAACGGCGGCAAAGCCACCGCTGGCCAGCAACTGCTCCACGCACCATGCCGCCTGCCGGCCGGCGCGGACGACGACCAGCCGCTCCGGCGCCACCCCGGTCGCCGCCCAGGCCGGCGCATGCGGCAGCCAGGGCGGTGCCACCAGCGCCAGCCAGCCGCCGGCGGCCGACAGCTGCGCCAGAGCCGGCAACAGCAGGCTCAGTTCGCCGAGGCCGCTGCGGTCGACCAGGATTTCGGTCAGGTTTCCGCGCGGCCAGCCGCCGCCCGGCAGTTCGGCATCCAGTTCGGCATGGCCGCTGGGAATGCCCGCTTCGGTCAGGCCGGGCAGCGTGTCGCCGCACCAGACGTCGCCTCTGGCCAGCACCTCCGCCAGGGCGACCGGCAACGGCGCGGTAGTCATGAGAGGCTGCTGATCGCCCCGCGAATCAGGCCGACGGCGATGCCTTCAATGGCGAAATCGACTTCGCCCGGATTGACGATGATCGGCTCGAAATCCGGATTTTCGGCGATCAGTTCGATAAAGCCGCCACGGTGCTGCAGGCGCTTGACGGTCACTTCCTCGTCGAGCCGGGCGACGACGATCTGGCCGTCGCGCGCCTGGTTGGTCTTGTGCACGGCGAGCAGGTCGCCGTCGAAGATGCCGGCGTCGATCATCGACAGGCCGCGCACCTTGAGCAGGTAATCGGCGCGCGGGCTGAACAACTGGGCATCGAGCGCGTAACGGCCCTGCACGTTCTCGACGGCGAGCAGCGGCGAACCGGCGGCGACGCTGCCGATCAGCGGCAGGCCGAGCTGCTCGACCAGCCGGATGCCACGTGCCGAGCCGGGTTCGAGGACAATGGCACCCTTCTTGGCGAGCGCCTTGAGGTGATCCTCGGCGGCGTTCGGCGAGGCGAAGCCGAAGGCGTGGGAAATCTCCGCCCGCGTCGGCGGCGCGCCAAGCACCTCAAGGGTGTTCCTGATGAAATCAAGGATTTCCTGCTGGCGGGGGGTGAGCTTGAACATGATTTTCTCCGGGCGGATCGATGACTGTATTTATATACAGTTAATGCGCTGTATGCAAGCCCCGCGCATCTTTTCTCCGTCCGGAACAATCGGCATGGCATTACAATCGGCGCCCCTCTCCGTCGACCGAAACATGCCCGAATCCGCCGCCGCTGAATTCACGCTCGCCTGCGAACAGCGCGACTTCGTCGAATGGCGCCGGGGACGCACCCACTATGCCGTCTGGGCGATCGACGTCGACACGCCGGCGCTGCGCGCCGCCACCGCGGCCATGCGCGATCATCTCGGCCCCTGCCTGTTGCCGGACTACCACCTGCAACCGCATGTCACCCTGCGGCTGTGCGGCTTTCCGGCCGCCGTCCCGCGCCTTGGCGACGACTACCCCGCTACCACGCTGCACCGCCAGATCACCGCCCTGCACGCCGCTGCACCGGCACCTTTCGCGTTGGAAGTCGGCCGCCCGGACAGCTTCGCCTCGGCCGCCTATCTTTCGGTCGCCGATTGCGCCGGCGGCATCCGGGCCGTTCGCCAGTCACTGTCCGCAACCGAAGGCGTCGACGACGCTTTCCCCTACACGCCGCACGTCACCTGCGGGCTGTACCGGGGCGAGTTTCACCTGCCGACGCTGCTACGGGAAATGGCCGGCCACAACCCGGGCCAGCCCGTTCGCCTGCAGGTTACGCGGCTGACCTTGATGGTCTATGAAGCCGCGATCATCGGCGGGCCGCTCGTCAGCCTCTGCGAATTCGACCTTGCCACGCGACAGATCTGGATTACCGAACGGCCGCTGATGAAACGGCTGTTCGGCAAACGCCTGTTCTAGCCATGCGCCTCGCGTTCGAGCAAGACGCGCTTGCGTTCGATACCCCAGCGATAGCCCGACAGTCCGCCATCGCTGCGCACGACGCGATGGCAGGGAATCGCCACTGCCAGCGCATTGGCGGCGCAGGCGCCGGCCACGGCGCGAACCGCCCGCGGCGCGCCGATGCGCCTGGCGATTTCGCTATAGCTGGCCGTGGTGCCGGCGGGAATTTCCTGCAGGGCCGCCAAGACACGCTGCTGGAAGGCGGTGCCGCGCACGTCGAGCGGCAGGTCCAGACCCCGCTTCGGCATCTCGACGAAGCCGACCACTTGCGCGACCAGTCGCTCGAAACCGGCGTCGCCGCCAATCAGTTCGGCGCGCGGGAAGCGATCCTGGAGGTCGCGCGCCAGCGCCTCGGGATCGTCGCCCAGCAGGATGGCGCAGGCACCCCGCTCGCTGGCGGCGACCAGGATGGCGCCGAGAGAACATTCGCCGATAGCGAAGCGGATTGCCATGCCGGCGCCGCCGCTGCGAAAGCGGCTCGGCGTCATGCCGAGCAGGCGGTTCGCCTGTGCATAGAAGCGGCTGCCGGTGTTGTAGCCGGCACCGTAGATCGCCTCGGTGACCGTGGTGCTGCGCGCCAGTTCGGCCCTTACCCGCCCTGCCCGCCGGGCAGATGCATATCCCGCGGGCGTCAGGCCGGTCACCGATTTGAAGACGCGATGCAGGTGGTAAGTGCTCAGGCCGGCATGGTTCGCCAATTCCTGCAGACTGGGCGCGCGCTTGGCATTCTCGATCAGCCGGCACAGGTCGGCGACCAACACTGCCTGGCGTTCGGCCAGCGGCGGCTGATCCGGCCGGCAGCGCCGGCACGGGCGAAAACCGGCCCGCTCGGCATCCGCCGCCGTCGCGTGGAAGGCGACGTTTTCCGGATGCGGCGTGCGCGCCGCGCAGGACGGCCGGCAATATACGCCGGTCGTGCCTACCGAGTAGAAGAACTTGCCGTCGGCCGCGGGATCGCGGGCAACCACCGCCGCCCAGCGGGGATCGCCGGTAGTCGCCGCGGCGAGCATCGCCTTCTTCGCCGTCGTCTGTCGTGCCATTCCGTCACCTGTCTTCAAAGTCATGGCTGCAATCTATCGCCATGCCGATACGGACGCACCCCGGATATTGCTTTTGAATTCGCCCGCGGCCCTAGCGCGGCATGTCGATGCCCTTGAGCTTGCGGTACATGTCGACGGCGTAGGAATCGGTCATCCCGGCGACGAAATCGGCGACCTGCAGCAGGCGCACGTAGGGGTCGGCATCGGGCTTGCCGCCGTGGCCGAGGAACTGCGCCGGCAGCAGCTTGAGCAGCATGGTTTCGCGGGTGGTCAGCCGCGCCTGCCCGGCGCCGGCCTCGACAGCGTTGGCGAACAATGAGAGCAGGCCGCCGAGCACCTCGAAACCGGCGGTCTCGATCTCCAGCGCCGGGCGGGCGTTGTAGATGGTTTCCTTGGCCAGCTTGAGGATGGCCTGCAGGGGCACGGCGACCGGCGACTGTTCGAGCAGTTCGTCGTCGAATTCGCCCTTGAGAATCGCCGCCTCGTTTTCCAGGAAGACCGCCGCCGCACTTTCGAGCAGGCGGCCGATGGCCTTCGCGCGCAGATATTCGAGTCGCTCCTTGGGGTCCTGCAGACGATCTAGGCGACGGCCGCTGACCGCGTTGCCGGCAAGGTCGGCGAGCAGGCATTCGGCATCCTTGTAAGGCACGAAACCGAGACGGGCGGCGTCTTCCAGATCGACGATCAGGTAGCAGGTGTCGTCGGCCACCTCGACCAGGAAAGCCAGCGGATGGCGGCGCCAGGCGGCGCCCGGAATTCGCTCGACGAGGCCGGTCGACCGCGCCACGCGCTGAAAGGCTTCGGCATCCTGCTGGAAGAAGCCGAACTTCTTGCCGCTCTTGCCGTCGAGTTCCGTCGCCAGATGCGACGGCCGTGGATATTTGGTGAAGGTCGCCAGCACCGCGCTGGTCAGCTGCAGCCCGGGATTGGCCGGATTCTGCAGGCGGGTGAGGATGCGGAAGCCCTGGGCGTTGCCTTCGTAGCGCTCGAAGTCGGCGCGTTGCGCCGGGGTGAAGGGATGGTGGTCGAGCAGGCCGGAAGTGCGGAACCATTCGCGGATCGCGTCCTCGCCGGCATGGCCGAAGGGCGGATTGCCGATGTCGTGGGCTAGGCAGGCCGCCGCGACGATCGCCCCGAAATCGCCCGATTCGACGTCGCGCAGACCGTGGCGGGCGATGATCTCGCGGCCGACCACGGCACCCAGCGAGCGGCCGACGCAACTGGCTTCCAGGCTGTGCGTCAGGCGGGTGCGAACGTAATCGCTTTTCGATAGCGGGAAAACCTGCGTCTTGTCCTTCATGCGCCGGAAGGCGGAAGTGAAGACGATGCGGTCGTAGTCCTGCTGGAATGCCGTGCGCTCGGGGTTGCCCGGCGCCTTGCCGGCGCCCGGCCGTTCGGTGGAGAGCAGTCTTTCCCAGATTTTTCGTTGACCCATGGTGTTCCGTATTGGCGACGCGATGGGCTGCGAGTTTACTCCGCTTCGATCAGTGCCCGCACGTGCTCGGGCAAGGGCACCGATTTTCCGGTCTGCGTATCCATCCACA
>Ga0116180_1003182_pt1 | contig 12546 bp, 19 predicted proteins | sample AD_UKC073_MetaG_FD_89804 | JGI IMG/M metagenome (GOLD analysis project Ga0116180, IMG submission 89804) | Active sludge microbial communities of municipal wastewater-treating anaerobic digesters from USA - AD_UKC073_MetaG | ecosystem: Engineered > Bioreactor > Anaerobic > Digestate | place: USA...
CCTTGGGTCAGGCTTCCAGAATTTCCGGTGTTTCTCCTGCCGATGTGTCAGTCCTGGCAATATATCTAAAGCAACAGGGGGGTAACAATGAGAGCTGAATTAGAGGCTGTCCTGGCAACCCATGGGTTTTCCTGTTCTCGCATCTGCCTGGATAAGTTGTGTCAGTACTATAATATCCTTCTCCAATGGAATGCGAAAATCAATCTCACAGCTCTCACCGCGCCCAGGGATTTTATCTATAAGCATGTATGCGATTCCCTTTTCCCTGCGAAATTCTACCCTATTTCTTCCGCCCATTCGCTGTTGGATATTGGCACGGGGGCCGGCTTCCCGGGACTGCCCTTAAAGATCCTTTACCCTCAGATTCAACTTACATTAGTGGAAGCCGCAGCGAAAAAGGCTGCTTTTTTGCGCCACTGCTGTCAGGAGTTAGAGCTGGAAGCCGAAGTTCTTTGGGAGAGGGCAGAAACCCTTGGGCAGGGCAACAGGCGGGAGACCTTTCCCCTGATTGCTACGCGGGCCGTTGCCAGCCTGCCGGTAGTGTGTGAGTACTGCCTGCCCCTTCTGGAAATTGGCGGTTTTTTATTGGCCTTGAAGGGGCCAAGAGGAGGCAGGGAAGCCACGGACGCCCAAAGGGCGCTGGAGCTTCTGGGAGGGAAGTTAACTCAGGTCTATTTTTATTCTCTTCCCACGGGAGAAGAGCGCAGCCTGGTGGTCATTGAAAAGGTCTGCCCTACTCCGCCTCAATATCCGCGCAGACCTGGAGTTCCAGCCAAGAAGCCCCTGTAATCTTTTTTTGCAGGAGTTGCCTGATTATATCGCGAATACTTCTGTAACCTGGATAAGAAGAGAGGGTGATTATTTTGGGAGATGGTGTCAGCAAGCTGTTTTTCGGGACTGAAGCCTCCTCCTTAGAGGAAACAAAGGAATTGAGTTGCAGCAAGATTAGCCCCAATCCTTTTCAGCCCAGACAACACTTTGATGAAGAAAATCTCGAAGAACTGGCGCAATCTATCCGCACGTACGGGCTTTTACAGCCAATAATAGTCAGGCCATATGAAAAGGGATATCAGTTGGTGGCCGGAGAGCGCAGGTTACGGGCCTGTAAAATTCTCGGCTGGTCCAGGATCCCAGCAGTAATACGCGACATCAACGATTCCGCCATGGCCGCCATTGCTTTAATCGAAAACCTGCAAAGGGAAGACCTGGACTTTTTTGAAGAGGCCAAGGGATATCAGCGACTGCTTGACGAGTTCTCTCTTACCCAGGAGGTTCTTGCCCAGCGAATAGGCAAAAGCCAGTCAACCATCGCCAACAAGATGCGCCTGCTGAAATTGACCGAATCAGTGCAAAGCAAGCTGCTGGAGGCAGGGCTGTCTGAACGCCACGCCCGGGCTTTGTTAAAACTTCCTGATGCAAAGAGCCAGGAGCAGATTCTCGAGAAGGTAATTCGCCTCAATTTAAATGTGCGTCAGACTGAAGATCTCATCGAGGATGTTTTGGCAGACAATAAGGATGCTTCTTCCGAGGCCAAAGGGACTCAGAAATTTGTCATCCGCGATTACCGCATCGTCCTCAATACCATTCGCCAGGCAATCACCAGCATGGAGCAAATTGGCCTTCGCCCCCAACTCACCCACCATGAACATAAAGAGTACTTTGAGATAACCATTAGAGTCCCTAAATAAAGGGCATGCTTCCGAGGAGAGTGATAAGATGGGAAAAGTAATCGCCATCGCCAACCAGAAAGGGGGAGTGGGCAAGACCACCACGACAATTAACCTGGGCGCCGGCCTTGCCAGCAAGGGAAAGCGAGTGTTGCTCATGGATGTCGACCCCCAGGGCAACACAACCAGCGGCGTAGGCGTAATGAAATCGACGATTAACAGGTGTATGTACGATGTCTTGGTCTCGGGAATTAGCCTGGAAACTATTATCGTCCCTACCGCGGTGGAAAACCTATGGCTCGCCCCTGCCTCAATCCAACTAGCAGGGGCGGAAATAGAACTGGTTCCCTCCATGTCCAGAGAAGAAAAGCTGCGGCAGCACATGGAACTGGTGCGCCATCAGTACGACTATATTTTAATTGACTGCCCCCCTTCTCTGGGGCTGCTTACAGTCAATGCCCTTACGGCAGCTGATTCTGTTCTTGTCCCTATACAATGTGAGTACTATGCCCTGGAAGGCCTGAGCCAGCTTATTAATACCATTAAGCTTGTACAGCGCCATCTTAACAAATCTCTGCAATTAGAAGGGGCACTGCTGACTATGTACGACCCCAGGACTAATTTGGCTGCGCAAGTGGTTTCTGAAGTTCGCGGATACTTTGGTCATTTGGTATATGAGACGATTATCCCCAGGAATGTTCGGCTCAGCGAAGCCCCCAGTCATGGACAGACTATTCAGGCCTATGATCCGCGGTCAAAGGGCGCCGAAACTTATATGCAGCTGACGGAGGAGGTGCTAAGGAATGAGTAAACGGGCTTTGGGCCGGGGATTGGGAGCCCTCATCCCAGGGGCTGACGACACGCCCCCTTCTGAAGTGCCCTTGGCTGACATCATACCTAATCCTCATCAACCAAGAAGGAATTTCGATCAACAGGCTTTGGAAGAGCTGGCCCAATCCATCAGCGAGCACGGCTTGTTGCAGCCCATTGTAGTACGTCCCCACTTTGGCCAGTACCAACTGGTTGCCGGCGAAAGGCGCTTTCGGGCGGCGAAAATTGCCGGGTTAACCAGCATTCCTGCCGTCATTATGGAACTGACTGACCGCCAGTTGGCAGAGATTTCTCTTGTGGAAAACCTGCAAAGGGAGGATTTAAACCCTTTGGAAGAGGCCCACGCTTATTCCCGACTGCTTGATGAATTCAATTTGACTCAGGAAGTGCTAGCCAGGAGAATAGGCAAGAGTCGTTCCGCTATTGCCAACACCCTGCGCCTCCTCAATCTTGCTCCTCCTGTTCAGGCAATGGTTGCTGATGGCAGCCTTTCCCCCGGTCACGCCCGCACCTTGCTTTCCCTGGAGGCTGAAGAACAATTGCAGGCTGCAGAAAAAATAGTGCAACAAGGCCTGACGGTGAGGGCAGCGGAAAAACAAAAACGAGCCAGAAGCAAACCCCGCCCCACCCCCCAAAATCCCAACGCAACTCATATTCAGCAGGAGCTAATGGAACATCTGGGGACCAAGGTCATCCTGGAGGAAAAGGGCGAGGGCGGCCGAATCATCATCGAGTATTATTCACCTCAGGATGCCAATCGTATAATCAAAAAAATCTTGCAATAATGTTTCACGTGAAACAATCAGGGGGGTAAAGTCTTGATATATTTAGACAATGCAGCTACCAGCTGGCCCAAGCCAGAATCTGTATACAAGGCTACAGACCTTGCCTTGCGCCGGGCAGCAAACCCGGGACGTGGCGGGCACAAGCTCTCGCGGGAGACTGCCGCCGCTGTGCTGGATGCAAGGGAGGTGGTAGCTAATTTTTTTGGTGTCGAGGATTCTCGCAATATTATTTTCACGTCAGGGGCAACGGAAAGCCTGAATATGGTAATCTACGGCCTTATGCCAAGGGTCAGGTTAATTGTCAGCACGGGATTTGAACACAATGCATTGTGGCGGCCTCTCAAAGATGTTGCCCACAGGTTTGGCTGCAGGGTTATCTTTATTGACCCCTTAAAAGGGCAGGGATTCGACTGGGAAGAATACCGCGACGCCCTGTCACTGGGGCCGGACCTGGTCACTGTCAGTCATGCCTCAAATGTTACTGGCCAGGTTTATCCCCTGGAGGAGATGACAAGGATGGCGAAGGAAACCGGCGCCCTGGTCTGTGCTGACGTTGCCCAAACTACAGGGGTATTGCCTTTGGATTTTCAAGCCCTCAATCTGGATTTTGCCGCTTTCCCCGGGCATAAGGGGCTTCTAGGACCCCAGGGAGTTGGCGGGCTGTATATTTCTCCCGGGGCAGATCTCATTCCTTTGCGCCTGGGGGGAACGGGCAGCCACTCCGCTTCAGAGGAAGCACCAGCCAGCCGTCCCGAACGCTTTGAGGCGGGAACTTTAAATGTGTCCGGCATTATTGGCCTTGCCGCCGGCATAGAATATCTCAATTCCGTGGGCTTGGAGGCCGTCCACCGCCATGAGCTTGGTCTGCGCCGCCGGGCGATTTCAGGATTAAAGGCATTGGGGGCAGAAGTCTATGGCGAGAAAGGCAGTGCAGTAGGGGTGCTGTCCTTCAATATGCCGGACATGGATTCCAGCGAGTTGGCCTTTGTTCTTGACGATGAGTATGGTATTTGCTTGCGGGGGGGCTTGCATTGTTCTCCCCGCGCTCACCAGAGTTTAGGTACAGTGGACAGCGGGACTGTGCGCATGAGTCCCGGCATCTTCAACACCGATGAAGATATCGACGTTCTTCTCCGCGCCCTTGCCCGGATAAAAGGGGTGGAATAATTTTGATCGCTACTGTGGTCAATGCTGCAGCGATAGCTGTCGGCGCAATCCTGGGGTGGAAGGCAGGGATTTTGCTTTCCGAAAAGATGAGCCGCACTTTGGTAACTGTCATGGCAATAGTAGTTCTTGCTTTGGGGATAGAAATGATGTTGCAGGGAGGAGATTATTTCCTCCAGGTTATCATCAGCCTGGTTATAGGTGCACTGGTGGGAGATCTGTTAGATATTGAAGGTTTTGTCGAGAGAATCGGGGCCAGATTGCAACAAACCGCAGGCTCCCGCCTGCAGGGGGATTTGGCCAGGGGTTTTGTGAACGCTACGCTTGTATATTGCATCGGTCCCATGGCAATTATCGGCGCCATGGAAGCTGGACTCAATGGCAACTACGAAATATTGCTGGCAAAAGCAGCAATTGACGGGGTAACTGCAATTGCCTTTGCGTCTACCCAGGGCCTGGGGGTTTTGTTCTCGGGCGGGGCAGTCTTGATATACCAGGGTTTGCTTACACTGGGGGCCAAGTACCTGGCTGATGTCCTGGCTCTGGCGGGGCCCCAGTTAACTGCTACCAGTGGTATTCTCCTGATGGCTTTGGGAATTAAGATGCTGGAAATAAAACCCGTGTCAGTGGCCAATCTCCTGCCGGCGCTGCCCGTTGTGGCGCTGCTGGCCCTGATATTTTAAGGGGCAGGGGAACAAGTGTTCTGCATATCTGGCAAAGATTTTGGCGTTGAATAGATTGAGGTTTCCCGGGAGATGCTAGTCCGGGAGGTTGGTTATGTCGGACAGAAAAGAAATGCCTTTCGGCTTTCCCAGAGTGCGCAGAGGGTTTGCAATGGACATCAGCCAACAAGAATATTGCCATCTGACAGGCCTGTCAGATGGCGAAGAGGTCTGCCGGAGCTTTTGTATAACCAAAGGAGACTGGGCAAATAACTGGGTCCCGGATTCGGAATTTCTCCGGGAGGAATCCCAAGAAGAAAAAAGTTCACTTTTCAAGTGAACTTTTATTTTTTCAGGAGGAGAAAAAGAATTTTTGGCGAATAGAAGTTAGAGGAGAAGCAGGAGGAATTACATATGGATTTTCTAAGAGAAAACTGGTTTCAAATCGCTGCAGGCTTGACAGCGCTTTGTCTGCTTATTTTTAATATCATTTTATCCTGTCGTTTGCGGGCCTACAAAAAGTTGACCCGCTTGGTGCAAGGCGGCACTGTGGAAGAACATATTGTTGCGTTGGGAGAGCGGCTTGGCGCTCAGCAGCGGGCCATCAGTGAAAATAGAGATGCAATCGCGGACCTGAGACAACAGGTTTCTTGTTTTCCTCACCACTGGCACCTGGAACGATACAATGCCTTTGATAATACCGGCAGCGACTTAAGCTTCTCCCTGGCACTGCTCAACGATATGAAAGACGGCTTTGTCCTCACGGGGATTTTTGGCAGGGAGGATACCCGCATTTACGCCAAGCCCGTCAATGCAGGCAAATCTGCATACCACCTTTCGGAAGAAGAAGAGCTGGCCATTAAGAAAGCCATAAAGACTAATGCTGATCATCGGGAGAGGGGGTGACTGTTTTGAGCAGAGAGAACAAAAATATTACCATCATGGTGGTGCCTCATTCCCAGAAGCCACCAGTTAGTTTTAAGTTCTCCCTGGTTTTTTTGCAGTGCGTAGGCTTTATCTTAATATTCGTTCCTATACTATTGGTCAGTTTTTTCAACAGTTATAACTCTGCCAAGGCAGTTTTCCCCGAGTTGGAACAGTTGCGCCTCGACAATCAAATAAAAAGTGAGCTCATCGGCCAGCTGGCTAATGAAACTGAAAAGATGCTTGAAAATCTTAAGCGGGTCCAGAATCTTGAACAAGAATTGCTGGAATTAAATGATATGGAGGGGCCTGGTCCCGAGCCGGTGACTCCCACCACCCAGAAGGACCCCCCCAGCTTTCGCAGTTACCTGGCTACCCGGGAGTATACTTCTATTGATCGCACAGTATCCGGCATCGAGGTTTTGCAAGAATCCTTACCTGAACAAGAGGACCGCATGTCCAACCTTAAGGAAAACATCGAGGAACAGCAGCGACGGGCTGCAGCCATACCTTCCCGCTGGCCCACCTGGGGAAAGATTACCGCCCGATTCGGATGGCGCACACATCCGATAACCCGGGTCAGGGACTTTCATCCCGCCATAGATATAGCAGGACCCAACATATATGGACGTCCAGTATACGCCACCGGCACGGGCAAGGTCACCTTTGCTGGCCGTCGCTCGACCTACGGCAATCTGATAATAATAAACCATGGCTATGGGTATGAAACATATTATGCTCATCTCAGCAAGATTAAAGTAAAAGCTGGTGACGCGGTAAAGGGCGGAACAGTTATTGGCTATGTGGGCAGCACCGGAAGATCCACTGCCCCCCACCTGCACTATGAAGTCCACCACTGGGGTAAAGCTGTTAACCCGGTGAAATACTTACCCTAGGAGGGAAAATATGTTCAATAAAAAAGAAGAAATCGACTCCACCAAAATCGATACCATTATCGGCAAGGAAACAGTTATTAATGGGACTATTGAGGCAAAAGGGATTCTGAGGATAGAGGGCAAGATTACAGGCCAGGTCAACACAAGCAGCGATATTATCATTGCCCCCACCGGGCTTGTAGAAGCGGAGATTCATTGCCGCAGCATATCGGTTGCCGGAACTGTCCAGGGTAATGTTGATGCAAAAGGCATTCTGGAAATTGAACCTTCGGGCAAGTTATACGGCGATATCACGGTAGCCAAGCTTTCCATCGGCGATGGCGCAGTATTCCAAGGGAATTGTAAAATGCAGGGGCAGAACCCGCTCCCCGCCGGGAAGGCAAAGCCCGAAAAATAATTTGACTGATCTGGAATAACCTCTATAGATAAACGAGCCGGACTAACGCAGTCCGGCTCGTGTGTTCACAGCGTAAGCTGCCAGCAGCCCTTCACAGATGACAGCTGCCATTTTTGTCACCAGAGATAGTCTTGTGTTTTGCAGGACAAAGTACTCCATAAAACCGCCGACATTGACGATGCCGGTAATATATACGTCCCCCACCTGTGGCAGGCGTTTGTTGACTCCTGCTCCCGGCTGCAAGGATCCCATCCCGATATTCAGCAAACCTACTCCATCCATATTGCCCAGGGATGCGTCGATAGCCACTGTCCATTTTGGTGGGCTCGCCTTAATGCGGTCCAGGGTTTCGGCGAGATTTGCGGCGTGGACGGGATGTTCCAATGTGCCAAGAACCTGAAAAGGGGGATTGTGTTCAAGTAGCCTGCTGCCTGTTAGGGGGCCCAGGCTGTCACCGGTGGAGCGGTCGGTGCCTATACAGAGAATCAAAATGTCTTCAGGACGAAAAGATTCCCGGGACAGCGAAGTCAGAGCATGACTGATAATCCCTGAGGCACCCGGTTGATTGTATCTTATTTGTGCAAAATGTTGAGGGGAAATGTTTTTTTTTGCCATAACAGCCTCCATAACAGTGGGCTAATTCATATGTATGTATTCTTGCCACATAAAATGCCAGGCCCTTGAATAAATTGCTTCAGGGGTGAGGAAATGTCGAGAAACTCCTTTGCCGTTGCAATGACCTATTGCGGAGCTGTAATAGGCGCCGGTTTCGCTACCGGCAGAGAGGTAGTAGACTTCTTTACGGCATTTGGCCCTGGAGGGCTTATAGGAGTTGCGCTTGCAGCGGTGATGTTTTCCTGGGTTGGCGTTGTAATACTAGATGTTACCCACAGCCATCCGGTTTATTCGTATATTGATTTGCTTCACGTGGTGCTGCCCTGGAAGTGGGTGGTTGGTCTGGCTGATCTCATGTTTATGGCGACATTATGGACGGGTGTGGGGGTAATGGCTGCCGCCGGCGGCACTGTGCTGAAAGGATGGGGGATTCCCTTCATGCCTGGCTGTGCAGTTTTTTTGGCGTTCTGCCTCTTGCTTTTGCGCACCGGGGGAACAGGATTTGTCAAAGCAAATTGTGTGCTGGTGCCGGCATTGGCAGCCGCCATCGTAATCCTGTGTCTTCTGGAAATCAGTGTGCCGACAGCAAATCAGTACCTGGACCACCCGTTGAGCTCGGCCTTGTTGTATGTATCTTTTAACATTGCGATTGCCGGAGTGGCCCTGAGTACACTGAAAGACAGATTAGATGAACAGGGATTGATTTGGAGCGGCATCAGCGGCGGCCTGCTGATAGGGCTTCTGTTATTGGTCATATACCGAGCCACAGGCGGGGTAATGAATTACGAAATACCTCTATTGCGCCTGGCAGAGATATGGTTTGGGAAATGGCAATGGATTTATGCCTTTGCCTTGCTGGCCGCAGTGCTCACTACTGCCCTGGCAAATTTACATGGCTTTGCCAGCAGGGCAGCTGGCGGTAAAAAGTATTGGCCTTCCCTGATCGGAACTGCCAGCGGTGGATTCGTCCTGGCCCAGAGAGGATTTGCTTCTCTGGTTGCCATTCTCTATCCCTTGATGGGGTTATGCAATATAGTTCTCCTGGCTGGTTTATGCTATTATAGTCTCAGCAAAATATTCCGGAAGAGGAATTAGGTGATTCCATGAGAAGTGAAGGAAAGCGCCGGCTTGGGTTAGCTCTGTACTTTGCAGGCATGCTTGCCCTTGCTGCACTAATATCATGGCTGTTTAGTTACGTACCCTTGCATCCTTGGCTGCATGCCTTTCTTGTCTTTGCAACCCCTAAATTGCTTACAGATATTCTCGCAGCCCTCTTTCAAGGCAGCAAAAAGAAATACATTTTTTTCGAGGATTATCTGCGGGAATTGTTGCTTTTCTTTGCTGTTGTTGCAGTTTGTGTATTGGCTGTTGCGGCAGTACAACAGTACTTGCACGGCATGGTCTGGCTGCCTCTGTTGGCGGCAGCCATTGCCCTGATTTGGCGTTGATCTTTTCGGAAAGAAAAAGGGGGGCTATGTGTGTTTCCATGGCTGGACCTGTTATTGGCGGGGGTAATTATTTGGGGAGTGGTAACAGGATATATAAGAGGGGTAAAGAAAACAATCACCCGATTGGGAGTCTTGTTGGCAGCCTGCCTGTGCTCTTTACCTTTCGCCAGCAATTGTGCTGTCTTTCTTGCTCCAAAGCTGCAACCTGTATTTCAAAAGAATTATAGCCAGGCTCTCCCTGCAGGGACATCCCCTTTGTTGGCGCCCTGGCAAGAGGTCATAACCCTTGAGGCCACCTCCGGAGAAGGGATACAAAATCTCATTGCCACAGGGATCAATGTGGCGGCCTTGGCATTCTTGATGCTGTCGGTGCTGATAGCATTTCGCCTCTTTGAAAGACAAAAAGTTTCTCCTTCAGCGGGAGGTCTGGCAGCCGGTTTGGCTTTGGGGGTGGCGGCAGCAACATTTTTATTAGCCCTGGCACCGGTGGTGGTGCCGGGCACGGTGGGGAATTCTCTGGCAGAGGCTGCCGGACAATCCTGCCTGGTGCCATTACTGCAGCCAGTAGTCGAGGGGTTAGTACAATTAATAGCTCCCTTTGTTGTGTAAGGAGGCGATGGCTATATACTCTCCAGGAGACATTGTTGAATTAAAAAAGCCCCATCCCTGCGGGACCAATAAGTGGAAAATTATTCGCGTAGGCATGGACTTTCGGTTTCAGTGCTGCAAATGTGGCCGCAGTGTCCTTTTGCCCCGCAAACAAGCAGAAAAGGCGATTCGTAAAGTTCTGTCCTGTTGACCGGCTTGCATTTGCAGGCCTTTATGTTATAATATTTACCTGTCCCCCTGCTTCAACATAAGTTGAAGCCGCTAGTCCACAGGAGGAGGTGAGTGATATGCGTAAGTATGAAATGCTGTACATTATTGAGCCCGACCTGGATGAAGAGCAGGTAAACAGCCTTCAGGAAAAAGTAGTTGCCATCATTGCCGAACAGGGCGGCCAGGTTGTGGAAACAAAGCAATGGGGAAAACGGCACTTAGCCTATGAGATTGTTGATTTTAAAGAGGGATATTACATCGAATTGCATTTTGAAGGAACCCCTCAGGTTGTAGATGAGCTTGACCGGGTAATTAAAATTACTGATGGGATTTTAAGGCATTTGATTATTCGGGAAGATGAATAGTATGGAGGGGAGATGATTTTTTGTTAAACCGGGTGATTTTAATAGGCCGGTTAACCAGAGATCCGGAACTAAAGTACATTCCTTCCGGGACCCCTGTGGCATCTTTCACCCTTGCTGTTGACCGCCCATTTCTCAACAAAGACGGGGAACGAGAAGCAGACTTTATCCCAATCGTCGTTTGGCGGAAGCAGGCTGAGAATTGCGCAAACTACCTGGGCAAGGGCAGCCTTGTGGCTGTGGATGGAAGGATGCAGGTGCGGAGCTATGAACAAGACGGGCAGCGGCGGTACGTTACCGAAGTAATCGCCGACAGCGTCCGCTTTCTGGATCGCAGGGGCGACCCACGTGCCCGCACTGTCGATTCCGGTTTTGAGCAATACGGCACTGATGCCGGCTCAGATGATGATATTCCATTTTAGATTGGAGGCAAACAGATGCGCAAAGAGAGAGGCAGAAAGCGCAAACGCGTTTGCAGCTTCTGCGTAGATAAGATAACAGAGATCGATTATAAGAGCCCAGATAAGTTGCGGCGTTATATTTCCGATCGCGGTAAAATATTGCCCCGGCGTATTACTGGCAATTGCGCCGGCCATCAACGTCAATTGACGCTGGCTATCAAGCGTGCTCGCTTCATGGCACTGATGCCGTACACATCAGAATAGTATAACGGGGCAAGTCATTGCCCCTGTTTTGTCCGGGAGGGGAGAAGATGAGGGCCAATCGCGTAGACATTGCCCGCAATCTGAAAATTATTGAAGGCTTAAAAGTGCAGTTGCTGTCGGTAATTGCCGAGCTCTTTTCCGGCTTGTACAGGGGCCTGGAGAGCAATGTGCTTGATGCCCTCAGTGCAGCAATTGTCATCCTGTATAGCATGGCTGATCGCTTAGGGATCAGTATTCGCCAGATTGACATGGCTGTTGAAGAAAAACTCCAAGACAGGGCTGCCAACCCCGACAACAGTTTGCGCCAGTTTGAAGAGGAGCTGTTAGAATACTGGCGCGGCAGGGGCAGGCAGTAGCTTTTCGGTACAATACTTAAGGGGGGAGTTTCCATGAAGGTAATCCTCAAGGCTAAGGTAAAGGGAGTGGGGAACCCCGGCGACGTCAAGGAAGTAGCTGACGGCTACGCCCGCAATTTCTTGTTTCCCAAGGGGCTGGCAGAGATTGCAGATGCAAGTTCCCTGAAAAAACTCGAACAGCAAAAAAAATCTGCAGATAAAAGAGAAGAACGGGAACTGGCCGCCAGTCAAAGCCTGAAAGAAAAAATCGAGGGCATTAAGCTGACGTACGCAGTAAAAGCTGGCGAAGGCGGACGCTTGTTTGGGTCAGTTACCAGCAAGGATATAGCAGATGAGCTGGCGCGAAGGGGAATAAAGGTAGACCGCCGCAAAATAATATTAGCTGAACCTATTCGCCAGTTGGGCAGCTACCAGCTGGAAATTCGCCTTCATCCCCAGGTAACAGCCTGTTTAAATCTCGAAGTGGAAAAGAACTAGAAGCATTTACAAATAATTAGGGTTGACACAAAAAAAGTTCTATAGTATTCTCTTAAATGTGTCTTGGGCCATTAGCTCAGTTGGCAGAGCACCTGACTTTTAATCAGGGAGTCGATGGTTCGAATCCATCATGGCTCACCAATACAAGGCCCCTTGGAGAAGCGGCTTAACTCACCAGCCTTTCACGCTGGCATTCAGGGGTTCGAATCCCCTAGGGGTCACCAAAGCGGAGCTGTGGTGTAGTGGCCTAACATGCCTGCCTGTCACGCAGGAGATCGCGGGTTCGACTCCCGTCAGCTCCGCCACTTTTTTTGCCGCGGTAGCTCAGTCGGTAGAGCAGTGGACTGAAAATCCACGTGTCGGCAGTTCAATTCTGCCCTGCGGCACCACTTGTTTTATTGCCGGCGTAGCTCAATTGGCAGAGCAGCTGAATCGTAATCAGCAGGTTGCGGGTTCAAGTCCCATCGCCGGCTCCACA
>Ga0116180_1003184_pt1 | contig 12544 bp, 9 predicted proteins | sample AD_UKC073_MetaG_FD_89804 | JGI IMG/M metagenome (GOLD analysis project Ga0116180, IMG submission 89804) | Active sludge microbial communities of municipal wastewater-treating anaerobic digesters from USA - AD_UKC073_MetaG | ecosystem: Engineered > Bioreactor > Anaerobic > Digestate | place: USA...
GTCGATTTGCCTGCATTGGGCATGCCGAGCAGGCCGACGTCGGCGAGCACCTTGAGTTCAAGGTTGAGCGCCTTGCGCTCGCCCTCGGTTCCCATGGTTTTCTTGCGCGGGGCGCGGTTGGTGCTGGTCTTGAAGTGCAGGTTGCCGAGGCCGCCGCGGCCGCCCTTGGCGATGATCACGCGCTTGCCGTCGTGGTCCATGTCGGCGATGACTTCGCCGGTTTCCTGTAGCGTGATGATGGTGCCGACCGGCATGCGCAGTTCGATGTCGTCGCCGCCCTTGCCGTAGCAGTCGGCGCCACGGCCGTTCTCGCCGCGTTCGGCGAGGAAGGTGCGTTTGAAGCGGAAGTCGATCAGGGTGTTGAGATTGCGGTCGGCGACGGCGTAAACGTCGCCGCCCTTGCCGCCGTCGCCGCCATCCGGGCCGCCCATGGGGATGTATTTTTCGCGGCGGAAAGTGGCGGCACCGTTACCGCCGTCGCCGGCGATGACTTCAATACGGGCTTCGTCGAAAAATTTCATGGGTTTTTCCGGTTGGGGCTTTGTTTGCACCCTGAATGAAAAAAGCCCTACCGCAAGGATAGGGCTTTGAAGTACTGCCGTCGGCGCTTATTCAGCAGCAGCGACGATGCTCACAGTGCGACGCTTGTTGGCGCCCTTGACGGTGAACTGGACGGTGCCTTCGGTCAGTGCGAACAAGGTGTGATCCTTGCCGATGCCGACGTTGTCGCCCGGGTGGTATTCGGTGCCGCGCTGGCGAACGATGATGTTGCCGGCGAGGACGAATTGACCGCCGTAGCGCTTGACGCCAAGGCGTTTACTTTCTGAGTCGCGGCCGTTACGGGAACTGCCGCCAGCTTTTTTGTGTGCCATGTCGGTTTCTCCTTGTTAGGCCGAGATTGCGTCGATGCGCAGCTCGGTGTAGTTCTGGCGGTGACCTTGATGCTTCTGGTAGTGCTTGCGGCGACGCATCTTGAAGATCTTGATCTTGTCGTGACGGCCGTGGGAAACCACGGTGGCCGTGACGGTGGCACCGGCAACCACGGGGGTGCCGATCTTGACCGACTCGCCTTCGCCGACCATGAAAACTTGGTCGAGGGTGATCTGCGAGTCCACGTCAGCCGGTATCTGTTCTACTTTGAGTTTTTCGCCGACGACGACGCGATACTGCTTGCCGCCGGTTTTTATGACCGCGTACATGGATGTACTCCGATTGAAGAGTTTTCAGGAAAACGCGCAATTATACAGGCTTCACCAAGCTAGGTCAAACCGGATAAAGGATTGCCCGTCAGCGGCCGATGCGCTCCTGCACGATCAGCCAGGCGCCGTCGCGCAAGGCGAGTTCGAGCGTTTTGGTTTCGCTGAGTTTTTGGGGCCCGGAGCGGTAGATCTGGGTGAAGCGGGCGGTGGCCTTGTCGTCATTGGTGGCGATATCGATGTTGGTGATCGAGATATCGATGTCGCCGGGTTTTGCGAGGCGCTGGCGGCGCTGTTCGATCCACTCTTCGCGGCTGAGTCCGCGGGCCGGCTGGAAGTCGGGTGCGTAGTGTTTGAGGTAGGCGGCTGCGTCCTTGCGTTTCCAGGCTGAAGCCCAGGCGTGGACGGTGGCCTCGACAGTTTCGGAGGCGGGTGATGGGCGCGTTGCGGCGCCGCCGGGCGGAGTGGGTGCTGCTTGCGTCGACGGGATGTTTTGGGGTGGAGGCGCCGGGGGCGCTGCGCCCAGAGGAGGCTGTTCCGCGGCGATTCCGACTTTGGCGAGATGGGCGGCCTCCGGCGGGAGGATGCCTTCGGCACCGGAGATGAACTCTTTAGCCGAACTGCTGGCGGCCGGTGCGGCGGCCGACTCCGCGGCGGACTGGCTCGCGATGGGTGGGGTGGCCGTGGCATTGTCGGCGGTCCGCGCGGGACGCGATGCCGTTTGGGAGGTGTTGCGCGCGCTGAAGAAAGGTAGGCGACCTTCGATGCCGAGTTTGATGGCGAAGATTGCCGAGACGATGAGGAACATGCCGGTGGTGCCGGCCAGGAACCAAAGAATGGTTTGTCTGAAGGTTGGCTTGGTCGGGGGGTGATAACGGACTGAATTGGAGGGGGTCATGGCGCCAGCGCGGGAGGGACATTGCCGCGGATTTTAGGCGCCAGAGGTGAATCCGTTTGCAAACTTCCGCCCATAGGGGGCGAAACTGACGCAAGTTTGCAAAGCGGTGGAGCGGCTGGTGGTCAGGGCAGCCTGAGCAGGATGCGCATGCCGCTGGTGACGTCGGCCCGGTCGAGGTAGCCGATGAGGTGAGGGGTGTCGGTGAGCCACTGACGGGCTTCGCTGACGTTTTCGGCTTCGAGCGGCGGGATGGCTCGCCCGGTGAACACCTGGCGTGAGCGGTAGGCGACGATCTGGGCAGGATTCTTGTTGGTGAGCCTGAGGTAGAGCTCGTCCCGCGTCGAGCCGGCCGGGAGATCGACGAGCTTGACCGGGGTTCCATCGGCGAGGGTGGTGCTGCGCCCCAAGTAGAGTTTTTCGGCCTGCTCGCGGGTCAGTTCGATGGGGCCGCTTTTCAAACTGGTGACGATCACTGGCTCCGCTGTCGCCGCAAGAGGCGCCAGCAGGGCCAGGGTGGTCAGAAGGTGGAGAAGTGGCCGCAGCATGGGTTAGAAGACGAAGTCGACCGACAGACTGAGGACGTGGACCGGGTTCGTGGGTTTGTTGTAGTCGGTCGGGTTGCTGGGCGATGCAAATATTCCGCGGCTATCGGGGCCGAGGTAGATCCGTTCTCCCTGCGCCTTGATGGCGATGTTGCGCGCAACATCCCAGCGCAGACCGAGGGCAATGGTCTTTTGGGCGTTGTTGCGGGAGGCGTTGAAGATGTCCATCAGCGGTGCCAGGGCCGGCGGAAGCGTTGCGTCGTTGGCGGGGGCTTCCTGGACTTGTTTGGCGTAGGTGACGAAGGGGGTGAGGGCACCGAAGCGGTAGCCCGTGGTGATGTACCAGGCGTGGGACGTGTTGATGTAGCGGTCGACCTTGCGCTTTGCGTATTCGGCAATGGCGAGCCAGTTGTCCTTCTCCCACTGCATGCCGGCGGAGAAGAACTGGGCGTGCCCTTCGTTGCCCGCCATATTCTGACTCACGTTGGGGGGCATGACGGTGGTGAGATAGTTGTAGAAATAGTCGCCCCAATGGACTTCGAGATCCGTTCGGGCATACCCCGCCTGCAGAGTGAGTCCGGAGCCCGCAAGGGCCAGTTTCAGTCCTTTGGCGCTTTTGAGGCTGGCGCTGCCGTGCGGGATGGAGACGTGGCTATCTCCATACAAGGCCTGAATTTCCAGATCGAGTGTGCCAACCGGAATCCGGTAAAGAAGGTCGATGCCATCGAGCGCGGCGAACGGGTTGAGGCTGTATACCTCGACGGGCGGGCGGACCCAGGGCGTGATGTAGTTCAGATTGAGGGAATCCGAAAACATGAAGAACGGGGTGGTGGTACGGCCGGCGCGCACGGTGAGTTCGGGAGTGGCTCGGTAACGCAGGTAGGCCCAGCTGATGCGGGGGGAGTAGTCGTAGCCGACGGTTTGGCGGGTGACGGCCTGGACGGTGGCGTCGAGTTGGTCGTGGAGTCGGGCGGTGCCTTGCACGCCGAGGACCGAGTCGGTCGTGGCGTCGAAATTTTGTCCGGGGCTGGAACTCGACTGGGTGGTGCTGCTGCGGAAATGGAAGTCGTCTTTGTCGCTGCGTACCACGCCCAGCGTGCCGAAGCCGGATAGCGAGAAGCGGGCGGGTTCGTCGGCGGCCGTGGCGCTGCCGACGAGCGCAACCAGGAGCGGGGCGACGAGGAGCTGGTTCATGGGAGGCTCCGGGGGGTCGATTGTCCTTCGAGCCATAGTCGTGCCCGTTCTTCCGGTTCGGCCGGGGCAAACAGGAAGCCCTGTCCGTAGTCGCAATGGAGCCGGCTGAGGATGTCGGCCTGGTTTTGGGTTTCGACGCATTCGGCAACCACGCTCATGCCCAGTTCGTGGGCCAGATGGATGGAGGCGCCGACGATTGCCCGCAGGCGGGTGTCGCGCTCGATTTCGCGGATGAAGGATCCGTCGAGCTTGATGGTGTCGCAGGGGATCGAGTGGAGGTAGCTGAGCGAGGAGTAGCCGGTGCCGAAGTCGTCGATGAGGATCTTGAGACCTTTGGCGCGGAGCGTGCCGAGCTGCTTGATGGCGAGTTCCTTGCGCGTGACGAGGGTGCCTTCGGTGATTTCGAGTTTGAGTGCGCTGGGCGGCAGGCCGTAGCGGTCGATGCAGGCGACGACCTGGTCGGCGAGGTCGGGGAGTGCGAGCTGGCGGGCGGAAAGATTCACGCTGATCGACAGATCGTTGCAGGCCAGCCCCAGATCGCGCCAGGATTTCAGACGGGCGCAGCTCTGGTCGAGCATCTGCATGCCGAGTTCGTGCACAAGATCGAGGGATTCGGCGAGAGGAATGAACACGTCCGGTCCGATCCGTCGGGCGTTGGCCTGGGGCCAGCGGACGAGGGCTTCGAAGCCGGCCGCGCGACCGGTTTTGAGGTCGACGATGGGTTGGAAATGGGCGACCAGTTGTTTGTCCCGCAGGGCCGCACGCAATTGCGATTCGAGCTGGAGGTCGCGCATGATCTGCTGGTGCATGGCCGACTGGAACACCGTGATGGTGCTTTCGGTGCTGCGGCGCGAGCGCTGCATGGCATTGTCGGCGTCGCGCATGAGGTCTTCGGCGTTCTGGAAGCCGCCGCTGCCGAGGGCGACGCCGATGCGGGTCTTGGGGTAGAGGGCGTGGCCGTTGAGTTCGGCCTTCTCGGCGAGGTGGGTCTGCAGGTTTTTCGAGAAGCGGATGGCTTCGCTGGCGTCGCTGATGTCGTTGAGGAGCACCGCGAACTGGTCGCCGCCGATCCGCCCGACGACGTCGCCGGGGCGGGCGAGGGCGCGGATGCGGGCGGAAACGAGGCGCAGCAGGTCATCGCCGGCAGAATAGCCGAGGCTGTCATTGACTACGTGGAAGCGCTCGATATTGATGTGCAGCACGGCGAACTGGCTGTCGGTGGCGCGATCGGCGTGGCTCAGGGTGTTCTGCAGATGTTCGGCGAACAGGGCGCGATTGGCGAGGCCCGTGAGGCCGTCGTGGAGGGCGTCGTGGAGGAGCTGATCTTCGGCCCGTCGGCGCAGGTGGATGTCGCTGATCGAGCCCGCCATGCGGATCGCGCGGCCCGTCTTGGTGTCGTACACGGCCATCCCGCAGGTGAGGATCCAGCGGTAGCCGCCATCGGAGTGGAGGATGCGGTGCTCCACCATGAGTTGGGTGGATTCCCGTTTGAGGTGCGCGATCAGGCGCAGGCGGAACGGTTCGCGGTCGTCCGGGTGGAGGTGGTTGATCAGCGTTGCGCTGCCTCCGACGAGGGTGCCGGGCGAGAGTCCGAGGATTTCGGCAAAACGGGGGGCGAAATAGGCCTTGTCGTTGGGGATGTCCCAGTCCCACAGGCCGTCGTTGGCGGCGCGGGTGGCGAGTGCGTAGCGTTCTTCGCTGTTGGCAAGCTGGCGGGCGGTGGCTTCGAGTTCCTGGATGCGCGACTGGAGCGCGCTGGCCATGCGGTTGAAGTGCTGGCAGAGCTGGGACAGTTCGTCGCTGCCGTGCTCGGGCAGGCGGTGGGAGAGCTGGCCGGCGGCAATGGCCTGGCTGCCGCGTAGCAGTCGCCCGAGATTGCGGGTCATGAGATAGCCGACGGCGCCCAGCAGCAGCATGGTGAGGAGCACTTCGGCACTGGCGATGCCGATGCCCTGACTGAGAATCTGCCGCTTGGCGAGAGTCAGCGCCGAGACGGAGACGCCGAACTGGACGAAGCCTACCTGGTTGCGTTCGAGCAGCACGGGCCGGCGGACATGGATCAGGTTGTGGGTGATGCTGCTGCCGAGGTCGAGGACGCTGGCGTCGTCCGGGGGCGGCAGCGTGCGCATGTCCGGCAGGCCGGCGCGGACCCGCGTCTTGCCGGTGGCGTCGACGATGCGGACGTAGATCAGCCCTTCGTTGGTTTCGTTGAGGAGTTCGCCGAGGGCGTCCTGCAGGTCGGTATAGCGCCCCTGTGGCACGAAGGTCGCGGTGACGACGTTGAGGATGGCTGCGTTCTGGGCGATCAAGGTGTTGACGCTCGCCGTGGTTGCCTCGTTCATGAGGCGTCCGCTATTGGTCAGCAGCAATGTGAGCATCACGACCTGGACCACAGTGCTGGCCAGCAGGAGGCGGACGCGGATCGAGAGTTTGCTGAGCATCTGGGACGATCGTGGGGCGAGGCGAAAATATTTTCCGTCGAATTGTTCGCCACAGTCGGCGCACAGCAGAAGCCGCCCCGAGAGGCGCTCTTAGGTAATCGGCAGTTAAGATGGAAGCTTAAGTACAACCCGACCTGATATGCCCGTTCGGTCTATGGGGCGGAAATGAAAAGACACACGATTATCGCCCGATCATGGCGTGGGCGGGAGGAGACGTGCGGATTTAGATGCGGGGCGACTTTGTGGAAGGTCGCCCCGGCAGGGGTTGCGGCTTATTTCTTCCAGGTGTCGCGCAGGGTGACGGTGCGGTTGAAGACGGGTGTGCCGTCGGCGGAGTCGACGCGGTCGGCGACGAAGTAGCCGTGACGCTCGAACTGGAAGCGGGCTTCGGGCCGGGCGGCTCGCAGCGCCGGTTCGAGCTGGGCGGTGATCACGGTAAGACTGGCCGGGTTGATGTCGTCGAGGAAGTCGCGCTCCATATCCTCCGGATCGCCCTCGCGGCGGGCGCCGGGGTAGGCATGGGCGAACAGGCGGTCGTAGAGGCGAACTTCGGCGGCATAGGCGTGTTCGACCGAAACCCAGTGCAGGTTGCCTTTGACCTTGTAGGTGTCGGCGCCCGGGGTGCCGGACTTGGAGTCGGGCAGGTATTCGCACAGTACGGCGGTGACCTTGCCATCGGCATCCTTCTTGCAGCCGGTGCATTTGACGACGTAGCCGTAGCGCAGACGGGCCATGTTACCGGGGTAGAGACGGTGGTAGCCCTTGACGGGGTTTTCCATGAAGTCTTCGCGTTCGATCCAGAGTTCGCGGCCGAAGGGCATTTCACGTTTGCCGAGTTCGGGGTGGAGCGGGTGGTTCGGGGCGAAGCAGCGCTCGCTGTGGCCTTCGGGGTAGTTGGTGATGATGAGCTTGAGCGGGTCGAGCACGGCGACGCGGCGCTCGGCGGCTTCGTTGAGATCCTCGCGCATGCAGTCTTCGAGCACGCTCATGTCGATCCATGCGTCACCCTTGGAAACGCCGATGCGTTCGGCGAAGCGGCGGAAGCCTTCCGGCGTGAAACCGCGGCGACGGGCGCCGACCAGGGTGGGGAGGCGCGGATCGTCCCAGCCGGCGACGTGCTTTTCTTCCACCAACTGGATCAGCTTGCGCTTGGAGAGCACCACGTAGGTGAGGTTGAGACGGGCGAATTCGATCTGGCGCGGCACCGGGCGGTTGAAAAAGCCGCCGTCGGCGAGGGTGTCCAGCAGCCATTCGTAAAAGGGGCGCTGGTCTTCGAATTCGAGCGTGCAGATGGAATGGGTGATGTCTTCGAGCGCGTCCTCGATGGGGTGCGCGAAGGTGTACATCGGGTAGATGCACCAGCGGTCGCCGGTGCGGTGGTGGGTGGCGTGGCGGATGCGGTAGATGGCCGGATCGCGCAGGTTCATGTTGGGCGAGGCCATGTCGATCTTGGCGCGCAGGATGTGGGTGCCGTCGGGGAATTCGCCGGCTTTCATGCGCTGGAAGAGTTCGAGGTTCTCGGTGACGCTGCGGTTGCGGTAGGGGCTGTCCTTGCCGGGTGCCGACAGGGTGCCGCGGTAGGCACGCATCTCCTCGGCCGACAGGGATTCGACATAGGCCTTGCCGACCGAGATGAGGTGCTCGGCCATGGCGTACATCTTGTCGAAGTAATCCGACGCGAAGTAGAGATGGTCGGTCCAGTCGAAGCCCAGCCACTGTACGGCCTCGATGATCGCATCGACGTATTCCTGCTCTTCCTTGGTGGGGTTGGTGTCGTCGAAACGCAGGTGGCAGGCGCCGCCGTAAATCTGGGCAAGGCCGAAATTCAGGCAGATGCTCTTGGCGTGGCCGTAGTGCAGGTAGCCGTTGGGCTCGGGCGGAAAGCGGGTTTCGACGCGACCGCCCCACTTGCCGAGGCGACGGTCTTCGTCGATGAGATTGCGGATGAAGTTGCTGGGGGTGGTGTCTTCTGCCGGGGATGTCGGTGCAGTCATCTGGGTCGTACCTTGACGGGCGCGGGGCGGGAGGCCGCCGGAGTCGGAAAATCGGATAATTGTAGCCGATGGCGAGGGCGTGGAAGGCGTGGCGCAGGGCTGCGGCACATGGGGCAATCGGGTCTGTGATTGTCTTTTACCGCTTTTGGGGTGTGACTTTGGTCACGCCGGGCGGGCGGCATTCGGCAAAAATGTCGGTGTCGCGCATTGTTAGGCGCGGTATGTCAGCATGCTTTGGTAAAAAGGTGCTGGTCGACGGCCCGAGCCGGCGGCTGTTTTTTTATACCCCGAGATACGAATCGATGCCTCACTACCGTGCCTGTCTTGTTATTCCCGCTTTGATGTGGGCGGCTTCCGCTTGGGCCGACGATGCGCCGCTGGAGGATCTGGCCCTGGAGGACCTGGCCCGGCTCGATGTGGCGACGGTTTCCCGCAAGGCCCAGAAGCTCTCCGAGACGCCTGCCGCCGTGACGGTGCTGTCGGCCGAGGATATCCGGCGCAGCGGTGCCCGCAGCGTGCCCGAGGCGCTGCGCGAAGTGCCGGGGGTCAATGTGGCGCAGATCGGTGCGGGCCGCTGGGCGGTGAGCGTGCGCGGCGGTCAGGGGCGTTTCTCGAACAAGCTGCTGGTGCAGATCGACGGGCGCAGCATTTATAACCCGCTGTTCTCCGGGGTGTTCTGGGAGGCCCAGGACATGATGCTGGAGGACGTGGAGCGCATCGAGGTGGTGCGCGGGCCCGGTGCGTCGCTGTGGGGGGCGAACGCGGTCAATGGCGTGATCAACATCGTGACCCGCAAGGCGACGGCGACCCGCGGCGGGCTGATGTCGGCCCGGCTGGACTCCCAGGGACATGCCGCACTGGCCATGCGGGAGGGCGTCGATCTCGAGGGCATCGGCGCGCTGCGGGTTTTTGCAAAGGGCGCCGAACTGGCCCAGTCCCGTGCCGCGAGCGGGGACGGCGCGATCGACGGTAACCGCGGCTGGCTGGCCGGTTTCCGGATGGACAGTTCCGGAACGGATTCCAACGCCTGGATGCTGCAGGGCAGCACCTATCGTCGTGCCAGCACCGAAGACATGCTGACGACGGGGCAGGCCGGCATGAGCGGCAGACTTCCTTTCGACGCGGAACTGGAAGGGAGCAATCTGCTCGGGCGCTTTACCTGGGGGCTCGGTGGCGGGGATGCCTCCGTACAGGCCTACCTGGACCATCAGCAGGTGAGTGCGTCCGGATACGGGCGCGGTGCGGTCGATACGATCGATCTGGATTTCCAGCACCGTCTGGCGTCGCTCGGGGCGCACGAACTCATGTGGGGGTTCGGTCATCGCATCGTCAAGACCGAGATCGAGTCGATGACGCCGGTGCTGACCGTGTCGCCTGCCGATCAGAAATTCCAGGTGAGCAGCGCCTTTCTGCAGGACGAGATCACCCTTCAGCCGCGCACTTGGAAGTTGACCCTCGGCGGGCGTCTCGAGCATTCGACGGTGTCGCATTTCGAGCCCCAGCCGACGGCGCGGCTGATGTGGACGCCCAGCGAGGCGGACAGCCTGTGGACCAGCTGGTCGCGGGCGGCGCGCACGCCGTCGATCGGAGAAAACGGCGCGCAGATCCTTTTTGCCCTTCAGCGCACCGGCAATCCCTACATGCCGCTGGTGGCGGCCGTCTCCAGGCCGATGCCGGGCTGGCAGCCGCGGGCCGAGCGGCTCGATGCGCTGGAACTGGGGTATCGCCGCAGTTTTGGCAACGGCAGCTTCGAGGCGGTGCTGTTCCACCATAATTATCATCGACTGATCGGCGAGACCCTCGATCCCGCTGGCCCCACCTTGCCGGGCTATCCCATCGCGGTCGCGCCGGGCTTCATCCCGGTCCAGTACATCAACCGGAGCAACGTGGGCAATGCCCGAAGCTACGGCCTCGAACTGGGGCTCGATTTGCCGCTTACGGCCAGCATGCGTCTGCAGGCGTCTTACACGCTGATGGATACCAGGGCCGACGGGAACGCCGGCGACGACCCGGCCCGCGAGACCTCCGCGCGCACGCTGGAGCGCAACTCGCCCCACCATTGGGCCAGTGTGCACACGCTGTTCAACCTGGGCGCGGGCCACGATGCGGATCTGATGGTGCGTCGGGTCGGCGGCGTCGGGGATGGCACCGTGCCGGCATACACCGCCGTCGATGCACGCTATAGCTGGCGGGTGAGCCGACGCTTCGAACTCTCGCTGGTCGGGCTGAATCTGTTCGACAATCGTCACCTGGAATACGCCTCGAATTTCGTTCCATCGCAACCTGCTTATCTGTCCCGGCAGGGTTTCGTGCAGGGCGTGTGGTCTTTCTGAAAGTCTCCCCGTGATCCGCCGCTGCTTCTGCCGATTCGCTTTTCTCGCGGCGCTCTGCCTCGGGGGGAGCTTGGGATGGACGGCCACCCCGCCGGGCGAGTACCAGATCAAGGCCGCCTACCTGCTCAATTTTGCGCGTTACGTGGAATGGCCCGCGGCGCGTCTGTCGAGCGGAGCGACGCTGCGTCTGTGCGTGCTTGGGCGCGATCCCTTCGGCGGCGCGCTGGCTGGCCTGGAAGGGCGGCTGGTCAACGGTCATGAGGTAAAGGTGCGCCAGATGGACAGCATCGAGCCGGCGGTCGACTGCCATCTCGTCTTCGTCGCCGATTCCGAGGAGCGTCGGGTCGGCCCGATCCTGCGCGGATTGGCCGCCCACGGCGTGCTGACGGTGAGCGACATCGACGGTTTTGCCGAGGCCGGTGGCGGCATCGGACTGGTCGTCGAGGATTCCCGGGTGCGTTTCGATATCAATCAGGCCGCACTGCTCCGCGACGGTTTGCGTGCCAGTTCGCAGCTTTTGCGCCTCGGTCGCAACGTCATCGGCTTGAAGGCGCCCTGATGCGGCCGCTGCAGGATCTGCCCATCGGTCGCAAGCTCGGCATCGTGGCACGCTTGAGCGCGTTGATCGCGCTCGGCGTGGCGGTGCTGACGATTTTCATGACCGAGGTGGGCAACGAGATCCGGCGCGCCGACGAAGACGGTCGGGTGCTCTCCGAGATCGTCGCCGACGGTGCCATCTCGCCTTTGCGTTTCGACGACGTGAAGGTTGCGGAGTCGCTGTTGATGTCCCTGTGGCACCACGAACGGGTGACCGCCGCGCTGCTGCTGCGTCCCGACGGGCGCGTCTTTGCGGCCTATCCGCCGGCCCTGCGCGACGATCCGGACAGGATCGCCCGGCTGAGTGCGCAGCCCGACGCCCCTGAGCCGCTGTGGCGCACCCTGAGTCTGATCGTCGCCAAGCGTTTGAGCAGCGACGGCGAAGATCTCGGGCGGTTGATCATCGAATTCGACTTCAAGCCCATCGTCTGGCGTCTTACCCTGTGGCTCGGCTTTGTGCTGCTCGGACTGGTCGTCGCCTTGATTGCCGCCAGTCTGTTTTCCCGGCGCATGCAAGGGATGATCGTCGAGCCGCTGCAACGGCTCGCCGGCGTCGTGCGTGAAGTGGCGGCCGGCAAGCGCTACGATCTGCGTGCGCCGCCCGGCTATGGCGACGAGGTCGGCGAGTTGATCGCTGGCTTCAACGGCATGCTCGCCGAACTTGCCGCCCGCGACCGGGAACTGACCCTGCACCGGGAGCATCTGGCTTCGGAGGTCGCGGCGCGCACCGCCGAACTCCAGGCGGCCAAGGAGCAGGCCGAAGCCGCCAGTCATGCCAAATCGCAATTTCTGGCCAACATGAGCCACGAAATCCGGACGCCGATGAACGGGGTCATGGGGATGATCGGCCTGCTTCGTCAGACCTCGCTCGGCGAGCGGCAGGTACGCTTTGTTGATATGCTGGATGACTCGGCTCGCGCCCTTATGGAAATCATCAACGACGTGCTCGACGTATCGAAAATCGAAGCTGGGCGGCTGGAGCTGGAGAGTCTGCCTTTTTCCCTGCGCGATACCCTCGATCAGGTGGCCACGCTGTTCGCGGCGTCGGCCCATGCCCGCGGTCTGGAGCTCCATCTGCACGTCGACCGGCGGGTGCCGGAGCGGGCGGTGGGCGACGCCCTGCGTGTGAGGCAGGTGCTCAACAACCTCGTTTCCAATGCCCAGAAGTTCACCGAGCAGGGCTATGTGGCCATCGCGGCGATGCCGGTTGCCGGCGCTGCCGGCGGGCGTCAGCGGCTGCGCGTGGAAGTGCGCGACACCGGTATCGGGGTGCCGCGGGAAGCCGGACATCGTCTCTTCAAGTCGTTTTCCCAGGCCGACAACTCCATGGCGCGGCGTTTCGGCGGCAC
>Ga0116180_1003189_pt1 | contig 12510 bp, 10 predicted proteins | sample AD_UKC073_MetaG_FD_89804 | JGI IMG/M metagenome (GOLD analysis project Ga0116180, IMG submission 89804) | Active sludge microbial communities of municipal wastewater-treating anaerobic digesters from USA - AD_UKC073_MetaG | ecosystem: Engineered > Bioreactor > Anaerobic > Digestate | place: USA...
AAGGGCATCATGCCTACGGGCTGCCCGCTCATCGCCGTGTTTCGCGATCGCATCGTCCTGGGCGGAAATCCGCCGCACATCTTCTACTTCTCGCGGGCGGGCGACCCCTTCGATTGGAACTTCGGCGACGACCCGGACGACCCGGCCCGGGCGACGGGCGGGGCCAGCGGCCTGACCGGCATGATCGGCAAGCCGCTCACGGCCATCTGCCGATCGGCGGACGACTACCTGATCCTTGGCACCGCGACGGAGATCTGGGCCCTTCACGGCGACCCCGTGTCCGGCGGGCAGATGCTCGACCTGTCGGACAAAGTGGGAATCGTGGCGGCCGACGCCTGGACGCGCGTGCCGGACGGCGGGATGGTCTTCCTCTCGCACGACGGGCTCTACAAGCTGGCCCCGGGGGGTAACAGCCGGCCGCAAATCATCAGCGACCGGCTGCCCCGCGAACTGCGGAACATCAACCTGAACACCGTCTGGCCCATCCTGGCTTACGACCCGCGGGCCAAGGGCGTGAAGGTCTACCTCTCGCCCCAGTCGGCTGACGCCTCTGGCGAAGGGCTGGACCGCCACTGGCTGTACGAGCTCCAGACGGATGCCTTCTGGAAGGAGCAGTACCACTCGGCCCACGAGCCGATCAGCACGTGCCTGTACCCGCTGCAGAACCAGCCAGGCGAATCGCTGCTGCTGGGCTGCCGCGACGGCGTGATCCGCCGCTACTCGGACGACACGGGATCTGACGACGGGGCTCCCATCCACAGCAAGGTTTTGCTGGGTCCGTTTCGGGTAAGCGGCGATCGGGACCTGATTCTCGACGAGTTGATCGCCACGCTGGGCGAGTCGAGCGGCGACGTGGACTGGGAGATCTACAGCGCGGACTCGGCCGAAGCGGCCTATGCGTTGTACGTGGCCGGCACGCCGAGCCACACCGGGGGCACATGGTCGGCCGGGCGGAACCTCGTGGATCCCGTGCGGCACCGCGACCTGGTACACTACCTGCTGCTCAAGAGCCCGGCCGGATCCGTCGACCGCTGGGAAATGGAAGAAATCATCGGCCGGTTCCAGGCTGGTGCGGAGTATCGACCGCTGTGAGAGTGCCGAGCATTCAAAGTCTGGGTCAGGCCCGAAATGTGCTACAGGTGCTCGCCGACGACGTCGGCCGCCTGCAGAAGTGGACCTTGGTCCCCGCCAGCGGCTACTACAACCCGACGCCCATCGACACCAACAGCTTCCGGGTGGCTGACGATAGCCTGCCCATCTGGACAAGCGGGCTGCCCATCCGCTACCGCATCGGCGAGGTGAACTACTACGGGATGGTGAACAACACCGCGGCCGGCGACGGGATCGTGAAGGTCTTCGGGCCGGCGCTGACCGGGCCTATACAAGCTCTGTGGATCGGAGACCCGCGGCTTGTTCAGCAGGTGCACTGGAGCTTTGAAGGCGAGTATGGCGGGATTTCCGGAGACCTGAACGCCTCGTACGGGCGGCTGTTCGGGTGGTACGGGCCGCCGGCGTATCTGGTCTGCGCGGTCCTCTACCATCATACCGGTCGAACGGGTGGGACGAAAGAGCCCACGGTGGGCATTTACACCAGCGCACAGAGGGCAGTCTTTGCCGCGGACATCCTCGTGACTACGTCGGCCCAGGTGCAGTCCACGCCCTCGGCGAGCCTGTACCGGGTCACGTGGCTCTACTACTTGGCGGCACGGGTAACAGGTGTGGACGACGGCAGCCCTCACGCCAAGGGTTTGAGCGTGACGCTGCAGTTCGTTTTGGAGTGATAATCATGAATCTCAGTAGCCTCGCAGGACTGTTGCAGTCGAACAACGGACAGGGCAGCAACGGACAGGGCAGCCTTCCGACGCCTCAGGATGAGATGGATGCCAAGCTGTCGCCGCTCGCACAACAGCTGGCGCCGCTCGCACAACTGCTCAACAGCATCCAGTTCTCCATTGGGAACGACAAGTTCCGCGTGAACGTCGGCGGGACGGGCGTCAGCGGCGGGGCTGGCCAGGCGGGCGGGCAGAGCCCCATGCTTGCCCAACTGCTTGACCAACTGCTGGCCAAGAAAAAACAGCCCCAGGGGCTCATGCGTCAGGAGCCGAGTCTGCGTCAGGAGCCGAGTCTGCGTCAGGAGCCGAGTCGGGATGCCCCCAGGCCCAAGCTGTATTGGGAGCCGGAATGGCTCCATCGGCCGAGCAATGTGGTCTGAAAAGGCACGATCTCGTAAGGAGTGAATCATGGCTGCACCTTGGGCGCCACTAGCCGCTATCTCGGGCATCCTCGGCGGGCTCATGGATTACCTCCAGGGGATGGAGGACCGCGAGGAATGGCGAAAGCGAACCGACGAAGCCCTCAGTGACATCAAGGCAACGTCCGACAGGATGATGCACGGTACGGATGAGTACAAGGGCATTCTCGGCATCATCGACACGTATACCCCGCAGTACGGAGCGCTCGCCGGTGCGATGGCCGACAACGCCAACGCCGTAGCCCGCAACTTGAGCAACGCCTACGGCGACCTGACCAACCTGTACGACAGCGGGGCAGCCAACATCCAGGGCACGTTCGACGCCATGTCGAGAGACGTCCAGGGGCGCTACGCCGGGCTGGAAGGGGCCCTGAACCAAGCCTACGGCGACCGCACCAGCACGGCCATGGGCATGCTTGAGGGGATGGGCGACCAAGCCAAGGCCGACATCCGCCAGGACTACCGAAACTTGGACGCCGCCCAGCAGCAGGCGCTGGTCAACCGCGGCTTGGGCAACACCATCCTCGGCGCCTCGATGAAGGCGGGCACCGAGCGACAGGCCCAGGACGCCCTCGGCCGGCTGAACGAGATCCTGCGCCAGCAGAAGCTCGACACGTACGGCACGTTCAGCGGCGACGAGCTTGCCAATCGCCGGGGCATGGGCATAGGCGGCATCGAACTGGCCACCAACCTCGGCAAGAGCAGCACCGAGTTGGCCAACAACCTGTTGCAGAGCCGCGTGGCCCTCGGCCAGGATGCCGCCTCGGCGGCGACGGAGGCGGGCAAGTGGGCGGCCGAGCGGGAGTACATGACGGGCCTGGATGCAGTCGCTAACGCGGAACGGCTGGCCAAGGACGTACTAGCGTTGGAAGGCACGAACCTCGACCGCCGCGTCGGGGCCTCACTCGACTTTGGCCTTCCGCCCCAAGCGGTCAGCTTTTTAACGACAGCCAGTCCGATCTTCGCGGGGCTGGATGCGGCCGAGAAGTCCAAGCCCAGGAAGCAGAGCAGTTCCCTGTTCAGCTTCTGAATGAGCATCTGAGGTGGAGGTGGCCATGCCAGCACAATTCGCCCCCCGGGGCGCTAACTTCGCGACCGAAGCGGCCATCGCCAGCGCCGGCATCATGCAGCGTGGGGCGGAGGTTCGGGCTCGCAACTTCCAGGAAGAGCAAGACCGCCAGCAGCGGATGCAACTGGCCCAACTCGAGATCCAGGCCCAGCGCGAGCGGGACGCCCGGGTGTTCGCGCAGCAGGCTCTCATGCAGCAGCGGCACGCCGAGTACACCGCCCTGCGCGACGCCCAGCTTGACCGGTACACCACACAGCGGCTGGAGCGGGCCCGCGAGTGGCAGGTCTACGACAAGACGCTGGCCGAGACGGGCGCCTCGCCGGCCACCATCCGGGCCGAGGCCATCCGGCTGGGACGGCCATACGAAGAGGTGTACGCCGAGCTGGCCGAGAAGCGCAAGCGGGTCGAAGAGGAGCGGGCCTACCAGCGTCGGCTGGACTACATCCGTGACAGCAGCCAGATCACCAACGACATCGCCCAGGAGAAGATCAAGAAGGGCATCCGAGCCCGCGAAGAATACCTGCGAGAGGCCCGCAACGATCCGACCATGTCGGCGACGGCACTGGCCGAGCTCGAGCGGCGGGTCGACTTCATGAACCGCCAGGACGCGGCCGGCGTGAAGCTGCCCGAGCCCTACGACCCGGTCAAGGACCTGCTGCAGAACGTCCAGGTGGACCCGCGCACGGGCCTGTCCCGCTACCGCACCAAGGACGGCGAGTGGCGGGCCGATCCGCGGACGAGTCAGACTCAACAGGTCGAGGAAGTCGACGAATCCGAAGTGGACGAGTACCTGAACGAGCAGTTCGCCGGTCAGCCGAAGCTCTCCCCAACGCCGAACGAGTTTGGCTTTGGCGTGCCGGAGAAGGATGCTCAGGGCAACCCGATCCCCAAGACCGCCGAGGATGCCACGCCGCATGAGCGGTTCGTCGCCCGGCTCAGGCTCACTGCTCGCAAGCAGGAGGCCAAGGTGATCCAGGGCATGATCATGGACATGGTCAAGGCCAAGGGCGTGCTGCCCACGGTGGCCGCCGAGGCCGTCCTGAAGCAGATGCAGGACCGCACGAGCGACTTCAGTATCGCCCAGGCCCAGGAAGAGGCGGCCAAGCGGGCCAAGGAGCGCGACGTCGCCGCGGCACGCGGGGAAACGGGGCAGGAAGCCAGCCCCTTGCCGCCCGACCCGTCTCAGCTCAAGGTCGGTGCGAGCTACCGCCTCAGCAACGGCCAGATCGGCCGGTGGACCGGCGAAGGCTTCGAAGTCACGGAGTGAACATGGCCAAGCTCATCAGCCTGGAAGAGGCATATGGATCCACGACAGCCGTTGCCCCCAAGCGACGGCTGATCTCATTGAGTGAGGCGTACGGCTCGAGCGCCTACACGCCCCCCGCCAGCGAGGTCCAGGAAGTCGATGACTTCATGTCCACCCTTGCCCTGATGGAGCGGGTCAACGCGGACCCCGCCGACCAGCCAGACTACGAGGGCCCGAACATCGAGCTGGAGCGGTTGCGTCAGCTCGAGCGGAACATCGAGATGCCGCCGGGCTTCGACCCTGTCCGGGCCGCCCGCTTTGCCGGCTCTCGCTTCATCAACCGCACCGCCAGGGACATCAGGTCGTTCGCGGCCAAGCTCGCGGCAGGCTGGCAGGCTGAGATGGGTCAGCCGAGCGTCGACGTGCCCACGCCCACCGAGGTGCAGGAGCGCGGCTTCGAAATCGCCAACACGCCTGTCGTCCAGGAAGAGGCCCCGCGCGACTTCGCCGACAAGCTGGCCAGCGTCGCCGGCGAACTGGGCGTCGACCTGGCCGAACTCATTCCGGCCGGCACGATCATTCCCGGCGCCGCTGCGATCAAGGCTCTGCGGAAGGGTGGCAAGCTGGCCAAGCTCGGGGCCGCTGCACTCACGACGGCCCGCGGGGCGGCGACGTTCGGCTTGCAGTCCACGGTGCCCGCCCAGGAGGTCGAGGAGATCGGCCACGGCATCGGGATGGGCGCCGCGTTCGGTGCGATCGAGGCCCTGCCCGGCGCCCGGCTGCCGGCCAAGGTGGCCAAGACGTTCCTCGAAGGCATCGCCCTGGAGCGGATGACCGCCCTGAACGCCACCGAGGAAGACCCTCTGCTCGAAGAACGCATGATCGCCTTCCTGACGCCGTTCGGGCTCAAGGGTGCCAGCAAGGCGGCCAAGACGCTGGCCGGCATCGTCCAGGGCGGCCAGTCGCTGGACACCAGCCGCAAGACGTTCGACGCCATGGGGCTCGAGCGAACCACCGCCGCGCAGCGGGAGGCCATCAGCCAGGGCGTCGAGGCGATCAAGCAGATGGACCCCCGCTCTCCGCTCCGACAGCCTCAGCCCGAGCCGACGTTCGGCCCTGAGTCGTTCACAGATCCCGCCAAGGCGCGGGCGGCAATGGAGGCGGAAGTCAAAGCCGCCGAAACAACCCCTATCGAAGGAAAGGAGGCCCCCAGTGGCCAGCAAGTACCAGGGAATCAAGTCCAGGCTGATGAAGGCGGGATTCGACGAAAGGGAGGCGGACTCCTACGCGAGGACGCTGTGCGCCCGGAGCCGGGCAGCCAGCAAGTCGAAGGCGACGCCGGTGTCGGCGGAGGCGAAGGCCAGCCCGCCCGCAAAGGGCTCACCCGCCCCCGAGACGGCGGCAGCAGTGGGCCGACGCAGGAGACGCCCGTCGAGGCCCGTGAAACAGCCGCAACCGGCCGTGAAACAGCCGCTCAGGGGCCAGAAGCTACCGTGGTAGCTCCGGAGGCGGGGAAGGGCAAGAAGAAGGGCAAGAAGGGGCTGACGCGATCGACCTGGCGCAAGACGCTGGAGTCTGTGCACGAGCAGTACAAGGACCGCATCGATGCGGACGAAGGCGCCCTGGAGTTCTCGGCCGACGATGAGACCGCCGCCCTGTACCGGCCGGGCTACACGTTCCCCGACACGCCCGAGGGCCGGTCCAGTGCCAAGGAACTGCGGGCACGGCTGCCCAAGCACCTCCAGATGAAGGTCAGGACGGTCAGCCGCGACACGCCGGAGGGTCGCTGGGCCGACGGCAACGACGTCATGATCGAGATCGGCCCGGACGCTATGGCCGAGTCGATCATCCGGCACGCCGCTCGGGGGCCAACGGGCCGGATGCGGCGCACGGTCGAGTTCATCGACGCTCATCCCGAGTGGTTCAGTGCCGAGGAGTTGCGGGCGGCCGACGAGTGGCGAGCAGCCCAGCATCCCGAGGGGCGGGAGCTGCTCAAGAGCACCGCCAAGGAGGCCATCCCCCGCAAGGAGCTGCAGCCGGGCGACAAGTTCGAGATCGTGGGCGAAGAGTTCCACGTCGAGGACGTGGATCCCGAGACCGGCATGATGACCGTCAAGGACGGCATCACCCGGGAGATCCCTGTCGAGGGCGAGCTGTTGATCGACAAGGGCTCGCTCAAGCCGTCGGGGAAGAAGGGTCTGCTCAAGAAAGAGCCCCAGGCCGGCAAAACCGACCTGTTCGGCGAACCCGTTAAACCCGTTTACGAGCCGGCGACTGGCGAGCAGAAGGGCTTGGAGTTCGGCCGGGACATTGAGGGCAAGCAGCCGACGGACATGGGCTGGAAGAACGAGCGGGGCAAGATCGAGCCCGAGATGAACAAGGATGCCGAGGAGCGCATCCGCCGGGAGAACGAAGAGAACCAGCAGGGCGACCTGTTCGGGGGCGAAGAGGGGGATGACTCCTGGGACTTCGGCTCCATCATCGGAGACGTCACCAAGCGCGCGGACAGCGAGTTCTTTGAGGGCATGGGCATCGTGGCCAAGCCTAAGGGGCTCAAGCTCCGCAGCGACCAGTTGCCGACGCCCGAGGCCGTCAAGGCCCCCCGCCCCGAAGTCGAGGCCAACCTGCAGAAGGCCCGCGGCGTGCCGATCAAGGGCGTGCTCGACACCATCAAGGAGCACGTCGTCCAGCAGTGGCACCGGGCCACCCGGCCCCAGGAGCACCTGCCCAACACCGAGCAGTTCGCCGCCGCCAACGAGGCACTGCGGCTGTACAAGGACATCCCCGTGCGGGTCTCGGACGAGGCCATGCGCGCGGTCGCCGCCATCGTGGATCCACTCGGCCCCAAGCAACTGGTCCTCTTCGAGCGCAAGGTGGTCATGGATAACCTGGCCGCCGCGATCGAGCGGGGCGAGCCCCTGCGTTTCGGGTTCAAGGATGCGGCGGAAGTTTACGCCTACCGCAAGCAACTCGACGACCTGATCACAAAGACGCCGGAAGTGCAGCAGGCCCTGGAGGCCCGCCGCAAGATCGTGCGCGGACTCGTCAAAAAGCTGGTGGCCGACAAGATCCTGCCCGAAGCGGCACTCGAGCGGGCTGACACGTACTACCACCAGCAGGTGCTTGCCTACTACGAGGAAGGCCGCACGCCGCGATTGGGCAAGGGCGTGAAGGACCGCAAGGCATCCTTCCAGAAGAAACGCATCGAGGGCATCGAATCGCTCGAGCCGCTGTACGACTACAACACGTCCTACCTCGAGGCCGAGTCGAAGTGGATGGCCGACGCCCTGGCCAAGATCGAGACGAAGAAGATCGAGAAGCTGTTGGCCCGCAACTACGACAAGATGGACGCCTTCAAAGAGCGGGCCAAGCAGATGAACTGGGAGGCGGCCGTCGGGGGCCCGGAAGTGGTGGCCGAGATCAATCGGCTACGCGCCCTGCGTGATCAACTGCGGGAAGAGGGCAAGCCCGTCGGCGAAATCGCGGAGCGGCTGGCCGAACTGGATCCGACGTACGCCGCCCGGGCCAAGATCGCTCAGGGCATGGCCCGGTTCGGCAAGGCTGAGGGTATCGACGACGGATGGATTGAAGTCGATCCCGACTCCAGCATCTTCCGCATGCTCAACGAGGCCATTCGCAAGGCCCCCAACAGCGAGCAAGGCCTCGCCGCTCGAATGGTCTTCAAGGGCATCACCGAGCGCAACGAGATCATCCGGCGTCTGGCCGGCGACAAGTTCATGACCTGGGAACGGCTGCTTTCTCGCGACCCGACGATGGACGCCTGGCAGCCCCAGGAGGGCAACGTCTTCTACGTGGCCCAGAGCGTACCCGAGCAACTGGTCGAGACGGCCCGCAGAGCCATGCTCGAGCAGGCCAGTATCCCCCTGGACACCATCCGCACCGTGCTGGCCATGGGCGGGCCGAAGAAGACCTACATCTTCCCGGTCGAGCTGGTCAAGCAACTGGACTCGATGACCAAGCAGGCGGCCGACACCAGCCTGTCCCGCGAACTGATGGGCATGTGGAAGGCGTACACGCTGCTGAACCCCAAGCGGCTGCTTGGCTACATGCTGCGCAATATGACGGGCGACATCGACCCCGTGATCGCGGGGGCATCGCCCGCACTGAAGTTCGTCCCCGAGGCCATCAAGGACCTCCAGAAGTACCACGGCTCACATCTGTCACTGTCGGAAGAGATGCGGGCCGCCCGGGACTTCTCCGTCATCTCCTCGTCCATGACGGCTCAGGAAATCCCTCAACTTCGAGACCTGAAGGTGTTGCGGCGGTTCTATGAGAATGTCGCGGCCGCCGGTGGAAATCTGGAGAGGATCGCCAAACTGCCCGACAGGTACTACAAGGCTGCTCGTGAAGCCAATGAGTTTCGCGAGAACGTGCTTCGGCTCGCCGTGTTCAAATACTATCGCAGGCAGATGAAGGCCGGCAAAGAGATCTCGCACTACGGCGGCAGCCGCAAGGAAATCGTGGACGCCATTCGCCGCACGCTCGGAGACGACGCGGCGGCGGCCCACCTGACCCGCAATCTCCTGGGCGACTACGGCAACCTCACGGTCAGCGGCAATTGGCTGCGCAATCACCTGATCCCCTTCTACTCGTGGATCGAAGTGAACGCCAAGCGATACCCGCGCATGGGGCTGAACGCCATCCAGTACGGCAAGATCAAGGGGCAAGGCAGCGCGGCCGCACGGGCCCTGTACACCGGCATGGCCATCGGCGGCATCGGCGGGCTGACCGCCCTCATGTGGGCCTACAACAACACCGTCTGGCCGGACGAAGAGGGCTCACTGACCACCGAGGACCGCAACAGTCCGCACATCATCCTGGGCCGCAACCCCGACGGCACGGTGCGCATCTTCCGCAACACCGGCGCCATGGGCGACTTCCTGGAGTGGTTCGGCGTCAACACGCTGGCCTCCATGTATCCCAAGTACCGGGACGGCCAGTTGACCGGCGCCGACATCGCGCGGGAGATGGCCCTGTCACCCGTGAACAAGTTCGTGCAAGGCCTGCGTCCCGACCTCAAGGCCGGTTACGAGTTCCTGACCGGAACCAGCCTGTACCCCGACGCGACCCGGCCGCGGTCGCAGCCTCGCGGGGAAGCCATTGCCGCAGCGTTCGGCCTGGTGGACGAGTACCGCGAGCTCAAGGGCCGGCTGACCGGCAGCGGAGAGCGGGCCCGTCCGAACTACGCTCAGCGGATGATCTGGGGCGTAACCGATCCGCGGCAGAACGCCCTGCACGAGATCTACGATCTGCGCGAGGACTTCATGCGGAAGCAGGGCAAGTCCACGGTCGGCACGTTCGCCCAGAGCCCGGCCAAGCCCATGCGCGATGCCGCGATGGCCGGCGACTACGAGGCGTTCGCCGAAGCCCGAGCGGCCTACATCAAGAGCGGGAAGAACTACGCCAACTTCGTCAAGACGCTCGAGGGACTGGATCCGCTCTCGCAGCGGCTCAGCGATGCCGATGAGAGAAAGTTCGTCAACGAGTTCCTGACCGGCGACCAGCGGCTCAAGCTGGCCGTGGCCCGCGACTACGCCCAGATGCTCAAGGAGACCATGGCCGTCTGGTGGGAGCGGGCGGAGAAAACCGCGCCGTCGGACCAGGCAGTGCGGGCGGAGATCGCCGGCAACCGGCTCATGCAGCTCACCGACCCCGAGCCCAAGCGGAAGACGGGCGAATCCTCGGCCAAGTTTGCGGAACGCAAGGCGAAGTGGAAAGCCGAGCGGGACAAGGCCCAGGCCGAGTTGGAGGTCATGGGCCTCAAGCTCTCACAAAAGAAATCCCTGCTCAGGAAGGAATATCTGTCGCGGGGCGGGAAGGCGGACTCGAAGGCCCTGCAGGAGCGGATGCGGCGGGTGCGGTAGACTACGCATCCTTCCTCAACTGCTCTAAAAACTTATCGAATTCGGCAAATGCCGCCTTAGCAATAGGCTCGCTCAATTGCCTCCGCAGTTCCCTTGCGGCTCGCATGGCAGATGCTTTAGTGTCGTAGATGCGGCCGAAGACCTCCTTTCGGTGTGGCATCCATACCGTGATCAGCGAGGTCCACTTCTTGGAGTTGATCAAATAGACAACCCTTATCTCGGCGACCTGAAGGCGGTGCTCGCTTTTCATGCATCCTTCCTCAACTGCTCGACGTTGGCGGTCACGTCGGCGGCAGATTCGGCCCTCTCCAGCCTGTTTCGCAATGCATTCACGATCGGGGCGTGCAATGAAGAGTTGAGGCCGTTGTCCTCGTGGGCGATGCCCAGGATGAGTGCGGCGCCCACGCCCAGGATGGTAAAGACCACCTGCTCGCTGACGCCCAACCCGTACTCGGCCGCGTAGGCGGCAATGACCGTCGCCAGGGCCACCCGGACCTTGCGGGACGCGAGCGGCTTGGCCAGCCTACTGATACTGCTCGAGAAGCTCATCAATGATTTCCTCCGGAGTCTGAATGTCATCCGGCTGGCTCGCCGGGGAAAACAACGGTTCACGTAAGCCGTTGTCGTCGTGTGGCTTAGAAGTTACGGGGGATTGTTTTCCGGGGGGCTTGGAAAGCAATGAGGGCCAGTTGTCGCGCCCGACTTGCACCCGCTCGACGTGAACACAACCGCCCGCCGCGGCGCTGAGCACCGCGACGAGCGGAAGGAGAAGCGGGCTGGGGCAATGGTTGTGCATGTTGATCAGGGAAGCGGCCGGGCAGGCGAATCAGGAAACCCGCCCGGCCGCCGAGGAGGAAAGAAGCGCCGTCACGCCCTCGCCGTCCCTGTCCTCTTCGGCGGGGCATCTGTGTACTCGATCACGAGCCGGCCGACCCGCACCTGGGCGTTGCGCTTCAGTTTCGCCAGAGCGGCATCGACGGCCTCGCGGGGTCCGCGCAGAACGATCTCGTCGGCTTTCAGTTGGCTGGGCATGGCTACTCCGGCTGGCTCGTGACAACCGGCGTTCCGCCCGCCGCCTTGATCGCCAGGAACTCCCTGAGGAACGCAATCGCGTCGGCCGCGTAGTTGGTCGGCACCTGCAGCTGCGTCCAAGTCGGCGTCTGCGTCGGGCTGGTCACCGGGTCGCTCAACTGCCCACCGGAGCCCGCGACGTTGGCCGTGCCGCTGGTCGCCGAGCCAGGCAGGCCCACCGTGATGGGTGCCGCGGCGGTCACCTCGGGCTTGATGTCCTGCACGGGGCTGACGGTCTGGTTCTGCGATGGGGTCTGGGCACTGGACGCCGTGCCGGTCGTAGATCCGGTGGCCGATGGCGTGGTGCCGCCGGTCGTGATGTTCACGTTGATGCCCGCCTGGGCGTAGCCGGCGTTGACCTTGGGCACGCTCCCCGCGGCACCGTTCTGGCTCTCGATCAGGGCTTCGAGTTCGGCGTCGTCGTAGGGCAGGCCGGGAGCAGCGGGTGCGTTGATGATGTAGACCCGAACGTCACTGCCGGCCGTCATGAGGTCCTGGGCCGTGGTCGTGGGCACCTGCTGGACCTGATCGGTGCGCTGGGGGCTAGTCGCCTCAGTGTTCTGGGCGCAGCCGATGAGGATGCAGGCAATCAGGGAGAGGATGACGCAGGCGAGACACAATCGAACTCGCGCGACCATCAGAAACTCCTTTCGAGTGAAGTGGTCTCGCACCGAGCCTGAGCAGCTTTGACGGGTATCAATGTACTGAGGGAGGGGCGGGCAGGTCAACCTTTTTCCTGGCGTCAGGAAAAAAGTCTTCGGCCTCAAGAATTCCAACCCACTCGCGCCTGTCGCGATCGAGATTGATCCGAGCAGAAAGAGAAGAAGAAGTACTCTTCTTATTCTCTATATCTTCTCTTCTCTCTTCTGGTCCCGCATTTGTCCCGTTCGTATCGGGACAATCTTCCGCACGCTGCCGTCGTTTCTTGCGTGACTCAAGTGCCCTTGCTTTCGCAACTTGCGAGTTGTGTCTATAGAAGTTCTTGAAC
>Ga0116180_1003190_pt1 | contig 12510 bp, 9 predicted proteins | sample AD_UKC073_MetaG_FD_89804 | JGI IMG/M metagenome (GOLD analysis project Ga0116180, IMG submission 89804) | Active sludge microbial communities of municipal wastewater-treating anaerobic digesters from USA - AD_UKC073_MetaG | ecosystem: Engineered > Bioreactor > Anaerobic > Digestate | place: USA...
CCACGCGGTTCCGGCGCAGCCGATCCTCACCCTTCTCCGTCAGGCGCACGTGCCCGCCGAGCACCAGGTCGCAGAGCATCGCCCCGCCCAACAACGGTGCCAGCTCGCTCGACCAGGCGATGTTCTTACCGCTCGCATCATCGGTGAGCAGCAGCAGGAGGTCCTCGCAGAGCAGCATGCTCGGAGACTACCCCCACCCGGTCAGGCATCGGCCGCCATAGTCCCCCCTTCCATTCTGGAAAGAGAGAGTTACCATAGTTCTATGACTGGTGACATCACTCCCATCCTTGAGGACCTCGCTGCGGGCCGCATCGACGCGGCCGAGGCCAGCCGGCGGATCGATGCGATCCGCAACGCTCCCGATGCTGTCTATGAGCAGCCGCCGGCGCCCAGCGCGCGGGAAGCTTCCTCTGAGTGGCAGGCGCCTGGTTGGTCGCAGGAGCCGTACGGCGACCACGAGCCGCCGCGCAAGCGCCGCGCGCCAGGCACCAACGGGGTCGACCGGATCTCTGTGCGGGCCGTCGGTCGCCGGGTGCGGATCATCGGGGACTCGTCGGTTGCGACCGCCTCAGCTGAAGGCCCGCACGTGCTTCGCCGCAACGGTTCGGTGCTCGAGGTGGCCAGCGATGGCGACCTCGGCCCCAACCTGGAGGGGTTCTCGATCCTGAAGCCAGGCCGGGGCCTCGACGACCTGCGGTCGCTCGGCATCGGCAAGGAGCTCTTCCTACGGGTCAACCCGTCCATCGTGGTTGACCTGGAGGTGACCGCCGGCACCTTGACGTCGCAGGTCGTCCCGTACCTCGGCAAGGTGCGGATCACGGCTGGCTCCGCGACCCTGGACGGTGTCGCCGAGGTGGCTGACGTGCTGGTCCAGGCCGGTCAGGTGACCATGCAGGGCACCATCACGTCAGGTCGCTCGCGGGTGCGCTGCGAGTCCGGCTCGCTCGCCGTCACCCTGGATGAGGAGTCCAGCGTGGTCGTCAAGGCCGAGTCGCAGCTGGGTCGGATCGTCTGGGCCGGCTCGCAGCAGCCGACCGGCGACGAACTGGTGCTGGGCAACGGTGCGGCCCGTCTCGATGTGTCGCTGGTGATGGGGTACGGCACGATCACCATCGGCAAGCCGAACGACGTCCACGAGCCGAAGCCCCAGGAGGACTGATGGCCGACCGTCACAAGCACAAGCGACCAACCGCCTACCGGCCCCCGTCCGACTGCCCGGTCTGCGGCGACCAGCTCGTCACGACCCGGCTCGGCTGCGGCTCCTGCGGTTCCGAGCTGGCTGGCCACTTTGAGCCCTGCGAGTTCTGTTCCCTCAGCGCCTCCGAGCTGGACGTGCTGCGGGTCTTCCTCGCCTCCCGCGGGAACGTCAGGGAGCTGGAGAAGCACCTGGGGGTGTCGTACCCCACCGCTCGCCTGCGGCTGACCGGAGTGCTGCGGCGGCTCGGTCTCGACGACGATGCAGACGCCAGTCGCGACGACGCACGCCTCACCCGCGAGCAGGTGCTCGCCGAGGTGGCCAGTGGTGCCTTGGCGCCAGCCGATGCTCAGCAGCTGCTGATCGACCTCGACTGAGTCGTCGACCGATCACAGCAAGGTCCGCACCGGACCCTGACAGATCGCGTCGATCCAGACTGGGCACCGAGACGCCGCACGTCAGCCCGCTGAGGCTGACAGGATCGGAGCATGACCTCGAAGCGGATCCTCGACGTGCTGCCCGAGTGCAGCGACACGGTGGCGGTGGAGATTGACGCCGGCATTCTCGACAGGGCAGGCGCCCTCTTCGCCGAGACCTTCCCCGGTCGCCGGGCGATCGTCGTCGCCGACGGCAACACCTGGACGGTCGCCGGTGAGCGGGTGCAGGCAGCCCTGACGGCCGCGGGGGTCGAGACCGAGGAGCCGTACATCTTCCCTGGCACACCGACGCTGTTCGCCGACGAGCACGCCACGTACGCCCTGCGCGACCGGCTCGCCGCGACCGACGCGCTGGCGTGCGCGGTCGCGTCGGGGTCGTTGAACGACATCACCAAATGGGCATCGTCGCTGATCGACCGCCCGTACGCCGTCGTCTGCACGGCCGCCTCGGTCGACGGCTACACCTCGTTCGGCGCCGCGATCACCGTCAACGGGGTGAAGGGCACCCAGGAGTGCCCGGCGCCGCGAGCAGTGCTGGCGCCGCTGGACATCATGGCGGGAGCGCCCACCCGGCTGACCGCTACGGGCTACGGGGACCTCTTCGAGAAGGTGCCCGCTGGCGCGGACTGGATCATCGCCGACGAGCTGGGGATTGAGGCCGTCGACGCCCACGTCTGGGACCTCGTCCAGGGCCCGCTCGGTGAGGCGCTGTCGGACCCCGAGGGCCTCACCCGCGGTGACCTCGACGCGATGACCAAGCTCACCGACGGGCTGATGATGTCGGGGCTGGCGATGCAGGTGCACCGGACGTCGCGGCCAGCCTCGGGCGCCGGGCACTACTTCTCCCACCAGTGGGAGATGGAGGGGTACGGCCGCGACTGGGACCCGCCCCTGTCGCATGGGTTCAAGGTCGGCCTCGGCACCCTGGCGATGTGTGCGTTGTACGAGAGCGTGCTCGCCCTGGACCTCACGTCGTACGACATCGACGCCCGCCTGGCTGACTGGCCCACGCCAGAGCAGGACCGCGCCCGCGTCGAGGCCCTCCAGCCCAACGACGTGATCCGCGCGTCGGCTTCGGCGCAGTCGGCCGAGAAGTACCTGACCGTCGACCAGGCCCGCGCCCGGCTGGAGCGGATCAAAGACCGTTGGCCCGCCATCCTGGAGCGGATCCGCCCTCAGCTATGGTCGGCTGACCGGGTCGAGACGGCGCTGCGTACGGTCGGCGCGATCCACCATCCCGAGCAGATCAAGGTCAGCCTCGAGGAGTTCCGGACGAAGTACTACCAGGCCCAGACGATCCGGACTCGCTACACGGTGCTCGACACCCTGCAGGAGCTCGGACTGCTGAACGATCTGGTCGACGCCCTGTTCGCGCCCGAGGGCTACTGGGGACGCCGCCCGACCGCCGACTGACCCCCGCGAGGCCACCCGTGCCTAGAATCGGCCCATGACCACGACGCCCGACACCCTGCTCGCGCCCGGCTCCGAGACGATCACCAAGGAGCAGACCGAGTTCCGGTTCGACGACGGTGACCATGAGCGCTTCGCTCACTACGCCCCGAAGCGGCAGCTCACCGAGGCGATGGTGATGGGCACGCCCGTCGTCGCCCTGTGCGGGAAGGTCTGGGTGCCGAGCCGTAACCCTGACAAGTACCCGGTCTGCCCTGAGTGCAAGGAGATCTGGGAGAGTCTCAACCCCGGAGACAGCGGCTCGAACGACTGAGCTGGTTGCTCTTCCCGAGGGTCAACTCACGGGGCTGTGCCGGAGCGGCACAGCGACGGCTGGTCAGTTGCCGGTCAGCAGCACCGTGACGAGCATCGCCACGAAGAACAGCGCCACGCCGCTCAGCACGACCCACACGTAGAACAGCGCGGAGTGGCGCTCCCGTGCCTTCGCGGGCTGGTACGACGCATCGGGGGCGTAGGCCTGCAGCACGCTCTGCGGCGTCTCCAACGGGTTCGCGATCGGGCCCATCCCGTACCCGGACGCGTACGTGCCGACCATGGAGTACTCGGGAATCGGCGCCATGGGCGAGCCCATCCCCGAGACGAAGCTGCCGCCGGCGGGGGAGTAGCCGGGCACGGATGGGCGAAGGACCGACCCGCCGTCGGCCGCGGGCAGCGGGCGCGGAGTGAATGTCTGGCCACCAGGTAGCACGTCGGCGAGCTGGTCGAGCGCGGTCGCCATGATCTCGGCGGTTTGCGGGCGCTGGTTGGGATCGGGGGACAGGGCGGCGAACAGCACGGCGTCCAACGCCGGCGGCGCGCCGATCCGATCGGCGATCGGGGCCGGGTTGATCGCCGGGTTGCGTGACAGCAGGTCGGCCAGCGTCTTCACCGGGAACGGCGGTCTGCCCGACAGCAGGGCGTACGTCACCGCGCCGATCGAGTAGATGTCGGCCCGCTGGTCGAGCGACGTACCGTTCGCCTGCTCCAGCGCCATGTAGGCCGGCGTGCCAGCGGTCATCGTGGCGCCGACCCGGTCGACCATGCTCTTGGCCACGCCCAGGTCGGCGAGCAGCACCCTCACCTGACCGGTCTCCGACTGCGCCAGCAGGATGTTCCCCGGCGTCACGTCGCGATGGATGATGTTGTGCCGGTGCAGCACCTCGAGCGCACGGGCCGCCTCGGCGCAGAGCCGCAGGACGCGACCAGGTTCGGCAGGGTGCTTCCGCAGCAGTTCCAGAGAGCCGCCGTTGCAGTAGTCCATGACGAAGTACGGGCGTCCATCGGGCAGGGTGCCAATGTCGTACACCCGCACGATGCGCTCGTCCTGGAGACGCCGCAGGAGGCGTGCCTCAGAGAGGAACCGGCTCCGGACATCCTCGTTGTCGGCCCAGTTGTCGGCGAGGATCTTGACCGCCACCGGCACGTCGAGGTCGTCGTCGTGACCCTTCCAGACGGTCGCGAACGACCCGGCGCCGATGCGCTGGGTGAGCCGGTAGCGACCGATCTTGTCCAAGCCCGTCCTTCGTCGCGTTGCCCGTCGAGCCAAGGGGTTCGTCTTTGGCACACTGGGAAGATGAACTCGTCCCCGACACCGGAACCCGGCGCGGAGCCCTCGTCACCCCCGCATGGATGGTACCCCGATCCGGTTGCGGCAGAGCGGCTCCGGTTGTGGGACGGAAGAAGCTGGACCGACCACGTCCGTACGGCCGCCGAGAGCGCGCCCGACCCGGGCCCGGTCTCGTTCGTCCGACCTGGCAGCCCAGCAGCCACACCCAGCGCCCCACCTGCCCCTCAGGTGAGGCCGTCGGCGTACGGGTCGCCGGTCGACTTCCGGGGTCGCCCTCTGGCGCGTCCAGGGTCCGCGTCGACCGTCCAGGCCAACCCTCGCGGCGTCTCCGGCGGGGTGACGGCCGACGGGGTGCCGCTCGCGTCCTGGGGTGAGCGGCTGGTCGCCACGCTGGTCGACTGGGTGGTCAACATGGTGCTGGTGGCAGTCGTGATCACGGTGGGAGTCAAGGACTTCTGGGGGCGCTATCTGGCAGAGAGTCAGGCGTGGGCCGACGCCGTGGTCGCCGGGCAGACCGACCTGCTGACCATGCCACCCGAGCTGCTGCACCTGGGATCGCTGCTGATGCTCGTCGCTGGCGGCGTCTCACTGGTGTACGGGATCGCGCTCCTCGGCACCGGTGGCGCCACGCTGGGGCAGCGGCTGCTCAAGCTCAAGGTCGTCCCCTTCGGCCGTGGCCGGGCGAAGTTGGGTTGGCTGCAGGCGATCGTCCGCACGTGTGTCTGGACGCTCTTCGCCCAGGGCGGCAGCTTCATCATCCTGATCCAGGTGGTCAGCGTGCTGATGCCGCTGTGGCACCCCCACAAGCAAACCCTGACAGACCTGATCGCCCGCACCCAGGTGGTCAAGGTCGTCCCGCCAACCAGTGACGAGGCTGGGCAGGGAGCGTCGCGCGACTAGGCTATTCGGGAGCTTCTGTCCGTAGTCGTACGAAGGACCTTCCCATGCCACTCAGCACCCCTGCACTGACCGAGCTCGCGGGCCTGTACGGGATCAGCACCGAGTTCTGGGACTGGAAGGGTCGCCACACCGAGATCGACGACGACACGGTGATCGCGGTGCTGAAGGCGTTCGAGGTCGACGCGTCGACGCCCGAGAACGCCGAGGCCGCGGTCGAGGCCTTCCACCGCCGCACCTGGCAGCGTGCGCTGCCGCCGTGCATCGTGATGGAGCAGCAGCAGGAGTACGTCGTCAACGTGCACGTACCCGCTGGCCGGCCGGCTCACGTCTACGTGAAGCTCGAGGACGGCGGTTGGGTCGACGCGGTGCAGGTGCCCAACGGTACGGGGGACCGGATGGTCGACACGGTCTGGCTGGGGGAGGCGAGCTTCCGGCTCCCCCCTGGTATGCCGCTCGGGTACCACCGGCTCGTGCTGTGGACCGATGACCGCGAGTTCGAGTCGACCCTGGTCGTCACTCCGTCCTGGCTCGGCTTCCCGCGCGAGATGGGCGACAAGCGGGTCTGGGGCTACGCCACCCAGCTCTACTCGGTCGCTGGCCGGGACTCATGGGGCGTCGGTGACCTCGTCGACCTCGCCGACATGGCGGTCTGGGCGAGCACCCAGCAGTTCGCGTCCTACATCCTGATCAACCCGTTGCACGCGGCGCAGCCCGTCCCGCCGATGGAGCCATCGCCGTATCTGCCGTCGTCGCGCCGGTACGTGAACCCCATCTACATCCGCCCCGAGACGATCCCCGAGTACGCCGGGCTGAAAGGCAGGCGTCGCAAGGAGATCGAGACGGCACGCCGCGACCTGGTCGGTGCGATCAACACAGGCGAGTCCGTCCAGCGCGACATCGTCTGGACCGCGAAGCGGATCGTGCTCAAGGAGGTCTTTGACGTCGGCCGCAAGTGGGCAAGACAGATGGCCTTCGAGGACTTCATGCGCCGTGAAGGACGGCCGTTGCGCGACTTCGCTACCTGGTGCGCGTTGAGCGAGCAGTACGGTCGGCAGTGGCGAGAGTGGCCTGAAGAGCTCCGCCGGCCCACCTCACCCGAAGTGGCCTGGTTCGCCGCCGCCAACGCTGAGCTCGTCTCGTTCTACATGTGGCTGCAGTGGATCGCTGACACCCAGCTGTCCAACGCCCAGCAGTCGGCCGTGGACGCCGGCATGCCGCTCGGCATCATTTCTGACCTCGCCGTGGGCGTGAACATCGATGGCGCTGACACGTGGGGCCTCCACAGCGTCTTCGCCCAGGGCGTCACGGTCGGGGCCCCGCCCGACCCGTACAACCAGTCGGGCCAGGACTGGGGGCAGCCGCCCTGGCGTCCCGACCGGCTGGCGGACCTGTCGTACGCGCCCTTCCGGGCGATGGTGGCCGGCATCCTGCGGCACTCCGGTGGCGTCCGGGTTGACCACATCATCGGACTGTTCCGGCTCTGGTGGATCCCGTCAGGTCATGGACCGCAGCAGGGTGCGTACGTGCGCTACGACCACACCGCGATGGTCGGCATCCTGGCACTGGAGGCTTACCGCGCCGGCGCGTTGGTCGTGGGGGAGGACCTCGGTACGGTCGAGCCGTGGGTGCGTGACTACCTTCGCCGCCGCGGCATCCTCGGCACGTCGATCCTGTGGTTCGAGAATGGTGAGGACGGCAAGCCGCTCCCGGCCGAGCGCTGGCGCGAGTACTGCATGGCGTCGGTGACCACCCACGACCTGCCGCCGTCGGCGGGCTACCTGGCGCACGACCACGTCAAGCTGCGCTACGAGCTGGGACTGCTGACCGAGTCGCTCGACTCCGAGATCGAGACCGATGCCCGCGAGCAGGCGGCGGTGGTGGCGATGCTCGAGGAGCGCGGCCTGCTCGCCGAGGACCACACGGTCGACGATGTGGTGCTCGCGCTGCACCGCTTCATCCGGGAGACTCCGTCGCGGGTGCTGTGCGTGGCGTTGACCGATGCGGTGGGCGATCGCCGTACGCAGAACCAGCCCGGCACGATCGACGAGTACCCGAACTGGCGAGTCCCCTTGTCAGGGCCGGATGGACAGCGACTCTCGCTGGAGGACGTCTTCTCCTCCGAGCGGGCCATGCGGCTGTCAGCGGTGATGAACGGCTTCTCCTCGGTGCCGACTGGCCGTACGCCCGAGGTGCCAGCCCGTCCGGCAGAGCTGGAACCGTAGGCCCAGGACCCCGGTCCCTGAGCCTCTCGACGGGGCGGTGGGTCGCCTGGTTTCGGTCCCTGAGCTTGTCGAAGGGCCGTTCGCCCCCGAGCCGATAGGTTGAAACAGACACCTGCCCCCCGACGTGAGGACGACCGCATGGCCGTGGTGACCGGAACGTACCGCCTTCAGCTGCACGCCGGTTTCGGCTTTGACGCTGCAGCGCGGGTGCTGCCGTTCCTCGACCAGATCGGGGTCTCCCACCTCTACCTGTCACCAATCCTGCAGGCGGTGGCTGGCTCGATGCATGGCTACGACGTCCTCGACCATTCCCGGGTCTCCGACGACCTGGGTGGTCACGATGCCTACGTCAACCTCGCGACCGAGGCCAGGGACCGCGGGCTCGGCGTGATCGTCGACGTGGTGCCGAATCACATGGCCTTCGTGGCGCCCGAGAACCTGAACCGGCCGCTGTGGGACGTGCTGCGGGATGGCCGTGACGCGCCGACGGCTGACTGGTTCGACGTCGACTGGAAGGCGGGCGGCGGTCGGATCGGGCTGCCGATCCTGGGTGATGAGCTCGACGTTGTCCTGGCGGCAGGGGAGTTCCAGCTCGACGAGTTGACCAACGCCGACGGGCGCACCGAGTTGGTGATCCGCTACCACGACCACCTGCTTCCGGTCGCGCTCGGCACCGAGGGCTCGGCAACTGTCGGCGAGACCGACGCCACCGTCATCCGCGCCGTGCTCGACCGGCAGCACTACCGTCTGGCGAGCTGGCGCGAGAAGGACTCCGTGCTCAACTACCGGCGGTTCTTCGAGGTTGACTCGCTGATCGCCGTGCGGGTGGAGCTGGAGAAGGTCTTCCTGGCCACCCACCAGGTGCTGCTCGACCTCCACCACGCCGGCCTGATCGACGGCTTCCGGATTGACCATCCCGACGGCTTGGCCGACCCCGGTGCCTACCTGGAGCTGCTCAAGAAGCACACCAAGCGCGACACCCCGGTATGGGTGGAGAAGATCCTCGAGGGCGACGAGTCGCTGCCCGCCGACTGGGCCTGCGTGGGGACGACGGGGTACGACGGGCTGCGCGCCATCTCTGCCGGATTGGTCGACACCGCGGCCGCGGCCGACCTGACGGCCGCATGGGACGCGGCCGGGGCAGAGCACTCCCTCGAGGAGTCTTCGGACTTGGCGAAGCGTCACGTCGTGTCGTTGTCGCTCGGGCCCGAGGTGGAGCGGCTGGTCCGACGGGCCCGTGAGGCCCTGCCCGACCTCGATCCCGAGCGGCTTCGCAAGGCGATCGTCGAGTTGCTGGTTGCTGGCGAGGTCTACCGGGCCTACGTACGGCCCGACGAGGCGCTCAGCGACGAGGCCCGGCATCGCTTGACAGAAGCGTTCACCAAGGCTCGCGTCAGTCGACCCGATCTCGAGGCCGAGCTGTTCGCCCTGATGCCGCTGACCGTACCGACCGGGTCTGACGATGCTGCCGCCCTCGACTTCAGTACGAGGCTCCAACAGACGTGGGGGCCGGTGATGGCCAAGGGCATCGAGGACACGATGTTCTACCGCTTCCACCGGCTCGTTGCCCTCAACGAGGTCGGCGGTAACCCGGACGACCTCGACACCGGGGGCCCTCAGCTCCTGCACGCCTGGGCGGAGCGGCAGCAGAAGGACTGGCCGCTCGGCATGATCGCCACCTCCACCCACGACACCAAGCGCAGCGAGGACGTCAGGGCACGGATCCTGGCTGTGGCCGGCGACGTCGGTACGTGGGCCGCGTGCTCGGCAGCCGCCCGCTTGGCCGCCGAGGATGCCGGGATCGACCCCGAGGCAGCCCACCTGGTCTGGCAGACCCTGCTGGGGGTGGGTGACATCGACCACGACCGGCTCGACGGCTACCTGCGCAAGGCGCTGCGCGAGGCGAAGCGGCACACCGCCTGGGTGGATGGCGATGCCGACTACGAGGACCGGGTGGTGGCGTTCGCTGACCAGGCCCGGACCAGCGGCCCGTTGCACGATGCGCTCCAGCGGGCCGTGACCACCAACGAGGCGGCCATCCGCGCCGTGGTGCTCGCGCAGGCCACGCTCAAGCTGACGCTGCCCGGCGTGCCCGACACCTACCAGGGCTGCTCGCGGCTCAACCTGTCCTTGGTCGACCCCGACAACCGCCGCCCGGTCGACTTCGGCTCGATCTCGTCCCGGTTGGCGGCCTTTGACGAGTCGGGGCTGCCGGTGGGCGCGGATCTGTCGGACGAGAAGTTGTACGTCACCTCGAAGCTGCTGCGGTTCCGGCGCCGTACGCCACGGCTGCAGCGCGACATGACCTACACCCCGCTCGAGTCGACGACCGAGCATGCGCTCGGGTTCGTCCGAGCCACGACCGTCCCGGCCATCGGCGGGTTCAAGCTGGGTCGGGAGAACCGCCTCGCGACGGTGGTCACCCGGGCGCCTGCCCGCCTGTACGGCCCCTGCGGTGCCACGCCCGATCTCGCCGCGGCGTGGGGCGATGCGACCGTACGGCTCCCCGAGGGTGAGTGGGTCGACCTGCTCACCGACAGCCCGGTGGCTGGGGGAGACGTTCGTTGTGCCGACCTGCTGGGCCGGCTTCCCGTGGCGGTGCTGGTCTCATGAGGCACTTCGCGGTCTGGGCGCCGTTCGCCCAGGAACGGGTCGATCTCGTCGCCGACGGCGACCGTACGCCCATGGTGCTGGTCGCCGACGAGGGCCCCGACAACGGGCTGTGGGTGATCGACGCCGACGTCCCAGCCGAGGTCCGGTACGGCTACTCCCTCGACGGTGGCTCCGTGCTGCCTGACCCGCGTGGCATCCACCTTCCCGACGGGCCGCATGGCTTGAACGAGACGTACGACCTCGACGCCTTCGAGTGGAGCGACCAGGGCTGGCAGGGCGCCAGGCTGCATGGCTCGGTGCTGTACGAGCTCCACATCGGCACGTTCACCTCGGGGCGCACGTTCGACGCGGCGATCGAGCGTCTCGACCATCTCGTCGACCTCGGCGTGACGATGGTCGAGGTGATGCCGATCGCCTCCTTCCCTGGCACGAACGGCTGGGGGTACGACGGCGTCGCCCCGTACGCGGTCCATGAGCCGTACGGCGGTCCCGCTGGCTTCCAGCGCTTCGTCGACGCCTGCCACGCGAAGGGGCTCGCGGTCTGCCTCGACGTCGTCTACAACCATCTCGGCCCGGACGGGAACTACCTCGGGGCGTACGGGCCGTACTTCACCGACGCCTACGACACGCCCTGGGGGCTGGCGCTGAACCTCGACGGGCCTGGCAGCGACCAGGTGCGCCGCTACGTGCTCGACAACGTCAGGATGTGGCTGCGCGACTTCCACGTCGACGCGCTGCGGCTCGACGCTGTCCATGAGCTGTACGACGGCCGCGCGCTGACCCTGCTCGAGGAGATCGCGGTTCTCGCGGACGAGCTCTCCGAGGAGCTGGGCCGGACCGTCGTGGTGACGGCCGAGTCCGACCGGAACGACCCGCAGACCGTGATGGCCCGAGATCTAGGCGGGGTGGGACTAGCCGGGCAGTGGGCCGATGACGTGCACCACGGGCTGCATGTGGCGTTGACCGGTGAGGCGCAGGGCTACTACGGCGACTTCAACGACCCGGCAGCGCTGGAGACGATCCTTCGTACGCCGTTCTTCCACGCGGGCACGTGGTCGACGTATCGCGACCGGGTGCACGGCCGACCCGTGGAGCCCGACAAGGTGCGCGGCTCGCAGTTCGTCGTGAGCCTGCAGAACCATGACCAGATCGGCAACCGCGCCACCGGCGACCGGCAGTCGGCCTCACTGAGCCTGGCGCGACTGCAGGCGGGGGCCATGCTGCTGCTCACGTCACCCTTCACGCCGATGCTGTTCATGGGCGAGGAGTGGGGTGCGTCGACGCCATGGCAGTACTTCACCGATCACACCGACGAGGCGCTCGGTGAGGCGGTCCGGCAGGGGCGTCGCAACGAGTTCGCTGCCTTCGGCTTCGCCTGGGACGACGTCCCCGATCCTCAGTCGGGTTCGACAGTGGAGGCATCCACCCTTGACTGGGCCGAGCTGGAGGAGGGGGTGCACGCGGCTCTGTACGAGTGGTACGTCCGTCTGCTCACCTTCCGCCGCGAGCGACCAGAGCTGGCCGACGATGACTTGGCAGCCGTCGTGGTCAGGCAGCCGGAGCCCTGGTGCGTGGTGGTGCACCGCGGTCCGTACCGGGTCTGCGTCAACCTTGCGCAGGAGTCGGTGCTCGTCGACCTGTACGGGGAGACCAACCTCGAGATCCTGCTCTCGAACTGTGACGCCAGCCTGGGCGACGACGGCCGAATGGAACTGCCGGCCGACGGAGCGGTACTCCTCGGACCGACCCCCGGCTGATCCGCGACACACATCGGTCCCTGAGCTTGTCGAAGGGGCCGCACGATCAGCCAGCGGACCTAGCCCTCAGAGACGGCTACCCCAGACTCGGCCCAGCGCGTCTCCACCGCGTCGAGCTTGTCCGGTGCCACGGCTGCGGTCAGTGGGGTGATCACGGTCGCCACATAGCCCAGCGTCGCGGCATCGAGCGCGGTCGCGTTGACGCAGTAGTCGGTCGCGATGCCGCAGACGTCGACATCGGTGACCCCTCCGCCGGCGAGAAACTCGTCCAGCGTTCGGCCCTCGGCGTCGCGGCCTTCGAAGCCTGAGTAGGCGGCCGCGTAGTTGCCCTTGTCGAAGACCGCGTCAAAGTCACGCCACGTCAGGTTCG
>Ga0116180_1003193_pt1 | contig 12506 bp, 10 predicted proteins | sample AD_UKC073_MetaG_FD_89804 | JGI IMG/M metagenome (GOLD analysis project Ga0116180, IMG submission 89804) | Active sludge microbial communities of municipal wastewater-treating anaerobic digesters from USA - AD_UKC073_MetaG | ecosystem: Engineered > Bioreactor > Anaerobic > Digestate | place: USA...
GCACCACTGGCCGCGCTTCGGCACCACGGCGGTTGTTCAACACATTACCCATCAACGCGATGCCTACAAATTCATCCATGATCAGGCGGTACGCCGGATGAACCAGGGGCAGACGCCGACCGAAATCGCTGAGGGTCTGAAACTACCTCCAGCGCTGCGCAATGACTGGTCGGTGCGCGAGTACTACGGAACCGTCAGCCACAACGCCAAGGCGGTCTATGATCGCTACATGGGCTGGTACGACGGGGTTCCCGCCAACCTCAATCCGCTTCCGCCGGTCGAGAAGGCGAAGCGGATGGTGCGCGCAGTGGGCGGGGCCAAGGCCTTACACAAGCAAGCCAAAGCCGCCTTTGCGGCCGGCGACTATCGCTGGTCGGTCGAACTGGCCAATTATGGCGTCTTTGCCGATCCGCAGGATCGCATCGCGCGCAATCTGCTGGCCGATAGCTACGAACAGCTGGGCTATCAGGCCGAAAGCGGGATCTGGCGCAACATCTACCTGACCGGCGCCCGAGAGCTTCGGCAGGGCCGCCCGGATGGCTTTGCCGAGGGCGGGCCGAGCTACCTGATGATGGCGACTCCGCTTGGCAGTTTCCTGGACCTGCTGGCGACAACCCTGGTGCCGGAGCGCGCCGCTGAGGCCCGGCTTGGCTTCAACCTGGTCGATAGCATCAGCGGCGATCGCTTTGCCGTGTCGCTTGGTAACTCGGTCCTTGTCAGCGAAAAGGGCCAGACCCTGGCCGGCGCTCCAACGCTGACCGGGCCAAAGCCCGTCCTGCTCGGGATCCTGTTTCGCCAGGTGCCGCTCGACCGGATGGTTGCTGCCGGGCAAGTGACCGTGGCCGGCGATCCCGCCCCGATCCAACAGCTTCTGCCGATGCTGGAGCAGCCCAAGCTGGACTTCAACATCATCGAGCCCTGATCGTCCGGCAGGCAGCGGTTGTCGGCAGGGCCATGATCGCATAAACCGGTCAGCGGCTCCGGCCTTTCCGGCCGGGCCTGGCTGACGGGAGCGGACAGTGGCAGGCGACCGCCTGGAGCGCAATTTCGGCAAGCTGCATGCCTTGCACGTCTCGGCATTCACGCGGCACCTGATCGAATGCCGCCGCGCTTGTGACGGTGACCTCGACCTGTTCCTGGTCCTGACCATTATCGGTGAACGCACCTTCAGCCCGCGGTTCGCGCCCGACGCCATGAGCCACACCGAGTTCCTCGAAGGGACCGTCGAATCGGTCGAGCCGCTGGCTATCAACCTCCAGTCGATCGCCGACTACAGCGGCATCCCGCGCGAGACCGTACGCCGCAAGGTTGAGCAGCTGATCGCGAAAGGCTGGGTGCGGCGCGACGAGCTGCGCTTCGTGACCGCGACCGATCAGGCCAATGAAGAATTGCGCGACCTGACTGCCGCCACACTACGCTACCTGCGCGAGATGGAGTCGGCGCTTGCCGCCTGCGGCAACGACTGACGCCAGCGCCGCCCACCCGCAGACTGAATCCCCGATTACGGCGATATGGTCGGCAAATCCGACACATTCCCGCATGATCAGGGTTAAACTCTGGCGTATTGCGCAACGGCAGTTGACATTTTTTACGCAAATGTGCATTCCGTTCGCACCTTCGTTCAACCGGCGAGACCCAGATCTCGGCACTCTTCAGCTCATCGTCGCTACGGTCGGATTGAGTTTGGGCTAAGATGCTGGCGGCAGTTGCAGCCGCTGCAGACCAAATTTCTCATGACAGGTCAGATGATCTGGTGATGATAATCGAGCGTGAGCACGTAGACGGTCTAGTCAAACCGTACCGCTATAAAGGTTTCTTTCAAGCGCCAATTTGGCTGTGCACCGTTCGGAATTTAAGTTCATTTTCCCGAAAATCGCGAGCAGCAGCTTTTTGAATTAACTCGCACGAATTGGAAACAGATTCAGGCACACCGTACGCAGTGTACTGCTGGGTGCATGGGGAAAAGTGCCGTAAAATCAGTGCGCGAGATGCTCCGATTGCTCGGCAGCGGGTATGCCGTTGAAGGCCATTTGGTCCCCGCAAATGACCGGAATTCCGCGACTTTTGATCACAGTTTTGATATTGGCGATGGCCATATGGTCCCCATGCGGCGAAAGCCCGGGCGCCGGGCACTGCTCGATGGCAACTTTGCGCGGCGCAAGCTGCCGCTGCGCGAGACGGAATACTGCATCTGGGATACCGAACTGGCAGGCTTCGGGATGCGCGTCAGGCCGACAGGCAACTACTACTGGTTCGTGCGTCTCCGGCATCGCGCCAAGCATCGCCGGATAACTCTAGGCCGAACGGATGACGTCCCTGCCGAACTGGCGCGGGCGCAAGCGCGGCGGTTGCTTGCCGAGGTGGCTCTGGATGGCCTGCCCAAGCGCGCAGTAGTCAAGTCCACACCGATCATGTCGGACTTTGTCGACACCTATTGGGACGACCTATCTCGGGTCTGGAAAGCGTCGACGATCAGTCGGAACTGGCACGCATGGAAAAACGTGATTGCGCCAGAGTTCGGCCCCATGCGCGTTGCCGACATTTTGCCCGCCGACGTTCACCGCTGGCGGGATAGTTTCGCAGGAAGACGAGAGGGCCAGTTCAACCGCTCGGTGCCGGTCTTGGCGGCGTTGCTCAAATACGGGGAGGCATTGCAGCTCCGGCGCAGGGGCTCCAATCCCTGCCGGGGGATGCCGCGCTTCAAGCGCGAGCCCAAAGAGCGGTACCTGACGCCAGCTGAGTATCGCCGGATTGGTGCGGCCCTGCGAGAGGTGGAAGCAGCCTATCCTGCACAGGTTGCGATCATGCGGCTGCTGCTGTTCACAGGCGCGCGCGTGGGCGAGATTTTGAATCTGCGGTGGGGATGGGTGAAGCCACCGCGCCTGTTGCTGCCGGACAGCAAGACAGGAGCCAAGACGATCTGGCTCAATAGCCAGGCGCTCGATGTACTGGAAAGCATCGACAGACGAGACGGCATCGAACTTGTTTTTCCCAACCGGTCCGGCGCGCAGCCGATCATTCTCGACAACTGGTGGTTGCCATTCCGGCGGCGCTGCGCCTTGCCGGATGTCCGCATTCACGATCTGCGGCATAGTTTCGCGTCCACCGCGATCAGGGACAACGTGCCGCTCGCGACCATCGGCAAACTGCTCGGGCATGTCCTACCGGAGACGACCGCCAAATATGCCCATTTGTCCGATGACGTAATCGGCGATGCCGCCGACCGCATCGCTGGATCGCTGGCGCAGGCGATCGGGTTGCGTCCATGACCGCCGCCAGTCTCAAGCGGATCGTTGAGGAGGCGCTCGCCGAGGTCGGCGCGAACGTCAACTTCCTGCTTGTGCCCAAGGGCAAAGCACGGTCAACCACCTGGCTGGGGATCGAGCACGGCTTTGGCATCCGGCACTACCCCAGTGGCCGCAATGTCTACATCGTCCAGACGCGCATGGCGGGGAAGCTGCGGACGGTCACCATTGGCCCGGCCTCGGTCCTGACCCGCCACCAGGCACAAATGGTCGCCCGGCGCGTCATCGCCTACGCGCAGGTCGGCCGCGATCCGGCGACCGAGCGCAAGCGCATCCGCTCCGCACCCCGGTTCGACGACTTCCTGGAGGAGTATTGGTGCCGTTGGTCGCCGCAGTGGAAGGTATCGACCCTTGAGACACACAACGGCTATCGCCGCCAGTATCTCGACGGTGCCTTCAAGGGCGTCTTCATCGACGAGATGAACGAAGAACATGTCACCAAGTGGTTCGCGGACCTCAACAACCGCACCGGTCCCGGCGCGTCAAACCGCACGCTCGAAATCCTCAAAAACATGCTCAACAAGGCCGAGGTCTGGGGATACCGGCTCGAAAACACCAATCCCTGCCGATCCGTACGGCCGAACAAGCGCAGGCAGTGCGAGCGGTTTCTATCTACCGAGGAACTGGCGCGGTTTGGCACCGTGCTTGCTGATTTGCGCGCCAGCGACAATCTCACCATCCGCTCGGGGTGCGCCGTCATAACCCTGCTTTTGTTGACTGGTTGCCGCTACCGGGAAATCCTGACCCTCCAATGGCAGGACGTGAAAGGCAATCGCCTCCTCCTACGTGACAGCAAAACCGGTCCGCGCACGGTCTGGCTTGGCTCGGCAGCACGCCAAGTCATCGACAGTCTACCCCGCCACACCAAGATTCCATGGCTGTTCTGGAACCACCAATATCGCAGGCCGATGCGGTCCATACAGCATTTGTGGGAGACAATCCGGGATAGGGCTGGACTTGGTAAGTTGCGTATCCACGACCTGCGCCACACCTTCGCCAGCCATGCGGCGATGAGCAAAGAAACCCTTCCTATGATCGGGCGATTGCTCGGCCATGCCAACCACCAATCGACCGCCCGTTATGCCCATCTGGATGACGAGCACCTGCTTGATGCCGCGCAGCAGGTCGGAGATGCGGTTGAGCGCCAGATGAGAGAACCAATTGTTCCGTATATCCTGACAGGGTCAAGGTCCGGCTAAAGCAGGCATAGGTTCCTTCACTGATGCCCATTCACATGTAATTTGCGAATTTTTATACGAAGCCGCAACCACCGAACCATATTACAGCCTGTTAGATAGACGCAGAATTAGCTGAATTGCGTGCATTTTGCGCCCTGAACAGCCTCCAATCGACCTGAACCAATGCGGTCAACGGCTTCTTAACCCTTCCAGCGGTAAAAGCACTGCGAACGCCGAGCATGGTGTTTCGTGAGCAATCTGGAGCTAAATCGTGGTCAAAAATCGTATCCTTGGGATCGCACTCGCAGTTGCCGGCATTTCCGCAATGCCGACTGCGGCAAACGCTGAATCGAAGTTCGTAACTGCGGCGTCAGGCACGCTTACGGCATCTGCGAACCTCGACTTCACCATCACCATCCCGAAATTCGTCTATGTGCGCATCGGCACCGGTACCAACATGGCCAACAATACGACCATCGATAGCCTGGTCTACACCGTTCCTGCCGCCAACGTTGGCGATGGGACGGCAATTTCCGGGACCGGCGGCGACCTGACTGCTGGCAAGGTTACGGCACGCGTGATCGGCAACAATGGCACGATCGCCTTCAGCACGACCACGGTCGGTGCCCTGAGCAATGGCGCTGGCGACTCGATTTCCTGGTCGCAGATGAACGTTGCTGTGGCGACGAACACGACCGCAACTGCGCTTAGCCATCCGGCCTTCGCCGATGGTTCCTCGACCAGCACCAACCTCACGCCGACCAGCGGCACCAAGGTCACCAACCTCGATGCCCAGTGGACGTTCACCTACAAGAACCAGAACGTTGTTGCTGCAGGCACTTACGGCGGTGTCAACACCAACAATGGCCGTGTGACTTACGCGGTGTCGATGCCCTGATCTATCAAGACGCTGAAATCGAAGCGCTCCCGCTGTCAATGACGGGCTCGCGTTTGCAGCAAAAATAGCGTGAGACGGGCCGTCGCAGCACCCCTGCTGCGGCCTGTCTGCTATGTTAGCAGTCGCCTGATGGACCTTCCCGATAAGGGAATACACTAAGGTTAACCGCAATTGATTATTTAGCCGGCATGCGGCACCTTAGCCCCGCAAGCAAGTGGGGCAGGCGATGGTCAAGGTGCGGCTTTGGTACATCTGGATGGCATCGATGACGCTCGCCCTTTGTTTTTCGGCTAGCGCAGAGGCGGGTTCACGATTTGAGGCCGGCGCATCCGCGCCAGTTTTTTCCCGGGCGAGTATCGACCTCACAATCGTTATCCCGGAATTTGTTCGACTGGGCATTGTTGGTTCTTTTGGCAAGAGTCCCAATGAGACGAGCCGGACCTCCGCATCTGAAACATCGCGGGCGGGCGCGCTGGGCGTGGTCGGCAATGGCGGAACGATAGTGATTGCCACTTCGTTTGTCGCAAGCGAGCCCAGCCAACCTCTAGCGGTTGATACAGAGATTGCAACTGTGGCTTACGCAGTGGCAATGCCTTGATTACGTGAACCTACCTGCGCTAATCAGGCCCTATTCAGGATTTGCGTGGCAAGATTTGCCACAATGGGAGGTTGGGGCGATGAATGGGTGGACGAGGTGACACGGTCCAAAAAGAACAGGATCCATAGCAGAACCCGTCGCCTTGTATGCGGCCTGGCTGCCAGCGCTAGTCTGTTCGTAATGCTCCCTGCAGAGACCGCAAGTGCTTATACGATCACGATAACTTCTGGAACCCGGGCAATCTACCTGCAGGTCGGGAGAGGCGGTTATACAGGTTTTTACAACACACCCGGAAACAATGCGACGGTTAATGTCGTTTCAGTCGCCGTTCCTGTTGCAAGTGTCGGGTCCGGTGCGGCGCAGGTAATGACTTCGAACAGTACTGTGTCGCAAAGCCCCGTTGATGGGTTTGCCTTCTGCAATCCGCCATCGCAGGTCTATATCGGTGCCTGGTCCCGGCCGGGCGCTGGAACAGGCGTTGCTACACTCACTGTTTCGACACCTGCAAACCTTACCAGCGGAAGCGATTCGATCCCGTTCAGCCAGATCAGTTGGGTCATGTCGGGGAATGGCGATGCGGTGTTCCAGTTTCCCAATGGCACGTTCACAGCAGGGGCACAGACCCTTGCGACTTTCCCGGCGAACACCTGGAAAGAGCAGTGCATGACTTTCTCCTATGCCAACACCGTCGTCCCCGCTGCTGGAATCTACACGGGCCGGGCGACCTACACGCTCTCGCTGCCATGAAGCCAATCGGACGAATGGCGTTTCTGGTTTGCGCTGTGCTGTGCACAGCAATGCCAGTTCGAGCACAGGAAAGTGTGACATCACCCGCTAGCGGTCAGGTTTTTCGGGTTGATGATAGTGGGACGGTCGTTCTCGACCCGGTTCTGCAGCTGCAGTCGCAACCGTTGGGTCGGACAGGCGTCAGCTCGCCATTGGTGTCAGCATCTACCCGTGTCAGTGTGCAACTAAACCTCGCTGCGTGGGCGGGAAGGACCGGCCGCATCTACATGAGCTTGCCCCGCACGTCGGGACCCTCGGTGCGCGCAACCTGGCACACCGGCGGAACTTTGCTCCCCGGGTCCTTGATCTCTGGCGACCGCGCCATTGTTTATGCTGGCCCGATTAACGGCCCGTTCCTGCGCGATCTGATTGACATCAAGCTGGAGGCCGACGGGGCCCGACTAATTCAGCCGGAGGCCCTGGCGTTCGGCTTCGAAATCGAGGTTGATCAATAATGACTTCCACCAAAATCTGGAATGTCGCGTATGTGCATGCGGTCTTGGCCGCTGCCTCCGCCTTGTTCCTCGTTTCACCGGCACATGCCGACGATTTTGCCCTGTCGGTCTCCCCGCCCCGCTTCGAAATCTCGGCGCAGCCGGGACAGACTGTCCGTGCTGTTGCAGCAATGAGCAATGCTTCCGGTTTAGCGGCCCAGCTGACATTCACGACGGCCGAATGGGAACTGAACCCTGACGGCGGGGTGACGCTCGGCGATGCCTTAAAGCCCGGCTCATGCCGTCCGTGGGTCGCCATCGAGCGAAGGCGGGCGACCTTGCAGGCGAAGGCGGAGCTGCGATACCGGTTCGAAGTGACGCCGCCGGCCGATACACCGGCAATGGAATGCCGCTTTGCGATCGTTGTATCTGGCGCCGAGGCACGCGTTTCGCCGGGCGCGAATGTCAGCTTCCCTGTGAGCGGGCAGATTGCGATTATCGTCTATGTGACGGTGGGTGACGTGAAGCCGCAACTGCGGATCGTCAAAGCCGATGTCGTCAACATCAATGGCACCATGACACCCGTTCTGATGGTGGAAAATTCCGGCACGGCTCACGGTCGGCTGTCGGCGTTTCTGAGCGGAACGGACGCGGAAGGGAAGAAGCGTGAATTTTCGCCTTCGACCCTGCCTATCCTGCCAGGTGAAACCCGCAGGATTGCCCTCAACATCGACAATGGCGGCGATGCAATCGAAACGCAGAATTCCGCACCTGCGGCTGATGCCAAGCCTGACGTTATCGCTTATCCTCTCAAGATGAGCGGCACGATCAATGACTCAATCAACACCTTCAAGTTCGAGGGGGTGTTCGAGCCCTGATGCCGGAGCGTAACTCCAACTTTACCCGCCGAAAATCGCGGCTGTTGAACACCAAGGATTCCCTGATCTTGCTGGCGCTCGGCATCTTGCTGCCTTCCCCTGCAATGGCTGCTACCGCTGATGAAGCGCGCCCGCAAGGGAGCGACGAGCCTTATGTCGACCGGCTGATCGATGGCGGAAACCTGGTCCCTCTGACCGTTGCGGGCGAGGAACAAACAGGCAATTCGAAAGGCAATGTCCGATCACTTGTCGTCGAGCTGGGCGGTTCAGTCATTTCACCGAAATCTCGCATTACCGGCATCGATACTTCGGCGTTGGACAGGGCACAGCGCGAGGGCAGCATCTCGGTCTCGGGGAGATATCAGACCGACAATTTCGGTCTGGTTGGCCTCGATGCGCAACTGCGTCGCGGTTCGAATTCAGGGCCATTCAGCATTTCCTCAAAGGACACCTGGAACGGGTCGATAACGCTTACCAGCCGCGACCTGCCACTGGGCAATGGCTGGCTTGCCGATAGTGCTGCGGGGATGACTACAACCCCGACGATCGCACTCGTACGCAGGCAAACCCGGTTCTATCTACCTTCGACCCCCATTCTGGGCGGATCGGCAACATTCAAGCACTATCGGCGCCTTTCATCGTCACAGGCAGCGAGCGAGCCTGAGCCGATTGCGAGCTTCAACCTGTCGATTGGCGAACCCGGATTGCTTGGGGGCTTGCGCCTCTCTAATTTTGCCCGGCTTTCCGGCCTCGCGGTTTCCGGAGGAGGTCAAACGGACCTGGGACCCGGGTGGGCTGCCGGAATTCAAACCATAGCCGTGAAGGACACGCTCGATCCCTATGCTGTGATCCTTCAGACCACCCCGGGGAGCAGCGGACTATCCCGTGTTTCTTCTCAGGGGGCATTGGGCACAATTGCCTACTCGAACGCCGGAGTTCGTGTTCAGGCTAATGCGATCTGGTCACACCGATCTGGAGCGAGCAGCAGTTCTGATCTGTTTGGCGGTGACGGAGCTGCAGGCGGCGGATGGGTCGATGCAAGCTACCGTTCAGGCAAGACCCTGCACAGCGGAGGCCTCTACTACTTCGGGCCGGGGCTGTCGTGGGGCACATCAGCGCTCATCAACAACGCTTATGGTGGCTATTACCGCTTCTCCACCTCGTCGCAGCGGTGGCGCTGGACCGTCAATCTCGATGCGGTCAATTCCGTTGATGGGCGCGGCTCCAGCGGGGTGATCGCCAATGCTGACGTGCGCAGAAAGTTGAACTTCAGCACATCGATCGGTTTGAACAGCACTGTGCGGGTCGCCAACGGACAAACCGCCACACAAATCCTGGGCTTCGTCGATTTCACGACGAAGCTGGGTTCGTCCCGGGCGGAAGCCGGATGGAGCCACGATCCATCGTCTGATCTCTGGCGTGCCGGATTCAACCAGAACTGGGCCTTGCCTGTGTGGCTTCCGTCCGGAAGCCGGTTGAGTACCCAGGTAGCCTATGAACACAGGCGCCAATATTCAAATTCCCCCAGCCTGCTGGATGGCAGCCTCATCGCAAAGGCCAACAGTTTTGGTGCTGCCATCAGCGCAGGCGCAACACCCTTCAGCGGCATCAGTTTCGACGCCACTGCCGCCTACAACTCCAACGGAAGTTCCTCGCCCACGGGCATCTACGGCCCGATCGATGCAACGGGTGGTGCATTGAGTAATCTCTCTTCCGAGCAAGGCCGGGCGTTCTCGGCATCGATCGTCGCAACCGTTCGGCTCTCCTCGAACTGGAGCCTGTCAGCCTCTTACACCGACACCACATCCAGGCTCGCGTCCCTGTTCGGTCTCGCCAACCCGAACGTGTCGCATTTAGGGCCCTCGCCATCTGAACTGGCCGATGTGCGGCGCAGTTCATACCATCTGCGCGCCGGTTATCTGACCCTCAGATATTCGACATCGGCTGGCCGGCCCCGAGGCAGTCTCGGACTGCGCCAGTTCCCAGTTGGAGGTACGGGCAATCTGGAAGGCCGCATCTATCTTGATGCAAATGACAGTGGCGTAAGGGAGCCCGCCGAGTCTGGCGTTGGGGGTATCATTGTGATCCTCGACGGCATTCAGGCGGTACGCTCCGATCAGTCAGGCTACTACCGATTCGAAGGAGTGTCGGATGGCCAACATCATATTACCTTGAATGCCGACATGCTTCCGTTGCCATGGGTTATCGAGCCTAGCGATAGGCGCCGTACTGGTGAACCCTACGTGGCCACGATCGAGGTAGGGGTTCGTTCAACGACAACTCTGGACATTGCGGCGAGCAGGGAATGATGTGGCTGGGCGCAGTTAAGGTCCAACAGCAATGATGGCTATTTGGTCCCCAATCAAGAACAAACTGAGCCTTTTGCGGTGCGGGGTTGCCGGCAAACAACCAAGAAAACCTGTCGCTCGAATGCCGCTAGCGGCGCCAAATTCCGCAGGATTCCGGCGAAAACGCCTGGATCGAACTGGGTCGCAATTCTGATCCCAGTACCGCAGCGAGAAACCGGCTTGACCGGCACACCCTACCCGGGAGCCCGGTGCTGGGAACTGGCGCGATTCTGCCATGTCGAGGTCAGTGGATGCCTTGTCCCTGACTGGTGTCATCTGATGTCAGCCGCAGATCGGCAAATCAGATGTGACTTGGATCGTGCCAATCCATTGATAACAGGCCGATAAAAACAACTTTCCTACAGCCAGGCGCTGGCAGTAGCGTAATGTCTCGTGGCGGAGGGGTTTCCGGCCGGGGTGGGCGGCCAACCTGAGTTGGAACCCATGCGTTTCGCGTTGCAATGCTATGTCGATGAACCGCTATATAGGGCCGTGAAGGCCGCCGCCGACGCGGCGCACATGAGCGTCAGCCAGTGGCTGAAGCTGGCGGTGATAGGTACGATCGAGGGGCAGGACGAGGCAGCGTTCCGGGACCGGATCATGTCCAATCTGCTGTTCGCCTCGACCGCGCTCGACGGGCTCCTGACCATTCAGGCCGACAAGGAACTGCGCACCCGGATCCATGCCGCCCACGGCAAGCGCCTGCGCGAATACCGCGAGCGGATTGCCCCTGCAAAGCGGGGGGCCTGAGCCATGCTGTCGGTTGCCAATGTCCGGTCGGCTGGCGGCGCTGCCAGCTACTTTGCGCATGATAACTATTACGCCAAGGCGGACGCAGATCGCTCAGGCGTGTGGCTCGGCAAGGGCGCCGAACGTCTGGGCCTGACGGGCGCGGTCGAGGCCCGGGCCTTCGAGGCCATCCTACGCGGCGAACTGCCTGGTGGCGGGCGCATCGGGCGCGAAGGGGCGGCGCATCGTGCGGGGACCGATCTCACCTTCAGCCTGCCCAAATCCTGGTCGCTGCTGGCGCTCGTCGGCAAGGACGAACGGATCATTGCCGCGTACCGGTAAGCGGTGATCGCCACCCTGCATTGGGCAGAGAACAATGCCGCGTACATGCGCGTGGAGAAAGGTGGCAAGGAGCGTCTGGTCCAGACCGACGACCTGACCGTCGCTCTGTTCCAGCACGATACCAACCGCAACCAGGAACCCAATCTCCACTTCCATGCCGTCGTCGCCAACATGACCCAAGGCAAGGACGGATCATGGCGGGCGCTGCGCAATGACGGGCTGTGGCAACTCAATACTCTGCTCAACGCCATGACCATGGCAAAATTCAGGGTCGCGGTGGAGAAGCTGGGCTATGCCATTGGCGATCCCGGCAGGCATGGCAATTTCGAAGCGAAGGGGATCGACCGGGAGGCGATCATGACATTCTCGACACGCCGGCTAGAAGTCCTCGAGGCCAGGCTGGGCAGCGGGCTGGAAGCAGGCGTGATCGCAACGCTCGCGACCCGTTCGGCCAAGCACACCAATGTCGATCGCGACGCCCTACGAGCTCAGTGGCAGGATCAGGCCTGGAGCCTGGGACTCGATCTTGCCGGCGTGGTGCGGGATGCGCGGGAGCGCAGTCATGCGCTCGCCATGGTTGGCGTCAGGTTGGCAGGGGACCGCCCCTCGCTGGCGCTGCAAGGCAAGGTCATGGTGCAGGAACTGGCCGAGCGATTAGGCTTGCGCGAACGCGATCCGCTGGTTCCGGCGCGTATCCATCTGAAGAGCGCAGAAGAGATCGCTGCCGCCCATGCCGTTGCCGCCGCCGTGCGCCACCTGTCGGAACGCGAGGCCGCGTTCAAGGCGACCGATCTGGCCAAGGCAGCCCTCGACTTCGGCCTGCCAGCCACGATGGAGCGGATCGAGGAGCGGATCGCGCAACTGACCGAGCAAGGAGCGCTGCACCGGGGGCGCGGCGCCCTGCAGGGCTGGCTGACCAGCACCGATGCCCTGGCCCTGGAGGGGCGGATGCTCGCCGAGATCGAGCAGGGCAAGGGAGCAGCCCCGAGTATCGTTCCCGCGTCCCAAGC
>Ga0116180_1003209_pt1 | contig 12467 bp, 9 predicted proteins | sample AD_UKC073_MetaG_FD_89804 | JGI IMG/M metagenome (GOLD analysis project Ga0116180, IMG submission 89804) | Active sludge microbial communities of municipal wastewater-treating anaerobic digesters from USA - AD_UKC073_MetaG | ecosystem: Engineered > Bioreactor > Anaerobic > Digestate | place: USA...
CCGATTACAAATTCTAAAGAACAACCCTGAGAACAAACAAATAATCCTTGACAGCAAACTGACAATTTCCATGCAGCTTCTCACCCACATGCCTTATGCTTTGCGTTCCAAGACCGTGGTTGGCGTCTTTTGCCAAAGGCAGTCCAATTCTACTTCTTGAACACAAGGGTTCTTTATGGACAAAAGAAGCTAAAGAGGTTTCTTTTCACCATCATCTGGTCGTTTACGTCTTCATTGTGGTGTACCAGATTCTTGCCAATAGGCTCAAAAACACGTCAACCCAAATGCTGCATGTACTGAATAATCCGATCCCTTTCATGCCAATATACCGAGATGTCAACGTCTGCATGCTTGCGTATGTTTCTGTCAAGGAAAAGCTCAATTGCATACCCTCCGTAAACAGCATAATGAAAACCACCACCATCAAGCAAACTAATAGCTTCTTCCAACACTTTGTCCATTTTCCTCTCTCTCTTTCTATCAATACTCTTCTATGAACGAATAAACCCAAGTATAACCGGATCCTTTATCTTCTTGTCTTCTGCCAACATTACTATCTTTGTAAGCACCTCAGCAGTTTTGAGATCATCATCGGCAAAAGGAAGAAATACTCTTCCTCTGTGAGAGGAATGCACTGGAAGAATAGGCATCATTCCCTTTGCCTGCATATGAGCAACACCACTTCCCAGGTGAACAGTATATTCGCCAAACTCTCCTTTGATTAGCGCATGGGATTTATTTATTGTAACATTGTCAATCTTGAGAAGTGGAAGCAGCACGTTGATAAGGGCAGTGCGCATTTCAATAGTGGACAGACTTGCTTCCGGGTCCACACTTCCGTAATGGGCAGCACTGACAAGCAAATCAATATCCCTCATGGCTTCTGAGAAAAATACAGGCGGTACTTCCGTGATATTCATAACGTTCCAATTGTCAGTATTGAAAAACTCTACTGAATGTATGGTCGGCACCTCAATATCCATAGGCGAAAACCAACCGGACTCAAAGTTCAGTGAAACCATAATATGCTCTTTGAAGTATACTTTGAACAAACCTTCGCTGGTATTCCAAAGGCGCTCTTCTGCTAGTCTTGCAGCCTTTTGAGGCTGAAGCTGATGTCCTGCATATCGCCTGGATATGGTTTTTTCCTTAAGCTCATCCACATTCGGGCAATAATACTCACGAAACACCTGCTTGAAAGGCTGCTTTATTCTCTCAGTATAAAAATGCTTCTGCCAGTCATGCCATGTTTTTGACGTCATTAAATCATAAGGATGGGCAATGTATATGTTTTCATCAACCTGAGTCATGCTGCCGTTAAAGTCAACCAAGAAACCATCTGCGAAGAACCCCACAAAGCCACTGCTCACAAAGAGAAGCTTTTTTGTTGAAGGACCAAGGACAGGATTCCTTGCAAGCAATTCAAGCTCTCTTTTTGTAAACGCATCCCTGTGCACCATGGCTCTTTCCAATGTCTTCCTAGCCCTTTTTTGCTGCTCTTTCAAAGACTTGACAACCTCCAGCCCTTCCGCTACAACCGGATGGTTTTTGTATGCAGCAGGCACTGACTTTAATACCTTGTCATCCTTTGTACACTTCATTGAGGCAATGCCTTCTTCATCAAACTCAATTGTTAATATTAGCTCATCCACTTTAACAGACTCAAACCAATGCCTTACACTATCGAGTTTCAAGGATTCCATCTGCCAGACAAACCTGTTTGTATCCTCATAACCACCAATGCGAGCTAGATTCTGGATGGCAATATCATAAGCTTGAGCCTCGCTTTGCCTTCGCATTGCACCAAACTGCCTGCTTTCCTTTCTGAAATTCTCCACAAACATATATCTTTCCAGCAGTTCTTCCTGACTTTCATACGGCATCAGTGTATAACCAAGCAGGTAATCCTTGTTCCTTGATTTTGCTACCTTTTCAAGAACATCACTTTTATCAAGCTTTCCTCTAACACTATCCGCAAACGGCTGGGAACGCTTGTGCAGGTTCCCTCCTGCAATATATTTGGCAGCCTTGTACAACAGGGCAAAGTTTTTCTCTCCCACTTCGCTTAGAGCTTCCCTAAACCACCTGGAATCAAAAGCTCCAGCCTTGAAATCCATAGGGGAAATCGAGGAATAGCGGGCCACCAGGGCATTCTTCTCTTCAGTAAAGTATTCATTCAAGTGGGCATGAAACCACACTCCTGCTTTCTGAAGACCCGGCACCATCAAGTATTCCTCCACAATACCAAGCCACTGCGGCGCATACATCGCAGCATCAACAATCTTTTGCACTCCAAGTTTCTTAAACTCCTTTATTTGCCCAAGCGTATGGGCATTTTCGCCTTCCTTTGGATAAAGATTCTTGAGTAAAAAACTTAACGTCTGGCCTTTTGTGCTGTTTCCCCCTGCAAAGTTGTAGCCCCTTACATAATTTCGTTCATTCATCGCACACACAATTTTCGCAAAATTGTAACTGCCATAACAGCGATTTATTTTTCCCGCCAAGGGAGACAATCTGGAAGGTGCTTCACCACGGTTAATTTCCGTCTAAATTACTTTGTCGATTATTCTATTTACAATCTCCATGAATTCCTTGTTGTTTTTACGAAAAGATTCGTTTCTTTTCAATGTGGCATTATCCATAAGCTGTTCAAAACCAGGCAGAGTCATAAAGTAGCATACATCATTCTCATTAATGATTCCCTCTTTGTACGCCCTGGCAAGGACTTTCAAACCAATGTAGGCACTTGTTTTAAAATTCATCGCTTTTGTATATCCATAAGCCAGGTGGAAATAATCTTTAAACTCCTCCGATGACATATCCATCATGTATATGCAATTCATCCAATATACAACTGGATTTTTATGACCAATGCAGAAATGCAGATTGTCATCCTTTTCGTATACCTGCCTCATTGCATCACTCATGTTCGGCAGTTCTTTTTCTAAAAATCTGTGAGAATAGTTGTTGTAAAGATCAAGTGCAACATCGAAATAAAAGGTGTATTTGTCAGTTACCTCTTCCAGTGCTGCATTAAGATAAGTCTTTACATAGTCGCAGTACGGTATCCTGTGTATATTCTTATTGTATGACAAGTTAAAAAGCTTCATTGTTTCAAGGCTCAGGGCTCGATTGTCAACCATACTGAAATAGAATACGGCTTGAATAAGCTCCTGCCTGGTAAACAATTTGCTTATTTCTTCCTAGAACTAAGCACCATATGTATAATCGTCAAGATTGTATTTTCGGGGATACTTATTCTTAAGCACCCTTACACTTCTCTCGCTGCCGTAGACAATCTCCTCATTTTCGCTGTAATATACCTCATTTACATGCCTTTTAACGACTTCAGTTAATTTATGTACCTTTTTCTCAAGTTCCTTCAGGTCAGGTAATGCATCTTTGAATTTGTATGATGGTTTCTTTTTGGGCACAGCAAGTTTGGTTAGCTTGCCATAATCAACCAAACCATATACATTCTCATCGCTTTCCGCGACAACCTCCTCCATGCTGACAATTTCTTTGGCCTTGCTTAATACCTTTTCAAATCTGGAATCAGACTGCATGTCCATAACCATCTGCCTGGCTGCCAGTTTGCAGTTTGCGTCTTGAGAATTGTGCAATCTTCTCACAGACTCCAGACAGTCCTCGGGACTTTGTTCAAGCAGCAATACCATGATGTTTTTTCGTAAAGACTCCGTCTTATGACGAAGCATGGATTCAAGCTCCATATATTCTTCCTCGGAAAGCTTCATTTCTTTCAACTTTGATGCCGCAATAATTCTCACAAACTTACTCTTGTCGCATGCAGCATTTAGTATTGTCTGCCTGTGTTTTTTTGTCGTCATGTTATTGGAAAGATTCTCAACAAATACAATCCTTGTATCAACAGGTATTCTTTCATAATAGTCACACAGGGTATCAAACATGCTATCTTTAAGCCCGGCACCAGCTGACTTTGCCAGATCAACAAGGCCATTGTACATGAATTCCTTGGAGTACTTTCTGGTAAGTTCCTGCATGCCGGGATAAGAGACTGTTTTTGTCTTTATTGGTGTTTCGTTTATCATTTTCAATAGCTTTTCAAACATCAATTCATGACCGTATTTAAGTTTCGCTACCAAAGAATCTGCCATATATGCCAGTACATCAGGAGTCCGTTCATCATTGTATTTGATAAAATACTCAAGTTGTGCCTGAGGATCGGCGGTCTGGGACAAAAGGTACCAACCTGCAATGCGTTTTGCCGGATCATTATTACCCAGGAAATCATCCAGGACCTTGTACACATCCTGCAGCTCATAAAAACCAATGCACATAAGTGCAATATGGTTTTCGACAGGATTTGGGCTGGCAAGATATTTTTCTTCGTGCCGGTTTGCAACACAGTCATATATAACTTCCAAATAGTATCTTGCTGCTTTGGACTTTTCGGCTGATACGGGCAAACCGGTCCATACATCAAACGCCCTGACAACCGATGAAAACCTCTCCATTTTGTTGTCCAGTATGACTTTGAGAAGATAAATAAAGTTGTCGGCATCACCCTCGTCAATCAATTCCACAATTGACTGCCTGAGACCTTCCTGAAGCTGTGCAGAAAGCAAAAGCTTTTCAAGGATCTCATGTGCCCATCCGGACTTTGACATTGCAAGCGCTTTTAGAACTGTATAGTTCAAGCTTCCTGTGTTTTCATATACTATATGCTCAATCATCTTCATTACGTTATTGTTTCCTTTATCTATTTCATGAGCCATAGTGTAGGAGATGGCTTTTCCGCTGTTATATGTAAAATATGTGTTTTCACTTTTATTAGGATCTTTCAAATACTCTTCAAGATTAAAATTCAGAACTGACAGGTATGCAAAACCTGATAGAAAAGATATCATTCTGCGATAATGCAGACCGATACTATGCTTTGTTCTGAAAGGACGCCTCTCAAAACCTGACTGGTAGCCAAAATCAAACGTTCTCTTCCAAATGTCGCGAATCATTGAAGCCTTGTTTTCAAACAAAAGCTCCAGTATTGCAAAACCTTCACCGTCAAATAGACCATACAAACTTTCATGTTTTTCTCCTATCAAATCGAAAACCTTATCTTCAGTCCATGTTTCATGATTGTAGTGATAATACATTTGATAGAGTATGGCATTATGAAGCTGTGAGTAATAATCGTTGGATTTGGGGAGTCTCCTTTCTTTTTCCTTGTAGAACTGAGCTTCTTTTTCACGATACGATGTTAAAAACATAAACCCTCCTTAGAAAACATACGAAAAGCAACTTCCTGCAAGCATGACAAAACGGACGAGTATCAAATTGTCCCCGTCCTTAACGTTTATCGCCTCGTTAATATCAACAACTTCCTCATTGTTTAAAAACACTCTGAAAAGACCATCCTCAAAAGCAAGAAGCATGGTTTCAATCGCTTTTTCCCGTGAGACGACTCCTTCGCCATACCTTCTGCCAAAACCAACCTTGCCGCTCTCCTGTCCGTCACTTAGCTCCTCTTCTGTAAGAGCTGCAACAATATCAGCGTCAATGCTTTTGCTTATGTAGGCATCGTGCAATTGACAGGCTAAATCACACAAAAGATCCTTCATTGTTCTGTTATTGTCAGATACAATAATTTCCTTGCCTGTTATATAGTTCCTTTTTCTGCTTGTAGATTTGACCGTTACATGTATTCTCAAGCACCAATTTTCCTTTCCTGAATTTTCCTTAATATCTTTCATATATTCTATACCTACATTAGTAGTTTGTAAATATGGAACGTTAAAATTAAAAATCAATTGACAATCAGTCCATTTTTAGTATAATGAGAACAAACAAGAAGAGGTGAGTGGTCTATGTTTAGGAAAAAATTACTAATTCTTTTATCATTTTTATGTCTAAGCATGATAGTAGTACTTACGGCATGCACAGGTGGTTCAAACGAAGACGAGAAAACCCCTGAACCTACGGAAGATCCCCGTATTTTCAGGGATGAATTGCCTAGAGTTGAACCAAGAGAAGACCAGCATATAACATTCAAGACTATCGATGATGGTTTTGACGTTTTCGCTCCTCTAGCTGGACACTGGGGATATCGCTATGGTCCCAGTATATTGTTCTACCCAGATGGAACAATGGACGCATGGTTTGCAACCCCTGGTACCAGTGGAGAATGGGACTGGTTTACATACAAACACTCCGACGATCGCGGAGCTACATGGTCCAATGAAATTGTTGTTCTACAACCAACACCGGATTCAATGGATCACTATTCAGTATGTGACCCTGGTCTAATCTATTTTGACGGATGGTATTACCTTGGTTATACATCAACAATAGTCAGCACCAACGGCGGTATAAACAACAACATTTTTGTTGCCCGTTCAAAGAACCCTGACGGACCATATGAAAAGTGGAACGGTTCAGGATGGGGCGGAGACCCAGCTCCAATAATTTACTTTGACGAAGCAGATTCAGCCTGGGGTGCTGGAGAAATCAGCTTTGTTGAATTGGACGGCACACTGTACTGCTACTATACATGGAGATGTCCGGATGGAGACTTTACAAAGGTATCCATTGCCGATTCAACCAGCGAGAACTGGCCTGAAACATTGGAATACAAGGGTATAGCATACAAATACGGCCCTGGACAGGACTCCTGCGATGTATTCTACGTTGAAGATATAGGCAAGTTTATTGCTCTTTCAACCATCCACAGATTTACAACAGATAGTGGAATAGCCATAATGGAATCCAATGACGGTATCAACTTTACACATATCGATACCATCAGAACCGGAATATCAAAGTTCTGCCACAACATGGGTGTTTCAAAGAGACCAAACGGCCATGTACAGCTTAAAGACGAACTGATTATTGGCTATGCATACTCCGACGGCGGCCAGGAAAACTGGGGTAAATGGGCTACACGTTTCCAGAAGATTAAACTGGAAGTTTATGATGGCGAAGCAAAGCAAACTGATAGGGATGGCAAAAACGTTCTTCGTGGAGACTACTTCTGGGAAGAGCTGCCAAAAGAAGAACTGTGGCCAATAGCTATCGGAACACTTCCACAAAAGATTGAAGTTCATCTCAAAGATGGAACTTACAAAGTACCAGCAAAATGGTATGACACATACCTTAGAAGCCATGATATAAAAGATGGAGACAAAGTGAAGTTTACCGATTATGACAAGGAAATAATCGATTTTGACGGCTTGACAATGAAGATGAAGAAGGTCGGAAAGACTAACGTTACAATGCATTACGAAGGACGTCAAATCACCTTCAAAGTCTATGTTCGACCCGATGATTTCCAAATCGGAATGGAGAATCCTGAAATTGTATCCTTCACACCAGTAGAGGAACACATTACCGTCTACAAGAAGGATTACGGTGTAAGACACAAAAAACAGATTCGTGGCTTTGTTGTATTTGAAGACGAGACTTGGGGCGAGGCGTATAACGACTCAACAAAAGCTCATCCAGATTACCCACCAAAGGTACCCAGAGAGCAGTATGAGATGACGTTTGAGGTTGCCGACACCAACATCATCACAGTCAACAACAGAGGTATCATTACCGCCAAGAATGTAGGTACAACAACCGTCAAGGTTACAATAACAGGTGGCCTAAGCTTCACAGTCACTGTAACAGTAGAAGAAGAACTGCCATAAAATTGCAATATAAAAGCTCCGTAAGTTTCTTACGGAGCTTTTTTGATGCCTTTCTACTTTCCCTTGCAATTATTCTGTTGCTTCTTTCTGGCTTTTTCCAGTTTCTCTTGTGCTTTCTTTAATTCCTCTAGATATTTTTTCATAGCCTTTTCTCTTTTTTCTTCAGCCCGTTTTAAGGCTTCCTCATATTTCTCCTGAGCTTTTTTCTGTTTTTCTTCGCATTTCTTATCGTCATCTTCCCTCTTACCTTCCAGGTCCTTCTTATGTTCCTCAATCAGCTCTTTGATTTCTTCAAGCTGCTTGTCAATCTCGCCCTTCTTGGAATCTGCCAGTTCTTTAAGTTCGTCAATAGCTTTCTTTGCCTCTTTTTTTATAGCCTCCGCCTGCTTTTTAAGTTCTTCCAGCATACGAAGCGTATCTTCCTTTTCCTCTTCTGTCATGTCCATCAGACTTGCCAATATCTCAGTGATCTGTGTTCGAATCTCATTCACCTTTTCAACAGCTTCCCTGTTTACTTCACCTATCTGCTCCTTGATATCGCAAAGCTCTTCCTTGGTATTTTCTCTCAATTCCTCAAGATCAGATCTTTTATCGTCAGGGCATGTTTCCTCTATCCTCTCCAGGATTTCCTCGTCTATGTTCACTTCTTCATTCTCGGCAATCAGTTCCTTTATCCTGCAAATGATATCAGCCACTTTCGCGTCCTTGTACTCCTCTACAGTTGCACTTGGTTCAAGAACCTGAAGTGTCTTTATGAGCTTCAGTTTTCCTGGTGTAACACCCAGTTCATTTGCCTCTTGTCTTAACGATGGACCACATGCGTTCTTATATACAGCAATTCTAGTGTTCATCTTCTTCTCAGCATACTCTACCGCTTCACCGCATATACGCTGCAGTCTTTCTGCCTTTTTTTGATTTTTTGATTCAGCAGTTATTGCAACGACTGAAGAACCATCTTCTGCAATATACTCCTTATCAGCCGCAACTTTTAGCAAAGTTGCAACAGCATCTGATACATCAAGATTGACAACCTTTGCATCTCCGAGCAGTTTCTTCCCATCCTTGTTCACCGCTCTTGCACTTACAACCTTGTTAAAAGCATTGACGCCCAGCTCAACGCTTGGATTGATATCAATACTTATGTAGTCAATAGGTTTGCTGTAAACCATATAACTGCCAATACCAAATACGAAGAGCAGTATAATTGCACAACCAAATATTATCTTTTTCATTCTTTCACCCCTATGTTTTTTGTTTTCAGTAAATACTTTCGTAACAAACTTCTAACATTTCAAGGTAAAGCAAAAAAGAAACAGAGCGCAGAATTGCATTCTGTTTCTTTTTTCGTATTTGGCTTGACTTCCTGAGTTAAAAGATTCTTGCTCCAGTCTAAGTAAAATGTACAACAAAAAGCTATTTACTAAAGCTATAAGGGGTGCCTATGAAAGGAACCTCATAGAAGCCTTCCGGATTGTTGCGGATAATGTAGTCAATGTAGGAAGCAACCATTCTGGAAACAAGCAGATAACCAGCAGGATTAAGATGGCCTCCCAAATAGAAATTACGCCTGAATTCAGCATCTATCACAGGACCGTATTGAGCAAAATCAATCACATAGGTGTTATCAAAACGCTCTGCAATGTCATGAAGAAGTTGTGCATGCGCCTGAACAATTTTGTTGTGCTCTTCACTGTCCTCTCGTATCATTGTTACAAGAAAGAAACGAGCCTTGGGCTGCAGAGCCTGCATTCTTTGAATTATTTGCGCATACCATCCGGCAAAAGTTTCTTCATTGTTTTTTGTGTAGTCTTCATAGTTGATATCTTCTATGGAACCTACAGGCATCTTAAGCCCTACAAGATCATTAATGCCTAGAGCAATAATATAGCATTGGCAGAGCTTGTCCGTATCCCAGAAATTGTTTGCATCTGCAAAGGTTTTGCAGTACTCAATGGCAGTCATGCCACCACGAGAGAAATTAAGAACCTTTGCACCAACAAGGCGTCCCAAATACTGTCCCCATGAGTATTCGAACATATCGTGATATTCCTTGTTGCTATTATCATCAATTGATTCAAATTCTCCAGAAGACATGCTGTCTCCAATACAACAAATGGTACGGAAAATACCTGTAAAACCTCCATCCGCAGGCATTCTTTCAAGTGGTTTTTCGTCACTACTTGCATAGTAATCTTTGATATTCATTTTGCTAATTCCATCCTTTCAAAGCAATCTGATACGCTCAGATTCTACTACTTCAATTATTGTCCGTCAACTCTATTCGCAAGTTGTTTTGTGAATCTGCATTTTGGGTAATTGCCACACCCCAAAAACTTACCGTGTTTTCCCTGTTTAACTGACAGAAATCCTGTGTTGCACCTAGGACACTTGTCACCCGCAGAAGCATATTTAATGAGTGTTTTCTTGTAGTTTACATTTTCTATATGCTCCTTGGAAGAGATTGAAAATTGCTCATTCCCATGCTGCAACAAAGCCAGAATCTCCATCATCTCCTGAATACTCATAACTTTGCTTTTGAACTTTCGTATCACTGACTTAACCTGGTTGAAATACACAACATTTTGTCTAGTCTTTACTTTCAATCTGCAATCCTTTGAGAAAGCAATTATCGGGATTATGGGGATATTAGGATAATTTGAAAGTCTTGATTCAATGGCTTTTACATGAGCATAATTCTGGTGAATGGGATTCATAAATTTGTACTTGTTTTTGTAAAGAGTCTGGGTCCATTCCCTGGACTGGTCATTCCCATAAATCCAACCTTTATAGTTCTTGGTTTCAATAACAAATATCCCATATGGAGATACCACTATATGGTCTATTTGCGTTGTTCCAGTTTCCGTTGGTAGAATAACATTATTGACAACCTGATATTCTTCCGGCAAGAGGAGTTTCAACCGCAAGTTTACAGATGTTTCTCCCAGCCAACCTCTAACATGGGGCCTGATTAATTCAGCGATAGAATCAATTAAAGATTTACGTTTCCTTGTACGAGACATTATTAAAAACTCCTTTCATGGCATTATCCTTCTGTGGGATACTTGCTCCTCTACCATCACCACAATGTTGTCAATGTGACATCCAGACAATGCTGCAAAACAATATAGTAATATATAGATTAGGTTTAATTGCAAATTTCACTCTCTTATACGTTCAATTTAAAGCATGACTATATTCTATTACCTTTTTATCTTTACATGCTTACTCTTGTCAAGTTTGTTAACTTGTCAAAGTTTTTCATCTCTCTTTAAATATTTGCCATTTCTTTTATCTTGCGCATTACCTTTATCAATGTAAGTTTCTCCTTAGTTTAAACCGCATAAAACTATGATAATCAGGACTGATACCGTAATTATCATACGAAAGCAGCAATGCTCCAGCAACAGGCTCATACTCGGATTGAAAAAGTATCAAATTATCAAGATCAGAAAGATATTCTCTAATAACTTTTTCAAGAACGAAACCTTTACCTTTGAATGAACCTCCATTCATTACAAAATGTACTTCCCTGTTCTCCCATCCCAGCTCTCTTATTCCTTCACGTATACAATCAGCAAAACCCTTGCCCGTCTGGTTTACAAAATCCTCTGCAACTCTATCCTTTAATAACATGGCATCATATACAAAAGGCACAAAATGTTGATAAGGAAGTGCATTAACATCCCACCCATTATTTGTCTTTTTCAACGCTTCAGCTATAGTCGGGGTTTGTGCAAACTCGCATATTCTCTCTGAAAGTATTGTTGGCTCAATCAAATACTGTGCAGACATGCATGCATGTAAAAAAGCACGATAACCAAGTCCTAGTGCAGCTTGATAATTAATTCGTCCTGACAAATTAAACGCTTTTCCATTTTCGTCGAATAACCATATACCTGCACCAGTCCCTACTCCCAACACCCCGCTGGGCAATCTATTCGTCCCTGCTCTCCAGGCTCCATACATATCATTGTATACTTTTATATTTTCAATAGATGTCCTTAACCTTAAGTTGTCTTCATAATATTTTTTGATATCATCACTGTCTACAGTAGCCATGCAGGCAGTCAAGGCATAAACATCAGGCATTTCAATTCCATTTCTTTGTAGCAGGTCTTTCAGATAATCCACTTGCTGTCCCAAATATCTAACTGCAAACTCAGAACTATCCTTGATGTCTTGAATAAATGCACTGTATCCAAAACCACTGAGTTTATCTACAATTAATCCATTTTCGTCTCCTAAAAGAATTTCGGTTTTTGAACCACCTTGGTCAACGCCCACAAAATATCTCATATGTATCTCCCACTCGTATCTTCATTTTCTCAATTGTACTTTCCCACCCACCATCTGTCAATAAATAACAGAGTAAAATTAACTATAGAAACAGCTATATTAGCTAGATGCGTTGTATTCAAAAACATGGTGATGTATAATATGAACAAAATTAAAGGAGTAGTCATGGGAAGATTTAAACATTTTTCTGTACTAATTGAATGCTCGGCGGGCAACACACCAAAAGTTGATACAATAAAGCATTTTATACGCATGCTCTCCCGCATGGGGTACAATGAGCTTTATCTAGGCTGCACAGATGCATATAAAATGGAGGGTGAACCCTACTTCAACTATAAACGAGGGGGCTATACTACAGAAGACTTTCAGGAGATGGATGCATGTGCAAAGGAAAACGGTATCGAACTCATAGCCAGCATACAAACTCTTGGCCATTTGCATTTTCTGCAGCGTCATGAATCTTATAGGGATTTGATGGATAATGACCACGTCCTGCTGGTGGGA
>Ga0116180_1003214_pt1 | contig 12457 bp, 8 predicted proteins | sample AD_UKC073_MetaG_FD_89804 | JGI IMG/M metagenome (GOLD analysis project Ga0116180, IMG submission 89804) | Active sludge microbial communities of municipal wastewater-treating anaerobic digesters from USA - AD_UKC073_MetaG | ecosystem: Engineered > Bioreactor > Anaerobic > Digestate | place: USA...
CACCTGCCAGACGTCGAGGTTGCGCAGCCGGGTGATCTTGTTGGCGATGCCGGCGTACCAGATCGGCGCCGAATGGCTGTAGCAGTACAGGCTGACACGCCGTGCCTTGCCGCAGGCGCGCACCAGGCGGCGCTCGTCGGGCTGGCCCACCTCGATCCAGTGCAGCACCTGGTCGGACAGGTCGCGGTGCCACAGGTCGGGCTCATCGACGTCGGCCATGCCGCTGGCCAGCCTGAGCGTGCCGTTCTGGTCGTCGGCCGGCACGTTCAGCGCGAAGGCCAGCAGGCGCAGCATCAGCCGCTCCTCGGTCTCGCTGGGCTGCAGGGGGATGGTCAGCGCATGTTCGCCATAGACGTTGCGGTCCATGTCGGCCACCTGCAGCGTGGCCTTGTAGATCGTGGCCTTGAGTGCCATCAGCGCTGGCCCTCGCACTGGAGCATCGGTCGGTTCGGGCAGGGGAACGGCGGCATGGCGGTGGGGCGCTGCGGGTGGCGCACGGCGAAAAGCGGCACTGTGCCACACGGGCCATGCGCACCGCCCCGGCGCCCTGGTGAAGTCGCCGACGCGGCGGCCCGGCGGCGGCGACAGAATCGGCCATGGCCCACCCGACCGCGCCCGTGCCGCCCGCCGAGGCATGGATCCAGACCGAGCTCGATCGCCTGCGCGTGCAGGGGCATGCTGGCGGCCTGGCGCTGGCCACGCTGGCCAGCGCCGGCGTGGCCCTGCTGTACATCGGCCTGCTGCGCCCGGCGATCCCGCTGGCCTGGCTGGCGGCCTGGGTGTTGGCGCTGCTGGGTGCCATCGGCTGGCGCCTGGCCTTGCCGCTGGCGCAGCGCCGCAGCGGGCAGCCCGGCGCGGGGCCGGCGCACTGGCTGCGGCACTACCGTGCATCGGTCGCCGCGCATGGTCTGGTCTGGGGCGCCGCCGCCTGGCTTCCGCAGTCGCTGGCCGATCCGCAGCAGCAGGCAACCATGGTCTTCGTGCTGGTGGGCCTGGTGGTGGGCGCGATGGCGCTCACGCTGTTCGACCTGGCCGGCGCGCTGCTGTTCGCGCTGGGCGTGGTGCTGCCACTGGCCCTGCGCCTGCTGCTGACCGACGCCGCGCTGCAGCCGTCCAGCCTGGTCGCCTGCGTGATGGGCGGCTCGGTGTTGCCGCTGCTGGCGCTGGCCAGCGTGCAGGCCGAGCAGGAACGCCGCGCCCTGGTGGCCGTGCGGCGCGCCGAGCGCCTGAGCGCCCAGGGCGCGCACGAGGCGCAGTCCCTGCTGCGCGAGGTCTTCGACCATGCCGACCTGGGCATCAGCGTGTTCGACGCCGAGCAGCGCCTGGTGGCCTGGAACCAGCGCGTGGCCGAGATCACCGGGATGGACCCGGCCCTGCTGCGCCGGGGCATGCCGCTGGCCGAGGCGCTGGAGAACCTGTGGGACCGCGGCATGGTGGTGCGCCTGTCGTCGGCCCGCGACCGTGCCAGCGATGTCCGCCAGCGCCTGTCCCTGCTGCACCAGTCGGTGCCCAGCGTCTCGCGTGAGCGGCGCACCGACGGCCGGCTGACCGAGACCCGGCGCAACCCGCTGCCGGGCGGTGGCTTCGTGATGTTCCATGCCGACATCACCGAGCGCGAGGCCGCGCGCCGCGCCGCCGCCGAGCAGCAGCGCATGCTGGCCCTGGTGCTGGAGCGCACCGAGCAGGGCTTCTGGACGATCGACAACGACCTGCGCACCATCGACGCCAACCCGGCGATGTGCCGCATGCTGGGCCTGGAGCGGGCGCAGCTGCTGGGCCGCAGCATCTACGAGTTCGTCGACGCGGAGAACCGGGCGGTGTTCGAGCGCAACGTGGCGCTGCGTGCCACCGGCCAGGCCAGCAGCTACGAGATCAGCCTGACGCGCAGCGACGGTCGCCCGCTGCACTGCCTGAACAACGCCACGCCGCTGTTCGACGCCGCGGGGCGCAAGGTCGGCGCGCTGGGGCTGTTCTCCGACATCTCCGCCCGCCGCGCCGCCGAGGAGCGGGCGCGCCTGGCCGGCGAGGCGCTGGCGCAGAAGTCCGACGTGCTGGCCTGGACCCTGGACAGCCTGGTGCAGGGCGTGCTGAACGTCGACCCGCAGGGCCGCTGCACCGCCTGGAACCGCCGCCTCCTGGAGCTTCTGCAGGTGCCCGCGGCGCTGATGGAACGCCGGCCGCTGCTCAGCGAGCTGCTCGACTGGCAGCTGCAGCACCAGGCCTTCGGCCCGCAGCTGGAGCTGCTGGACCAGGCCGGCCGCGAGAACATCGCCCGCTCGCAGGCGGGCGTGCCCCAGCCCAAGGGCCACCGCTACCGGCAGGTGCGGCCCGACGGCACGGTGCTGGACGTGGCCTCGCACTTCGCGGTCGACGGCAGCCTGGTGCGCACCTTCACCGACGTCACCGCCAGCGTGGCGGCCGAGGCCGCGCTGATCGCCGCGCGCGACGAGGCCGAGGCCGCCAACCGGGCCAAGTCGGAGTTCCTCTCGCGCATGTCGCACGAGCTGCGCACGCCGCTCAACGCGGTCCTCGGCTTCGCCCAGCTGATGCAGGCCGACGCCGCCGAGCCGCCGGCGCCCGGCCAGCGCCAGCGGCTGGACGCGCTGCTGCGCGGCGGCCACCACCTGCTGGCGCTGATCAACGACGTGCTCGACGTCGCCCGCATCGACGGCGGCCAGCTGCAGCTGCAGCTGGCGCCGGTGGACTTCGCCAGCGTGCTGGACGAGGCACTGGCCCTGGTCGAACCCGCGGCGCGGGCGCGCGGCGTGGCGCTGCTGGCGCCGCCGCGGCTGCCGGGCGGGGCCGGCGTGGTGCTGGCCGACGCCACCCGGCTGCGCCAGGTGCTGCTGAACCTGCTGACCAACGCCATCAAGTTCAACCGGCCGGGCGGCGACGTGCGCATCAGCCTGCAGCCCGCCGGCGCGCAGCTGCGCCTGGACGTGTCCGACCAGGGCGCCGGCATCAGCGCCGAGCAGCTGCCGCGGCTGTTCCAGGCCTTCGAGCGGCTGGACATGGATGGCGCGGTCGAGGGCACCGGCATCGGCCTGGCACTCAGCCGCAGCCTGGTCACGCTGATGCAGGGCGACATCGGCGTGTGCAGCACACCGGGCGAGGGCAGCGTGTTCTGGCTGGTGCTGCCCTGCGCCGATGCCGCGGCCGCCGCCACGCCCGGCCCCGCGCCCGCCCTGCCTGCGCCGCAGCACGCCCGCCGCCGCGACGTGCTGTACATCGAGGACAACGAGGTCAACCAGGTGCTGATGCAGGGCATGCTGGCGCACCGTCCGGCCATCACGCTGCGCCTGGCCGGCCTGCCCGAGGAGGGCGTGGCCATGGCCCTGGCCCAGCCGCCGGACTTGCTGCTGCTGGACATCCAGCTGCCCGGCGCCGACGGCTACGAGGTGCTGCGCCAGCTGCGCGCCCATGCCGTGCTGGCCGCCATGCCGGTGATCGCCGTCAGCGCCAACGCCATGCCCAGCGACCTGGCCCAGGCCCGCGAGGCCGGCTTCGACGGCTACCTGACCAAGCCGCTGGACATGCAGCGGCTGTTGGCGGCGGTGGATGCGGCGCTGAATTGACCCCCCCGAAGCGCCTTCGGCGCTCCCCCCGCAGCCCGGAAGGGCTGCTTCGCAGCCGTGGGGCACCGCCAGCAGCCCGGCAGAGCCGGTTCCGCGGCGGTCGCTTGGTTGCGCCGGCGGCGTGCCGCGCGAGCGCTCAAGTCGTCCTGTAGGCCAGGCGCACGTAGATCGGCGCGAAGGCCTCGGCCTGGGTGACTTCCAGCAGGTGCTCGCGGGCCAGCTCCAGCATCGCGATGAAGGTGACCACCAGCACCGGCGTGCCGCGGCTGGTGTCGAACAGCTCGTGGAACTCGACGAAGCGCCGGCCGTTCAAGGTGCGCAGCACGATGGCCATGTGCTCGCGCACGCTCAGCTGCTCGCGGCTGATGCGGTGGTGCTGGTTGAGCTTGGCGCGGCGCACGATGTCCAGCCAGGCGGCCTGCAGGTCAGCCACGTGCACGTCCGGAAAGCGCGGCTCCAGCGACTGCTCGATGTGGATCTGCGCCCGCAGGAAGTCGCGGCCCGCCACCGGCAGCTGGTCCAGCCGGGCGGCGGCCAGCTTCATCTGCTCGTACTCCAGCAGCCGGCGCACCAGCTCGGCCCGCGGGTCGGCCACCTCGCTGCTGTCGTCGCTGCGCTTGGGCGGCAGCAGCATGCGGCTCTTGATCTCGATGAGCATCGCCGCCATCAGCAGGTACTCGCTGGCGAGTTCCAGGTTGTGGGCGCGGATCTGGTCGACGTAGGCCAGGTACTGGCGCGTCACGTCGGCCAGCGGGATGTCGAGGATGTTGAAGTTCTGCTTGCGGATCAGGTACAGCAGCAGGTCCAGCGGGCCTTCGAAGGCTTCGAGGAAGACCTCCAGCGCGTCCGGCGGGATGTACAGGTCCTGCGGCAGGCGGAACAGCGGCTCGCCGTACAGGCGCGCCAGGGCCACGCGGTCGACCGGCAGGGCCTCGGCGTCGGGCACCGTGGCGGCGCCCTCGTCGCCGGGCAGGGGCGGCAGTGCGGCCACCGGACCGGGCGGCGGTGGCAACTCGGCGGGCACCTCACCGGCGGCGCCGGCGGCGGGCAGCGTCACGGCGCGCTGTCGCTGGGCCGGACCTCAGCGCTGCTTGGGCCGCGAGAAGTAGACGTAGGGCGCCTGCGGCACGCGGGCGGCGCTGTAGCCGGCCTGGGCGTCGCGGTCGATCTGCTTGTCCCACAGCAGGCCGCGGCCGGCGCGCTGCTCGGCTTCCAGCGTCGGCTTCTTGGCCTTCAGCTCGCCGATGAAGTTGGTGACGTCGGAGGTGTAGGGCTTCCAGAACAGCGGCATGGCGGCGGTGGGCTTTCGCGCTTGGGTGGATCAGGGTGAACCCGGTAGTTTACGGCGGCGGGGGCGGTGCGGCGTGGCAGCATCCCGGCCATGAGCGCTTCCGCACGGCCGCTCCGAAGGAAGCGCTCTCCTCCCTCGGGGAGGTGGTCACGCAGTGACCGGAGGGCAGACCAGTGAACACCGAGACCGAACTGAAGTTCCGCATTCCGCCCGCGCGCCTGGCCGCGCTGCGCCGCGCCGTGGCCACCCGCAGCGCCCGGGTGCTGCCGCTGGCCGCCGCCTATGTCGACACCCCGGGCGAGCACCTGGCCCGCGCCCGCTGCGCCCTGCGCCTGCGCCGCGAGGGCGATGCCTGGGTGCAGACGCTGAAGGCCGAGGGCGCCAGCGCGCTGCAGCGGCTGGAGCACAACGTGTCGCTGTCTGCCACCGACACGCCGGCGCTGGACATTGCCCGCCACGACGGCACGCCCGCCGGTCAGCGGCTGCGCGCCATGCTGGCCGCCGCCGGCCCGGGCCAGCCGCTGATCGAACGCTATGCCACTCGGGTGCAGCGCACGCACCGGCTGCTGCGCAGCGGCGGCGCCGTGGTCGAGTTGGCGCTGGACGAGGGCGAGGTGCGGGCCGGCGAGCGCCGCCTGCCGCTCAGCGAGATCGAGTTCGAGCTGGTCAGCGGCCCGCCGGCGGCGCTGCTGGCCCTGGCCGCCCGCTGGGCCGGACGCCACGGCCTGGTGCTGGATGTGCGCAGCAAGAGCGAGCTGGGCCACACCCTGGCCGCGGGCCTGCCCGGCAGCCCGCCGTCGCCCGCGACGCGGCTGCGCCCCGCGCCCGATGCGGCGGCGCTGCTGGCGCAGGCACTGCGCCCGGTGCTGGCCAATGCCGGGCAGATTGCCGCGGGCTGGTCGACGGCCGACCATGGGCAGCAGCTGCACAAGGCGCTGCGGCGGCTGCGCCGGCTGCTGGCGCGGGGCTGCTGCGGTGCGGCGGGCCGGGCGCTGGTGCCGTCGCTCGCCGCGCTGCAGGCGGCCTTGGTTGACGGTGATGCACCGGTGCTGCTGGCCAGCCCGGCCACGCAGCGGCTGTGGCTGGACCTGCTGGGGCTGGGCTTGCCGGCGGACTGATCCGCCCAGGCGTCAGGCCATCGCGGCGGCCGCCGGCAGTGGCTGCAGCAGCGCCTGCACCGCCGGGCCCTGCAGCTGCGCGCCCAGCCCGGCCAGGGCCGGCAGGGCCAGGTAGCCGGCCAGGTGGCAGGTGTCGACGTCGTCCGGGTCGCCGGCCAGGAGCCTGGCCGCATCCGGCGCCTGGCCCTGCGTCACGCGCTCGCCCAGGCGCGTGGCCAGGTAGCACAGGGCCAGGCCCGGTGCCTGGCGCGGGTCGACCAGGTGCACCGGCGTGTGCAGCGGGCGGTCGAGGTCGCGCACGGCGGCCACGATGGGGGCGGGCAGGCCCCAGGCGGTCATCAGCAGGGCGCCGATCTCGCCGGCGCCCAGGCCCAGCGCCTGCTGCTCGGCGTCCAGCCGCTGCAGCAGGCTGGCATGCGGGCCCCAGGCCGGCGTGCCGGGCTGGAGCAGCACGGTGGCGGCCAGCGGGCCCAGGAACCCCAGCACGCACTGCGTGGCCAGGGCGCCGGGCTCGGGCAGGCCCAGGCCGGTGGCCAGGTGGTTGCACAGCTCGCTGGCGGCAGTGCTGGCGTTGAGCAGGCGGTCCAGCCGCAGGCGCTGGGCCGCGCCGGGCGCACCGAAGCTGTTGTGCAGCAGGTGCTGCAGGCACAGGTTGCGCACCGTGTTCAGCCCCAGCAGGCTGACCGCCTGCACCACGCTGGCCACCGGCTTGCGCAGGCCGTACTTCGGCGAATTGACCGTGGCCAGCAGGCGCGCGGCGATCTGCGCCTCGGCCATGATGGTCTCGGCCAGGGCGCTGGGCCGGGCGGCTTGCAGGAACTCGGCCGACACCAGCTTGTGCAGCGCCAGCGGCGGCGGCGGGATCTGCGCCAGGCGCTGCACCAGGGCCTGGACCTGGGCGGCGGGCAACTGCTCGTGCACCGCCGGACGGAAGGCGCGCAGCGCGGCGGGCAGCGGGGTGGCGGCGGTGGGCGCCGGTGCGGGTGCCGGTGCGGCGACCGGCGCGGCCGGCACGGGCATGGCGGGTGCTGCGGCACTGGATGGCGCCACGGTGGCGGCACCATCGCCCGGGCTGCGGCGGCCCAGCCACCAGCCGGCCACGGCAGCGACGGCGGCCACCAGCACCACGGATGCGATCAGCAGGGTCGACACGGCAGGATCGGGCAGGAGAAGCGGCCGATTCTGCGCAGCCCGCGCCGACTGGAAACCCGGAACAGCGGGCGCTCCGGCAGTCAGGCGGCGGCTTCGCCGGCGCGCTGCAGTGCCTCGCCCAGGGTGGCGGCCACGGCGCCGTCACCCAGCTCGTCGGCAAAGCCCGAGCGGCGGATCAGCCCCAGCGGCTGGGGGTTGACGTCGGCCAGCAGCAGGCGCACCTGGCGGCGCTGCAGGGTGCGGTGCAGTTGCTGCAGGGCATCGATGCCCGAGGTGTCGACCGAGATCAGCCGGTGCATCTGCAGCACCACGCAGCGCGTGCCCGCGGGCAGCTGCGCCGGCAGGGCCTCGATCTTGCCCACCGCACCGAAGAACATCGAGCCGAAGAGCTCGACCACGGCCACGCCCGGTGCCAGGTCGGCCGTGGGCAGCAGGCGCACGCTGAAGAGCTGGCTCATGCGCCAGATGAAGAAGCCGCAGGCCATCAGCAGGCCCACTTCCACCGCCACCGTCAGGTCGAACACCACGGTCAGCACGAAGGTGCCGACCAGGGTGGCGCGGTAGGGCAGCAGGAAGTGCTTGAGCCGGGCGAACTCGCGCCACTCGCCCATGTTCCAGGCCACGAACAGCAGGATGCCGGCCAGCGCCGCCAGCGGCACATGCAGGGCCAGCGGCGCGGCCACCAGCACGATGGCCAGCAGCGTCAGCGCATGCACGATGCCGGCCACCGGCGTGGCCGCGCCGGCGCGCACGTTGGTCACGGTGCGGGCGATGGTGCCGGTGGCCGGAATGCCGCCGAAGAAGGGCGTCACCAAGTTGGCCACGCCCTGGGCCATCAGCTCCTGGTTGGGATCGTGGCGCGGGTGCTGGGGCGCCAGGTTGTCGGCCACGCGGGCGCACAGCAGGCTCTCGATGGCGCCCAGCAGGGCGATGGTCACCGTCGGGATCACCAACTGCTTGGCCGTTGCCCAGCTCACATCGGGCAGGGCGAAGGCCGGCAGCGCCTGCGGAATGCCACCGAAGCGGCTGCCGATGGTCTCCACAGGCAGGTGCAGCAGCTTGGCCGCCAGCGTGGCGCCGACCAGGGCGACGATGGTGCCCGGCAGGTGCGACGCCCAGCGCCGCGCATGCGGCCGCCAGCCGACGGGCTGCAGCGGCATGGTGTAGCTCTTGGGCCACAGCACGACGGTGGCCAGGCAGGCCAGGCCGACCACCAGCGCCGCCAGGTTGAGCTGGTGCACATGCGCGCCCAGCACCGCGATCTGGCTGAAGAAGTCGCCCGGCATCTTCGCGATCGGCAGGCCCAGCAGGTCCTTCAGCTGGGAGAGGCCGATCAGCACCGCGATGCCGTTGGTGAACCCGATGACGATGCTCACCGGGATGTAGCGCACCAGGGCGCCCAGGCGGAACCAGCCCATCAGCAGCAGCAGCACGCCGGCCATGCTGGTGGCGATCAGCAGGTTGGCCAGGCCGTGGCGCTCGACGATGCCGTAGACGATGACGATGAAGGCGCCGGCCGGCCCGCCGATCTGCACCTGCGAGCCGCCCAGGGCCGAGATCAGGAAGCCCGCGATGATGGCGGTGAACAGCCCCGCCTCGGGCTTGACGCCGCTGGCGATGGCAAAGGCCATGGCCAGCGGCAGCGCGACGATGCCCACGGTCAGGCCGGCGCCGATGTCGGCCAGCAGGCGCTGGCGGTCGTAGCCAGCCAGGGCGCTCAGCAGGCGCGGGCGGAAGAGGTGGACCGGGACAGGAAAACGCGGCAGTGGCATGCAGGACTCCTGCGCGCCATGCTAAGGCGGCGTGCTGACGGCGGGATTGGCGGCAGTCAGCCAGGTCAGTTGATGGGCTGCGGTTCCTGCCGCGGATCCGACGACAGCGGGTTCCACACCGGGCTGCAGGCAAAGGGCTGGCCGGCCACGCCCGGCTGCACCCGCACCCGCACCGCATGCAGGCGCGGATGGCCGTAGACCTGCAGGCGCCACAGGTTGGCCAGCGGCGCGCCGCCGGGCTGCACGAAGGGCTGGTCGAAGCGGTAGGTGTGGAAGTCGCCATGCACCAGCAGCACCGGGTGCGGCGCGCCGGCGGCCAGCGGCAGCAGGGTGTCGCGGATGCTGGTGAAGCTGTCGTGTACCCGGCCGCGCTGCGCCGTCCGACCACGCGGGTCGATCAGCGCTTCGGCCTGCGTGGCCAGCACCAGGGCGACGGCCTGCGTCTGCCGGGCCAGGGCGAAGCTGTCGGCGATCCAGGCGGCGTTGGCGGCCTCGCGCCGCGCTGCTTCGGCGCGCACCGCGGCGCTGTCGGCGTCGAAGCCGTTGCGGTGGCCCACGGTGTGGAACGTGGCGAAGACCACGCCCTGGTGCGTCCAGCGCTGGTTCTCGACGTAGGCCGCATGCGCCGGCATCTGCGCGCCCTGGCGCTGCAGCGCGATCGGCCGCTGGCCCAGCGACCGGCCGCCGGCGAAGAAGCGCGCGCGCAGCGCCTGCAGCCGCTCCAGCGGGTCGTCGCCGCGGCGGTGGCAGTCCAGCCAGTCGTTGTCGCCCGGCGTGTAGACCAGGGCGCCGGCAAAGCGCTGGAAGTGCTGCCACTGCAGCCGGTACTCGTCGTCGCTGCAGGCGGCGGTGCCGTCCTTGAAGTCGCCGACATGGATGGCGAAGGGCAGGCCCAGGCCGTTGATGCGGTCGATCAGGCCGCGGTAGGGCGGGCCGGCCAGCAGGTCGCGGCCGTAGGGCATGTCGCCCAGGGCGATGAAGTCGAACGTCTCGGGCGGTTGCGCCCGCAGCGGCGCGCCTGGCGCAGCGCCCGCAGCCAGCAGGGCCAGCGCGCGCCTGCGCCCGGCGTCGATGCTCACCGCACGCGCATGCCCGGCTGGGCGCCGGAGGCTGGCGTCAGCAGGAAGATGCCCGGCGTGGCTTTCTCGTCGGCATGGCTGGCGGCCAGCACCATGCCCTCGCTGATGCCGAACTTCATCTTGCGTGGCGCCAGGTTGGCCACCATCACCGTCAGCTGGCCGACCAGCTGCTCGGGCGCGTAGGCGCTGCGGATGCCGGAGAACACGTTGCGCGTGCGTCCTTCACCCACGTCCAGCGTGAGGCGCAGCAGCTTGGTGCTGCCTTCGACCAGCTCGGCGTTGACGATCTTCGCCACCCGCAGGTCGACGGCGGTGAAGGCGTCCATGCCGATCTCGCCGGCCAGTGCTTCGCCGCCGGGCGGCACGACCTCGGGGACCGGCGGCGCGGGCGGGGTCAGCAGGGCGTCGAGCTTGGCGGTGTCCACCCGCTGCATCAGGTGCTGGTAGGCGGCGATCTGGTGCCGGCCCAGCGCGCGGGCGGCGTCGGCGAACTGCAACGGCTGCACCTGCAGGAAGGCCTCGACCTGGCCAGCCAGGGCCGGCAGGATGGGCTTGAGGTAGACCGTCAGCAGGCGGAAGGCTTCGATGCACACCGTGCACACGTCGTGCAATTGCGCGTCGGCGCCGTCCTTCTTCGCCAGCTCCCAGGGCTTGTGGGTGTCGACGTATTCATTGACCCGGTCGGCCAGGGCCATCACCTCGCGCACGGCCTTGGCGAATTCGCGGCCGGCATACAGCTCGGCCACCGTGGCCTGGTGGGCGCGCAGGGCGTCGAGCAGCACGCGGCCTTCCACGCCCACGTCGGCGCTCAGCCAGCCGCCGAAGCGCTTGCCGATGAAGCCGGCGGCGCGGCTGGCGATGTTGATGTACTTGCCGACCAGGTCGCTGTTGACGCGGGCGACGAAGTCCTCGGGGTTGAAGTCGATGTCCTCGACCCGCGCACTCAGCTTGGCCGCCAGGTAGTAGCGCAGCCATTCGGGGTTCAGGCCCAGCTCCAGGTAGCGCAGCGGGCTGATGCCGGTGCCGCGGCTCTTGCTCATCTTGTCGTTGTTGACCGTGAGGAAGCCGTGCACGTGGACCTGGTCGGGCACCTTGCGGCCGGAAAAGTGCAGCGTGGCCGGCCAGAACAGGGTGTGGAAGGTGACGATGTCCTTGCCGATGAAGTGCACCTGCTCCAGTCCGGGCTGGGCGAGGTAGGCGTCCAGGTCTTCGCCCCGCTTGTCGAGCAGGGCCTTCAGAGAGGCCAGGTAGCCGATGGGTGCATCGAGCCAGACGTAGAAGTACTTGCCCGGCGCATCGGGGATCTCGATGCCGAAATAGGGCGCGTCGCGGCTGATGTCCCAGTCGCCCAGCGCCGGCTTGCCGTTCTCGTCGCGCACGAACCACTCGCGCACCTTGTTCGCCACCTCGCTCTGCAGCTTGCCGTCCTGCGTCCACTGCTCCAGGAAGGCGACGCAGCGCGGGTCGCTGAGCTTGAAGAAGAAGTGCTCGCTGGTCCTGAGCACCGGCGTGGCGCCGGACAGGGCCGAATACGGGTTCTTCAGGTCGGTGGGCGCGTAGACCGTGCCGCAGACCTCGCAGTTGTCGCCGTACTGGTCCTTGGCGCCGCACTTGGGGCATTCGCCCTTGATGAAGCGGTCGGGCAGGAACATGCCCTTGTCGGGGTCGAAGAACTGCTCGATGGTGCGCGTGGCGATCAGGCCGTTGTCGCGCAGCTTCCGGTAGATCTGCTGCGCCAGCGCGTGGTTCTCCGGGGCGTCGGTCGAGTGCCAGTGGTCGAAGGCGATGTGGAAGCCGTCCAGGTACTGCTGGCGGCCGGCGGCGATCTTGGCAACGAACTGCTGCGGCGTGAGGCCCGCCTTCTCGGCGGCGATCATGATCGGCGCGCCATGGGCGTCGTCGGCGCAGACGAAGTTGACCTCGGCACCCCCCATGCGCTGCGCCCGCACCCAGGTGTCGGCCTGGATGTACTCCATCATGTGGCCGATGTGGAAGGCGGCGTTGGCGTAGGGCAGGGCGGTGGTGACAAAGAGCTTTCGGGTCATGGGGCGGATTCTAGAGATCGGCAGCTTGCACGACGGCGGCGGTCCTTGCCCCCTGCCGATGGGGTGACGGCGGGGGCCGCCGGATGCGGCAATGGCAGCCGGCGCGGGCAACGGCCCGGCGCCTGCATTCCAGGAGGACCCGATGACCCGACCCCGTCCGCCGGCATGGCTGCTGGCCGCCACCCTTTGCGCACTCGGCACGCTGGCCCTGCTGGGCGGCTGTTCCGGTGACGACGACACCGCACCGCCCCCCATCACCGCGCAGGCGGCGGCCGATGCCGCCACCGTCATCTGGAACGCGCCCACCACCATCGACGTGCTGGCCAACGACAGCGTGAGCCGGGGCGACAAGCGCCTGAGTGCGGTGGCGCGTCAGCCTGCCAACGGCACGGCCACGGTGGCCGACGGCCGCCTGACCTACACCC
>Ga0116180_1003222_pt1 | contig 12431 bp, 18 predicted proteins | sample AD_UKC073_MetaG_FD_89804 | JGI IMG/M metagenome (GOLD analysis project Ga0116180, IMG submission 89804) | Active sludge microbial communities of municipal wastewater-treating anaerobic digesters from USA - AD_UKC073_MetaG | ecosystem: Engineered > Bioreactor > Anaerobic > Digestate | place: USA...
AGAAATAGTAAAAAGCACATACGGCGCCCCAGACCACTCGATAGATCGTACTTCGCGGGCTGAACGCCCGCCCATAGAGTTAAATTCGTAGTATATTCTATGCGCCCAGTGCCTAGTCTTTTTACAACATGCCCGTGATCGAGAGCTGCTAACAGTTGGGCATCCATCTGACTATTGTATTGCACTTTCATTGCATTCGTGAGTGCGCTGAACTCATCGATTAACAGCATGCCGTCTTTGTAATCAGCAGCCGCGCCTAATGTCGGGTGTCCAACACCATCTATATCGCGAATAGTACCCACGAATGCTGCCTCCGTGTTATGCGTAATGATGTTGTTAGCTACAAACGTCTTACTGTCAGTAGAAAGATTGTAAACAATTTCACCTTTCTGGATGTTTATGTCTACTACACGAGATGTATCTATGTTATTGTCATTTACAACAGCAACTTCATCTCCGTAATCAAGAGCGCGAGCTTCCTTCCACCCAACAGTAGTAAGCAACGGATGATTGGGTGTTAAACGGATACTCTTGCCGTCTTCTAGGGTAATTTTATAAATAGTATCATTAAACATTATATGAGTTGCAGTGACATATGATGGGATTGTATGTGCATACATATACCCGCTGTATCCTAGTACTTGATCTCCACATTTAATATCCTCTATGTTCTTGTGGCTGCCATCCGCCATGTTGACTTTTTCACCAGCTGGCAGACACATTGATTGCTCAAAGCCAATAGGTACTCCACAATTCCTAAAAATTGAGAAACGTTCGCCCCCCATAGTCCCCATGTAAAAGCTCTTCATGAAGCCGGCGGGGGCTACGAACAAAATATGTAAGCGCATGTTCGGAACTCTCTTAGAATCCCAATAGATCTCTCTCCTCTGATTCATTTGGTTGAAAGCATGTGTCATGAAGGAGCATACGTAGTAAGGAGCATATGTTTCATATAGATAAACAGAACGGGCTTTAAGTTCCTCCATCACAGCTTCCATTACTTCCATGATCTTTCACCATGTGCGTGTTAACAAATTCTTTATCCTCGCACTCTTTGCCTTCCCAATACCAGAAACCTTTTGGAGATCCTTTTCAGATGCATTCATTATATTCTGGAGAGAGCCAAACCGCATCTTGAGTTCCTTCATCTCATTAATCGTTACCCCGAAGTAGCGCGCCAATAAATTATCCGGCTCCCTCCTACTTGGTACCATGTACTTGCCTTCCTCCACGCCTTGCATAAACCTTACCATTTCAACAAGGCCGTCATAATGATCCTGTATCCACATGATGTGAATACGCTCTCTACATGATATAGATGCGATGGCACCGATAAGAATATCAGGCTTAATAATAACCCCAAGCTCCTCTTTCATTTGATTGACATAATCATCAATACTCCCAGTGATAAGAACAAAGAGAACTCTGTCATCGTGAGTTGCCAACCTGCTGAGCTGTGATGATAATCTACCAGGCTTACCCCCAACTCCCATAATGCTGCCGTAAAGGTCGGCGATTGTCTTACGTTCTACTAACACAGAACCGGAGTCAAAATCGCCTTCATCGAGCTTTTGCCACTTGAATGTGTGTTCGGGGAAACGTTCTGTGAGAAAAGAATATATGGGTTTCTTTTCTCTAGTGTCTACTAGTATCTCCATGCAATCACCCTACAGCAGTTCGTCGCCCTTCCTGCACACAGCAACCACATTATGTTGGTGGATGGATTCTTCGTGTTCGCAGACAACAACCCAGTCGTTAAACCAGTTGTCGATTGCTTTTGCCACTTCGCGTGCAGCATCTTCCACAAACATATTTGTGTCTGCAGCCCTCTCACACCATGCGAGTTCATCCTTCCTCTTCATGTGAGGGAGCGGGATTAGAACAACTGCATTGCAGATCTTGCTGACGGCTGTGCCGATAGCTATCGACAGGTCTTCCTGCGGGTTCAGGAGGCCAGTCACGCGAGCAGTCGCTCTCTGCATGTGTGGGATACCGTGGCCGCGCGCTTTAACCATCTCGTGACTGCAGGGGCACACCGATGCGTATGGTACCGCTAGCGTAACATACCACTTGACATCCTTACCGCGTTTTACGCCTTCGAGGCGGCACGAAATCCGCAACGACTGGTTATCATCGATTGAGTGTAAACTCTCCCACGCGCAATCCCAATATGAATTAGAGGTATCGTGAGAAGATGCTAACAACTCGAGGATACTGTCATCCATCTCGATAGGTTCGCCTTCCAGCTCGCGAATAATATCAACGAGTCTACTCATATGGATGCCTTTGTAGTCCTTCAGTGGCACATACGCTGATTGGGTGGTTAGTACACGCTCATCTGTGAAATCCATTCTGTAGGAAGAGACCCCCTTGACACCTGCTTTGTGGAGATATTTGAGGTTCTTCGGCTTACCGTTCGCATAGTCAGGGAGATAGACAACGCAAGATGTACTCATTCTGATTCCTCCTCAGTGGTTTCGTATTCGATGGGATCTACTGCATTCGCAAATGCGAAGGCTTCCAACCTCTCTATACATGAACCACATTTGCCGCAAGCCTTATCTCCTCCCTTATAGCATGTCCACGTGTTGCTGTAGTCAACACCGAGGCTGAGGCCTACTTTAACTATTTCCCCCTTCGTCATGTAGAGGTAGGGGACCAGGAGTTCAACTTTAGACCAATCGCATGAGGCGATTGCATCTGTCATGTGTTTGACAAACTTGGGCCGGCAGTCCGGGTATATGGTGTGATCGCCCGCATGCGCGCCGTATGCTACATAGTTAGCACCGATTGAAATAGCATATGCGGTTGCAAGCGCCAACATAATCATGTTACGATTTGGTACTGCGGTCGCTTTCATGTTGTCGCTGTCATATTGACCTTCTGGAACTTCGATCTCGCTTCGCGTTAACGCACATGGTGCAATATCATTCAGTACATCGAGGTTGATGATCTTATGGGGAACATTCAACTTATCACACAAGGCGTGCGCACACTCCAACTCTTTCGAGTGCTTTTGACCATAGAAGAATGAGATTGCATGAACCTCAATTCCCTTGTTCAGAAGGTCGTACATTAATGTCGTGCTGTCTAAGCCACCGGATAAGATGAGTACTGCTTTTGCCATATTACCTCACTCCATATAGTATGTGCATACGGGTCGAGAGAAACCCTTCGATATTGTATTCGTTCATCTTGTCGAGGATGAGAGCAGATCGCGCAATGATCTCCTGGGGAGTTGTACCTAAAGGCATGAAGTAGATGTCTTGGAGGTCATATTCTGCTGCTAGTTTCATAACATCGTCGATGTTGTGCTCATGGACAACTACTTTAAGATATGTGTTGTCGAATTCAGGTGTATACTTCACCCATTTCTTGAAGGTAGCGAGATCCTTCGGGGAAACAACAACACAGTCGAAGTCTGTCGTATCATATGACTGGATGTCACCGTTTGTTTCTAGTGATACGTGATAGTCGTTTGCCGTAAGAGTATGAACGAGAGTTTTTAGTTCATTCAGCTGTATCGTGGGCTCGCCTCCAGTTATGACGATGCGGCGGAGACCCACGTTGTCGATAGTCTTTACGATAGCGTCTACTGGGAGTTCGACAAACACATTGTTGTGTTTTTTAGTGTCGCAAAAACTACAGTCTCTGTTACATCCGTGTGTGCGCACAAAGAGACACTTCATACCAGTGAGAGGCCCTTCACCTTGGATCGAGGTGAATATTTCGTTGATCTTCACATCATCACTTCCAGTCCTTGCTGTTTACGGTCGCCCAGCTGTTGTCATTCTCCCACACCGTGATGGTGATGTCATTGTATGCGATGTTTTCGTCTTCGAATATCTTTTCAACAGTCTCAAGGAGGATGTTCGCAATATTCTCACACGTGGGTTCGCAAGGAAACGCATGAACACGTTGACGGTTGTTGAAGAGAACTTCTGCGAGAGGGTCTTCTCGATTCAGCAATACCTTGTGGTCAAAGGTATTTACTAGGTCCTTGAGTTTCTTGTAGTCAATAATATATCCGCACTCGTTGAGAGACGAGATGGGAGCGTTGATCTTAAACTCTACTTTCCAGTTGTGACCATGTAGGAAACCGCACTTGCCCGTGTCATTGAGCTGACGATGCGCGGCTTCAAACCTAGCATCTGTTCCTATAACCACCATAGTGATCACTCTGTTGTTTCTCCGCCCGTAGGCATCATCGAAATATGGTCGATAGCTTCCGCGCTTCTGAAGGAAAGAAGAGCTGCCGGATGATAAATGTTGTAGCTACCGTCTGCTTGTAAGATAACCACAGCTTTAATCTGGCATTGTACAATGAGCTTCGCGCACAGTAAGCAGGGGGCATCGTGCTCGATAATGGAGCCATCTGGATTGACGCCTGCTAAATATAAATAGCAGCCGCGCGCCCTATCTATGCCGGCTTGCAGTAGCGCATTCATTTCAGCATGCACTGATCTACAGAACTCGTAGTTAGAGCCCGATGGGATGCTGTAGTACTCGCGCATACAGTCGTCAAGTTCTATACAATGCTTGGCGCCGCTTACAACCCCTGTGTAACCGGTGGAAATGATGCGGCGATGTTCATCAACGATGATAGCTCCCCGATTTCTTCTCCTGCAGGTTCCCTGCTTGGCGCAGCGAAGTGCTATATCTAAGAAGTATGTATGCCAATCTGTCCTCATCATTAGTCACTCCTAAGGTTGTTGAAGTTGAGGGTGGAGATACATGGAAGGCATTGATTCTTTCACGAACATCCACTCCAACCGCAGTGGGGGCATTCGCCTTGCGCGCAACCACTACCGAATGATAATGGTTTGTGGCAATCAGGACATGTAGGAACCTGTACTGTAGGTGCCCGAGCACCCTTAACGAAGTCCCTTAATTCCCAATCAATACATAGACCAATATTATCAGAGCATGATTTACCGATTGACTTCTTACTCTTCATCGCGTTAATACACTTCACCTTATGGAGGGTTGAAGATATGAGAGTCGCGGGCATACCGTATTCGAGGGAATTGGATATCTGTCTACCTGTAGATTCGTTGTTAGCGGTACAGCCGCCTGCTGTGAGAACGAAGACTTCGCGTAGTGATTCATACCGCTCGTCTTCTGCGGCGATGATAACACGCATTGTCCCGCAACCCGATGGTAGAGTGTAGATGTGACCTGGCCTACGGGTAACGCCCGGAGGTAACAGTGACTGCGGCGTAGATGATGTAGTTAGTACTTGAGATGTTTTGCTTCCGTCTCTGTAGATAGTGACACCCTTGCAACCCCACTGGTGAGATGTCTTATAGATCTCGCGGATGTCATCTTCAGTTGCTGTGGATGGGAGGTTGATTGTTTTGCTTACTGCATTATCGATGTACTTCTGCCAATTCGCCTGATGATTGAGGTGCCACATGTAGTGTATGTTATGGGAGATATCGGAATCGTCGATGTCGATAACAAACTTCTCAGTACCAGCTTCTGATTCGCGGGTATATTCTTTCGCAAAGTGGGGTTCGATACCACTTGAGCAACCTGCGAGATAACTAATGGTACCTGTGGGCGCGATGGTTAAGAGCGTACTATTGCGGATTTCAATCCCCTGCTTATGCCACTCAGATCCTTCCCATGCAGGATATGGACCATACTCTTCTGCAAGGATGCAGCTTTCATCAATCGCTGTCTTTTTTAATACAGCTCCGATTGTATGTATGAGCTCTATTGCTTCGCGAAACGCATACGGAATCTCAAGCTGAATTAGCAGATCATGCCACCCCATGATGCCGAGACCGATCTTGCGGGTTAAAAGGGTAGCTTCGCGTATCTCGGGTATCGGGAAGTTGTTAATGTCGATAACGCTGTCGAGGAACCTAACACCCATACGGATGTGTTCTTTGAAGAGATCGAAGTCGAAGTCGCCTTCTATACAGAACTTCGAGAGGTTAAGGCTTCCTAGGTTGCAGCTTTCGTATGGACCGAGAGGCAATTCTCCGCATGGGTTAGTGGCTGCGATATCGTAGAGGTGGCGGTTAACGTTGTTGCGGTTAATGGCATCGATGAAGATGATACCTGGGTCGCCGCGGAGCCATGCGTGATGAACAATCTGATCAATGAGGTCGGAGTCGCCGTGTTTCATGAAGTCATCTGTAGCTGCCACTGAGAGGTTAAAGTGGGATAAGACGCCGTCTTGTTCTTTTGCTCGTATAAACTCCTCTATATCGGGGTGGTCGCATCGCAGCACTCCCATGTTTGCACCTTCCCGCTTTCCACCCTGCCGGATGGTATCGGCGCTTTGATTGAAGAGTTCGATGACCTTTAGAACGCCACACGCTGAGCCCCCTGTTGACTCTATGGGTGAACCCTTGGGTCGCACTTCGCTAAAGTCAAAGCCGGTGCCACCGAAGAACTTATGAACGAGCGCAGCATCCCGTAATGTCTTGTATATACTATCGAGGGAGTCGTGTATAGGAAGTACGTAGCATGCTGATAAGCCACCTACTTTGGAGGTTCCGGCGTTTGCGAGCGTCGGACTGTTAGGCAGGAAGAAGAAGTTCTGCATAGCAGCCGTGACTTCCTGTGCGAATTCATTGCCGTAGCGATTGCGACAAACAGCGGAAGCTACCCTCTTATACATGTCGGGTTCAGTTTCACCAGGCTGTAAATATCGGGTTGCTAATAATTTATTCCTCATTTTCATCTCCTACCGCGAAGGCGCCGGTGATAGTATTGTTGTTGAGGGGCTCTAAGTGATCATCGTAGATGGTAGAGCGAGGACGTCTATTCATGATTTTAAGGTACTCTGTATAGATAGTGTGAACAGCGAGGTCGTTCAGGATGTCTTCCCCCACATGGGTATATAGTAGGATTTTTATAGCCTCGTGCGCCATGAAGAAGTTGTCTTCCTCAAGGAATACCGCTATCCACTGTTTTATATCAGATGCTGTGTATTTCATGATCTTCTCTCCTGTGTTGTAAGAATGTGAAGTTGTCATCATAGTGTGATGTGATGTCAGTGTTCTGCACGTTCTTCCAGAAGCCGCATTCATCGGGGGTACATAGTTGACAGAGCGCAAGCTTGACGTCGGAGCACTTGCGCGGATAATCGCTGTTACGGATGGTGGCGCGCAGCTTCGAAATTTCCTTCATAACTTTGTCTAAATGCCATTGTTGGATAGAGAAGTTGCGGATAATCTTGAGACGTGGATTAACCAGTTGTAAATTCACAACGATACCTTTGCGCCTAGCGTCATTCCACAAGATAGTATAGAATGCAAGCTGTCGAATCAAGCTCTCCTCATTTACTTTCTTCCCAGTTTTGTATTCCACTATCGATATCTGGTCTTTTGACCTATCAAACCAGTCGACGCGGTCTACTGTTGAGGTTAGGAGGAGTGTACTACTCGTCATCGTGTCTTCGCGCGCAATAGGCATGAATTCATTAAGACGCCCAGCTTCCTCTAGTTCATAGTATCTGTTTCGTTCTCTCTCAATAAACCACTTTGCCATCTCTGCTTCTTCTGGCATAAACTGTCGAGGAATAAACTCATCCCACCTATCGGGAGTTATCCCAAGGCAGTAGTCAAAGAACTTTTCCGCGAAGTCATGGAAGCGAGTCCCCATTAGCATCGCTTGATTTGGACGCTTCTCCACACCGTCAATCCAAACACGCTTGAATTTATAAGGACAAAATGCAAACTCTTCCAACATTGACTTCCTGATATACATCCTCCCGTCTGGAGCATATAATGTACCACTAGGCATAAGGTCACCAAAAGATTAAAGAACATTTAAAAGTTTAATTTTCCTGCATATAAATATGCTCTACGATTCTATGCGAGGTGCTATGATGAACCCCAGTTTGATCTTGTCGGATTCTCCTTTAATGATAAAGGGAGAATCTGTTTTCATGTTGATGCTGATGGTGTCGAAGATTTTTAAGACGGTAGATGATTCTTTAAGGTAGTCGAGAGAAATCACACATCTCTGGATGTCGGAGGAGTCTTGTTTGAGAATTGAGAGTTCATCCGCTTCCCAAGTAACGGTGATGGGGTCATCTACACGATCTTGTAGGATGAATTGGTTGTCAGAGAAGGTGATGTAGATAGCTTTCTTCTTGTCGTTGGAGGATTGCGCGGAGATTGCGTTTATGCTGCTTATGTATCCACTTGTTTCTAGGTTGAAGTGTAATGGGTGATTGAATGCTGGAAGTTTAGGGACGCGACGCGTTTCTACTGATTGTCTAATGATGTATTTGATTCGGTTGACTTCGAGTTGTACTCCGCCGTCAACGCGTGTCAGCGTTGTGATACTGTCTTTGCCTCCAGCTTTTGCCAACACATCGATGGTGCGGCCTAACTCTAACATGACGATTTCTGGTTGATCTATCTCCATGCTTTCAGTATAGACGACGCCAGAGAAGAATTCAGTATTCGCGGCATCTATCGTGTCGCAAATGATCTTATCAGGTTGGAAGTTAAGGGGTACTGCTAGCCCCATGAGTTGGGCGGCCTCTAAGAATGTTTTGAGTAAGTCTGTCTTGATTGTACATTTAAACATATCAGCACCCCTCCAGAGTGCCTGCCCGTAGTTCATTTATTGTCTGAAGTTGGTTTGAGATTAGATCCATTACGTACGCAAAGTCACTAACCGGGAGAGAGAGGAGTTTCTCTGCGATCTCATTGAGTTCGGCGCGCGAAGTAATAACTCTGGGATATATGTGAGATAGTTTTTCATTGCACTCGCGGCATATGAAGATGCGAGAGGGGTCATTCACAGCATCCTTGGGGATTTTGACAATGCTACCACAGAAGTAACACGCAGTGCGCGGTGTACGATTAAACAGCTTCATAGTATCATCCTCTTCTTGAATTCATTGAGCTCTTGTTTGTCGCGTTTCCAGTATATGTGTGCGCTCGAAGAGATAGTAGTGAGTGTACCAATAGTGATCGGCTGATCTATCTGATCACACACGTATTTCATGAGGTGCGCGAGGCCGTAGGCATTGGCACCCCACGCGCTAAGCATATCGTTGCTCCTGAAATAGCAAGTCATATGTAATTTCTGATCGCGAATAAAACATTGTATCAACTGGAGGCACGGAGGTTCATTACTATTTACGTCCATTTCGGGCACCCATGTGATGGTTATGGCGCGCCGCGAATTCGGAGACAATGATAATCGTTTAATGATGGAATGATAAATCTGGTTAAAGCCATCTCCGTTGCCATTTCCGATGTAGTAGTATGGATCATCTTCCCGTGGGTTTTCGAGATCACATCGCAACAATGGATAGTCGAAGAGACGGTTGCTATAGTAGTAGGTCGCGCTATTGGGTCCTGGAGGATGTAGAGATAGTAGCTGTTCGACATACTGTTGCATCGCCTTCTCCCCGAACATACAGGATTCGCTGATCATCGGATGTTTGAGAGGATGGTTAATATGGATGACGTAGGGGTTGTGGGGCGGCCACTCGATTGTCAGTTCGCCGTCTTCAGTTTCAAGTTCTTCGCCGTGCAGAAAGATGTCACGGACTGCCCTTTCATGTCCTTGTGCTATGGTGTCTACTGTTATTTCCATGTATCATCACCTGATCTCGTAGTTTTCTGCTTCGATACGTTCTATCAGACGGTTGATTTTACCTTTTCGCACTTCATTTACAGCATCGCGCAGTTTATGACATTCTATGAATTGTTCGAGGCAGATTTGTACATCTGCGATCTCTTCTGCCACCAGGTCAATGTCAATGCGGCCGCGCCTGCAGTGAAGGATTTTGATTGACAAGGAAGCAAGCTTCTCTTGCAGCTCACTGATTTCTTCAATCAGCATGTCCTCGTGGAATGAGGTTGGCCATATGTACGCAGCTGCTTTTAATAGCATGGAATCAATTAGATGTTTCCCGAATCCCATATTCTTTCTTCCTCCTTAAGAGTGTTTGGATTAGTCGGTATTCGAGTTTTGAGTTAATGATACCTGGGTGTTTTTGTAATTCAGATAGGAGGTATTCGGTTTCTGGGATGTAGTGATGAATGATGAAACTGCTCGAAATGCCGTTGAGGATTAAAAGGTTGTCTATACAGTCTGCGAGTTTAATAGATGTCGCGTAATAACCGTGTAGATTGCCGAGTGATATGAGTTTATTAATAGTGCTGTTGAGTTTATCATAGCGGTCTTTAGAGTCGTCTTTTGTAAGAGCGTCCACGAGATGGAGGATTATGATGGCATCCTCAAATGCAATGTTTTCATGAATGAGTTCTTCTTTTAGCTCTTCGTGGGAAATAGTGGTATCTTCCAGTACATCATGCAACCAAGCCGCGCAGACAACTTGATACGGGAGGCTAACAGATGTGACGATGGAAGCAACACGCGCGGGGTGCACGATGAAAGGAGTTACCCCGTCTTTGCGCGTCGCGTGTTTCTTGGTCTTGTAACAAAAGGTATGTGCGCGGGTTGCTATTTCCGCACACGATGCGATGATCTCTAGGTATCGCATGATGTTACTCCGTTAGGTTAATGAGTTCATAACGGGGCTCACCTACCATTTCACTCATGGATGTGATTTCATCTTTTGCTTTGCGTTTGGCTTCCTTCTTAGAGAGGCCACACACAGACTCATAATAGGAAGCAAGCTCATTCTCAGAGGCGGACACTGGGACCGATGCGAGTTTGTAGAATATCTGCGGATATGCTTTGTGGAATGCTTCTGGAATAAGTTTGCGCCGTTGACCGCCCTTTGATATGAGGCGGAGAGGTCCTTCTTCAAATATGCCGGCAGCTATACAGTTATTTATGATTTCGGTGTATGCTTCGTTGAGAGCTTGCAGTTCGGCTTCTAGCTTCGTGATGCCAGAGTCTTCACGCAGGCGATCGATTTCAGCTTGTTTTGCTTCAATCTGCTTGCTAATATCATATGCAGTTGAGAGAGAAGTTGGTGGTTTATAATTAGGTTGGGTTTCGATTTCTTCCATTGTTATCAATCCTTTATGATTATAATACGCGCAGGGCCAATGTTTGTGTGGCCTGAGAAGTTTTCTCTATCCATACGAGCAATTCGGATATTATATGCATCGTTTATGCTTGCTGTCCACTCTTCGACTCCATGCCGTTTAATAAGTTCTGATACGAGCTTATCTGTAGACACTCGCCGCAGTAATGAGACTGCGATGTCTTCTTCAGTTTCGGATTTTGCTATAATATTAGCTTCTGATTTACAACAGTCACACATGATCTTCACCTTACAGGTCGGGATGCATGTCTCTCATCCAGTGCGCAATTGCGAAAGCTTGCGTACTAACGTTACATGTTGGACATGTAGTTGGAAGTTCAAATACATAAGTACCATCAGGGTACTCCGTTTTCCACCCACATTTTGCACATCTTAGTTTTATTGACATAGTTCTCTTGCTCCTAAACGATGTCTCATCCTCTTCGCCCTTTCGGGCAAGCTGCAACGGGGAATCGAACCCACACGAGAACCAATTTGCAGTAAAAAGTTGAGTTATATATGGTTTAAACAAATGATCTTTATAAAGATCACAGCAGATCTTTTTCTTTTCATAGTAATATTCATGAGTAGATTTTTTGCCTTGTTAAAAGCGCAATAACGCGATCGTAAAATTGAGGAAATCGCAATTGCTGCGCATAAACATTTTTATTCAAAACTTGAGATATATTGAAGATCACATCGGATGTAGGAGTTTCTTGATGTATTCTGCTACGCAGTTCTCATTACAGAAGTGGAGGTAACCACCGTCTGGGATAAAGTTGATGAGTTTCTTGAGAGTAAATATGTTTACGCGAGCATCAGCGCGGCTAATGGCTACAGTTAAGATTCCTTCTGCTTCGGATGATTCGTATTCCTTGAGGCAGTTGTCACATATGTATGTTACTTTTCGCACTTCTTCCACCTCCAAATTGTTTCTAAAGCTTCTTATAGATTTTTAACCCTTAAACAATTTCCTTCCACGTAACTAATGTGTCCTTAAGTCTACTCCAATTGAATTTTGGGTCTTTCTCACGATTGTTCGCTGTAATCTCATATTCATCATCCTCAACCTCTATCATATTATCAAGAGGACACCAGGACGGAATACTTATATTAAAAACATTTTCATCAATAACTCTACCTCTCCTTCCAGGTTCATTCTCATCCATGAATAATGTGCAAACGGGTTCAGAATGAGGCCATGATGTTATTCTATATTGTCCAACAGGACATTCCTTGCAATTGCGTACTTTAAACATAATCACTTTCATAATCCAATCCCTACTCTTTTATTCTCCAGTAACACTTTTCGAGGGAGGCGTGATAGATCCTCCCCTGAACGAGTAACCTCCATTACCCAGGCCCCCTCACCGGCACATCGGATCATCGGGAGAAGAGTACTCGGATATCCCCCGTTCTTGCATATTCATCACCCTGCTTACGTAGGCAG
>Ga0116180_1003226_pt1 | contig 12420 bp, 9 predicted proteins | sample AD_UKC073_MetaG_FD_89804 | JGI IMG/M metagenome (GOLD analysis project Ga0116180, IMG submission 89804) | Active sludge microbial communities of municipal wastewater-treating anaerobic digesters from USA - AD_UKC073_MetaG | ecosystem: Engineered > Bioreactor > Anaerobic > Digestate | place: USA...
AAAAAAACGGGAGGATAAACCTACTCGGGTTTCTCCTCCGCGTCATGTAGGCGGTCAGTTGCTGTAGTGCTTCCTTACCTCAGAACCGCCACCCTGAGCGGCGATGACGTCTATTACAATATGCCCACTGGCACTGTCGCCAACAATCTTGAAACGGTATTTTCCAGTCTTAAGAATGCTTTCACCTTTACCTGCCCCTTCAAAGACCTCCGAAACATCGCCGTTTTCTGCAATAAGAACACCTTTGAACCTGCCTTTATCTACCCGGGAGTCGTACTGAAGGACGATGTCCCCTTCGTTCACAACTTCAATGGACCACATGGTCTCCATACCCATGAAGCCCTTGTAGGAAATATCCAGTTTTTCAGTCGTAACCCCACCTATTCTAGAGCCGTAGGTGTAGGTGTCTCCTGCTCGGGCGATTTTAACACTATCATCGTAGACAGCCTTTTTATTGACGTAGGTACAACCTCTTAAGAAAACTAAAGCGAAGAAGCAGAGAATGACGATGGTGCTCAGTTTCTGGAAGTTGAACCTGCTTTTTGCCGGACTGCAACAGCTGCTCATTTTCTTTCTCACCCTTCTCTTTTCTATCGTTTGATAGTCCGTGTTTCATTTCTAAATCTGAAAGATTTATCCTTCCGTAAAACCCGAAGAAGCACAGATAAAACGGAAAAACCGTAAGAACCGCCTACTGAAACGCCCGAGGCTGTTGTTCTCGGAGTAACGTAGATGGTCTCTCCTGCTTTCTCTTTCCTAAAATACCACCGTTTCACTGAGAAGAATCGAGGAGTCTTCAAATCCAGGCAGTAAAAAAACCAGGCAGAAACTGCGTTCTGACCTAGTTTTTTTGGTCCTTTTAGTGTTCGTAATGGACCTTCATAGCCCGTTCCACTTCATCGACGATCTCGTTTTCGGTAAGGCCGGAAGCATCGACGATGATCGGTCTCTTCCTTGTGTGATTGCCTAGAACGTTTTTCTTCATGCCGCTGATGACAGCAACTGCTGCCTGGTCCAGACTATCCAGGCTCGCCACTTGGTAACCCCTACCCTGGAGGACGTCTTTGACGTTTCCCAGTGTATCTTCAACTGCAACGATATGCTTCACTTGATCACTCCCTACAGTGGTATTTCTGGTTCTAATCTCTCCAAAAACAAGCTCGATTATTTAGAGCATCCGATCCCTTTTCCGTTCGCGCTCTTTTCCACCAAACCGTGGATCTCTGATCCCGAAGTTCCTGAAAGGCGCAACTCTCCTACCTCAGTCATAGTCTATGGTATAGACCGTTGAGGGGGTGTTTTTGTGCTGTCACGAAACGAGTATGTACGACTGTCTCTGGAGATCAATCTTTTCTTTCAGAGGATCATGAAAGAGCATCTGTTCTTTATTGAGACCAGTCTGCCGCCAGCTGCAGCGAACCTAATGCTTGACGCTAGGCGGCTCAAAGAGAGTTTCGAAGAACTTCTGCATGAAACGGTTTTCTATGCAAACGGTGTGATTTCCAATGAAACCATCAAGGCCGAAGAGATCGTCACTCCCTACACTTTGCAAGCTGAAGAGATCACGGCAAGGTTGACCGGGGCTATGATTAATACGGCAATCACCGAGTCCGAACTGGCCTTGACAGGAAATGATGGTGAAGACAACTCCTGCCTGTTCGAAGTTGTAAACTCCATCAATGAACGTGCCATAAACCTTGTTTCGAGCACCATCGCTTTAAAGAGGGAGATCATTCGCGATCAGAGAATCTGCGATCTGTTCATCTTCCTTTATCCCCTGCTAATGGAGCACATCACCAGAGAAGCGGTGTACTTCCTAGAAACTCTGGAAGCCCTCCAGGAAAGCCGGTTGCCAAGGCGCAGCCTCTGCGATGAACTGAACTTCTGGAATACCATTATGGGCGAACACGCTGAGTTTATTGATGGGCTTCTGGATCCTACAGAAAAGGCCCTCAAAGAGACCGCTGCAAAACTTGCAGACAAATTCGAGCAACTGGTTGAAGGGTGCAAGAACACCAGCGAAAAGCGCATCGTAGAAGAAAGCACCAAGACCACTAAGCAGGTGCAGGAGTATAAGACCGCTGCAACAAACGGGTTAATTCAATGCCAAATCAGGTCCATCATCGTCCCGCTTCTAGGCGACCACGTACTGCGCGAGGCTAATCACTTCCTCCGCATTTTGATGATGCTGAGCTGTTAATCCGCTCGCTTCGAAACAGCTGCAATGTACAGCCTGAACTTGACGCAGCTTCGCACACAACCTCATAAAAGCAAAAAGACCGCTATCGCGGTCTTTCTTATGTTCAAATAGATGCGCAAGCGACAAACCGAGATACCGCTATTCCGTGAGTAAAGCGCTCTTGCGGTATTAGACTTCTAAAATAGCATCTGCCAGCCGCCTACGGCAAACTTCACGGCAAAAGCCAAGAGGAAAACTCCTAACACAACGATGAGACCTTGATAAACCTTGTCGCTCATAAGGCTTTTACCCTTGTGCATGGCAAAGGACACGGCACTGTACCAGGTGAGATCCGAAAGGATGTGCCCCACAAAGAAAAGCAGAACTCCTAAGATGCCAAGGGTGTAGGCCTGTCTCACCGACTCTATGCCTGTGGTCGCCCACCACATGATGAAGTAGGGGTTGGTGATACTCACCAGGACTCCTGCAAAAACCAGATTCTTCTCCCACTTCCGCTCGCTCTGGGTTTTCGAGAGGGAGACGGTCTTCTGCAGGCCAGACTTGATCATGCCATAACCCATCCAGGCCAGGAACAACCCGCCTATAAGGCCGATTAATCCGGCGACAGTCGGGTTTTCAAAAAAGGCGCTGAGGCCAAAGGCCATGGCAAACACCAGCAGGAGCTCCAGGATGCCGTGGCCGAGAACCACTAGAGGGCCTGCAATAAAACCCTTCCTGAGGCTGCCACTAATGGTGACGCCAAGCATTGGTCCTGGCATCATGGCCCCTGAAAAGCCGATCAAGAACGCGCTCAAAAATGTGCCCCAAACCGTTAGATCCATATCGAATCAGTCACTTTCCGCAGTTTATTTTCCAGTATATGATGGATTTCGGATTCTGTCCAGCCGAGTAAAGCGTTTCTCGGCGGAATGCGTCGTTTTTCTCAAGAAATCCGATTCTTTCCTCTTCTGTAATTACTTGCCTCAGTTTGCCCACGCGTGACCGATCCAAGCTGTGGACCTTCGGTCGATTGTAAGAACCTTAAGTTACTGGTATCATTTAAAGGAATTCAGCAGAGGGAATGAACCGAGATGAAAAAGATCGTTATTGGAATACTAGCACACGTTGATGCTGGGAAAACCACCCTTTCAGAAAGCATGCTCTATCTGAGCGGCCAAATCAGGAAACTGGGTAGAGTCGACAAAAAAGACTCCTTTTTGGACATGCATGAACTGGAAAGACAGCGAGGGATCACCATCTTCTCCAAGCAGGCAGCATTTCAAGTGGGAGATACTCAGTTCACGCTTTTGGACACCCCTGGGCATGTGGATTTCTCAGCTGAAATGGAGCGTACTCTGCAGGTCCTAGATTACGCCATTCTAGTTATTAGTGGTGCAGACGGAGTCCAAGCCCATACCTCTACTTTGTGGCGGCTTCTTACCCTACACAAGATACCTACATTCGTTTTTGTAAACAAAATGGATCAGATCGGTGCAGAAAGAGAGTCCCTTCTTGTGCAGCTGAAAAAACAGCTTGATGAAAGGTGCATTCCTTTTGAGGAAGCTCCGACAGCCAGCTTCTTTGAGGAGCTTGCTCTGTGCGACGAAGGTATGATGCACGCCTATCTTGAAACAAACCGCATCGAAACAGGGCTGATCAAGAGGGCTATCCAAGGACGCAAAGTCTTCCCCTGTTTCTTTGGCTCTGCCTTAAAGCTAGATGGAGTTGAACCCTTTCTCCGCAGCCTTGACCTGTACACAACAGCTCCTGTCTATGGGAAGGAGTTCGGTGCAAAGGTCTTCAAAATCTCCCGAGACGACCAGGGTAACCGCCTCACTCACCTGAAGGTCACGGGAGGGCGTTTGCAGGTGAAGAGCGTCCTCTCCAACGGGCAATGGGAAGAAAAGATCAACCAAATCCGCATTTACTCAGGTGAAAAGTACGAAGTTGTTGGTGAAGTAGAGCCGGGAATGATCTGCGCTGTAACGGGTCTGACCCAAAGCAAACCCGGAGAAGGTCTCGGTATTGAGAAAGACTCGTCCGCTCCTGTCTTGGAGCCAGTGCTCTCTTACCGGGTAATTCTACCGGAAGGCTGCGACCACAGAGCTTTTCTACCTAAACTACAAGAGATCGAGGATGAGCATCCCGAGCTGAGAATCCACTGGAACAGTGAGCTGCAGGAGATCCAAGCCCAGATCATGGGCGACATTCAGATTGAGATTTTGAAGAGCTTGATTCATACACGTTTTGATGTTGAGGTGCAGTTCGATACAGGAAGAATCCTCTATAAGGAAACCATCGCCAATACCGTGGAAGGCGTTGGTCACTTCGAGCCTTTGAGGCACTACGCTGAAGTCCATCTCCTTCTAGAACCTGGAAAACGGGGAAGTGGTTTACTCTTTGCAAGCGCCTGCAGCGAAGAGGTCCTGGGGAAAAACTGGCAGAACCTGGTTCTTACGCACCTTAAAGAAAAGAAACACATAGGCGTCCTCACAGGTTCGGAGATCACCGATATGAAGATCACTTTGATCTCCGGCCGAGCCCACAACCAGCATACACAAGGCGGAGACTTCAGAGAAGCTACTTACAGAGCGGTGCGGCAGGGTCTGAAAGAAGCAGAGTCCATCCTCCTTGAACCCTACTACTCCTTCCGCCTGGAGGTGCCGACAGCATCGGTTGGAAAAGCCATGACCGACGTGGAACAGATGCACGGAACCTGCGAAATTCTCGAGCACGGCAATGAGTTCTCAGTCCTTGTGGGCACTGCCCCTGTATCTACCATGCGCAATTACCACAGGGAGGTGCTGGCCTATACCAATGGACGGGGCAGGCTCTTCTGTAATTTAGATGGTTACCAGCCCTGCCACAATGCCCAGGAGGTTATCGCGGAGATCGGCTACGACTCAGAAAGCGATCTGGAAAACCCCACAGGTTCTGTTTTCTGCGCAAACGGGACAAGCTTTCTGGTGAGTTGGAACGAGGTAAAGACGTACATGCACCTCGAGCCTTATTTCAAAGCTCCACACGGCAGAGGAGATCAGAGCATCTCGAAGAGTCCCAAAAAGGAGCAGGATAGTTCTACCGACGACGATTACTACTACTTAGGGCTAGTAAACCCCAAGCAGGCAACAAAAGCCCGGGAGCTAAGACGACGACCTTCACGTGAACCGATGAAAGATCCTTTGGAAGCCGTTTCCAAAGAAGAAAAGCCCAAGGAAAACTACCTCCTTGTCGATGGGTACAACATCATCTATGCGTGGCCCGAACTTAGAGAGCAAGCGGAAAACGAAAACATGGAAGGGGCAAGAATGGGTCTGCTTAATGCCCTCAGCAACTACCAAGCAATAAAAAACGACCATATTATTGTGGTCTTTGACGCCTACCGCACGCAGCGCTCTACCGAAGATGTTGTTGACTATGGCAACATCCGCGTGGTCTTCACTAAAGAAGCGCAAACAGCTGACCAATATATTGAGAAGTTTGCTTACGATAATCAGAAGAAGTACAACATCAAAGTAGCCACGTCAGATGGCTTGGAGCAAATCATTATCAGGGGTATGGGTTCTAGTTTGGTGACTCCAAATGAACTCAAAGACGAGATCGACCAGACCCTTGAACGCTCCGAGCAAGCTTATCGCGATAAACAAGGCACGACTCGCACTTCCCTTAAGGATGCATTGTCAGAACAAGCGCTGAAGCATATTGAGGGATTGGAAGAAAGCGAGTAACACGCTGTAAGCAACTCCTTTAACATAAACCCTAGCATGAGCTGCCGAACTAAACCCTCTTTCCTTAGATGCCGGCTTCCCGACAATAGCAACTACTTTACGCGTCAACTTTTTGTATCATTCAGAAAGGATGCATTCCTTCTTTGAACGGAGGTTTGCGGTTGGATGCGCCTACCTTTAAGCAGAGTAAGTTTGTTGATCAACCGAAAAACAACGCCCAAGTATGTGTAGAGACCCTATAGGTGAGTACCTCGCTTAATCACTTAAAAGCCTGACAGTGCTTTTGTCAAAACCTAATCCAAATAAGAGTAGCGAGTCCCCTCTTACGATGACTTTGTCAATCTAGGCGACAACACTAATGTTTGAGCGACCATTACAAAAAGCCGGTGTACCCGTTCAGATACACCGGCTTCTCTTATTTTCTACCACTTAAGTTCTCCAGATCCACCCATTAGCTTGGTCATCTCTTCGATCCGCGCTAACAACCTAAAAGCCCACCACATTACTTAGGGCATGGATCAGCACCCAAGGCCAGAGGATTCCAGTACGGTATACTCCATAGGCCATCAAACCCCCAAACAGCGCTGTACTCGCCACGCCGCTAAGAGCCATGGGAACAGTGGGGTAAACTCGGAAAACAAAATCGGGGATGTGAAGTAGGGCGAACAAACCTACCGAAAGGCCTATCCCCCAAACGGGTTTCTTTGTGGCAGCTGTAAACAAAGGCTGCATCACACCACGGTAAAAGAACTCTTCTTGGAATCCAGAGTACAAGACGGCATACAAAAGAAACAGCCAGCGTTCCGCAGTTAAGCCGCTAAAAAGAAATGCCGCTGTGTAGATAAGCAGAAATGGAATGGCAGGCTTCCATTCTCCTCCTGAGAATCCATACTCTCCCCGCTTTACTCCTAACTTATGCAAGACAAAAGCGGGAATGAGTACGAAGAAAGGTAAGTTGCGCACGATGTTTGCGACCATGTATCCTCCAGGAAAATCATTGAAAAGGTCGTGCCACAGCGTCCATCCGGGGATCCATGACAACACAGGATACCCTGGCATGTACCCTTGTCTCTGCAACCTGTCCACAATGGAGCACAGGATAAACAGGTAGACAACAACTGTGAGCACAGCTCCACGTTTTGCCTTTTCTGGATCTAGTTTCTGGGCACCTAAGCGTTCTCCCAAAGGCTTCTCGGACAGAAGGTATATTAACCCTAGAGCCAGTGCATAAACGAAAATGCCAATAAGACCAGAACGCAATCCGTTAACCAGAGTCCCCCCGTAAGTGACGTTCGACCACACTTTTGCAGATATAAACAGCAGTCCAAACACAAGAGGGGCAGGATGATGCAACAAACGCTGATAAAAGCCGAGTAGTTTCTTTACCATGACAATCACCTGTATTTTAGCTTAGATTTCGTGCCCTAGGGCTAAACCAAAAGACGCGCATAAAGCAAATTAGCCGCTTGGGCTACCACAAACTCCGTTAAAGCAAGATCGGTTGCCCTCAACTCGCCAAATATAGCGTTTCCACTAAGGCCGCACTCACCAATAGAAGCAATGTCAACAGAGCCAGTACCTTTTCTGCTCTGGAAAACTTCAAAGAACGTATAGTATGCGTTTCTGTCCACTGTCGGGCAGGGAAACTGTCCGCCACAAGCAGCGATTTCGTAAGAGTAAACCCGCAGCAAACGGCATAAGCACTGGTCTCCCACAAACCAATACGTAGATACTGCATGTTAGCAGCAGCAACACTCGAAAACGGAATTTCAAAGCCATTGGTTCCAGCTAGCCAGCCAATGGCAGCACCTTGTGCGACTAGGATCAGAAGGCCCGGAGTCACCACACCGAAACGTACTAACAAATTGCCTCCAACGATCAAAAGCAGTACAATCAGATTTCTAAAAACGATGTAGCCTAACGTGCTGGCCTCCCCACCAACTGCTGCACTGGCTGGATCTACTGCCGGCACATCCTGCCAAGCTTCGGGTTTGGCTACGTATCCGACAGCGAAAAACAACCAAAGCACTGCTTGGAGAAGAAGCCAGACGATGATGGTTCTTTTAACGGGCCCAACCCGATATAAACTGCTGAGTAGCCTAACTGCGTACTTCAATATGTCCACGCCCCCTCATTTATTCTTGGTCCTGCACTGAGTCGACCAGTTCAATACTCCAGTTACACTCGCAGACATATCCGCTCCTTACGGTACAAGAAGCGCGGTGGCGATCGGTACTTCGACGCCGCGCTAGGAAGCGAAACTAAAGAGAGCTCATAATGCCTATACGAAAGCTGTCAGTGTTTGGTAGAGCGAGGTTCTTACTGTACTGTGCCCCAACCTTCAAACCGATGGGAGTTTGGTAGGTGAGGCCAACGCCAACACTGTGAAGTAGATCGCTCTGGGCAAGAACGCTCGCGTCTTCCCAGATCTTAGCCATTTCACAATTGACATAAGCGGCTATGTCTTGGGTGAAGTATCGCTGCACTTCCAGAATGGAGTGCAGATTCATCTCGCCTACAAACATCGAAGAACTTGCTCCCAACTGCCCTCCACCACCCAAGCGAAGCTTGCGATCAAAAGGAGTCCCGTTTTGGGTCCAAGCAGCACCAACTTCTGTCCGAGCAACAAAGCCTGCACCGAGGTAAAATAGGTTCCGCACTCTAACGTTGAAACTGGCAAAACTATTTGCCAAGTCTTGCGTACTTGCAGATAAAGAACCACCGACCCGTACTGATGTGCCTTCTCGGGTCCAAGTGGTAGTGCCTGGCCAGCTTGTTTGAACCGTGGCAGCTAGAATTACATAATCACTGCTTGGTACTACCAAGCCCGTATTTGTACTTATATCCTTAACCTTACTCTGTGAGTATGCCAGCGTGAAACCTACTGCACTTTGCGTTCCAATGGGTAGGCTGCTGGTAAACGAAGCATCCTTTCTCTCCAGGCTGTATCCGCTTCCCTTGTGGGTACCCCAGCCCAGCCTGGTGGATATAGCCTGGGACTGGTAACGCACGCCAACCGGCCAAGACCCCAAAGGAAAGGTGAGTTGAACCGTTCTGTTTCGGCTTGGTCCAAAACTGTACCCCACCCCGACAGAAGTCAACGTTCCTGCCACGTTGTAGTACCGCACAGCTAAAGTCTTTTGCGAAAGGTTCAACGCGTTCTCCACCACAAACTGAACAGGATCCATGTAAAAGCCAAAACCTTCACCGATTCGCACCACAACATCAATGGCGTCCTCTCCAACTGGAACCACATAAACTTGGACCTGCTCCAGTGCGCTTAGGGCATCGAGGCGATGTTTCCCAGCTGCAAGCTTAGAAAACTTAAAAGTCTCCCCTTCTTCAATCTTGAGAATCCTAGAAATCAGCCGTTCATTGGTCCGATGGACTCCAAGAACTCGCACCTTGTTGATGAGCATACCATCGTACTTTTTGAACTGGTCGGCACCACTAACCTCGACAACTTGAGGCGCTTGCAAGAACCTAACCACTGCGTTCTCTCTCGTGGTGAAGTAATACGAAGACCCAGTGAACTCTAGGTAGACGGGCTTTCGCAGCCCTACCTCAGCTAGCTGCTGGTAGAAAGGCGTATCGCCCGCTAGATCCGGGACCTCTACTTCAAGTGCCTTTTGGTAGCACTCCACTGCAACAATGCGATTCCCTCCATTGTCATGCAGTGACCCGAGAATAGCTAGGGCTTCTAGCAGATAGTACTCCTCAGAGACTTGAGGTTTGTCCACAAACATCTGGAAGTATCTCTGCGCCTCTGTTTGGTTTCCCAGCCGCAGATAGGTGTTGGCTCTAAGGTAAACTACCGCTTCAGCATAGGAGAACTCAGGATCAAGCTGTTCTAGATAATCCAGAACGGCGTCCAACTTATTTTGGGATAGAGCAAGTGTTGCCTGGCGTACAACTAGCCAGTTGATCAGGTTGCGCGCCTCTGGTGTAGGCTTAATGTTTCTCGAAAAGACCGCTGGATCTTCCCCTGCCAGTGCTTTCTCGAGACTAAAGGCATAGAACTCACTATCTGGTGATCCACGCCCTTCACTCGGGATGGAAACCCACATAATTTGCTCTTCAGGCGAGAAAACGCAACTCAACATCGAACCAACGTTATTGATACCATCCAAGAGACCTTCATAGGCTAGACTTCCAGGTTGACCACGATCACGTAGCAGCTCTACCATGGATTCCGCTTTAATAGCTCCGTAGTTGTGGGACAGGTACTGCTCGAGCCTTTGGTCACGACGTTCAGAAGCTAACCAGCCTGAGGTTTGGAACTGCTTCATATATTCACTGTTGTACCGATTCGTGGCCGACAGCAGCCCTTGCTCAGCTCTCCTTACGGCAAAACGATTGGCATCTACCTCCAGCACTACCGCATCCGGGATCTTGCTGTCTGAAATCACAATGTTCATACCGAAGGTTCGTGGTGTACCGAGTACGATCTCCACCGCTTCGTCTAAGCTCGACGCGTACTGAACAATCTGACGCAATAAAAACAACATGGCCATGCCATCCAGGGAGTTAGCATTCCGATCCACCAAAGAATAGTTCATGGAAACGGTGATTCCCTGGTTGTTCATGGCCTGCATGACACCTGTATAGGTGGGATATGTGTAAGTGATAAATGGATATCCTTGGTCCGGTTCATAGACCACAACATACCCATACTCCGCCCAATCCATCATGGATATGTTGTCTAGATTACGGGCGTGGTACAAAGCTCCGCTTGCTGTTGCCTCACCAAAAGCTACTACAGAGGTACAGCCAAAGGTCATGCCAATGTCTTGGGACACATTGCCGACAATAACTTCCATCGGATCTGTAGCTTGTCCACCACTCACTCCAAAGACCAAACCTTCTAGCTCCTGAAAAAAATCGTCCGGGATGTTTCTCCGAATCCAAGGAGCCATCTTGTACTGAAAGTAGAACTGCTTAAACCCCTGAATAAGTCGCTCAAATCCCGAGACTCGGGCTTTCAGTGGATTGAGCTCATCCCTCATCTCCAGCAGTTGCTCGGTAGGACATAAGTATGTGAGCAGTGTTCCATGCTGTAAACCCATCTCGTAGGGAGTGCCTTTAAGATGCATGAAAACCATCTGACCGGTGATCTCCATATAACCTTTTCCAGCTTGGAATCTTTTGCCATCCTGCTCAACAAGCATCTTCGGAGAACTTTGTACTAAACTTGAGAGCAGTACTATGCAAACCACTGCACAAGCTAGTATCCGTGCCATTCGACACACGTCGTTCATGTCGAGACCATCTCCCCCTGTGGACTAATGGCAATAAATGCCACTTTTATTACTGTTCATCAGTTGGAAAAACTGTCCTCCTGTAAAGTGAATATTTTTCCGATTTTTTCTAACCATAAGCGAATGCGACAACATAAAAGTGCAAAATCCGTTCATTTTCCCTTTGCTTTGTACAACTCCTTGTCAGCACAACTCATAAATTCGTCAATGGATGGTAAAACTCACCTTCCTGCACGAAGTACTAGCTATAAGAAGTTCTTCACTTGTTTCTTAATGTGTCCTTTTTTCAGTTTAAAAGCGTCTTCAATGTTTGATTGCCACTCTTTTTTGCCATCCCCCGTCGTGCATATCAATGCGATACCATTTCGAAAATGATTAGTAGACAAAAAAACGACCGTTAAACGCGGTCGTTTCAATGTTTTTCAAGATTATGTAGTGGCGCGCCCGGCAGGACTCGAACCTGCGACCTTTTGATTCGTAGTCAAACACTCTATCCAGCTGAGCTACGGGCGCATATATGAATGATGGAGCCCGCAACCAGAATTGAACTGGTGACCTCATCCTTACCATGGATGCGCTCTACCTACTGAGCTATGCGGGCATGTAATGGTGCGGTGAGTGGGACTTGAACCCACACGGGGATACCCATACGCCCCTCAAACGTACGCGTCTGCCTGTTCCGCCACCACCGCACGTATATATTGAACTTGAGAATTAACTCGCTTTATGGAGCCGACGACCGGAATTGAACCGGTGACCCGCGCATTACGAATGCGCTGCTCTGCCTGCTGAGCTACGTCGGCAGACATTGGAGGCGGCACCCAGACTCGAACTGGGGATCGGGATTTTGCAGACCCCTGCCTTACCACTTGGCTATGCCGCCGACATAATAAAGAAAACTGGAGCGGATGAAGGGTCTCGAACCCTCAACCTCTGCCTTGGCAAGGCAGCGTTCTAGCCAATTGAACTACATCCGCAGTTTGGTGCCGAAGGCCGGAATCGAACCGGCACGTGGTGTAACCCACGGCAGATTTTGAGTCTGCTGCGTCTGCCAGTTCCGCCACTTCGGCACATAGTAGCTCACGAACTCGCTGACAATCCTTATTATATGCCGAAGACTATTATAATGTCAACACCTATTTCGGACTTTTTAAGCGCCAAAGCTCATCAGTAGTTGGACCGGTAACCGGTACTTCTTCGCCCTGGCAAACGATCACCCTTCTCTCAGGGTTCTCTTCAATCAAGCCGATAACTG
>Ga0116180_1003230_pt1 | contig 12409 bp, 10 predicted proteins | sample AD_UKC073_MetaG_FD_89804 | JGI IMG/M metagenome (GOLD analysis project Ga0116180, IMG submission 89804) | Active sludge microbial communities of municipal wastewater-treating anaerobic digesters from USA - AD_UKC073_MetaG | ecosystem: Engineered > Bioreactor > Anaerobic > Digestate | place: USA...
CCGTCGGGGTCGCCAGCTTCTCTCACGAGGAGAAGCGCCGGGCCAGGTAGCTCAGTTGGTACGAGCGTCCGACTGAAAATCGGAAGGTCGGCGGTTCGACCCCGCCCCTGGCCACCAGCAACACCCACCCCGCAGGCGAGCCGCAATCCGGCCCTGCGGCGTTCGTCTTTCCCGGGCAGCGCACGGGACACCGTCGGGCCGATGACGGTTGACATATCCCGCGCGGGACACGCGGATCGGGCCTGATCAGGGACTGGCCAGGGGCGATTCGGGGCTGGCCCTCATGGCGGCCACGCTGTCACCGGAAGCATGGTGGTGTCATGACCACGAACGCCCAGCACACGTCACTCGACCGCTTCTACGACACCCTGCGGCGCAGCCCGATCCGTCGCTCGACCACCGACCGTGCCATCGCCGGGGTCTGCTCCGGAGTCGCCGCTCACTTCGGCGTCTCGCCGAAGGTCACCCGGCTCGTCACCCTCGGCCTTGTCTTGCTCGGGGTCGGCATCCCGGCATACCTGCTTGCCTGGCTTCTCCTGCCCGACACCGCCGGCAACCTCCACCTAGAGCGCGCCGTGCGTGAGGGAGACACCGGGTCGATCGTTCTGCTCGTCGTCGCGGCGCTCTCGATCCTGCCCGACGTGCATCCCCTGAGCGGGTTCTGGACGCTCGTGCTCGTTGCCGCAGCGGTCATCGCCCTCGTCGGCTTCAGCCGCTCGTCCGGCGCTGGCTCCGCACCTCAGGCCCACTCGTCGGCGGCCACCCCGCAAGACGCCCCGCGCGGGTAAGGCAGAAGTCACCGCACCCCGCCGCCCGCCGCGCACGGACCACTGCGCCCAGACCCCACCGGGCCAGCGAGCGCGCACTGCATCCCCTCCCGGATCCCCTCCCGGATCCCCTGACACAAGCGTCAGGGGCGGCGTTCGTGGCAGCAAATGGCGTCGACTGGATCGCCGACCGGCCACGGGTGAAGGATGGAGTCATGGCTCAGCTCGCGCCACGGCGGATCGCAGTCCTCACCAGCGGCGGCGACGCCCAAGGCATGAATGCCGCCGTGCGGGCGGTGGTGCGGGCGGGGATCGCCTTCGGCGCCGAGGTCTATGGCATCCGGGACGGCTACCAGGGGGCAGTCGACGGCGGCGAGGGCATCGTGCCGCTGTCCTGGGAGAGCGTCGGCGGTATCCAGCACCGCGGCGGCACGGTCATCGGCACCGCGCGCTGCCGGGCTTTCCGCGAGCGCGCCGGGCGGCGCCAAGCGGCCCTGCACCTGGCCGAACGTGGCATCGACCGTCTGGTCGTCATCGGCGGCGACGGCAGCCTCACCGGCGCCGACCAACTCGCCCAGGAGTGGCCCGGGCTGCTCGATGAACTCGTCGCCGACGGCAGCCTCGACCGAGAGACCGCCGCTGCTCACCCTCGCCTGTCCATCGCCGGAGTCGTCGGCTCGATCGACAACGACATGGTCGGCACCGATATGACGATCGGCGCCGACAGCGCGCTGCATCGCATCATCGAGGCCGTCGACGCGATCTCCTCGACCGCGGCCAGCCACCAACGCACCTTCGTCGTCGAGGTGATGGGCCGACGCTGCGGCTACCTCGCGCTCACCGCCGCCATCGCCGGCGGCTGCGACTTCGCCCTCATCCCCGAGGCCCCGCCCGAGGTCGGGTGGCAGGACGAGATGTGCGAGAGCCTGCGCCGCGCCCGCAGCCTCGGCCGCCGCGACTCGATCATCCTCGTCGCCGAGGGCGCCTGCGATCGCAGCGGAGCGCCCATCACTGCCGACGATGTCCGTCGTGAGCTGCAGGAACGACTTGGCGAGCAGGCCCGCGTCACCATTCTCGGGCACGTGCAGCGCGGTGGCACGCCCAGCGCCTTCGACCGCTCGATGGCGACGATGATGGGCTACGACGCGGCGAGCGCGCTGCTCTCGGCCCGCCCCGAGGACGGCCCCCAACTCATCGGCATCCACCGCAACCGGGTGCGCCGCACCCCGCTCATGCGGTCAGTCGCCGACAATCGCGCCATCGCCACCATGCTCGACAGCGGCCGCTACGACCAGGCCCTCGCGGCACGCGGCGACAGCTACGCCGAGTTGTTCGGGCTGCTGCGCGCGCTCTCCCACCCCAGCCCCGACCAGGCCAGCAAGCCGGCGCGCATCGCGATCATGCACGACGGTGGCCTCGCGCCCGGCATGAACGCCGCAGTCCGAGCCGCCGTCCGCCTCGGCCACGACCGAGGCCACGTCATGCTCGGCGTCCAGGACGGGTTCGCCGGGCTGTCCAGCGGCGGCGTCCGGGAACTCAGCCTCGCCGACGTCGAAGGTTGGTCCGGGCTCGGCGGCGCGGACCTCGGCACCAGACGCTTCGACGTCGCCGACGAGCACCTGTATGCCGTGGCCCGCACCATCGAGGACCATCGGATCGACGCGCTCATTCTCATCGGCGGGTTCGCGGGGTACGAGAAGCTCTACCGGCTCTATCGCGAGCGGACCCGCTATCCCGCGCTCGGCATCCCCATGGTCTGCGTCCCGGCGACCATCGACAACAACGTGCCCGGCAGCGAGTTGGCCATCGGCGCCGACACCGCCCTCAACACCATCGTCGACAGCATCGACCGGATCAAGCAGTCGGCGATGGCCGCCAATCGTTGCTTCGTCATCGAGACGATGGGCCGGCGCTGCGGCTACCTCACCCTCCTGGCCGCGCTGTCGGCGGGCGCCGAACAGGCCTACCTGCCCGAGGAGGGCATCGAGCTCGATCAGCTCATGGCTGATATCGAGCGGATGCGCACCCGGTTCCGCAGCGACCGGTCACTGTTCGTCACCCTGCGCACCGAAGGTGCTGACGACCGCTACTCGACCGAGACCGTCTCGCGGATCTTCGCCGCGGAGGGCCAGGGCCTGTTCGACGTGCGCAGCGTCGTGCTCGGCCACGTCCAGCAGGGCGGTAACCCGAGCCCCTTCGACCGGGTGCTCGCGGCGCGCCTCGCGTCGGGAGCGATCGAGGCGGTATGCCGTGCGCTCGAGTCCGGCTCCCACGAAGCCGTGATGATCGGGCTCGTCGACGGACAGCTCCGCCGTACCCCGATGCGCCAGATGTTCGACCTCGTGGATTGGGATGCGCGCCGCCCCGTTGACCAGTGGTGGCTCGGGTTGCGCACAGTGGCCCGCACCCTGGCCGAACCACCCGCCTAGCCACTCGGCTGGGAGGCGACTGCACGGCATACCCGGGTATGCCGTGTGCCCGGATGCCGCGCCTGGCTGTTGCTGCGTCCTCAGGCCAGGCCGTCGCAGTCGATGACCGACACGTCGCCGGGGGTGTATTTCACCAGCGCGAAGTTCTCCTTGACCCGCTCCTCGCGTACGACGTCGCCGGTGCGGCGGTCGATGACGGTCCGCCAGATCTCGTTGCGGCGGTAGTACTCGCCGCCGAAGCGCAGGAAGTGCTCGTCCCGTGCGGCAACGCGGTAGGAGTGCGCGGGCTCGCGGTCGGTGCGCAGCTCGCCCTCCAGATAGCGCTCGCCCACCCGCACCAGCAGCTGGAAGGTCGCCGAGGTGTCGTTGCGCACGACGAAGTCGACGTAGTTGTAGGCGATCGAGCAGCCCACCCCCCAGGGCAGCACCCGACCGTTGTCGGGGAAGGGGTCGAAGGAGTGCTCCGAACGCTCGTCCACGGTGAGGTCGGAGTGCAGCACCATCCAGTGCATGAGGTTGGCCAACTGACAGATGCCGCCGCCGACGCCCGGACTCGCGCTGCCGCCGTTCAGCCGCATCCCCTCGACATAGCCCTTGGCGCGGGTGCAGTTGCCGACGATCTGGTTGAACGACAGCGACTCGCCCGGCCGGATGAGCACGGTGTCGACCTGCGCCGACGCCAGCCGCAGATTGGTCACCTTGTTGTGCTGCAGCCACATGAGGTCGGGCGCGACCGTCCGCAGCAGCAGCGACTTGTGCCGGTGGACCCGAAAGGGGAGCGGCTCGGCCGCGCGGGTGCGCGCCCACGCGGTGCCACCGCGCCGCCATTCCAGGTGGCGTTTCGCTTGCAGCAGCCGCACCGCGAGCGGGTAGAGCCACGGGTGCCGCTCGGTCAGCCGCGGCGGGGCAAGGAAACGCGCCGGCAGCTCGAAGCCCTCTGGGGCGTCGACGATCTGGGTCATGTATGCCGTGATGCCTCCCGCTCCGAGAAAGTTGCCTCCCGTGGCGTGATCTGTTTCACACCGCTACGGTCTATCCACTGCACCCTGCCAGCAGCGACTTCCACCGGACGGAGTGAGTCATGAGTACCTCCCCACCCAGGCCACAACGCACGACCGGAATCTTCCGCACCAAGACCATCGAGCAGTCCATCGCCGAGACGACCGAGGTCGAGTACCAGCTCAAGAAGCGCCTCAGCGCGCTTGACCTCACCGTCTTCGGCATCGGCGTCATCATCGGTGCGGGCATCTTCACCCTCACCGGGCGGGCCGCCGCCACCGTGGCTGGCCCCGCCGTCGTCATCAGCTTCGTCATTGCGGCGGCGGCCTGTGGTCTGGCCGCTCTGTGTTACGCGGAGTTCGCCTCGACCGTGCCGGTGAGCGGCTCGGCATACACCTTCTCCTATGCCACCCTCGGCGAGTTCGTCGCGTGGATCATCGGTTGGGACCTGCTCGTGGAGCTCATGCTCGGAGCGAGCGTCGTCGCCCAAGGCTGGTCGGCCTACCTCGGGGTATTCCTCGGTCACCTCGGCATCAAGATCCCCGAGAGCCTGTCTTACGGATCGAGCTTCGACCTGCCGGCGCTGCTGCTCGTCGTGGTGCTCACCGCGCTCGTTGCCAAGGGCATCAAGGAGTCGATGCGGGTCAACCTCGTGCTCGTCGCGATCAAGTTGTTCATCGTGCTCTTCGTCATCTTCGCGGGCATCGGCTTCATCAACACCAAGAACTACTCGCCGTTCATTCCGCCGGCCGTTCCTGCCGCCGACGCCGGCCACAACGTGTGGACCTCGCCACTGCTGCAGACCCTCTTCGGCATCCAGCCGACGACCTTTGGGGTCATGGGGATCTTCGCCGGGGCGTCCCTGGTGTTCTTCGCCTATATCGGGTTCGATGTCGTCGCCACCACCGCTGAAGAGGCCAAGAACCCGCAGCGTGACCTGCCGATCGGCATCATCGGGTCGCTGATCATCTGCACCCTGCTCTATGTCGGCGTGACCCTCGTCATCACCGGCATGCTCCCCTACAACGAAATCTCGGTGAAGGCTTCGCTGGCCACGGCCTTCGAATCAGTCGGCAAGAGTGGCTACGCCACGCTCATCGCCGCCGGTGCGGTGGCCGGCCTCACGACCGTGGTCATGACCCTGCTCATCGGTGCCAGCCGGGTCGTCTTCGCGATGAGCCGGGACTGGCTGCTGCCGAAGTCGCTCGGGACGACCAACCCGAAGACCGGCACGCCGGTCAAGATCACCGTCATCATCGGCACGCTGGTCGGCTGCATCGCCGCCTTCACCCCGATCGGCAAGCTCGAGGAAATGGTCAACATCGGGACGCTCTCGGCGTTCTGCCTGGTGTCGCTATCCATCCCGGTCCTGCGCCGGCGCCGGCCTGACCTCAAGCGCTCCTTCAAGGTGCCCGGCAACCCATTCGTCCCCTACCTGGCCGCCGCCGCGTCGTTCTACCTCATGCTCACGCTGCCGCCGAGACGTGGGTGCGGTTCATCATCTGGATGATCCTGGGCCTGGTCATCTACTTCCTCTACAGCAAGAACAACTCCCGCCTGGCCCAGGGCGTCCACGACATCCCCGCGCCCGACTTCTCGCACCCCGGCCCGCACTCGACCACGGGTGACTCGCCGGTCCATGACTCATAGCCGCGAGTCGCGAGAACAACTCAGATAGCCGCCGTCACCCCGTCACCGTCAGGTGGCGGGGTGACACAATCCCGGCCATGAACTTCACCGAGACGCTGCTGCCCGGAGTCGGGGTTCGTTACGACGCCACGACGCGAGCGGGGGTGGCGCTGTCGATCGTCCTGGACCGGGAGGGCGGCGCCGAGGTCGCGACCTACCTGCGCGAGGATCCGGATGCCGTCGACCGGTGTTTCCGGTTCAGCCCGCACGAGGCCGCCGCCATCGCCGAGATCCTCGGTGGCACCCGCGTCGGCACCCGAGTCGCCGACCTCTCCAAGGAGGTGCCCGGCCTCTGTTCGGGGCGCTTCACGATCGCGCCCGGCAGCCGTTACGACGGGCGGCGACTCGGTGACACCAAGGCGCGCACCCGCACCGGCTGCTCCCTGGTCGCCATCGTGCGCGGCGACACGGTGCTGGCCGCACCCGGCCCCCACGAAGCGCTGCACGGCGGCGACATCGTCGTGGCGATCGGCAGCGAACTCGGCTTGGAGGACCTCGGGGTGATCCTCGGGATGACCCCGGAGGAGGACGCCTTCCCGGTGCCCGCGCCTCAGGGCCGCTGACCGTGAAGGCACCCGAACTGGTCTTCCTCGAACTCGGGGTCATCTTCATCGGGGTGTCGCTGCTGGGCATCATCGCCCGCCGGTTCGGGTTGAGCCCGATCCCGCTCTACCTGCTCGCGGGGTTGTTCTTCGGTCAGGGCGGCTTCCTCCCCGTCACCGCCTCGGGGTCCTTTGTCACCGTGGCCGCCGAGATCGGGGTGCTGCTCCTGCTGCTCGCCCTGGGCCTGCAATTCTCCCCCGAGGAACTCTCCGCCTCGCTCGCACGGCACCGGCCCTCCGGCGTCGTCGACCTGGCCCTCAACGCCATCCCCGGCTTGGTCATCGGCCTGGCGCTGCGCTGGCCCTGGCCCGCGATCGTCGCCCTTGCCGGCCTCACCTGGATCTCCTCCTCGGGCATCATCGCCCAGCTCCTCGGCGACCTCGGCCGCACCGCCAACCGCGAGACCCCGGCCATCCTGTCGGTCCTCGTCCTGGAAGACCTGGCGATGGCCGTCTACCTCCCGGTGCTGCTCGTCGTGCTCTCGCGCGGTGGATTCGTGCAGGCGCTCGTCGGCGTCAGCATGGCCGTCGGTGCCGTGACCATGGCCCTCATCACCGCCACGCGCGCCAGCTACCGAGTGGGGCGAGTGCTTTCGCACACCCAGGACGAACAGGTCATGCTCCGCGTCCTCGGGGTGACCCTCCTGGTCGCCGCCGCGACGCAGTCGCTCGGCGCGAGCGCCGCCGTCGGCGCCTTCCTCGTCGGCATCGCCATCCCGGAAGACCTGGCCGAGCGAGCCCGGGCCATCCTCGGCCCCCAGCGCGACCTCTTCGCGGCGATCTTCTTCGTCTCCTTCGGCCTGTCCACCGACCCGCGCCAGTTGGTCCCCCTCCTTGCGCCGGCCAGCGCCCTTGCGCTGCTCTCCATCGCGACCAAGATCGCCACCGGCTGGTATGCCGCCGCGCGCGACGGAGTCGCCCCGCGCGGCCGACTGCGGGCCGGCCTCACCCTCGTTCCCCGCGGCGAGTTCTCGGTCGTCATCGCCGGGATCGCTGTCGCCGGCGGCTACCCCGAGGTGGGACTGCTGGCGACGGCATACGTGCTCATCCTCGCCGTCGTGGGGCCGATCCTCGCGAGGTACAGCGACTCGATTGCCGGTCGACTTCGGCTGGGTGCGGCACCGGGCCACCGCTGACCTGGCCAGGTCGTCACCTCGCGGGCGGATCCCACCAGGTCGGGAGCTCGCGGCGCAGGATCTTGCCGTTGGCCGTGCGGGGCAGCTCTCGCATGATGGCGACCGCGCGCGGCACCTTGTAGGCGGCCAAGTGCTGCCCGGCATACTCGAGAATCTCCCGCTCGTATGCCGTCCGGTCGCCACCGCGCTCCTGCCCCGACCCACCTGGGTATGCCGTCCGCTCGCCGTTGCTCTCGGGCTGTCGGCCGCTTGGGCGGGGGACGACGAAGGCGACGATGATCCGCACGCCCGGTCGGACCTCTACCTCGGTCACCCCGACATCGGCCACCCCAGGCGCACCGGCGAGCACCCGCTCGACCTCCTGCGGCGAGACCCGGTAACCCTGGGCGTTCATCACGTCGTCTGCTCGCCCGTGGTGGATGACATAGCCGTCCGGGTCGAGGTGCGCGAGGTCGCCACCGACGAACCAGTCACCTCGATAGGCCCGCGCATCCTCGTCGGGCCGCCGCCAGTAGCCGAGCATCAGCCCCGGGTCGCTGCGATGCACCGCCAACAACCCGGTTTCGCCGCCCGGCAGCGGCTCCGGCGGCCCGTCGACCGGCAGGATCGCGACCCGCCGCCCCTGCTGCGGGCGACCCGGGGAACCCACGCGGGTCGGCACACCCGGCCCGGAGGAGATGTAGGTCGAGATCTCACTCATCCCCAGCGCTTCGTAGAGCGGCTTACCGGTCTGCGCGACCCAGGCAGCGTGCAGGTCCGGACTCAGCGCCTCGCCCGCGGTGAGGCCGTGTCGCAAGGTCGAGAGGTCATGGCCATCGACGCCGTGCTGGGCCAGCAGTTGCCGATAGACACCGGGCACCGCGGCGAAAATCGTTGCGCCACAACGCTCGATCAACCGCCCCCACACCGACGAGTCCTTGGGCCCGTTGTAGATCGCCCCGGTCGCGCCATTGGCCCACGGGTCGGTGAGTCCCACCCCCAGGGTGTAGGTCCAGTTGAAGGCCCCCGCATGCAGCAGGGTGTCGCCCGGGCCGACACCCAGCCACCCGGCATACATCGGCCGTCGTCCCCACGCGGACCGGTGCGCGTGCAGCACGCCCTTGGGCTCGCCCGTCGTGCCGGAGGTGTAGACGAGGAACGCGGGCTCCTCCGGCGACGCCATCCGGTATGCCGTGGGGTCGGCATCGCGCAGCCACCCGGCAATCTCGGCGGGCCCGACGGTGCGTGTACCGGCGGGCAGGGCAGCGGCCAGCTCAGGCGCGACGGCCACGAGAGCGGGCTCGGCATCCGCGACGACGAAGGCCACCTCGTCCGCTGTGAGCATCGAGGAAGTGGGGACGGCGACGATCCCGGCCGCCATGGCGCCGAAGAACAACAGCGCAGCATCGCTGGTATTGCCCAACCGCAAGAGCACGCGCTCGCCGGGCCGCAGCCCCGCTCCGAGCAACCCGGCCGCCACCTGCCGAACCGCTACGTCCAGCCGTCCGAAGGTCCACCGCTCGGCGTCGGCCAGGGGCGCATCGGCGTCGTGGACGACGACCAGACCGATGCGATCGGCGGGACGGTGGGCCGCGGGCGCGAGGCAGTATGCCGTGAGGTTGAACACCTCCGGTACATCGGCTCCCAGCGGCAGCGGCTGCGGCACCTGAGCGCGACCCCCTGACTAGGTCGTGAGGAAGTCGAGCACCAACCGATTGAACGCGCCGGCGTGCTCGATCTGGGTCCAGTGCCCACAGCGGCCGAAGACGTGCAGGCGAGAGTCGTCGATGAGCTGCAGGAAGCGGTAGGCGTTATCGAGCGGGATGACCTGGTCGTCGCGGCCATGGACGATGAGGGTGGGCTGTCGCAACCCCCGGACTTGTTCCTCCGGAGTGGCCAGCCCGTCAACGCCCCGCTGGCGGGGTGCTGGGAACATCGCCGCGAAGGACTCCTGGAAGCCCGGCCGGATCGAGGCGGCATACCGGAGTTGGGCCAATTCGTCGCTGACCAGCGAGCGGTCGTAGGCGAAGATGTCGAGCAGCGCGCGCATCGCTTCCAGCGACGGCTGGTAGCCCCAGACGGCCTCCAGGCCAGGGGTGATGGGGAAGGACACCCCACAGGCCCCCATGAGGACCAGTTTGGACACCCGTTCCGGGTGATGGACCGCCATCGAGACCGCAAGGCCGCCCCCGAACGAGTTGCCGACGATGGCGAAGCGCTCCAGCCCGAGGGCATCGGCCACGCCGATGAGGTGCCGCCGCCAGGCGTTGAGCCCATAGTCAAACCCCTCCGGGCGTTCGGTGAAGCCGAACCCGACGATGTCCGGGGCAATGACATCGAGGCGCTCAGCGAGGTCGGGGATGGTGAGGCGCCAGTTGGCCCAGGCGCTGACGCCGGGGCCGGATCCATGGACGAGCATGACCGGTTCGCCCGCGCCGGCCCGGTGGTAGTTGGTCTGGATGCCCGCGGCGACGACACGCTGGCCGATCTCGGGGTTGTCCATGTGGGGCCTCGTTCTCTCGTTCCCTGGGGTGCAGCTGGGCAGATGTGCAGCTGTGCCGCTGTGCCGCTGGCCGCCCGCGCCGCTTCGCCAAGTAGCGCCGGCGGTTTAGTTCTGCTGGTCGATCACCTTGCTCGTCACTGTCGCGACACTCGCTACGTCTGGGGCCGGCACGTCCTTGACGACCTCGGCCACCTGATCGGATCGAGCGGCCTGATGCGCCTCTTCCAGCTCGATGGTGGCGCGAGCCTCGGCGACCAGCTCGATGACCTCCTCCTGGGTGGGCACGTCGCCGTCGTCGTCTTGGAGGGCCTCCAACTCGGGCATGAGCTCATGCTGGCGGCGCAGCGAGTCGACGATCGCCAGGGCGGCAGCGGTCACCGGGATGCCGATCAGCGCGCCCACCGGGCCGAACAACCCCACGCCGACGAAGACCGCGGCTAGCGCCACCGCCGGGTGGATATCCATGGTCTTGTTGCTCACCTTGGGGGTGAACCAGTAGCTCTCGATCTGCTGGAAGATCGTCGCGAAGATGACGATGTAGACCACCTTGATCGGCTGGTCCAGCAAGGTGAACAGCGCGGGCAGGATCACCCCGATGTAGGTGCCGATGATCGGCACGAACTGGCCGACCACACCCGCGAGCACGCCCAGCGGGAGCCAGAACGGGATCTGGATGGCCCAAAAGAACAGGCAGTGGAACAGCGCGGACAGCAGCGCGAGGATGAGCTTGGAGACGACGTAGCCACCGGTCTTCTCGACCGCGATGGTCCAGATGGTCAGCAACACCGGCTGGTAGCGCTGCGGCAGCCACGACCCGATCGCCTGCCGCAACCGGATGCTGTCGGCGGACAAGTAGTAGGCAAAGACGAGGATGGTCACCAACTGAGCAAAGACCGTCAGGGCGGTGCCGAAGACGCCGAGCAGCCCACCACCGTATTGCTGCGCCAACTGAGCCGCGCGCTCGGGCGTGAGCTGCAGGTTGGCGTAGATCTGCTCGATGTTGAACGACGTGTTGAAGGTCTCGTTGACCCACTGCACGGCCTGGCTCACCGCACCGGGGAAGGCATCCTTGAGCTGCTGAGCTTGACCGACGAAGACCTGGCCGAACAGCGCCCCCACCCCGAGGGACAGCAACATCATCCCGAAGAGCACGATCGCCGAGGCCCCGCCTCGCCTGACCCCGGCCCGAATCAGCCAGGCGACCATCGGCTCCATGGCGATCGACAGCAGCCACGCGAGCAGCAGCAGGAAGAGGAACGAGCTGAGGGCATGGAAAGCCCACAGCACGACCATGACGACCACGGCAGCCATGACCAACACGGTGACCAGTCGCCGAACACTCCCGGCTGCCAGGCCGATCCACAGCGGACGACGCTCCAGATCACCGGCACCAGAAGCAGGAGGGTATGCCGTTCGGGCCCGACCCGTGGGTTCGCTCACGGGCCCACTCTAGGCGTCGCCCCCGACACCCGTCAGGGACAGCCAGCGAGCATCCCGGAGGAAATCCCGAGGACGCACGGCATACCAAAGAGCCCACCGTGCCAGGCCAGTGCGCATGGTGTCATGGCGCCACTACCCCCAACCCGTGGCCGGCCCCGTAAGACCGCCACGGCATACCCCGCGTGGCCCAGGATTCCTTTGGATTCCCAGCCCGACGCGGGGCCCTGACCTAACTAGGCCTCACCCGCGAGCAAGCGATGGACCTCGGCGCTGCGATAGCGCCGATGACCTCCCAGCGTGCGAATGGCCGTGAGCTTCCCTGCTTTGGCCCAGCGAGTTACCGTCTTCGGATCTACGCGAAACAGCGCAGCTACCTCCCCCGGAGTTAGCAGGCTCTCGCGCTCGTCCCCCTGTGACGTCATCTCGTCAGCACCCCCTTCAGTGCAACGGAAATCCGCCGTCTTGCCCCAGACGGCGGTTGTCACACTCTGCCATGAGATCGGGCGATGTGCATAGATTTGTGGCCTTCTCGTGCCGAATGGCGGACACCCGTCGGCGTGTCGTGAGCGACATGTGAGTGAGGCCAGGCTCGGAGGGGGCCACCGCGGACCGCAGGACGGGCGGCACCCCCGACTGTGGCGGACAGAACGGCCAGCGTCGGGTAGCGTTGCCCTCACGATTACACACATTTCCCGGGGCCGCTCCGCGGCGACCCGATGACCACCCGGAACTTCCGGATGGACAACGGGCCTGGCGATGCCGCCCCGGCAGACGCATGAGGGGGTCACGCCATGGGGCGCGGCCGGGCCAAAGCCAAGCAGACCAAGGTTGCCCGGGAGCTCAAGTACAACGCTCCCAACACCGA